>Ga0172372_10001676_pt1 | contig 34320 bp, 29 predicted proteins | sample LakKiv5m_2_FD_114544 | JGI IMG/M metagenome (GOLD analysis project Ga0172372, IMG submission 114544) | Freshwater microbial communities from Kabuno Bay, South-Kivu, Congo - kab_092012_9.5m | ecosystem: Environmental > Aquatic > Freshwater > Lake | place: Democratic Republic of the Congo... | reverse complement strand
GTGCTCGACGCCCTGCAGGAGCTGACCCGGCTGGCGGTGTACCGCCAGACGGGTGAGCGCAGTCGTCTGATGCTCGACGTGGCGGGGTACCGCGAGGGTCGTCGCACGGCTCTGCGCGAGGAGGCCGCCGGTGCGGTGTCGGCCGTCCGTGACGGCGCCGAGCGGATCGAGATGGCGCCCATGACGGCCTTCGAGCGCAAGATCGTGCACGACGTCGTGGCCGAGGCCGGACTGCGCAGTGAGTCCGAGGGCGACGAGCCCCGCCGCTTCGTGGTGGTCCTCCCCGCCGGAGCCTGATGTCCGTTTCACGTGAAACGGAACCACCCGCGGGCGCCGAGGTCCTGTTCGGCGACCAGTGGGACCGGGCGCAGCGATACGCGGAGCTGCTGAGCACGTGGGGCGTCGATCGCGGGATGATCGGCCCCCGTGAGGTGCCGCGCCTGTGGGAGCGCCACCTCCTGAACTGCGCCGTGGTGGTCCCACGGCTCCCCCGGTCCGCCACGGTGGCCGACGTAGGTACCGGTGCGGGTCTGCCTGGCCTCGTGTGGGCGATCGCCCGGCCTGACATCGCGATGACCCTCGTCGAGCCGCTGCTCCGTCGCGTGTCGTTCCTCGAGGAGGTCGTGGCCGACCTGGGTCTGACCAACGTCGAGATCGCGCGGTCCCGTGCCGAGGACCACCCGGGTCGATACGACGTCGTGACGGCACGGGCCGTGGCGGCGCTCGACAAGCTGACGACCTGGTGCTGGCCGCTCGTGGCTCCGGGGGGCGTGCTGCTCGCGATGAAGGGACGCTCGGCACCGGAGGAGGTCGAGGCGGCGCGACCGTTGCTGGACCGGCTCGGTGTCACGGATGTCCGTATCGCGTCCTATGGTGAACTCGCAGTCCCGACGACCGTCGTGGAGATCAGCCGGTGACGCGCCGGTGCCTGCCACGGACGGTTTCACGTGAAACCAGGAGATGGAGATGACGACGGTGCACCCGGACGACTCGACGCCGCTCGCGCGCGCGGCCGAGGAGCACGTCGCGCTGGCGCGCAAGGTCGAGGGCATCGTGCGTCTCCCGCGTCCGGAGCAGACCCGCATCTTCGTCGTGGCGAACCAGAAGGGCGGCGTCGGCAAGACCACCACGACCGTCAACCTCGCGGCAGCGATGGCGATCAAGGGGCTGCGGGTGCTCGTGATCGATCTCGATCCGCAGGGCAACACCTCGACGGCGCTCGACATCGCCCACAGCGAAGGCACGCCCGGCGTCTACGAGGCCCTCGTCGAGGGTGAGTCGATCGACGCCCTCGTGCAGCCGTGTCCCGCACACCCCAGCATCTCGGTGCTGCCCGCGTCGATCGACCTGGCCGGTGCCGAGATCGAGCTCGTCTCACTCGTCGCGCGCGAGACGCGCCTCGACAAAGCGCTGCAGAGCTATCTCGCCGAGTCCGAGGACGCCGGCGACCGGTACGACTACGTGTTCATCGACTGCCCTCCGTCGCTGGGCCTGCTGACGGTCAACGCGATGGTCGCGGGACGCGAGGTGCTGATCCCGATCCAGTGCGAGTACTACGCCCTGGAGGGCTTGGGACAGCTGCTGCGCAACATCGACCTGGTGCGGTCCCACCTGAACCCTCGGCTGCAGGTCACGACGATCCTGCTGACGATGTACGACGGCCGCACCAACCTGTCCTCCGGGGTCGCCGCGGAGGTGCGACAGCACTTCGGAAGCGAGGTGCTCGACACCGCGATCCCCCGCTCGGTCAGGATCTCCGAGGCTCCCAGCTACCAGCAGACCGTCGTGACGTACGACCCGACGTCGTCCGGCGCGCTGTCCTACATCGAGGCTGCCCGCGAGATCGCCGAGGCCGCCCGTCCGCAGAGGGAGGTCGTCGCATGAGCGCACGTCGTCAGCGTGGTCTCGGTCGTGGCCTGGAGGCCCTGATCCCCCAGGGGGCCGACGAGGCCGCGAGCGCAGGACTGCAGGAGATCGAAGGGGCGCGCTTCGCCGAGCTGCCGCTGACCCAGATCGTCCCGAACCCGCGGCAGCCGCGCACGGTCTTCGACGAGGAGGCCATGGCCGAGCTGGTGCACTCGATCCGGGAGATCGGGCTGCTGCAGCCCGTCGTGGTCCGCCAGGTGGGCACCGACCAGTACGAGCTCATCATGGGCGAGCGCCGTTGGCGCGCCCACCAGCAGGCCGGCCTCGACACGATCGCGGCGGTCGTCCGCGAGACGCAGGACGAGGACCTGCTGCGTGACGCGCTGCTGGAGAACCTGCACCGCTCGCAGCTCAATCCGCTCGAGGAGGCGGCCGCCTACCAGCAGCTGCTCGACGACTTCGGGTGCACGCACGAGGAGCTCGCGACGCGCATCGGACGCTCGCGGCCGCAGATCAGCAACACCCTCCGCCTGCTGCGGCTCACCCCGGCCGTGCAGCGCCGGGTCGCCGCCGGCGTGCTCTCCGCGGGCCACGCACGAGCGCTCGTCACGGTCGCCAATCCCGAGATCCAGGAGCGCCTCGCGACGCGGGTCGTCGCCGAGGGGCTCTCGGTGCGGGCCCTGGAGGAGATCGTCACGCTGAGCGACGACGAGCCGGTGAGCCGGGGCCGCAAGGCCTCCCCGACACTGTCGGCGCCGCGGGTCGACGACGTCGCCCGGCGGCTGTCGGAGCGTTTCGACACCCGGGTCAAGATTGCGCTGGGCCGGTCCAAGGGCCGCATCACGGTCGAGTTCGCGACGATCGACGACCTCGAGCGCATCGTGGGTCTGATGGATCCGCAGAGGCCTGGAGACGACTGAGATCCCGGTTCCGCTAGATACACAAATCCCCTTGTCGATTTGTCGACAAGGGGATTTGTGTATCTAGCGACAGGTCAGATGTGCTTGTCGATCTCGGCGAGCAGCGCCTTCTTGGGGCGGACACCGACGATCGACGAGACGAGCTCGCCACCGTTGTAGAGGTTGATCGTGGGCAGACCCGTCACGCGGTACTTCGCCGGCGTGACCGGGTTGGCGTCGGCGTCGATCTTGACGACCGTGAGCTCCTCGCCCTTCTCGTTTGCGATCTCCTCCAGGATCGGCGCCAGCTGACGGCAGGGACCGCACCAGTCGGCCCAGAAGTCCACGAGCACGGGACCCGGCGCGTTGAGGACGATCTCGTCGAAGTCGGCGTCGGTGACGGCGTTGATGGTGGCCATGGTTCTCCTTGGGTGGTCGGGATCGGGTGGGTCAGACGTCAGGGGATGAGCGCGGCGTCCGGGGTGGGTGACCCGGCGTGCTCGAGGTCGGCCAGGTAGCGCTCGGCGTCCAGGGACGCGGCGCAGCCGGTGCCGGCGGCCGTGATGGCCTGACGGTACGTGTGGTCGACCAGGTCGCCGGCGGCGAAGACGCCGGCCAGGTTGGTGGCCGTGGACCCGGGCTGGACGAGGACGTACCCCTCGTCGTCGAGGTCGACCTGTCCGTGCAGGAGCTCCGAACGGGGGTCGTGACCGATCGCGATGAACAGGCCCGTGGCCGCGAGCTCGCGCGTCTCGCCCGTCACGGTGTCGCGCAGCGTGACCTTCTCCAGACTGTGCTCGCCGTGCAGCTCGACGACCTCCGAGTTCCAGGCGAACTCGATCTTGTCGTTGGCCAGCGCGCGGTCCTGCATGATCTTGGAGCCGCGCAGCTCGTCACGACGGTGCACCAGAGTGACCTTGCTGGCGAAGCGCGTCAGGAACGTGGCCTCCTCCAGCGCGGAGTCGCCCCCGCCGACCACCAGGATGTTCTGCTCGCGGAAGAAGAAGCCGTCGCACGTGGCGCACCAGGAGACGCCGTGGCCGGACAGCTCCTCCTCACGGTCGATGCCGAGCTTGCGGTAGCCCGATCCGGTGGCGAGCACGACGGCCTTGGCCGAGTGCGTGCTGCCGTCGCCGAGCGTGACGGTCTTGACGTCGCCGGTGAGGTCGACGGCGGTGACGTCGTCGGCGACGAGCTCGGAGCCGAAGCGCTCGGCCTGGGCGCGCAGGTTGTCCATCAGCGCCGGGCCCATGATGCCGTCGGGGAAGCCCGGGAAGTTCTCGACGTCCGTCGTGTTCATGAGAGCACCGCCGGCCGTGACCGAGCCCTCGAACACGAGCGGTTCGAGGTTGGCGCGCGCGGCGTAGATCGCCGCGGTGTAGCCCGAGGGGCCGGACCCGATGATGATGAGGTTGCGCACGGTGCTGGTGCTGGAGTCGGTGCTCATGGCCTGCTCTCTGCTGGTGACGCCTGGTTCAACACAGCCTAGTCGGCGGGCATTCCCTCCACCGGACAGAGCAGTGCGCTCAGGAGGCGACGCGGCTCAGGAGCGGCCGTCGACGCGGACCTCGGTGATCTCGCCCCGGAACTCCCCGGCGCCGACCTGGGGCAGCGACGTGAGCCAGACCACGACGTAGCGCGTGACGGTGCCGGCCGGGAGGCTGACCGTGACGTCGGTGCCGCCGTCCTGGACCGAGGCGACCGGGGTCAGGGTGTCGATCGACCGGGGGACGCCGTCCGTCCCGGGCGGCGCCGTGAGGACCTGCAGGCTCGTCGGCGCGCCCGCGAGCGTGAGGCGGATCGAGTCGACCTGCCGCGTGGCGCCCAGGTCGAGGATCAGGCCGACGCCGTCCTTGAGACCGCCCAGGTCGGCACGGCCGCGATACGTCTGGGTCGACCAGCTCGTCGCGGGATCGCCGTCGAGCACGGATCCGGTCGACTCCGGCGACTCGCTGCCGTCGCCCTGAGGGTCGAAGTCGATGACCCGTGCAATGTCGAGCACGCCGACCGTGCCGGTCGCGGACTCGGTGGGCTCCGCCTCGGGGACCGGACCCTGGCGTCCCGCGAGGAAGGCGATGACCAGCAGGATCACGAGCACCCCCACGGCGCCGAGCAGCACCAGGCCGCGCTCGCCCTTGGTGAGGCTGCGCGCCTGGGCCTTGCGCCGCTCGAGAGTCGTGGGCGGCCGTGGCTCGAAGGCCTTGGGCCGCGGCCGGGGCGGCTCGAGGCCCGGCGGGGGCCCGAGGGGCTCGACGACGGGGTCGTACCGCACGAGGTCGGGTGAGATGGCGCTGCCACCGGAGGTGTCGTGCGGGTCGAGGCGTGCCAGCACGTGGCGCAGCTCGTGGGCGACCTCGGCGGCCGACGTGATGGCGGGCCGCCCCTGCACGGGCGGCGAACCCAGGATGCGGTCGCAGATCGCGTCGATCTCGCGGTCGACGCCCGCCCGCACCTGGCGGGGTCGGAGCACGCGACCGTGCTCGGTGGGCGCCGATCGGAGCCCGTCGACGTGCCCCCCCGGCCAGCGGGCGACGAGGCACGCGTACAGCAGCTTGCCGAGCCCCTGGACGTCGAGCCGCTCGAGCTGCGCCGCGTCGGGCTGCTGCTCCGCACCACCCACCGGGGCCAGCGCCGTGGCGAAGCCCAGGCCGACGACCCGGACGGCCCCGGACTCCTTGAGCAGCACCTGGTGCGGGGTCAGGCGGCGGTGGAACTGACCGCGCTCGTGGGCGTTGGCGAGCGCCTCCGCGACCTCGATGACGATCGCGGCGGCGCGCCAGCTGGGCAGCGGGGCCTGCGCGAGAACCGCGTCGAGCGGGAACGCGCGCGCCCACTCCCGCACGATCATGTGGTGGCCGTGGTCGTCCTGGATCAGGTCGAGGACTCGCAGGAAGCGGGGGTCGGAGACCGCGGTCGACCCGCGGGCGGCGTCCAGGAACCGTTCGGCGCGCGGGTCGTTGCTGGGCAGCAGCTCGAGCCCGACGTTGCGCGACAGCACGGCGTCGTGGGCGCGCCACGTGGTCGAACCGAGACGCTCGTGCACGAGGTCCTGCAGGTGGTAGCGCTCGGCGATGACGTCGCCGGAGACCAGCGTCCGTCGTCCCATCCCAGCACTCCCCTCATGACCCGCGGTCGGCAGCAGTCTAGGCGCCGAGGGAAAGCCTCGCCGGACATCGCCACGACACGCCCGGAACGACGTCTGCGCTGCTCAGCGACGGTGCGGGCCGGCCGTCACGGACGGCGGCGCACGATCGCGCCGAGCCGGTTCAGCTCGTCCATGCGGGTCACGCGGCTGCCGACGAGGAACGTCCCGGCGCCCAGCACGCCGGCGACGACGAGACGCACCAGCGCGTCGGCGGGCGAGTCGGAGTCGACCCCCAGCCCCATGACCGCCTGGCGCGCCAGGAGCATCACCGCGGCGGCGGCGCCGCACGCCAGCACGAGGCGGCCGAGGAAGCCGAGCATCGCGCGGCCGAGGACCGAGCCGAAGCGCTGCCGCACCCACACCAGGGCGACGAGGGTGCCGACGAGGTACGCGATGCTCAGCGCGACGCCGAGCGCGGGTGCGACGTGCTCGGGCGACACCGCTCGCGTCAGCGTGACGGCCACCGCGATGTTCGTGACCGCCACGATCGACTGCACCACGAACGGAACTCGGGTGTCCTCGTCGGCGTAGAACGCGCGGATCAGGAGGAACATCAGGCTGTAGACGACGACCGCGGGTGCCAGGGCGACGAGCGTGTTGCCGATCGCCTCGCCGCCGCTGCTGGCGGCACCGAGCGAGATGCTGCGGGCGAGGTCGGGGCCCAGGCAGGCGATCGCGACGGCGACCGGCACGAGCAGGAACAGGGCCGTGCGCGTCGTCTCGGCGATCGTGTCGAGGAAGGCGCCGTAGTCGCGAGCGTGGGCCAGCGCCGCGAGGGCCGGCATGATCGCCGTCGCGAGGGACACCGTGACCACGCCGTGCGGCACCTGGCTCACGATGTAGCCGAGGTTGTAGACCGCAGATCCCGAGCTGTCCTGCCCGGTGGCCGCACCCGTCAGGTTGCCCGCGGTGCCGAGACGGTTGACGACGATGAACGCGACCTGGTTGACGACGATCGCCGCGAGCGTCCAGGCGCCCAGGCGGAGGGTGTGCCCCAGGCCGACCCCGCGGAAGTCGAAGCGGGGACGGTAGTGGAACCCGGCGGCGCGCAGGTACGGCATCAGCACCGCGGCCTGCGCGACGATGCCGATGGTCGAGCCGATGCCCAGCACGAGCGACTCGGCGACCGTGAAGCCGTCGTCGCCGCCCTGACGCCCGAACGCGACCATGTAGCCGACCAGCGCCGCGCACGCGACGACGTTGTTGACGATCGGCGCCCACATCATCGGACCGAACCGTCCGCGCGCGTTGAGGACCTGGCCGACGAGCACGAAGGCGCCGTAGAAGAAGACCTGCGGCACGCACAGGTACATGAGCCACAGGGCCGAGGACAGCTGCGGCTCGTTGCCCGCGTCGAACAGCTGCCCGTCGAAGACCAGCCGGACCAGCAGCGGTGCCGCGAGCACCAGCACGACGGTCGCGAACCCCAGCACGAGCAGACCCAGCGTGATGACCCGGTTGGCGTACGCGTCGCCACCGTCCTCGTCGTTGCGCATCGTGCGCACGAGCTGGGGCACGAGCACGACGTTGAACACACCGCCGGCCACGAGCATGTAGAGCGCGTTCGGCACGGTGTTGGCGCTGTTGAAGATGTCGCCGTTGAGACCGGTGCCGATGGCCCAGATCAGGAGCAGGGCCCGCAGGAAGCCGGTCACGCGGGAGACCAGGGTGCCGAGCGCCATCCACGCACTCGCCCGGGCGACGTCCGCCCCCGACTGCGGCAGCCGATCCGGCGGTACCCGATCCGCGGGGGACGGGTCGGGCGTCGTCGGTGACTTCGAGATCGGCGCCGCCGTGGGCGGCAGATCGACCGGGGGGGCCGCCACCGGGGCAGCGGGAGCCTCGCCGGGGCCGCCGCCGGCACGGCTGCGCCGCCAGATCCGCCGGGCGACGGCGACGACGAGCAGGGCCCCCGCGACGCCCATGCCGATCCAGATGATCGTGCCGGTGTTGCTGGAGCGGACGTTGAAGCGTGCCACGGTCCCGATCGGGGTGCCGTCCGGGGTGACGAGCTGGGTCGTCAACGACGTCGTGTTCTGCTGGCCGACGTCGATCGGGATCGTCACGGTCGTGCGTGACCCGGCAGGGACCTCGACCGGGGCGACGTCGTCGACCTGCAGCTGCGGATTGGTCGAGCTGACCCGGATGCCGACGCGGATCGTGTGGTCGGTCGGGTTGTCGATCGTGACCGGCACCTGCCCCTCGCGACCGGCCAGCAGGAAGCTCGGCGGACCCTCGATCGCCGGCTGCCCCAGGTCGAGCTCGATCGCCTCGCGCCGCGAGTCGGCGATCGCGACGGCCCCCGCGGTGTCGGTCCGCCAGGTCAGTCCCAGCAGGTCGGCGGCGACCCGCGCGTCGTCGGCCGCCACCGCGGCGTCGGTCGAGATCGACGCGAGCCGGTCGGCGGCGACCTGGAGCCGACGCACGGCGGCGATGACCGTCGTGTCGGCCGTGGCCGAGCCCGGCAGCGACAGCTCGGGCAGGTCGTCCGGGGGCATGGCGAGGTCGGGGACCGCGGGGACGAGCAGCCCGGACGTCCACAGGTCCGCCAGGTCGGCCGACCGCCAGGCCGGACCGGGGTCCCAGCCGGCGGGTGTCACGACGACGGCGTCGGCCTGCGAGTCGTCGTCGCCCCGCAGGTCGCGCAGGGCGAGGTCGCGCTCGGCCAGGAGGGCCTGCCGGACCGTGGTCGCGGTGGCCGTCCCCGGCAGCGTCGACGTCAGGTCGCGGCGGACGAGCGACGTCGCGGTGACGCCGTCCGACGCGACCGAGACGAGGCTGCCGTCACCCACGTCCCAGTCCGGCAGGGAGGAGACGTCGGCGAGCAGCGGTCCCTCGGCGCCCGCGCGGCGCACCAGCCCGGTCAACAATCCGTCCGGGGACACCCAGGTGGCACGCGTGCCCGGCAGGTCGCGGTCCTGCACGACGCGGCCCGTGACCTCCTCGACGAGGTCGTGGAGCGTCGACCCGCCGGTCGCGGCGGCCAGGGCGGTCTCGTCCGGTGTCCCGTAGCCCAGCAGCGCCGTCGGCAGCGCGGCCATCGCCGCCGTCAGGTCGGTCGCGAACGCCGCGAGGCGCTCCCGCTCGTCGTCGCCGAGATCGACTCCCCGTGTCGCGGGCGGTGAGTCGCCGGTCAGCGACGCCAGGGCGTCGGGCAGCTGCGGATCGACGACGAGCGAGACGGCGCCGGCCGGCAGAGTGCGCGCGAGGTCGAGCACACGGCGCAGCGCACCCGACATGCTCGTGCTGGTCAGCAGGGTGTCGACCCCGGTCACCGACCCGTCAGCCGCGAAGCCGACCGGGGACGCGAGTGTCAGGAACAGCCCGCCCGGCACCGCCTCGAGCGGACCCGTCCCGGCCAGTGAGGCGAGCGTGGCGGCTCGTCCGATCGGCGTCGTCGACCGTGACCCGTCGGGAGCGGTGCCGAGCACCTGCACGCCGAGGGTGCGGACCCCTGCGGTCGGGCTGATCTCGAGCTCCGACCACGGGACGGTGATCGAGAACGACGCCGTCTCCCCCGCCTCGAGCTCGCCGAGGTCGGCGATCGTCTCGAGGTCGACGATGCGGGACCCCGAGAACCCGACACCCTCGCCGATGCGCTCGACGAGGTCGGACCGGGACGTGCTGGGCTGACGGGCGATCGAGGCGTACGCCTGCGTCGTCGACCACGTGAAGTCGTTGTCGTTGCGCACGGTGCCGGTCAGGGTGACCGGGTCGCCGGGCACGAGCTCGCGGGGTGTCAGGGTGTCGATCGAGACGGTCACGCGCGGGTCGTCGGCCGCCTGCGCCGCCGGCACCGGCACGAGCAGCAGGGCCATCAGTGCGATGGCCGTCGCCACCGCCGCGGCGACGGCCGCACCCGGCGTCGGACGCAGGGGGCGGGGGCGGCTCACCGGACCATGTTAGGGGTGGGCGTGCCCGGGAGGCCGCGACGTAGACTCGTGCCCCGTGTCCCAGCCGTCCGACCGTGCGTCGTCCATCGCTCCCGCGGTCGCCGTGCTCCTGCGCGACCACCCCGTCCTGGGCGAGCTCGGTGAACGCTTCGCGGCGCAGGGGCACGAGGTCGCGCTCGTCGGCGGGCCCGTGCGCGACGCGCTGCTCGGCCGGCCGGTGCACGACCTGGACCTGACGACGTCGGCGCGCCCCGAGCAGATCGAGGCGGTCGTCGCCGGGTGGGCCGACGCGGTGTGGGACGTCGGCCGCGAGTTCGGCACGATCGGCGTCCGCAAGGGCGACGAGCAGATCGAGATCACGACGTACCGCACCGACGCCTACGAGCCCGGGTCCCGCAAGCCGGTCGTCGCGTTCGGCGACACGCTCGCGGGCGACCTGTCCCGGCGCGACTTCACGGTCAACGCGATGGCGCTCGTGCTGTCGACGGGCGAGTTCGTCGACCCGTTCGGCGGTCACGCCGCGCTGGCCGAGCGGCGCCTCACGACTCCCGTCACCGCGACGCAGTCGTTCGACGACGATCCCCTGCGCATGATGCGCGCGGCCCGGTTCGTGGCGCAGCTCGGGTTCACGGCCGATGCCGACGTCGTGGCGGCCATGGTGGCGCAGGCCGAGCGGCTCGCGATCGTGTCGGCCGAGCGGGTGCGTGACGAGCTCGACAAGACACTGCTCGCGGCCGATCCCGTCGCCGGGCTGCGGCTCCTGGTCGACACCGGGCTGGCCGACCGCGTGCTGCCCGAGCTCCCGGCGCTGCGGCTGACCGACGACGAGCACCACCGGCACAAGGACGTGTACGAGCACTCGCTCACGGTGCTCGAGCAGGCGATCGCGCTCGAGGCGCGGCTCGAGCAGCAGCCCGACCTCGTGATCCGGCTCGCGTCACTGCTGCACGACATCGGCAAGCCGCGGACCCGTCGGTTCCACACCGGGGGCACCGTCACGTTCCACCACCACGACGTCGTCGGCGCCAAGCTGACCCGCAAGCGGCTCAAGGAGCTGCGCTACAGCAACGACGTGATCGACCAGGTCGCGCAGCTCGTCGAGCTGCACCTGCGCTTCCACGGTTACGGCTCGGGCGAGTGGACCGACTCCGCGGTGCGGCGGTACGTGCGCGACGCCGGCGACCAGCTGGACCGTCTCCACGTGCTGACGCGGGCCGACTGCACGACGCGCAACGCCCGCAAGGCGGCGCGCCTGCAACGTACGTACGACGAGCTCGAGCAGCGCATCGCCGAGCTGCGCGACCAGGAGGAGCTCGACGCGATCCGGCCCGACCTGGACGGCACCCAGATCATGGAGATCCTGGGTCTGGCGCCGGGTCGTGAGGTCGGTGAGGCGTACCGGTTCCTGCTCGACCTGCGGATGGACCGCGGGCCGCTCGGCGAGGAGCTGGCGACCCAGGCGCTGAGGGCCTGGTTCGCCGCCCGCGACTGACGACCTCGTGCGGAGAGCGTCCCGTTCCCTGAGGTGTGGGGCCGGGTGTGGTGGTGTGCGTCCCGCTCCCTGAGGTGGGGCCGGGTGTGGTGGTGCGCGCCCCGCTCCCTGAGGTGCGAGGCCGCTCGCGGCCGAGCCTCGAAGGGCCGGACGGGCTCCCTTCGAGGCTCGCTCGTGCCTCGCTCGCACCTCAAGGAGCGGTGGGGGTGGACTCAGGCCTCGACGGCCAGCGCGGTCGCGAAGCCCAGCATGACGACTCCGGTGGCACCGTCCACGCCGCGCCGGACGCGCGGGCGCGTGAGGTGGCGGGCGGCGACCGACCCCAGCTGGACGACCGTCAGCAGCACGACCGCGCCGACCACGACGAGCGTCATGGCGTAGACCAGCAGGGCCGGGAGCCCCTCGCCGTGCCCGACGAACTGCGGCAGCACGGCGAGGTTGAACGCCAGCACCTTCGGGTTGGTGATGTTGCAGACGAACCCCTGGCGGAACGCGGCCCGTGCGCTCACGCGCGGAGCCGTGCCGCCGACGGCCCACACGCTGCCGTCCCGCCGCATCGCGTCGCGCAGCGCGGTGAGACCGAGCCACGTCAGGTACGCGACACCCACCCAGCGGATCGTGAGGAAGATCGGCTCCGACGCGGCCAGCACCGCGCCGAGTCCCGTCGCGGCGAGCACGCCCTGGATCGCGCCGGCCACCGTGATGCCGAGCATCGTCAGGAGTCCTCGGCGTCGGCCGCCGACCACGCTGGCACGGAGCGTCAGGAACGTGTCGGGCCCCGGTGCGGCTGCGAGCAGCGTCGCGAACAGCAGGAACGACAGATAGGTCTCCACGGACGGATGCTACGCCCGGGCGGGTTCCCCGTGAAACGGTCGCGGTGCCCACCACCCCCACCCCAGGCCGGTGACGCAATCTGAGGGTTCGTGGTCGTGACCGCACCCCGGCCACGGACAGTCTCGCGAGGCGGACCAGGAATGAGGGGTTGCGGGTGCCCTGGCACCCGCAACCCCTCAGACTCCGTCCCGCGGGCCCATCGGACGGCGAACCGCCACCCAGGCCAACCTGAGCGATTCCGGTTGCCCCCGCGACCACAAACCCTCAGATTGCGTCCCAGGGAAGGTGGCCGCGCGCCTCAGACCAGGCGCTGCTTGAAGCGGCGGCGGATCCGCAGGTCCCACAGATAGGCGTTGTAGGGGAACTCGCGCAGCGGCCGCGGGAGGTGCACGACGACCCGGCCGATCGAGCGCATGAGCCGGTCGAACCGGCGCTGGTCGCGCTCGGTCCACGGCAGGCGCATCTGCTCGCGGAACGGCGGGTGCAGGTAGCCCGTCGTCACGAAGGTGTTGAAGCGGCCCAGCAGCAGCTGCACGGGTCGGGGGAAGAACTCGAGCCGGACGATCGACATCAGGTGGTCGCGGATCACGTCGTCGATGTGCACCTGGGCCAGGCCGGCCTGCCAGTAGTCCTCGAAGTCCGCGCGGGTCGCGGGCCACATCGACTCGCGGACCTGCAGCGTCGTGCCGAGCGGGGCGGCGTCGCGGTAGACCGCCTCGCGCTGAGCGGGGTCCAGCGGCCCGACGAGCGCCTCGTAGGAGTCCTCGAAGCCGCGGTACAGGCAGGCCGCGACCCACAGCTGCAGGTCGGGGTCCATCGCGTGGTACTTCACGGGGCTCTCGGGCGTCGAGAACACCTGGGCGTGCGCGTGGTTGACGGCCCGGCGGTAGTCGGCCCGCTCGGCATCGGTGCCGAGCACCGCGACGGCCAGGTACGTCAGTGTCGTGCGCGTGCGCTTGACGGGGTGGTCGTAGAGGCGGCCGGACTCCACGCGGCTCTCCGCGACGCCGTACCCCACGCCCGGCCGGGCCAGCTGCATGATGACGTTCGCGGCCCCGGCCATGAGGCCCGCACCGATCACGGTGTTTTCAAGCGCCGTGTTCTCAAGCGCAGTGTTTTCAAGCGCGGTGTTCTCAAGCGCAGTGTTCTCGGCCTCCGGGCTGTCCGCCGCGGTCTCCCGCACGATCTCGGCCGTCATGGGCTCCTCCGACCAATTTCTGATAACGACTGTTTCCAGAATGATCCGCGCTGGTGGAGCGACATGTCAAGATGCGGGGGTGGACCAGTTGCGGACGTACGGCGGGAAGCCCGGGGCCGACCGGCGCGAGGAACGCCGTGCGCGCCTCCTGGCCGTCGGACGGCTCCTGCTGACCGCCGCGGAGGGCCCCGCGGGGTTCTCGGTCCGTGGTGTCTGCCGGGAGGCGGGCCTCACCCCCCGCTACTTCTACGAGAGCTTCGCCGATGCCGGCGAGCTGGCCCGCGCGGTCTACGACGACTGCATCGCGACGATCACCGCCGACACGCTCGCCGCGATGGGTGACCTCGCGACCGAGCCGGAGGACGCGATGCGTGCTGCGCTCGGCACCCTGGTCGACCTGATCGCCGACGACCCGGCGCGTGGCCGCCTGCTGTTCTCCCCCGCGCTCGCGGCCGTGCCGGAGATCGCCGAGCAGCGGCTCGCCTCCACACGGCTCTTCGTGCAGCTGGTCGGCTCCGAGGCGACGACCCGCGGCGACCTCCCTGCGTCGCCGCGGGTGCGCGTCGGCGCCGAGCTCATGGTCGGCGGGGTCGCGCAGGTCGTCAGCGCCTGGCTGGACGGTCACCTCGAGATCGAGCGGGACGAGCTGGTCGCCACCCTGGCCGACGTGTTCCTGGCCGTCGGGGAGGTCGTCGAGGTCAGTCCGACGTCGGACGGTCGACCTCGCGGCTGATCATGGCGCCGGTCGCGCGTCGGAAGCCGGCGACGACCGCCTCGGTCGTGAGCGCGCTGAGCCGCACGAGCACCTCGTCGGCCGGCGCCGGCCGACGTCCGTCGCGCAGCGGTCGGAGCACGTGCTCGCGCATGATGTCCTCGAGGTCGTCGGCCAGGCGCGACATGTGCTCGTCGATCGCCCGGGCCGCGGCCACGACCCCCTCGGCCGGGACGTCCATGTCGCACAGCTCGAGGCTGACCTCGAAACCGGGTCGCACGAGGTACGCGTCGTCGCGCCGCTCCAGCACGCCGCTGCGCTCCATCAGGTCGAGATCATGGTCCTCGAGCCGACGGCCGGCTCGACGCTCGAGCTCGTCGAGGTCGACGGGTGCAGCCGGCGCGGGACCCCACGACGCGAGGATCGACTGCTGCACGCCGAGGTGCTCGGGCGTCGTGGTGCCGGGGATGCGGCGCAGGTAGGCCTCGATCGCCGCGAGCGTGTACCCGTGCGACTGCAGGGTGCGGATCAGCCGCAGCCGCGCCAGGTGGTCGGGGCCGTAGAACGCCTGGCGGCCCTGTCGCACCGCTGCGGGCAGCAGTCCGAAGGTCGCGTAGTAGCGCGTCGTGCGCACCGAGAGGCCGGCCTCGCTCGACAGCTCGTCGATCGTCATGAGGTCGGTCGGCTCGGTCGGAGGCACTGTCACAGTCACGACTGTCATGGTAGCCGAGTCCTTGCAACTCGCTATGAAGCCCTTGACTCAGTGAGTCAGATCACTGTTACAGTGCCACTGTCATTCACCCGGAACCCCCACGCGACCCGGACGGAGTGCTGTGTCCCAGCAGGCATCGCCGCCCCACCCGCTCGCGGACCTGGCGCTCGTGCGCGAGGTCCGCGGCGTCGCGCGACTCCTGCGCGAGGTCGTGCTCGGCACGGGCCGCACGATCGTCCAGCGACGCTTCCCGCTCGAGGAGTACGTGCGGCAGACGTGGTTCACGATCCGCGTCTGCACGCTGCCGGCGCTCGCCGTGTCGGTCCCGTTCGGCGTGATCCTCGCGCTCCAGGTCGGCGTCCTCGCGCAGGAGGTCGGCGCCACGGGCTTCACCGGCGCGGGCAACACGCTCGCGGTGGTCCGCCAGGCCGCCCCGCTCATCACGGCGCTGATGCTCGCGGGCGTGGCCGGGTCGGCGATCTGCGCCGATCTCGGCTCGCGCCGCATCCGCGACGAGATCGACGCGATGCAGGTCATGGGGGTCCGGGTCGAGGAGCGGCTCGTGCTGCCGCGCATGCTCGCGACCGTCACGGTCGCCGTGCTGCTCAACGGCGTCGTGATGTTCTTCTCGATCGTCACGACGCTGCTCGTCAGCGTCGTCGTGCAGGGGCTGTCCTCCGGCGGCTACCTCGCGTCCGCCTCCCTCCTGACCCAGCCCTCCGACCTCGTCCTGTCGCTCGTCAAGGCCGCGATCTTCGGACTGCTGTGCGCCGTGGTGTCGGCGCACGTGGGCCTGGGCGCCTCGCGCGGTCCGGCAGGTGTCAGTGAGGCCGTGACCCGCGCGGTCGTCGCGAACTTCGTCGTGCTCTTCGCGGCCAACGTCGTCATCACCCAGGTCGCCAACGCGGTCACGGGGGGCATCGGATGAGCCTGGTGTCGACGGTGACCCGTCCGGTCGTCGCCCCCGTGGCGGACCTGGGTGACCAGGTGCTGTTCGCGATCGCCGTCCTGCGGTCGCTGCCCGAGGCGCTGCGCCGGCACCGTGCCGAGATCGGGCGCCAGATCGCCGAGGTCAGCCTCGGCGGCGGCGCGCTGGTCGTCGGCGGAGGCGCGGTCGGTGTCGTGTTCCTGCTGGCGACCTTCACCGGGACCGAGGTCGGCATCGAGGGGCACGACGGGCTCGACATCATCGGTCTCGCGCCCCTGACGGGCTTCATCTCCGGGTACGCCAACACCCGCGAGCTCGCGCCGATCGTCGTCGCCCTGGCCTTCGCCGCACGCATCGGGTGCGGGTACACGTCGCGTCTCGGAGCCATGCGCATCAGTGAGGAGATCGACGCGCTCGAGGTCATGTCGGTGCGCCCCGTCGTGCACCTCGTCGCGACCCGGCTCGTCGCGGCGATGGTCGTCGTGCTGCCGCTGTACCTCGTCGGCCTCGTCGGCACCTACGTCACGACCGACTGGGTCGTCACGACGTTCTACGGTCAGTCCGCCGGCACGTACGAGCACTACTTCACGATGTTCGTCTCGCTGCGCGACGTGCTCTACTCCGCCGTCAAGGTGCTCGTGCTGACGATGCTCGTGACGCTCGTGCACTGCTATCACGGCTTCCACGCGACGGGCGGGCCCGAGGGGGTCGGCCGGGCCACGGGCCGGGCCATCCGCACCAGCATCGTGCTGATCACGGTCGCCGACATCGGCCTGACGCTGCTGCTGTGGGGCCCCGGCCAGAGCGTGACGGTGTCGGGATGAGCGGGGTCGGGCCCGGTGGAGCCGGCACGCTGCGCCAGCTCGTCGCGGGGCTGGTGGCGCTCGTGGTGCTGGGCGGCGGCCTGTCGTTCCTCGGGCTCTCGTACCTCGGCGTGATCAGTCGCGACGTGCGGGTGACGGCCGACGTCGTGCAGGTCGGCGACGCGCTCGGCCCCGGTGCCAAAGTGCGCTACGGCGGCCTGATCGTCGGACGCGTCCACGCCGTCGAGCTGACCGACGACGGGCCGCAGGTCACGCTCCTGGTCGACCGCGACCAGGCGGCCGCGATCCCGGCGGGTGCCACGGCGCGCGTCCTGCCGGCGACAGCCTTCGGCTCGGAGTACGTCGAGCTCGTCGCCCCCGCCGCACCGTCGGGGGCGGGCCTGACCGCGGGCGCGCACCTCGCCGCCGACACGAGCGAGGAGACCCTCGCCCTGATGGACGCGTTCGCCGAGTCGCAGCGGCTGCTCGCGGCGATCGACGCCGAGGGTCTCAGCCGCGCGACGGGTCAGCTCGCCGCCGCGCTCGACGGCCGCGGAGACTCGCTCGGCGCGTTTCTGGAGCGCGCGGACCGGCTGGTCACCGCGATGAACGACGACACGGATCTCTTCTACGGCACGCTGTCCGACGCGACGGCCGCGGCCGACGTGGCGACGACGATCCTCCCGGCCGCCGCCGGCGCGGGCGAGCACGCGCGCACGACGGCCGAGACCGTGGTGCAGCGGGAGGGCGACCTCCGCACGTTGATCGACACGACCGGGCAGCTGGTGGCCGCCGGCGACGCAACGGTCGCGCACCACTCGACCGCGCTGATCGACCTGCTGGCCACGACGTCCGGTCCGCTGCGCATCGTGGCCGACCACCCGACCGAGGTGCAGGCCATCCTCGCCCGCGTCCCCGGCGTGCTCCACAACGGGGCGACGGCGATCGACGAGTCCTCGATCCAGATGAACGGATTGATCGGGCTGGACCCGCTCGACCCCTACACCGCGCGGGACTGCCCGCGGTACGGGACCCTCGCCGGGTCGAACTGCGGGGGTCCGGTGCCGGCCGTGTTCGCCCCGCCGGAGCCCACCGACCCCGCGACGGTCGCCACGATCACCGACCTGCTGCGTGCCCTCGACGGCGGATCGACCTCGCCCGAGGTCGCGCCCGGGCCGTCGACCTCACCCGCCGACCCGGCCAGCCCGGACGCGCCCGCCGCGCCGGTCGCGCCCGCCGCCTCGCCGTCGCCGCTGCAGCAGCTGCTCGTGGCCCTCCTCGGGGGTGGGCGATGAGGGTGCTGCGCCGCGTGCCCGGCGAGATCCTCGGCATCAGTGCCTTCGTCGTGCTGTCGCTCGTGCTGACGCTGCTCGTCGCGAACACGCTGTCGCACGGGCAGGGCGACCGCACGACGTTCGTCGCGGAGTTCACCGACGCCTCGGGCGTGTCCGCGGGGGACGAGGTGCGCGTCGCGGGCGTGCGGGTCGGGCGCGTCGAGTCGCGCGAGCTGCACGGTGACGTCGCGCGCGTGCGCTTCTCGGTCGACGCCGACCAGGCCGTGCACGCCGACACCGTCGTGCGGATCTCCTACCTCAACCTGCTGGGTCACCGCTACCTGGCGCTGGAACCGGGCGATGACAGCACCGCGGCCTCGGCGCGCACGCTCCAGGACCCGGCCACGCCGATCGGCACCGACCGGACCGCACCGGCCCTCGACCTGACGCAGCTGTTCAACGCGTTCAAGCCGCTCTTCGAGACGCTCGACCCGGCCGACGTCAACACCGTGGCCGAGCAGCTCGTCGCCGCGGCACAGGGCCAGGGCGAGGTCGTCGCACAGCTGACGTCGCAGGTCGCCGACCTGACGACGCACCTGGCCGACCGTGAGGACGTCATCACGCAGGTCGTGGCCAACACGACGACCGTCATGGCGGCGCTGGACGACCGGCGCGACGACCTCACGGCCGTCGTCGACTCCCTCGCGTCGCTGACCGGCGCGCTCGCCGCCGATGCCGGCCAGATCGACGCCGCCGTCGTGGCGGTGGACCAGCTCACCGTGACGGTCGCCGACGTCGTCGACCGCGCCGGTCCGTCGGTCACCTCGGCGCTGACCTCGATGTCGGCGGTCGGTCGGGCGATGGTCGGAGGACTCACCGAGCTCGAGGCCGCGACCCGGGACCTGCCCGTGATGCTCGACGCCTACGCGCGCTCGATGAGCTACGGCAGCTGGCTCAACATCTACATCTGCAGCATCGGGATCGGCGTCGACGGCGTGCCGCTCGTGCCGGACGTCGCTCCGGGATCGGAGGTCTGCCGATGAGCCGCCGTCTGGTCGTGGCCGTCGTGGCGGTGTGCCTCGTCGCCGCTGCGGCGCTGACCCTGTCGGGCACCGATCGCACGTGGACCGCCGAGCTGTCGCACGCGTCGGGACTCGCGCCGGGGGACGAGGTGCGGGTCGCCGGGGTGCCGGTCGGCACCGTGACGGGGATCGAGCTGGACGGCGCCGTCGCGCGGGTCGAGTTCGAGGTCGACGAGACCGTGGCGATGACCGACCGCGCCACCGCGTCGGTCGAGCTGGCGACGCTGCTCGGACGCACGTACCTGGAGGTCTCGCCGGGACACGGCGCGGCGACCGACGACCGCACGATCCCGGCCGACCGCACGACCTCGGCGTACACGATCTCGCAGGTCGTCACGGACGCCGAGCCGCTCGTGGCGGGGCTCGACGCCGGGACCCTCGACACCGCGATCGACGCCGGCACCGAGCTGCTGTCGGCGGTCGACCCCGTCGCGATGACCGCGGCTCTCGACGGCACCGCACGACTCGCCGGGGTGGTGTCCGGACAGGACGCCGAGCTGCGCCGTCTGCTGTCGCTGGTCTCCGACGTGACGGGCACGGTGGCGGGTCAGACCGAGCAGATCGCCGCGCTGATCGACGACGCGAGCGTCGTCAGCCAGCTCGTCGTGCAGCGCCGGGACACCCTGCGGAGCCTCGTGACCGCGGGCCAGCAGGCCGTCGTCGACCTCGAGGCGCTCGCCACGACCAACCGCACGAACCTGACCGACGTCCTGGGTCAGCTGGACGCCGTGCTCGGCGTCGTGCAGGCCAACACCGACCAGCTCGACCTGACGCTCCAGCGGCTCCCGGCGATGTCGAGCTATTTCGCGAACGCGACGGGCAACGGACCCTGGATCGACGTGTACTCGCCGTACTTCCTGCTGCCCGACGCGCTCGTCTGCGTCCTGGACGGAGCGTGCGGATGAACTCCCTCGCGAGCCCCGGCATGCGCCGCGTGACTCTGGCCACCGTGGGACTGGCGGCCGTCGGTCTGGTCGTCGCGATGCTGATCGGCACCCGCACCCCGGCGGGCACCGAGATCACGCTGCACTTCACCGACACGACCGGCCTGTACGTCGGCAACGACGTCCAGGTCATCGGCGTGCCGGTCGGCACCGTCACGGCGATCGAGCCACGCGGCACGTCGGTCGAGGTCACGGCGCGTCTCGACGACGACGCGCCGATCGCGGCCGACACGGGCGCCGTCATCATGCAGTCGGCGCTCGTGACCGACCGCTTCGTCGAGCTCACGACGCCGTGGACGAGCGGTCCGCGGCTCGAGGCCGGGGCCACGATCGACCTCGACCGCACCCGCAGCCCGGTCAACGTCGACGACGTCGTGGGCGCGGTCGACGAGCTCGTCGTCGCACTGCAGGACACGGCCGACGGATCGACGGTCGGCGACCTGCTGGCGGTGTCGGCCGACAGGCTCGAGGGCCAGGGCGCGCGCATCGCCGGCACGATCGACGCGGCGGCCGCGGCGCTCGGCACGGTCGACGCCCTGGGCGACGACGCGGTCGCGGTGACGGGCGACCTCGAGGTGCTGGTGTCGATGCTGGCCGAGCGCGACACCGCGGTGCAGCAGCTCGCGGCCTCCGTCGCCGACGCCTCGACCATCCTGGCGGGCCAGCGCCAGGACCTCACCGCGACGCTGACGGCGCTGCAGTCACTCACCGCGACCGCGGGCCAGATCGTCGCCGACACGCAGGGACTCGTCGTGTCGGACCTGGACCGGGCGACCGACGTGCTCGCGACGCTCGCCGACCGCACGGCCGAGATCGGGCAGACGTACGACGTGCTGCCGCTCGTGGCCGAGAACCTGACCCGGGCCTACGACCCGGATCTGCGCCGCACCCGCATCCGGGTCGACGTGCGCAACACGGGACCGTTCTCCCCGGTCGCCCGGACCGACCTGTGCGTGCTGCTGCTCACGACCGACTGCGACCTGCTGACCAACACGAGCGGCACCGGCATCCTCGACCCGCTGCTCGGCTGGATCCCGACGACCCTTCCGGGGGACTGGTGAGCGGCCGGGCGTGGGGCGTCGGCGCCCTGGCCGCCCTCGTGCTCGCCGGCGGCTGTGCCGCCGACCTGTCGGACGTGCCGATCCCCGACGGTTCGCCGCGGGAGACCTACCGCATCGAGGCCGAGGTCGAGAGTGCGCTCAACCTCCCGTCTGCGGCACCGGTCAAGCTGGACGGCCGCACGGTCGGGAGCGTCGCCGACCTTGCGGTGCGCGACTACGTCGCGGTCGTGGGCCTCGACGTCGCGGTCGACGTGGAGCTGCCGGTCGGCACCCGCGCGGAGGTGCGTCTGACCGCGCCGGTCGGCGAGGCGTTCGTCGCCCTCGTGCCGCCGGAGCAGGTCGACGGCTCGCCCGCGGCCGAGATCCTGTCCGACGGGGACCGCCTCGGGACCGACCTCACCTCGACGGCACCCGACACGACCGACCTGCTCACGGCGCTCTCGACCGCCGTCACGGGCGGCACGTACGCCGACGTCGGCACGATCACGCGTGAGCTGGCGACCGCGCTCGACGACCGGGGCGACGACGTGGCCCACCTCCTGGGCCAGCTCGACGAGCTCGCCACGACCGCGAACGACCGGCGCACCACGATCGACGCGGCGCTCGACGCCCTCGACCGGCTCGCCGCCGAGGCCGCAGCGGAGTCGGAGTCGCTGGGGCAGTCGATGACGGCCCTGCGCCCGGCGCTCGACGCGGCGGTGCGCCTGCAGGACCCGGCCACCGAGCTGCTCGTCGCGGTCACGGGCCTGTCGACCTCGACCCAGGCGCTCCTGGACCGCACGGCCGACCAGGTCGTGGCCCAGGTCGGCGACGCGGCGACCGTCGTCGAGCAGATCGCGGCCCAGCAGTCGGCGATCGTCCCGATCCTCACCGGGGTTTCGGGGTTCGGCCAGAACCTCGACCGCGCGACCCCGGGTGACTACGCCACGTTCGACCTGTCGATCGAGGGCAGCATCGCGCTCGGCGGCGACCTGCCGCTGCTCGGCCTGCTGACGAGCGACTCCGGGATCGAGCCGTTCACCCCCGCGCCGGTGCCGGTCGAGGAGACGCTCGACCGCCTGCTGTCGCTGCTCGGCGTGCCGGTCGCTCCGCCCGCCGCGTCCGGCGGTGCCGACCCCGGCCTGCTCGGCGGTCTGCTCGGCGGGGTCACCGGGGCGACGCCGGGGGGTGCCGCGTGAGGGTCCGCAACCGCCTGCGGGTCGCGCAGGCCGTGCTGCTCGTCGTGACGCTCGGCGGGCTGGTCGTCGTGGCCGATCTGACGGTGCGCGGCGGGCTGTTCACGTCGTCGGTCGACGTCGAGGTCGAGCTCGAGACCGCCGGCGGGCTGTACCCGGGCGCGAACGTGACGTTCCGTGGTTCGCGCGTCGGCACGGTGCGCTCGGTCGACCTGCGTCCCGGCGGCGGCGTCGTGGCGCAGGTGCGTCTCGACGGAGATGCGCGCATCTCGACCGACACCGAGGCCGTCGTCGCCAACCTGTCGCCGATCGGTGAGCAGTACCTCGACTTCCGGCCCCGCACCGACGACGGCCCGTTCCTCGCCGACGGCGACGTCGTGGCGGTCGACGACACCGCGGTGCCGCTGCGCTTCGACACCGTGCTGCGTGACGTGACCGATCTCGCCGCCCTGATCGATCCTGCCGACCTCGACGTCGTGACCCGCGAGCTGGGCGACGCGTTCGACACCGAGACCGAGCTCCTCGAGGTCGCGCGCCTGGCCGACTCCGGGCTCACCACGGCCAGCGACCTCTACCCGCGGTGGCAGGCGCTGATGCAGCAGGCCGCCACACCGCTGCGGACCGTCGTCGAGCACGGTGACGACCTCACCGCGTTCACGACCCAGGTCGAGCTGCTCACCGCCGAGCTCGCCGCGGCCGACCCGACGATCGAGGCGCTGCTGACCTCGGCCGGCACGACGGTGCCGTTGCTGACCGACCTGGTCACGACGATCGACCCGCTGCTCGGGCCGGTCCTGGCGGACACGCAGGCCGTCGCGTCCGAAGCCGCGATCCGGTTGCCGGGGCTGGAGCACTGGTTGCAGTGGGCCCCGCTGCAGATGATCGGCATGGCCGAGAGCACGCGCGACGGCACGGGCTGGACCGTCCTGGTGCCGAGCTTCAGCCCCACGTGCGACTACGGCACGCCCAACGCGAGCCCCCGCTCCGTCGAGCGCGCACCCGCGACGCTGACCGCCGCCTGCACCGTCGAGGACCCGATCGTGCAGCAGCGCGGGTCGCAGTACGCGCCCACACCCACCCCCTGACCCCGAGGAGCTCACCCATGGACTTCGCCCTGCCCGAGACCGCCGTCGCCGTGCGCGAGGGACTGGCGCGCACCGTGGCCGCCTTCGACCACGACTACTGGTCGCGCTGCGACGCCGACAAGCGCTTCCCCGAGGAGGCGTGGCGTGCGCTGGGCGCCGGCGGCTGGCTCGGCCTCGTCGTGCCCGAGGAGCACGGTGGTGGCGGTCAGGGTCTGCTCGAGCTCGCCGTCGCGTGCGAGACGCTGGCCGCGAGCGGTGCCACCCAGGGCACCTTCCTCTACATCCTCACGCCGGGCTTCGGCGCGATGACCCTGACGCGTCACGGCACCGACGAGCAGCAGCACGAGCTGCTGCCCGGCGTTGCGACCGGCGCGGTGCAGTTCTGCCTCGGGCTGACCGAGCCCGACGCGGGCAGCAACGCGCTCGCCATCACGACGCGGGCGCGGCCGGACGGCCCTGGTGACGGCGCAGACTTCCTCGTGAGCGGTCAGAAGATCTGGATCTCCGGCGTCGACCGCGCCGACTGGATGATCGCGGTCACGCGCACGGTCCCGGCCGAGCAGGCCTCGCCCCGCACGCACGGCATCACCCTGTTGCTGATCGACGTCAAGGAAGCCGTGGCCGCGGGGACGCTGCGGTACGACCCGATCGACAAGCTCGGCGGCAACATCGTGACGTCGAGCCAGGTCTTCCTCGACGACGTGCGCGTGCCCGCGCACCGCGTGATCGGCGAGGTCGACGCGGGTTTCGGCGTGCTGTGGGACATCCTCAACCCCGAGCGGGTCCTGGCGGCCGCGGGCGGGGTCGGTGGCGCCGAGGCGGCGCTCGACCTCGCCGTCTCGTACGCCCGCGAGCGCCACGTGTTCGGTCGGCCGATCGGGGCCAACCAGGCGATCCAGTTCCCGCTGGCCCAGATCAAGGCCAAGACCGAGCTCGCCCGACTCATGACGTACAAGGCCGCGTGGCTGTTCGACCAGGGCCTGCCGTGCGGCGACGAGACCAGCATCGCGAAGCTCACCGGCGCCCAGGTCGCGTGGGAGGCCGCCGACCGCGCCTTCCAGACGTACGGCGGCATGGCCTACGCCAAGGAGCTGCCCGTCGAGCGGCTGTTCCGGGACGCCCGTATCGGCAAGAACATCCCCGTGTCCGAGGAGCTCGTGCTGGCCCACATCGGCACGGGCCTGCTCGGCCTGCCCCGTTCTTACTGACGCTGCCCTACTGACCGCCTGACCACGAGGAGAACTCCCATGACCCTGTCCGACCAGACCCTGCCCGAGATCATCGCCGCGACGGCCGCCGCACACGGCGACGCCCCCGCCTACTCCGACCGGCACGCCACCTCCGGCGGTGGTGCCGGGCCGGGGGCGGCAGAGAACACGACCTGGCGCACCGTGACGTGGTCGCGGCTGCGGCACGACGCCCGTGCCGTGGCGGCGGCGCTGGTCGAACGGGGGCTCGCGGCGGGCGACACCGTCGCGATCATGGCGTCCAACCGCATCGAGCACGTCGTGGCCGATCTCACCGCGGTGCACGCCGGCGCGGTGCCCACCTCGGTCTACGCGACGCTCGCGCCCGAGCAGGTCGCGTACGTCGCGGGCCACGCACAGCCCACCGTCGTCGTGCTGGAGGGCACGGACCAGCTGACCCGCTGGTCGACCGCGCTCGCCGAGCGGCCCGAGATCCACACCGTCGTCGTGATCGAGCGCGACGCGCTGTCGTCGAGCGCCCTGGCCGCCGACGCCCGCGCCGTCGCGTGGGACGACGTGCTCGCGCAGGGCGGCGACGAGACCGCCGTCGACGCGCGCGCGGCGGCCCTGCAGCCCGACGACCCGCTGACGATCCTCTACACCTCGGGCACGACGGGCCGGCCCAAGGGCGTCGTCCTGACGCACCGCAACGTGCTGGCCGAGGTCGAGTCGTCCGTCGCGTCGGCGCACCTCGTGGGCCCGGGTCTGTCGATCTCGTACCTGCCGTTCGCGCACATCGCCGAGCGGGTGCTGGGCATGTACGTGCCGCAGGCCCAGGGCGGTCACGTGCACCTCGTGGCCGACCCGACCCAGCTCGCACCGACCCTGCTGGAGGTGCGGCCGACGCGGTTCTTCGGCGTGCCCCGCGTGTGGGAGAAGATCCGCACGGGTGTGTCCGCCCGCCTCGCCGCCGAGCCCGACGACGCCAAGCGCGAGGCGGTCGCGGGGGCGCTCGCGGTCGGTCGGGAGTACGTCGAGTCGACGCAGACGGGCCGTACGACGTCGCCGGAGCTGGCCGCCCGCTTCGCCGCCGTCGACGCCGCGGTGCTGACGCCGCTGCGCGCGGCACTCGGGCTGGACCGGGTCGAGTGGGCCGCCAGCGCGGCGGCGCCGATGCCCGTCGAGGTCGCGACGTTCTTCGCGGGCCTCGGACTGTCGATCTACGACGTGTACGGCATGACCGAGACGACCGGCTCGGCCACGGCCAACGGTCCGGACGGCTTCCGCCTCGGCACGGTCGGCCGTCCGCAGGCGGGGGTCGAGGTGCGGCTCGCGGCCGACGGCGAGATCGAGATCAAGGGCCCCATCACGACGCCCGGCTACCACCTGCAGCCCGACGCGACGGCCGAGCTGATCGGGCCGGACGGCTGGGTGCGCACGGGCGACCTCGGCCGGCTCGACGACGACGGGTTCCTCACGGTCGTCGACCGGAAGAAGGAGATGATCATCACGAGCTCGGGCAAGAACATCGCGCCGTCGACGATCGAGAACTACCTCAAGGAGAGCCCGCTCGTCGGGCACGCGATGGTCGTCGGCGACGCCCGCCCGTACGTCGTCGCGATCCTGACGCTCGACGGCGAGATCGCGCCGCTCGTCGCTTCGCGCATGGGCCTGGAGGGGCTGAGCCTGGCCGAGCTGGCCCAGCACCCCGCGGTGCTCGGTGTCGTGGGGCAGGCCGTCGAGGCGGCGAACGCGCGGCTGTCGAGGCCCGAGCAGGTCAAGTCGTTCGAGCTGCTCGGCGAGGAGTGGACGGCCGAGAGCGAGGAGCTCACCCCGACGCTGAAGCTCAAGCGCCGGGTCGTCTCGACCAAGCACGCCGACGTGATCGACCGCCTCTACGGGGAGCAGGTCCGATGACCGCGACGCAGGATCCAGTGACGATCTCGACACCACGACCCGCGTGGATCACGCCGTCCGTCGTCGAGCGGCTCACGGCGCTCGTGGCTCACACCCCGCCCCCTGAGGTGCGAGGAGGAACGACGAGCCTCGAAGGGCCGATCGAGACCAGGTCTCCGCACGACGACCTGCCGGTCGCGCTGGTGCCGACCTCAAGCGTCGACGACGTCGTTGCGGCGGTGCACGCGGCTCGCGGCGCGGGCATGGCCTGGCGGGCCCGCCACCCGCAGCAGCGCGCGGCCGTCGTGCTGCGGTTCCACGACCTGCTGCTCGAGCGTCAGGACCAGGTCATCGACCTGATCCAGCTCGAGGTCGGCAAGTCCCGGTTCAGCGCGTGGCAGGAGATCCTCCAGGTCGCGACGCTCGCCCGCCACTACGCGCGCAAGGCCGAGCACTACCTGGCCGACCGGTCGGTGCGGGGCGCGATCCCGGGTCTGACCAAGGTCAAGGAGGTGCGGGTGCCGAAGGGCGTCGTCGGCATCGTGTCGCCGTGGAACTACCCGCTCTACCTCGGCGTCGGCGACGTCATCCCGGCGCTGCTCGCCGGCAACACCGTCGTCAGCAAGGCCGATTCGCAGTCGCCGCTGAGCCTGCTCTGGACGCGTGAGCTGTTCCTCGAGGCCGGGCTGCCGGCCGACGCGTGGGGCGTCGTCGCCGGCTCGGGCTCCGTGGTCGGCACCGCCCTGATCGACCAGGTCGACTACGTGTGCTTCACGGGATCGACCGCCACGGGTCGTCGGGTCGCGGCGCAGGCGGGCGAACGCCTGATCGGCTGCTCGCTCGAGCTCGGCGGCAAGAACCCGTTGATCGTGCGCGCCGACGCCGACCTCGACAAGGCGGTGGCGGGCACGATCGCGGCGGCCTTCGGCAACAGCGGGCAGATGTGCATCCACATCGAGCGCGTCATCGTGCACCGCGACGTGTACGACGTGTTCAGGGACAAGCTGGTCGCGGCGACGCGTGCCATGACGGTCGCGCAGACCTACGACTACTCCGCCGACATGGGCACGCTCGTCTCGGCCGTCCAGCTCGCGGCGGTGCGGGCGCACGTGGAGGACGCCGTCGCGCACGGCGCCACGGTCGTCGCCGGCGGCCACCCGCTGCCCGACGTCGGCCCGTTCGCGCACGAGCCGACGATCCTCGAGGGCGTCACGCCGCAGATGCAGGTGTGCGCCGAGGAGACGTTCGGTCCGGTCATCTCGCTGTACCGGGCGACGGACGACGTCGACGCGCTGCGCCGGGCCAACGAGGGCAGCTACGGGCTCTCGGCCAGCATCTCGCCGCGCGACGTGACCGAGGCCGAGCACTGGGCGCGGCAGATCCGCGCGGGCGCCGTCAACGTCAACGACGGAGCCGCGGCCGCGGCCGGCAGCATCGAAGCGGGCATGGGTGGCATGGGCGACAGCGGCCTGGGTCGCCGTCACGGGCCCGAGGGCATCCGCAAGTACACCGAGACGCAGACCGTCGCGACCCAGCGGGTCATGCCCCTCGGCCCCCCGCCCCAGCTCGGGGTCGAGCGGTTCGTCGCCCTGACCAACAAGCAGCTCGCGGCGCTGCGGAAGCTGCGGGTCCGATGACGCTGCGGGTGCGGTTCGACGCGCTGCGGACCCAGGAGCACGTGGCCGACGGCGACCTCGAGCTCCTGTGGGACGACTGCGACGTCGTCGAGTCCGGCGACCTAAGGGGCGCGTGGGCGGGCTTCGGCTTCGCGACGGGCCACCGGGTCGGCGCGATGCTGGCGGCGACCCGCTGGCACGGCAAGCGCTTCGACGCCGTCGACCAGGTCGCGCCGATGGTGTGCCGGGGCGATGACGGCGAGCTGTTCGACGACATCAAGGCCGGGCGGGGTGGGGCCTCGCTGTGGGACGTGCGGTTTCGCGACCGGGTGACGGCCACGATGGTCTACGACGGCATGGCGGTGCTCGACCACTTCGTGCGGATCGACGCCGACACGCTGCTCGGTGTCATGAACGGCAAGGCCGATCTCGTGCGCGACGAGGGTCGGCTGTTCTGGTTCGGGCTCGAGCGGGAGTGAGCACCCGCACGCGAGCCGTCGTCGCGACGGGTGGGACCTTCGCGGTGCGCGACGTCGAGCTCGAGGGCCCGCGGGCCGACGAGGTGCTCGTGCGCGTCGAGGCCGTGGGGGTGTGTCACACCGACCTCCTGACGGCGGCGGCGCTCGGCGACACACCGGCAGTGCTGGGGCACGAGGGGTGCGGGGTCGTCGAGGCCGTCGGACCGGGGGTCGTGGCACCGCGCGTCGGCGACCGTGTCGTGCTGACGTACGCGGCCTGCGGCACGTGCGACCGGTGCCGTGGCGGACGGCGCGCGTACTGCCGGTCGTCGCGACGGCTCAACGCCTCGGGCGCACGGGACGACGGCTCCTCCCCCGTCACGGTCGACGGCGTCGCGGTGCACGCGGCGTTCTTCGGACAGTCGAGCTGGGCCGACCACGCGATCGCCCGGGCCGACTCGTGCGTCGTGGTCGGGCCCGACGTCGACCCGGCGGTGGCCGCGCCGCTGGGCTGCGGGTTCCTGACCGGAGCCGGTGCCGTGCTCGAGGTGCTGCGTCCGACCGTCGGTGATCGTGTCGTCGTGGTGGGCGGCGGTGGCGTCGGCCTGGCGGCTGCACTCGTCGCGGCGCACGACGGCAGCGTGGTCGAGGTCGTCGAGACCGACGCGGTGCGTCGGGACCTCGCGTCCCGGCTCGGGCTGCCTGCGGTGGCCTCGCTCGAGGAGGTGGCCCCGGGTTTCGGTCACGTGCTCGACACGACCGGCCGCCCCGACGTCGTCGCTGCTGCCCTGCGCGCGGTCGACTCCTGCGGCACGGTCGTGGCCGTCGGGCTCGGACGTCGCACCGCCGAGATCGACCTCGCCGACGTGCTGCACGGCGGCAAGACGCTGCGCGGCTGCATCGAGGGCGACGGCGACCCGCAGGTGCTGGTGCCGGCGGTGCTCGCCCGCCAGGCGGCCGGCCTGGGCCTCGGCCAGCTCGTGTCGACATATCGACTCGACGAGGTCGACCGCGCCCTGGCCGAGCGGCCCGTCAAGCCCGTCCTCCTGCCCGGAACCTGACCGCCTCCCCCAGATTCGGCGAGCTATCGGGCATTTGTCCCGGTGCGGATGGCGGATAAGTCGCCATTTCTGGACGGGTAGGCTGCGCCGCGTGACCCACACTTTCGCGCCCGAGGTCGTCGACGCGGTCCTCGCGCACATGAACGACGACCACACCGACGACGCGCTCCTGATCGTCCGCGCCTTCGGCCTGCCCGAGGCGGAGTCGGCCACGATGACGGGCCTCGACGGCGAGGCCGGCGTCTTCACCGCGGTGCTCGACGGTGTCGCGACCGAGCTGCGCGTGCCGTGGAGCGAACCGATCACGGAGCGGCCGGAGATCCGTCGCGAGGTCGTCGTGCTCTACGAGCGTGCCTGCGAGGCCCTCGGCCTCGAGCCCCGACCGCACTAGGCAGGTTCCCGGGAAGCGGCGACCCCTTGCCTTGCGAGGCTCGCTCGTTCCTCTCTCGCACCTCGAGGGGCGGGAGTCCCCCACCGACGACACGAGGGCCGGACCCCCGGGTGGGGATCCGGCCCTCGTCAGCCGTGCGTGCGGAGCGAGCTCAGCGCTCCTCGTCGCCCTGGATGAAGGCCTCGAGCTTGGCGCGACCGAGGTCGTCGGGACGCTGCTCCGGCGGGCTCTTCATGAGGTACGACGAGGCGCTCAGCAGCGCGCCGCCGATGCCGCGGTCCTTGGCGATCTTCGCCGCACGGATCGCGTCGATGATGATGCCGGCCGAGTTGGGCGAGTCCCAGACCTCGAGCTTGTACTCCAGGTTGAGGGGCACGTCGCCGAACGCGCGGCCCTCGAGGCGCACGTACGCCCACTTGCGGTCGTCGAGCCACGCGACGTAGTCCGACGGGCCGATGTGCACGTTCTTGTCGTAGACCTTGCCCGACAGCGAGCCGGTCAGGTTCGACGTGACGGCCTGCGTCTTGGAGACCTTCTTGGACTCCAGGCGCTCACGCTCGAGCATGTTCTTGAAGTCCATGTTGCCGCCGACGTTGAGCTGGTAGGTGCGGTCCAGCGTGACGCCGCGGTCCTCGAACAGCTTCGCCATGACGCGGTGCGTGATGGTCGCGCCGACCTGGCTCTTGATGTCGTCGCCGATGATCGGGACGCCCGCGTCCTCGAACTTCTTGGCCCACTCGGGGTCGGAGGCGATGAAGACCGGCAGGGCGTTGACGAAGGCCACGCCCGCGTCGATCGCGCACTGCGCGTAGAACTTGTCGGCGTCCTCCGAGCCCACGGGCAGGTAGGACACGAGCACGTCGGCGCCGGAGTCCTTCAGGGCCTGCACGACGTCGACCGGCTGGGCGTCGGACTCCTCGATCGTCTCGAGGTAGTACTTGCCGAGGCCGTCGAGCGTGTGGCCGCGCTGGACCGTGACGCCCGTCGGCGGGACGTCGGTGATCTTGATCGTGTTGTTCTCGCTGCTGCGGATCGCGTCCGCCAGGTCGAAGCCGACCTTCTTGGCGTCGACGTCGAACGCGGCGACGAACTCCACGTCCTTGACGTGGTAGTCACCGAACTGGACGTGCATCAGACCCGGGACGGTGCCCGCAGGGTCGGCGTCCTTGTAGTACTCGACGCCCTCGATCAGGGACGTGGCGCAGTTGCCCACGCCGACGATTGCCACGCGTACCGAACCCATGGGTTCTCCTTCTGTGTTCCTCGGGGTCATGCTGACTGACTGGTCGTGTCGGGATCGCCGGCGTCGTCGCCGGCGGTCGTGTACCCACCCGCACGTTCACGGTCGATGAGCTCGGTCAACCACTGGACCTCGCGCTCGACCGACTCCAGACCGTGGCGCTGGAGCTCACGGGTGTAGCCGTCCGCAGTGCGCCGACCCCGCTGGGAGGCGTCACGGACGTTCTCGAGCCGCTCCTGGAGCCGGCTGCGCCGACCCTCGAGGATGCGGACCCGCGTCGGTGCGTCGGTGCGCGCGAAGAACGCGAACCGGACACCGAAGTTCTCGTCGTCCCACGTCGCCGGCCCCGACTCCTCCATGACCTGGGCGAAGTACTCCTTGCCCTCGGCGGTCAGGCGGTAGGCGATGCGGTTGCGGCGTCCACGGATCGCGGCGTCCGGGTCGTCGTCGGCGACGATCAGGCCCTGACGCACGAGGGTCTTCAGGCACGGGTAGAGCGTCCCGTAGGACAGGACCCGGCCCCAGCCGAGCAGGGCGATGAGCTGCTTGCGCAACTCGTAGCCGTGCATGGGCGAGTCGTGCAGCAGTCCGAGGATCGCGAGCTCGAGAGCCGCGCCGCGTCGTGCCATGGTCAACCTTCGATACGTGGGATGGATATATCGAGACGATACATCGAATCCGGTGTGGGACGAAACCCCACCGTCGCTCGGCCGCCACCTGCTGGTCGCCGACGTGCCACCTGCAGGTTTGGCGTGCGTGGATGCAACGGGCACACTTGAGCGGATCATCGCGACCGGCGGACCCCCGACGAGCCGGCGACGACGGAGACGGAGGTGCCCGCTCGTGGCGCGGAGCAGCAAGAGCAGCGGTGCGCGCAGCACCCGCAAGCGGACCACGAAGCGTGGCGGCCTCTTCGCCGTCGTCCGGGCCATCGGGGGCGAGGGCCGTGCCTGGTGGGTCAAGACGATCCGGTGGTTCGCGTTCCTCGGGGTGCTCGGTTTCGCGACGGGTGCCCTGGCCTTCTTCATCCTGTACCGCTCGATCGACATCCCCGATCCCAACGAGCAGTTCCAGACGCAGACGACCAAGGTCTACTTCTCCGACGGCACGACCCAGCTCGGCGAGTTCTCCGAGCAGAACCGTGAGAACGTCGCGCTCGACCAGGTGCCGGCCTCGATGCAGGCCGCCGTCATCGCCGCCGAGGACCGCTCGTTCTACACCAACCGCGGCATCGACTTCCGCGGCATCATCCGCGCCCTGCGTGACAACACGACGAGCGGTCGCATCACGGGCGGCGCCTCCACGATCACGCAGCAGTACGTCAAGATCCTGTACCTGACGCAGGAGCAGACCTACACGCGCAAGGTCAAGGAAGCGATCCTGTCGCTCAAGATCCACAACCAGCTCAGCAAGTCCGAGATCCTCGAGGGCTACCTCAACACCGTCTACTACGGCAACGGTGCGTACGGCGTGCAGGTCGCCGCGCAGACGTACTTCAACAAGGACGTCTCGCAGCTGACGGTGCAGGAGTCGGCGTACCTGGCCACGGTCATCAACAGCCCCACGTACTACGACCCGTTCACGCCGTCGTGCCTGGCCGACCCGAACAGCGACGAGTGCCAGACCGAGACCGCGCAGCGCGACGAGCGCGTCCTCCCGCGCTACAACTACGTGCTCGACGGCATGGAGAAGTCCGGCGCCATCACGGCCGAGGAGCTCGCGCAGTACCAGAACGTGCTGCCGGCGTTCTCGGCGCTGACCGTCAGCAACCGGTACGCGGGCCCCAACGGCTACCTGCTGAAGATGGTCGAGAACGACATGGCCAAGCGCGACTTCAGCGACGCGCAGGTGCAGGGCGGCGGCCTCCGGATCGTCACGACGTTCGACCCCGCGCTGCAGGCCGCCGCGGTCGAGGCGGTCGAGGACATCCGCCCGGCCGACCGCCCGGAGCTGCATCCCGCACTGGCCTCGGTCGAGCCGGGCACGGGCGCGGTGCGGGCGATCTACGCCGGCCCCGACTTCCTGGCCAACCAGGTCAACTGGGCCACGAGTCCCACCCAACCCGGTTCGACGTTCAAGGCGTTCGCGGTCGTCGCGGCGCTGGAGGACGGGTTCAGCCTCAAGACCCGCCTCAACGGCAACACGCCGTACCGCATCGGCGGCGGTCAGGTGAGGAACGCCGGCGACTCCGGCGGCGCGTCGTACGGAACCCTCGACCTCGCGACCGCCACCGCCAAGTCGGTCAACACGGCCTTCATCGACCTCACGGTGCAGATGAGCGACGGTGCCGACGTGAGCGTGGGCGCCGAGAAGATCCTCGAGGCTGCGGTGCAGGCGGGCATCCCGCAGTCGACCGCCGACGGCATCGACCCCGTTGCGGTCACCTCGCTCGGGTACGCCGGGGTGGCCCCGATCGACATGGCCAACGCCTACGCGACGCTCGCGGCGAGCGGCAACCGGGCCGAGTGGTACGTCGTGCAGAGCGTCAGCACCGCGCAGGGCTCGGTGCTGTACGAGCACGCCAACACGACCGAGCAGTCGGTCCCGGCCGACGTCGCGGCCGACACGCTCGCGGCCCTGCAGGGCGTCACGGCCAGCGGCGGCACCGGCACCGCCGGCCGCACGGTGTGCCCCACGGCGGGAAAGACGGGCACCGCCACGGCCGACTCCGGCGACGGCGCCACGCACACGTCGGCGGTCTGGTTCGTCGGCGCGACGCCCAAGCTCGCGACCGCGGTCATGTACAACCGCGGCGACGGCAACGACTCGCTCGACGGCTACCTCCGGCCGGCGTTCGGCGGCGCATACCCCGCCCAGACGTTCCGGGCCTTCATGAACGAGGCGGTCGACTCCGGCGACTGCGGCACGTTCCCGCGTCCCGCCAACATCTCCAGCGACAAGGGCGACACCTACACGACGCCGCCCCCCTCGTGCGGGCCGACCGAGCAGCTCAACGCCAACCAGACCGGCTGTGAGCCACGCCCGGTCCCGACGTGCGACCCGAGCCAGATGCTCGACGGCACGGGCTACAACTGCGTGCCGAGGACGTGCGAGTCGCAGGGTCAGACCGGCACGTTCCCGAACTGCACGGATCCGGAACCGACACCGACTCCGACACCGACGGGCACGAGCCCGCCCTCGGGAAGCGTCATCCAGGGAGCCAACCCGTTGAACTGCGCATCGATGGGCGGCACGTGGGTGACGGGTCAAGGACAGGCACGCTGCATCGCGAACTGACGTGACGGTCTTCACGACCGAGTGGTGCGGTGAGGCAAGGTAAGGTTTCCCTCACTGCACCACCCGACCGATCGTGAGGACGTCATGCAGGTCCACACCGCCCGGGTCTCCGGCCGTCGAGCCCTGAGCCC
>Ga0172372_10001675_pt1 | contig 34332 bp, 32 predicted proteins | sample LakKiv5m_2_FD_114544 | JGI IMG/M metagenome (GOLD analysis project Ga0172372, IMG submission 114544) | Freshwater microbial communities from Kabuno Bay, South-Kivu, Congo - kab_092012_9.5m | ecosystem: Environmental > Aquatic > Freshwater > Lake | place: Democratic Republic of the Congo... | reverse complement strand
TCTGCCGAAAAGCCGCCAAAAATTACAGAGTGAATCGCACCAATGCGGGCACATGCCAGCATCGCTGCGGCGGCTTCTGGAACCATCGGCATATAAATAGCAACCCTGTCTCCTTTTTTGATACCGTGCTTTTTAAAAACATTAGCGAGCTTGCAGACTATTTGGTGGAGCTCTCTATAGGTAACAGAGCGACTCTCTGATGGCTCATCGCCCTCCCAGATAATCGCCACCTGGCTCCCCCTCTCTGCTAGATGCCTATCAAGGCAGTTCTCTGAAACATTTATCTTTCCACCTAAAAACCAGGCTATCTTGGCTTCGTGATAATCGTATTCAACCACTCGTTGCCAGGGCTTGCGCCATAAAAGATTCTGCTCAGCAACATGGCTCCAAAATGTCTCAGGGTCAGAGAGAGTTTGCTTCATCGTCTGGTCAAAGCTAGCGCGATTATAAAAAGTTTGGCCTAACTTTTTGTGCGGAATCTCTACAACGGGCTCAACTGTTTTATGCTCAGATTTGGATCCTGGAATCATAGAAAATCCTCTTTTATTCAGGGTACCTAGAGATAACAGCCCTGAGCCCCACTTGAAAAGTGAATTCTACCAAGAACCAATCCCCTTTAAGTATTGAGTAAGGGTGCATTTAGGCAGAATATATGGGGATGTCCCCTAATTCTAAAAACAATCCTGAGTCACAAACCGCTGGCGATTCTTCGTTAGATTTATCTCAATCTAATGCTCCCAAAGCTTTAGATTTGAGTAAACATAATCTTCTCCAGGCCAAGATAAAGAGCCTGGAGGCAGGATTTAGCTTTTACAGAAAGGCTACTTGGGGAGTTGTGCTGATGGCGGCTGGATTTGCCGCTAAGGAGGTGTATTCCTGGGTAAGATGGGAGGGACTTACATCTAATGGACCAGTGCCAATGGTTCACAACTCTTTGGAGATAAAAGAGCAATGCCTCCCGATCCTCTTGTTTCATGATGAGCAAGGCGAACGGGTCTTAGAACTGCCACTTAGTCGGGTAGACTATTATCGCTCAAGGCCGAGACAAGGTGGTCAATTTGAGAAATATGTAACCCCTGATGAACCAATAATAAGGGATCTCGGTCGTTTATTAGCAGCAGAAAAGTTAACCAAGGAGGCTGCGGCCCAGTCGATTGTTGATTATGTCAGGGGGCGAATTTATTTCGACCAAGCTGAGCAGTTCGGACAAACGGGTTATGTCAGGTACCCAGTAGAAACACTGCTGGGCTCTGGAGACTGCGAGGATGTTGCAATACTTGTTGCCAGTCTTCTGCGCGCGGCCGAGATTGAGTGTGTGCTTCTATCATATAGAACCCATGTGGCCGTGGGTATTGCTGGTGATTTTATCGGGACTAGTTTCACAACGGATTGGGACAATAAAAAATACTATTTTGCTGAATGCACCTCGTCTAAATTTGCACCAGGGGACTATCGCCCCTCGCCCGCTATGCCCATAGGCGAATGCAATCCGGATTATGTTGACCAAAAACCAACTATTATTCGGCTTCCCTAAGATTATTTTAGGATTGTACTATCCCCGGCCTTCAGTATCTTAGTCCTATGGATAAGTATCCCATTTTGATCGTGATGGCCTTTTTAGTCATCGGCTGCTGTGATGCCGATAAGATTCCAGCCAACACAAAAAAATTATACAGTAGCGTAGCTGCGGACAGGAATCAGGCCTTATTAGATTTAGCTGAGTGTGGCTCAAAGGCTGAGGGGGCTACAGGACGAATCGCCGCTCTCCTTTATGATGAAAATGTTGGGGTCCAAAGCTCTGCGGCTTATGCTCTGCGCCAAATCGGCACTCCCGAAGCCACCAGGATCCTTGAACGAGCTCAAAAGAATAGATCTAAAAATAAAAACTCTAGTGAAAAAAGGCCCTGACGACCTCTATTAGGATTAGGAATATTATTACCAACTCCAGAATCTCCGATCTCCGCGTATGACTAATCTCCAAAAGTAAATCGGTCACATCACCGCAAACATCTAACATCTTTTCAACGTTGTCGATCCGCTGCTCAACATCAAAGATATCTATTTTGACCATCTGATCATATAGTTCGTAGAGTTCATCACTCTCCCAGGTCACATCGGGCCGATTGAACAATGAAAGTTGTCGCACAATCTTATGACGAGTGGCCAAACTGTTCCCAATGAATTGCAATAAATCTCTTCGGCCTTTTCTGACAGCGCCAAATCTTCGCAAAAATTTGGTCATATCCTCTGATTCAGAGAGGAAGTTCTCGACCTGCCATTCAATTAACTGAAGAGCCGTGGATTGCGCCACTAGTTGAGCGATTAAAAGGATCTTTCTAAGCTCAATGTCAGGCAAAATTGCAAAATCGAGCTCCACATCAAGAGTGTTATGCTCAACTCTGATTGTGTAATCATCCTTGGAGTATGAGCGCAGAGGAGTTGGCGTAGTGATAGGCGCGCCTAATCGCTTCATGTACTCAGCATGTTCAGATTCCCGAACGTTAAAAAATACTATCGTTGAGTATGGGAAAACAAAAACCTTCTTAGTAAAGCCTAGTTCATAAATTGCGCATCCTTCAGGTCTATGGATGCGCGTATCCTTCTGCTCTAACTGAGCAGGCAGCGCCTTAAAATCAAAGCCTGATGCGACGCTGTAGGCGACTAACTTATATGACTCGGTTTCCACTGTTTGATTCATGACGGAGAGTATTCTATCTCAAAGCACGGCTTTTACCATACGCCTAAATAAAAGCCCATAAAATGGGGCTTATCGATTCAAATTGGATATAATTAATACCGTTGCCCACGCGGCTTTTTAACAAAAGCTCTTAAGGACTGCATCTCAAGGGGCGTATGCTTTACGCAGAAGAGAATCTTATCTATGTAATTTGCTAGGTCATCACAATAAGACACATACTCACAGGTGATATCCTCGTCAGAGCCTAAATTAGGAGTTATCTTCAAAGTCCCTAATTTAAAAAATCTAAGCGGCACCATCGCTGGAATAGCTTTACACTTAAATCCATTAGTCCAGAACAAGGCTCTCTTTTTAGAAATTCCCGGAAATGCTGGTTCAAATCTTACAATCCGTCTATCGGTGATAAAGGTGCGTGCCAGTTTTTGATACTTAAAACGCCACCAGACAGCTGCGATCCAGCCAATAGCTGCAACAGCATAAAGGCTATTTAAGATATGAGAAAGCTTTGCGACATTGGCGCCGAGAAATTGAGAGATAAAATAAGCTACCCAAACTAATGCCAGCGTATAGATCGTCGGCTTTAATAATCTTAACCAGGTGCCGATAGGATGGGGCGAAAAGGAATAGAGTACCCGCTCTCCTTCCTGTTGCCCGTGGAATTCGGCAAGAATATCTTTCGGTGCAGTGGTTTCACCTGCGGTATTCAGCGCGGTGTTTGTATTCATGCTAGATCTTCCCTTTTTATTTGGCCGAACCAGAACCATCGGAATACTGCCTGAGCAGGTGTAACTACTCAAGTTTCGATGAGTTTGTATTCACCTAAAAATGACCGGATTATCACCTCTAAAACAATACATTCTATTGTCAGATTAATAGGTTGGTTGACTTATAGCGCTCTTTTATTTAGAGTTCAGGGCTCCAAACGCCAAGTTTGGACAGCTTATGGTGGACGTAGCTCAGCTGGTAGAGCACTGGTTTGTGGCACCAGTGGTCGCGGGTTCGATCCCCGTCGTCCACCCCAACAGCTTTGCGCCTTATGTCTGGCAAGCACACAAAGGGTTCTGCTTACAAGCAACCGCTGATACAGATCTCGGATTAATATCGCGGAGTTTCCAATGCAAATAATCTACCTCCTCCCCAGCAAGAAAAATTCTAACCCAAATTGATGCCATTATCTGCTCTATTGTTAAAATCGCCTTCGCCAACACAATAGTAACAGCATAATAAAGTTAAATGGTAATTTAGCTTAAAAGGGACTAACGATAATCTCTCTGATGCACCTCTTGGCGACAAGTAGATTAAAGATGATGCTATTCATTCATAACTCGAAAAGAATACTATTAAGCGCTTGATAAGATAGCCAAAGCTCTAAAATTAGTGGTCTAGCTCTCAGTGTAATAGCAGATTGGGCACCAATTGGATGAATGAGGTAGTGATGTCGTCAACTATAGTACTGCTCTCAAGAAGGCTTTGCAGGAGGCATTAAAAACCATGTGGTAATTTTCTTACTCTTTAGAAATTTCTATCTATCAACGCCTCACAGACAAAATTGGTAAACTCAATGAGTTTGTAGATGCTATCTCCAATTGATTTCTTGTCTGTGTCCGTTAAGGTATTGAATGTCTATATGAGTATTATTGACAGTGGCCACGAACGGTATTTTATGATCGCTGGTTGTTGCATACATCTCTACTAACAGTGTCTCCCTGGTGGTCGTGTAGGGTAAGCCGTCCAAAGGATATGGGGGCGTCACGCCGTAGTCTTGGTAAAAGTTGGTTGCAAGATCAGTAAAGCTGGTTAGGCGACCCGAGTCGATGGGAACGTTGAGAGTAAGGAAGAAAGAACGGATGACTTGCTCATAAGGTAAGTTTTTTTTGTCTGGCGGAAGTCACCAAGCATATATCCATTGTCGCTAACAATTATGACCTTCATGCCTTGTTGGTCTAGCTCCTGGATATAGGGAGCAAGGATCATGTCAAGATAGGACATACTAGCTGCTCGTTTACAAGCACGAGCCAATAGTTTTGCCCGGGAAAGCTCTGGCAACTGGCGGTAGCGTATAGGGGCTTGCATGTCTATCTGATTGAAGTGACTCAATCGTACCTTATCACAGTTAAAATTGAAACTGGCAGGGACTTGCGCTGGAAAGTGCGGAGCGGTGAAGTGTAGGTATAGCAAATAAGGTTGATCTTTATATTGATCCGTAAAGGCCCTCGCCTGGTCGATGTAGTAGTCCGAGACATATTGCTTTATAATTTTCCAATTCCCGTCAAGGTTTGTCTTAAATTGAAACCAGTTACTGATCATTACTCCCGAATACACATTCCAAAGGTCAAACTCAGGCCGCCGCTCACCATTATACGAGTTCAGGTATTTGCCTATGATGCCAGTCTTAATCTGAGGCTTATTGAGCTTGAATTGCTCAAATATCGTTGTCTTGGTTAGGGGACTCTTATTAACTTTTACACCGTGATTGGTGACGCTTAGGCCCGTCATCATTGTAGCTCTGGATGGACAACAGAGAGGGCAACTTACAAAGGCACCCGAGACCGAGGTACCATTTTGCTTGATATACTCCCTCGTCAGAGGCATATAACGAATATCATCTGGCCTAGCATCATCCAGGGTTATCAGAACTGTCTGCTGGGCTAGAGCTATCCAGGGACAAATCAAAATTATACAGAGACAGACAAAATAACGCATGGAAGAATGGTAGCAGATGATGATAACAGTCGACAAGCTCACTCTCGGATCTATGGCATTTTTTAGATTTAGCACCTCACCAAGTGCACTCAATACGAGGTTAGGGTCTCAGAGCGGATAAAAGGTAAAAACATCAACCAGCAAACTTAGATCATGCTAAAAGTCTCTGTCATCGGATTAATCAGGCTTATCACAATATTAATATTTGTGCCTTACTCAGTATGGCTGGTGAACCATAGGCCTGATGATGTGTTCATCTATTACCGATACGCCCAAAACCTGGCAGCTGGCTTGGGAATTGTATTTAATCCCAATCAGTATGTGGAGGGTGTAACATCTCTTCTTTGGACTGGGCTTCTGGCCGGCATATCCCTAATCCGCTTTCCTCTAGAAACTTGGGCACCTTTGCTTTCTCTTATCTGCTCGTGTTTCCTACTCTGGAGGCTACCTGCTCTTGCTGTAAAAATTCAGGGGAGGAAAGAAATTACTCTAGTTGATGTTCTAGCTACCATGTGGGTTGCCTCCATGCCGTCATTCGCCTACTGGAGTTACTCAGGGATGGAGACATCTTTATTTGCGCTCCTACTGGTTCTTTCCGTTGAACTATTTTTAGCCGAGACCAATAGGCAGCTCCTATTGTCAGGCGTATTAGTTGCAATGGCAGTCTTGGTGCGCCCCGAGATGCTAGCTGTGATCCCAGCATTTCCAATTTATGCACAATGCTTCAAGGGCAATTCCTTTTCCAGAATATTTTCTTGGGGCTTGATGGTTACTACCCTAATAAGTCTCACTTTTGTATTTCGTTACCTATACTTTGGAGAATTACTCCCCAATACTTTCTATGCAAAAAGAGGTTTCCCGCTTGAGCAAACTCTTAGTAACGGAATCTTGTACTTAGTTAACTTCACTGGCTCTGTTTTACCCCTACCCTTTACTGGCAACACCGCTTTAATTCTCGGCGCAACGTTAGTGCTGCCGACAATTTATTGGGGATCTAAAAGAAAAAACATAGCTCTACTATCATTTGTATCATTCTTAATGATGGCGGCTGTTATCTACGATGGCGGAGACTGGATGATTTTAAATCGCTTGCTGGTCCCCATCGCTCCTCTTTTGGCGCTCTTAATTCTCTCTATATTAGATTCCAAAGCCATAAAAGGATCTATTACAATAGTTAGTCTCAGTCTCATGATATTACTGAATCTGCTCTCAGCTCACCGAGAGAGGTTTGGCAAAAGTGGGCAATTAAATCCGGACAATTTCACTACACCTCCTTACGCCCCTTTTATCGATTATTTAAAGGACAATTCAGGGACTGATGACTCGATTGCCTTAATGGATATCGGCGAGATCGGATTCAGAACTGGCTTGCATGTGATAGATATATCCGGATTAATTGATCCAAAAATTGCTCGGGCACCCGGGGGATTTTTATCGAAGCAATATCCCGTAGATTGGATATTTGAGCAGCGCCCACGCTGGATAGCTCTAAGAAACAATTGGTGTCTTATTGACACGACCCTGTACCAAAGTCCTCAACTCGCCCGAGACTACGAAGAGGTGCTGCGATTAGAACAGCCTACCCCAATGACGCTCTTTGAAAGAAAAAAATAGGGGGATTGCGCTCGGCACACAAACCCCCTCGGGAATTGCTTTCCCTCACGTAACCTCTCTGGTCTGACGAGCCTGAATCAGCACTCGCGCTCCGAGCAGGAACGACAAAGTCCCCACCACAAGAAACACGTTGATAGCTCCGTACGAATCTGCGAACCACCCCACCAGGAGCAGCACTGCAAATCGTGCAGCATTATCAAGCAGCGAGCGCAGTCCCAGAATCGTTCCTCGCTCCTCATCCTTAGCCTCTTGCGAGATACCTACGGTGAGAACGGTCTCAACGTACGCCCGCGTAAAAACCAAGAACCAAGAAAACAAGGCCGCCACCGGAGCCTGAATCAGCGCGATCGACAGGTGGGCAGAGCCGATGCCTGAAAAGGCCATGCTCCGCAGCATTCCATTACTCGCCGCGTTGGGAAGCTTTGTCAGCTTCTTTGTCACAGCGATCAGGAGCACCTGACTAAAAGCCATCATCAATCCCAGATTCATGGTCGTAAGACCAATACTCTGGAAGTGCGGTTGGAATACGATCACCCCGGCGTTCAAGAGTCCTGCCAGCATCATCGAAGAGATGAGCAAGCGACTCATTTCATCACCGGCAGTAAGCCGATGACGTAACGCCAGCATGGCCTTAAATCCAACCCGCGCCTTCTTCTCACTCTCGGCACTGGCTGTTTCAACCAGGAAGAAAGAGAGAATAAACGCTGACAACGACCCGATCGAGCTCAACAGGAAAGGCAGTAGCTCATGCACAGAAGCTGCGTAGCCTCCCAGGAAGCATCCGATAACGAATGTCGCATAGCAGCAGATTCGCATCTGCGCTGTGGCTTTCAATTCGTCATCCGGGGAACCTCCGGCCTGCTTCACGGACTCAACCATGAGAGCCTGCACGGAACAGCCACTTGCTGAGATCGCCAATCCCAACAGGGTCTCTGAAGCCACAAAGCCCCAGAATCCAAGATCCAGGAGGTATCCACTCAGACCGAGGAACGAAAGAAGAGAGCCAAGCTTCATGACCTTCTTCCGACCGAACTTGTCAGCCAGCATACCCATCGGCACACCAGCCAACGCCGCCACGATCACAAACGTCCCTTCGACCAAGCTGGCCTCGAATCCCTCCACACCCCGGCTCTTCCAGAAGAGCAGATACTGTGGAAAAATGACCGAGATCAGCGACGCTGCCGCCACGTGCCCCAGCAGGAGCTTCCGGTTTCGTGACAAACCGCGCATGTTTTTCATACGTCAATCCTTTCGAGCACTTAAGCTCATCGAGTTTTAGATACACCTCTCCCGTGCACAAAATCGGCGGTATTTTTTCAATCAGCCATGACTACGAGTCACAGCATCAGGAAAAATTGGACCAATCTCGCGTTAGCGCAAGAGAGACGAATCTTTTGTTTTCTTTGATTTACAACCTCAAAGCCGAGCGCAACTAGCACCCGACTAAGAAGTTCATGAGAGAGATAACTTATTAATCGGACGCTTGGTCACACACTTTGGAACTTCTACCCTAACCCAATTTTTATCCTGATTATCTGCCTGCCCTTGCACAGCATATAGGGGCGCTCTAAGATACTTCGCTGGCTGAACCAGGGAGCGCTTGGCAATAATTAAATGGGTTAAGGTTTTCATTTTCATTCTAAAATACGCTTAAAAAGCCGCAATTAGTGCAACTATTGCTAAGATACCACGAAGGTGGCAGTTGTCAATCAAAATGTTAGGAGTTTTTTATTTTTCTGAATCCTGCTCTGCCTCCTTCACAATTCCACCAAGCATTCCTTGAAATACATAGTTGTGAAGAGGCAAAACTGAATACCAATAAAGTTTACCTAATATTCCAGTGGGCCAAAACCTAGCGGTTACAGATAAATTCGAACCTGATTGACGCGGAGTAATTCTAAAAATCAACCTAGCTGTACCCGGCAACTTCATCTCTGCGCGCAGGGTCAGCGACGTATCTTGCTCTTTGTCTTCGACTCTCCAGAAATCTACTGGGTCACCAACCTCTAATCTCTCTGGATCGGGGCGACCACGTCTCATCCCTATTCCACCGATTAGCCAATCCATCCCGGCGCGGAGCTGCCAAAGCCAATCAGCATGATACCAACCATGATCTCCTCCCACTTTCTGAATGGCTTGAAACACCTTAGATGGTGGGGCTTTGCAAGCCATCTCTCGATGATCTTCGAACAAGAATCCTTTTGGTTCACCTACAAATCCGGTTGAGGAAGTATTAGCATCAGTCCAACTACTCTCGATTTCATTAAGGCGAATCTTCTCTAGCGCTAATCTTACTGCCTCCTTGTAAGAGATATTCGGAATATTAATCCAATCCCTAATCCGGGTGTCCTGGCAGATGACATCGTTCTTCAAACCCTCAACCAGTGGGCGAGCTAATCCAATCGGAATCTGAGTCACTAAATTTAACCAGTAACTCGAAAAGTGTGGCGTTAGAACCGGAACCGTAAAAATAAAGAGCTTTCGTCCCATGACCTCCGCGCAATTCTTCATCATCTCTTTGTAGGTTAAGATCTCGCCTCCTCCGATATCCAGACTCTGCCCGATGGTGCGTGGTTCATCTAGAACGCCGACCAAATATGCTATTACCTGCCTAACAGATATGGGCTCACATCTTGAATTTACCCACTTTGGACAGATCATGATGGGTAGCTTGCGCACTAAATCGTGAATAATTGCAAACGAAGCACTTCCCGAGCCAACTATTATAGCTGAACGAAGCTCCGTTACCGGAATGCCAGTAGACCTAAGCGCATCTCCAGTCTGATTACGACTTTGTAAGTGCTCAGAAAGACCGGGGCCTGTTACGCCGAGCCCCCCTAAATAAATTATTCTCTTTACGCCTGCTTCTTTGGCGGCTTTTGAAAAGTTCAGAGCACCCTGCTTGTCGCGTTCCGCAAAATCTCCCCGAGGAGCACCTAATGAATGAACTAAGTAGTAGGCAACTTCCACTCCAGCAAGCGCCTCAGATAATGTCTCAGGCTGAGTTACATCCCCCTTGAATACTTTAACATTCGGCCATTTCCTACGAGCCAGCTTCCTAGGTTCCCTTACAAGAACGTTAATATCGTGGCCGAATAGGAGCAGAGTCCCTACTAATCTGCCACCAATGTATCCAGTAGCACCCGTAACTAGAATCTTCATGGTAAAATGATCTCAGAATAAAATAATATTCGGAATCTTGATTATGCTAAGTTCCAGCGACCATGTTACCAGGTTTCAGTGAAACCCGCCCTAGTATCTCAAGTTCAATTAATTGCTTATAAAAATCATCGGGATGCCCTAGCCGAACTTTAAGATCGTCGATGGGCATTTCACCCTGTTTCTCTAGGATTGAGAGGATACCGCCTGCACTCTCAGCCTGGCGACTAGGTAGCGATGCCTCTGATACTCCAAAATACCCGAGCACGTCCCCCACTTCTATCACTATACCTGCACCATCTCTTAGGATCTGATTGGAGCCCTTGTACCGGGGGTTTTTTATATTTCCTGGGATTGCGAACACCTCCCGACCCTGCTCTAACGCATACCGAGCTGTTACCAACGAGCCACTTCGTTCAGTTGCTTGTATAACTAAAACAGCTCGAGCCAAACCTGAGATGACCCTATTCCGATCCAGAAAATTTTGGGGGAATGGGGACTCATAAGGATCAAATTGGGATACTATTAATCCACCAGCGTCTATAATTTGATTAGCTAATTCTCGGTTGCTTGGCGGAGATATATTCGGCAGTCCATTTCCCAACACTGCGACTGTTGATCCGATTTGACCGCTATTCAAAGCCCCGCGGTGTGCAGCTGAATCAATTCCCAAAGCCAAACCACTCACCACCAAGAATCCACGACTAGCCAACTCCTCGCCAAACTCAAGGCTAAGTGCAACCCCATCTCCGTCGCCTTTGCGCGAACCAACCACCGCAATCGATAATTTATTATCTAAAATATTTAAGTCCCCCTTATAAAATAATACTGGTGGAGGATCGTAGATATGCCTTAGTTGCTCTGGATAATTGGGGTCAAATATCGTGACAAATTCCAGTTCTGAACCACGCGCCTCATCAATGATACTTTGAAATTTATCTTTCTCAGCTGATGAAATTGAAAGCGCTGATAATTTTTTAAACCCTGCAATACGAGCCGATGGCTTTAAGGTTCTTAACTTAAAGGCTAAAAGCTGGTTATCTAAAGATGATATCTTTTTTGAATTACTTTTCACCCCTATTCATCGTGAATAGTGAGTGAAAGTTGCCAGTAAATAAAAATATTCCTATTAAGCTGCCTTTCTTTTGCCAGAATTCTTTTTGGCGCTTTTATTTAATTTGGCTACCTTTACCTTAGCAGCTTTGCCTTTGGCGACCTGTTTAATTTTCTGTTTGCTATCTTTTGGACTGGCTTTTGTCTTTGATTTGACATTATCGGTAGCTGCCACCTCTACGTCATCCCCCTCTACTTCTGCCTTTTCCGACTCAGTATTTTTCCCCTCATCTTCTTTAGCAGCTAGATCTAAGGTAACCTTTTGGTTATCAAGGCGATGCTTAATTCCTGCAAGCTCATCCTTCCTGGTTGACCAGACCAGCCCATCTATTGAATACATCACTACCTTCTTCCCGCCGAACGAGGTAGTTTTAGTCATGAATTGTCCCTTCTTGGCCATACCTATGCCTCTATAAAGCTTCTCTATAAGATTAAGATGGATAAGCCTTAGGAAGGGTTTCCGATTTTCGTTAGTAATTGCTGGAGAGTCTCAATTTTGGTAAAAAAATCAGGTAATTTAATAACTTCCGCAATCTAAGGTTTATGCAGTCAAAAGAACTACCTTCAATTAAATGGCCTGAAACAGTAACCGAACTCCATGCTCACCTGGGAGGCTCTGTCCCTCTTTATAGATTATGGGAGATGGGCGTAGAGAAAGGCGTACGCGGCATCGGCAAAGGTTATGATGAGTTTATTAACCTTATCAAAATTAGTCCAGACCGAGTTAAAGACTTGGATACGTATCTACAGATCTATGATCGTATTGAGCTCATTCAGTCAGGTCCTGAGTCACTCAGGCAGAGTGTGATAATCGCCATACATGGAGTATACCGCACAGGTGGCATGAGGCAATTAGGTCCCGGAGGTGAAGGTGGCGATCCTCACCCACTTTTTAGAATTGGTAGACTCGAATTGAGATTCAATCCTTTAAAGCGAACTGGGGCTGTGTTCCTAAAAGGAGAACACGCCGGACTTTATGATGCAGATAGAATTATCAAAGCTGCCTGCGCTGCAGCTGAGGATATTGAGATAGCCTTCCGCGGAAAGATCCAAGTAGGATTTCTCTTCTGCTTTGGAAGAGACATGACTGTGGAGGCGAACAAAGTTCTTGCCAAGAAGATTAACGATTGGAAAGCGCTCTCAAATAAGATTATAGGCGTAGATCTAGCAGGTCCAGAGTCCGTAAATCCCCTCTCTGACTCAACCAAATTGAAGCAGATGAAAGAGATCTTTGATTCTCTAGATCCTTCACTCGGCAAAACTATCCATGTTGGAGAAACAACTCATGTGGATATTGATGCCTTCGTTAATACTATTGAAGCCTTAAACCCACGCAGAGTGGCTCATCCTATTGCAGCTTACAGGGCACTCAGGGACAAAAAAGACGATAGAGGCTTTAAGTTACTGAAGGAGCGCAATATCGCTTGTGAGCTCTGTGTTAAATCTAACCTCCTTACAGGCGCCCTAAAAAATTTAGATGAATATAAAGGATTCATAAACACCCTCGATGATTATGGGATTAGATACTCCTTTTCAACTGATGCCCCTGCCCTACAAGTAACAAGCTTAGCAGAAGAGCTGCTAATGCTTTTATCGAACAAAGTTGCCTCACCAGAGCAGATCTTAAGGGCACTAAAGACAGCTGATGAGATAAGTTTCTTAGCGAAGGAAACAATTTAATTCTGCGATGGCCCCACTATGCTAAACCTAGAAAGCGTATTTGATAGTTCAAAAAATGCCCCTAAAAGAAAGGCAAAAATTATTGCCACTATTGGTCCAGCCTCTCGAGATCCAGAGATGCTTAAGAGGCTTATAAAAGCTGGGGTGAATGTATTCCGCCTCAACTTCTCCCACGGAAGTTATGAGGAGCACAAAGAGGCTTTAGATCGAATTCGAAAGGCCTCCACAGAGCTCGACACGTTTGTGGCAGTGCTACAGGATCTCTCAGGACCAAAATTAAGAATCACAGAGGTTGATGATAAAGACTTAGTGATTCAAGATAATGCAAACGTAATACTCAGGGGACCAGCCAGCACAAAGAGCTCCGCAAAATGCATCTACATGGAATCTGTCAATCCTAGTGCAGCCCTAGAAAAAGGCCAGCCGGTACTTCTGGCTGATGGAAGTCTTGTTTTCGAAGTTATTGAAGTCAAAAAAGATGAAGTTTTATGTCGTGCTCTTAAGGGTGGCAAGCTCCGCTCAAGAATAGGTATCGCATTTCCTGATAGTGCTCTGACTCTACCAGCTGCCACAGAGAAAGATCTGAAAGATCTAAAATGGGGAGTCGAAAACGGGGTCGATTATGTTGCTCTCTCATTTGTGAACTCCGCAGAAGATGTAAAAGGTCTCAAAGAAGAGATTCTTAGACTGAAGGGAGATCAACGAGTAATCTCAAAAATTGAGCGAAAATCAGCGATATTAGATATCGATCGCATACTGGATTATAGCGATGGAATTATGGTGGCCCGCGGTGATTTGGGGGTTAATGTGGCGCTTGAGCGTCTACCGATTCTACAAAAGCTCCTGGTTGAAAAGTGTAACTCCAGGGGCATCCCGGTTATAGTGGCGACTCAGATGCTTCAATCCATGGTCACCTCAATCAGACCGACACGAGCTGAGGTATCAGATGTTTCGCTTGCAGTGCTAAACGGTGCCGATGCCGTCATGTTGTCTGAAGAAACTGCCATCGGTCAGTACCCTGAGGAGGCGATAAAGTACTTAGATAACATCGCCAGAGAAGCTGAGCGCAGATTTGAATTCGAGGACTTCAACTGGCCGATTAGGCGTGGCATACAGCAATCAGTGGCTGAAGCCGTTATGTTTGCAGCATGTGGCGCAGCGGATAAATGCAAAGCAGATGCAATAGTAGCCTGCACCGAGACTGGTGCTTCTGCTCGATTGACAGCAAAATATCGACCCATTCAACCGCTTTACGGAGTTTCAAGTCGAATCGATACCTGCCGCAGGATGTGTCTATATTGGGGGGTCTACCCTATTCTCACTAAGTCTACCCAAACTCATTCCGATGAAATATTGACCGCCCTAAAACAGGTTCAATTAAGGGAGAACTTACCAAATGGGTCTAGAGCAGTGGTAACCGGTGGTATCTCGGCAAGAAATCCGGGCTCCACTAGCATTCTTGAAGTCAGAGAGATGAATTTTCGATAATATTTAATTTCTGACTGTACAAAGGACAAAGAAGAGTTAAAAATAAGACATCCAACTTGGAGCATTTTAAAAGGTAGTATGGTTATGGCTCCCCTCGATGATTATCTCTCAGACACAGAATCAGCTCGCATCTGTGGTGTTTCTGTTAACACACTCAATAGATTTATAGAGACAGGCTACCTCAAGGTAGAACATGATCACGATGGCCTAAGGCTATTTTCAAAAAATCAGCTGAAGCGTGTTTTTGGGGTTGGCGAAGCGGCTTTTGCTAAAACTAAACCGATGCCCCGAGTCACTATCGTCGGTAACACAGCTATCAAAACAGAGGAGCCCAAAATAGTAAGACGAGAACCCATCGTAGTAGTGGAGCCAGAAGCGATAGTTAATACATCCGCAAAAATTGAGGACTATCCACAGCAGGAAGAAAAGAAGCCTCATTTAACCGTAGTACCTACCCCTCCGGTAGAAACAGTTTCAGTGCAACCTGAGGCAAAGCCCATCATCACAGAGGAGCGCCCTGAAGCTATCGCTAAAATTAAAGAGCTAGAGTCCAGAAATCAAATTTTAGAGATGGAGAATGGCAAGTTTCAAAATGTCATTACTCTTCTCGAAAAGATGCTAGATATTCGCGAAAGCGAGATTGATTCATTAAAGCGTCAACAACAGTGGCTTGAGCAGAGAGTCGAAAAGATGGAGGAGCGTTCTCACAGAGAGCAACTGCTACTGCTAGCCGAGTCCGAAACAGTCAGAAAGCTAGTGGTACTGCAGAAGCGATCTCCTGTTAGAGCCGCCCTTGAATGGCTAGGCTTGGCTGAGTCTACAGATACTCGAAGCCCACTGGAGACTAAGTAGTCCTAATATTTATTCACAAAAATAAGACTGCGGGCGAATCCTACAAAATTAAAAGGGGGCTCACGGGCCCCCAGTAAATATTACAGTCAAATCTTTTAGAACTAATCAACCGACCTTACAGCAACACGGCGATTAACGGCTCTAGCCCAGTCAGTTTCTTCGCTTAGCACTGGACTTCCCTTACCAAAGCTAACAGCAGATAACCTGGTGGCATCTACCCCTAACTCAACAAGTGCTTGACGCACGGTCTCAGCTCTATTCAAGCCAAGTTTCTTATTGTAATCCTCTGAGCCCTTGTAATCAGTGTGACCCTCTAGCATCACAGTGATGGTCCTCTCCTTCTCCAGCAATCGCGCAATCTGATTGACACGACCACGGCCTAAATCGTTCAAAGACGCCTTAGCAAAGTCGAAATTTACGTCAGGAAAATACACGAATTTCTCGCCGACTCCTATCAAGGAAGACTCCTCGGATATGGCAGGAGTACTATCTTCGTAATTATAAGGCATAATCGAACGGCAATCTGGAATCGAATCATCACCCGAGAAGCACTCTGGCTCTTTCCAGTCTGATGGCTCTCTGTAGCCCATAACACTTCTTGAGGTTTCAGTTGATGAAGCAAAATAACTAAAAGGTCGGGTTATAGTCTCTCTAACAACCCAGCCAATTGGATTCACAACGTAAGCTAAAACTCTGAGTGGATGTTCCTCTGAGGATCTATATCGGGGAGCAGAATGATAGCTCATGCTGGCTAGCCCTGTGTCCTTTGGAAACTCTTCCTGCGCAAATGCAGGTACCCCTGCTAACACCAATACTAAACATCCTAGAATTTCTTTTTTCATATTAGTCTCACTCTTCTAAATCTAGACTCTACGCACCGCACGGCTTTTGGCGCTAGCCCTTAGACTGTAAAATGAATTCTAAGGGTCAGCAATCGGTAAAATAACCGGCCTCGGGTATATCGCCCATCCTCGTCATAAAATTGAGATTATCGAGTGCCCAGCGGTCATAACTCCAGAAATCAAACTAGACATCGAATCGGACCAATACATCCCCTTGGGCATTAACCTCAACAGGTAACCAGGGCAGATCTACGGTTGCCGGACCAGTGAGCACCCTTCCCTCATTGGAGAACCTTGAGCCGTGACATTTACAAACATAGGCATCATTCTCGGGGAAAACCGGGCATCTCTGGTGTGTACAGGTTAAACTTAGCGCTCTCAGAGTATCCCCGCTCTTATAAATAGCGACCAGCTCCAGGGGAAAATGACTAACCCCCTCTTTCAAAGCAGTTAATTTTGTAATCTTTACAGAGCCTTGGGGCTTTTTGCCCTGACTCTGGCACCCCCCAAAGGATATCGGGCAAAGAAAACCCGCGCATACCACCAAGAATCTTCTACGACTGATTAAATTTATACTCATGATCTGCCGACATCCTTAATCGGAGGGAGGAATATCTCCCACCTTATTCACGGCTATACCTTAGAAGCGGCTAATTATGAAGATACTTCTTGTTGATGATGATCCAGTGATTGGTACAATCCTAAAAGATTACCTGGCTGCCCATGGTCACAGTCTTGATGTGATGACATCTGGCGAGGCCGCAGTATCACAGATGAAAAATGGCGGAGCTCTTCCAGACGTTGTTCTGCTTGATGTTGTAATGCCCGACATGAACGGAATCGACGTTTTACAAAAAATAAAAGCAGACTCTAAAACCGAAGCTTTACCAGTAATTCTTCTCTCCGCAAATAAAGACTCAGATGATCTACTGGAAAACTGCGAGCACAAAGCAGATCACTACGTCTCTAAACCTTTCAATATCAGAAAAATAATCGAGATAATTGCTGAGGTAAGTGCAAAGTAATCTAGTCTACCGTCTCTTTGATTCGGTGAATGCTTAAAGCTTTCCTACTTTTTGGATCGAACTCTACAACTACGCCTTGAAGTTCAACTGGACCTTCTGCCACCTCGTATGATTGCTTCATGCCGGTGATAAACCTATCAATCGAAACCTCAGTAGCCATGCCTAAGACGCTCTTAACTGGACCACACATACCAAGGTCTGAGATATATGCGGTGCCTTTAGGCAAAATCGCTTCATCAGCTGTCTGAACATGGGTGTGAGTGCCAAAAACTAAACCTACTCTTCCATCTAAATACTTACCCAAGGCTATCTTTTCAGAGGTTGCCTCAGCGTGCATATCCACCACTATCAAATGGCAATCTTTTAGAGCGTTCTCTATAGTCACATCGGCAGTCCGAAATGGGCAATCTAATACCTGATTTATAAAAACTCGCCCCATCAAATTAAGGACGCCTATTTTAAAACCTGCCATGGCTTTAATGGCATACCCTCTGCCCGAAGCTGTTGGTGGATAATTTGCAGGTCGCACAATCCAGTCTGGATTCTCTTCAAGAAGCTTAGTGGCTTCATTCCGTTGCCAGGTGTGATCGCCCAGCGTAATGAAATCTGCCCCCGCCTCTTTGATCTCTCTAGCGCAGGTAAAATCTATCCCTGCACCACCTGCGGAATTCTCTCCGTTTATGATTACTAAATCTATTTTATGCTTGGTTTTTAGGTCTGAAACCCTTGCTTGCAATCCCCTGCGACCAGGTCGTCCAACCACATCCCCTAAAGCGAGAATCCGAATCATGGATGCTCGAATTTAGATATTACTATTCTAGATGCCTCGGTTCTCACAATCCCCTCCTCTGTTACTATCCAATCCATCGGCACATCGTGCGGCGAAGTTGGCACATCATTCACAATTTGCAGCTTCCAACATACCCCTACCTTGAGTGCACGCGCCATACCCGGACGAGATAAAAATCGGTCATAATAACCCTTGCCCCGACCTAGCCTATTGCCTCTGTGATCGAATGCAAGTCCTGGGACCAAGATCATCGTGGATGCACCCGAGTTGGTATCATAAAAATCTCCCGCGGTATCTCCAGGTGCAGGAATTCCTAATTCATCATTCCCCTGTTCGCTGCTCCAATCCTTATCTATTCTTAAAAAAGTCATGGAGCGATCAGGCGAGGCACGAGGAAGATAGAATTTCTTCTCGTCTAAATGTCGAACGATAAAACTTGAAAGATCCGCCTCGCCCGGGAAAAAACTAGCCCACGCTAAAACAGAATCAATTTCTCTCTCCGCGTAGCTTTTTAGAAATTCTGACAAGTATCCACACAGCTCCCTACCCGCTGCCGTTATCCAACGCTCATCAAGCGCACCGAGGACACGCTTCATTTCTTCCCGAACTATGGTTTTTCTTTTTGTCATTGGTCTGACTTTTACTGACTCACCAAGGTTATACCCAACTGATCAAACCGTAAATACAAAGTCCTCATAACTCGTCCAATCAAGGTCGATAGGAATCTATATTGGTATTAATTCCTAGAAATCGGGACATAAAAGGGTTTTGAGGAATTTTTTCTAAAATTATTTCGTAGAGATGATTTTAGCCTTGGAATACCCATTCTAGTTTCATCCTTAGATAGAGGGTTTGAGCTAGAATTAAGAAAGGTGGCGCTTTAATTAGTGAGCGTCCCCTGGTTGATTCAGATGTTGGTTTTAGGAAGTTGGATGAAGGTTTTTACAAGAACTGAATTGATAGGCTTTACTCTTCTTTTATCACTGGGCCTAATAGCTCCGGGTGATCGGGTGCTTGGAGAATCTCTAAAAAATAACTTTCAATCAAACTGGGTTAATACCTCTGATAATTTAATTGCAGATTTATTTGACTCAAAAACTTGCTCAAAACACCACATAAAACCTGAAATAAAGCTTGTGGAGAGCACATTTCCCAATGCTTTTGTCTCTCCAGATTCATCGCTAACTATCTCTTCGGGATTACTAGATCGAATTGATTCATCTGAGGAATTAGCTTTCGTACTAGCTCATGAAGCCGGTCATATCATCTTGGGTCATCACAACCTGGCTAAAGCTGCCTCCAAGAAAGAATTCATAAAGCGCGAGATTGAGGCGGATGAGATAGCCTCCAAGATCCTTCGAGCTAAAAAATACGACCCTAAAATCGGAATAACGGTCCTTAAAAAATTAACAACTCCGAGCTTAAATGAATCTGTATCTCTTTCTAGGCAGGACTTTCCCTCCATAGAGCCTAGAATCGCTTATCTAAGCCGGGGCGATTAATTACGTCTAATCAGGTACTTAAATTAATTAATGGCAAAAAAACTAATAAAGCCCTAGCTCAACATTGCCGACTTACTAAGTAAGTGAATAATTTGAGATTACCTAAGGGCTTGGGTGCATGTTCCAATTTTTAGAAACAGATGAGCTGCTCGATTTACGAGATGATTTTACTATCTCTGTGACTGAGAGAAGACAATCATCAGTGTTAATTGTTGAGCCAGATCCAAATGTAAGAAATAACATCAGACATACAGTTAAGTCTCTTGGCTTTGGAACCATCTCTGACGCCGTAACTCACGGCCAAGCGCTTGAAAGATTACGTGAGCGCCGATACTCCTATGTTTTGTTTGATGCAAAAAAGACAAACGTAAGTCCTTCTAACTTTCTAACTCAGTTACTCGGTACAGATAAGAATACATTGGCGATTCCAATGTCAGAGTTCCCTCGAGTGGATGACGTGTTTAGTTTACTCGTTATTGGGGCAAAAGGATTTCTGGTCAAACCATTTACGCCCGCCAGCATAGATGAATGCATGGTCTGGGCCCTCAAGGGGGAACCGATAGCGGATGTAGTTCTGCAGGCTAAGAATCGAAACGAAGCCTTAGTGGCAGTCATGATGACTGCTCTTGATGAAGTGAATGTACTGATCAGACAATCAAAGGAATTTGACACTGCCAAAAGAGAGCTCCCCAAAGCAGTACACCGGCTAAAGCGTTCCTCTGAGATGGCCAAAACCTTCTGCAAAGGCACGGATGACGATCTGCTCGAATCAATCTCTGAATTCTGTTTAGCGCGAGGAGAAGGCCCTGCTAGTCGTCTGGGAAGACTCCGGAAAAGACTAAAAAACAAGTAGTGCCATCTGGGAGGGTAATGCTTTATCCTTGAAGTATGCGAAGAATAATCCTCGGTTTAATACTAATTTGTTTGCTCGCTCCGCTGAAGCCTCAATCAATTTCAGCCCAAACTGCCATAGATGACTTCATGCTGAGTAGTGAATACAAAGAGCTGCTCCGCCCTGAAAGTAAAAAAAAGAAGAAAGCAAAAAAGAAAAAGGCTAAGGTTAATGAAAATGAGTATCTCGCTCTTTTTGCCAAGGGCAAAGCCGGAGCAGAACGATTACTGGAATGGCTAGGAAATTCCTCTTTGGAATACCGACGCACTGGAGCCAACGGTAAAAATTACCCTGAGTACATTAGAGGATTCGCCACCTTTGATATTTTAGCAGAGAAGAGAAATCAGTCTATCAAGATGACAGTGCTACTGCCCAAACCGAAATCTCTAGCCACGCAGTCTTATGAGCTACTGCCAGAATTTTCTGATATTGAGCCCCCCAAGTTAAAGATTGATAGTAAAGAGCGGGTAACCGGTAGGTTCGGAGAAGCCGACCTATTTTTCCACAAAGACGGCGATTGCTCCCTATTAATAAAGCTAGAGCGCGGAGGCAGAGTAAATCTCGGCCCGACCTCCTGTACTCTCAGGCAAAGCCTAACCGGAATAGCGAATTCTATCGATATTTACAGAGTAAATTCTAAGCTAAAAAACTAATCTATTTTTTTAGGAACTTGGTAGATTCCATCTCACTAGCCAAAGAGTGGAATGTTCTAGCTATTAAAACTTTTACTTGATCTGACTGGGCCTCTGTTCCGCCACCTAAAATTTGAAACTGTTTCGACAACTCGGTCAGAGATGATCTGCTGGTGGCTCCAGCTTTTGGTAACAAGCTATTGATCTGCTCGGCTACGGAATTAAGCCCTAAGGAAGCTACCATATCTCCTGCTTCTGCCGACTGTAACAAAGCAGTCAGGTCGTCTTGCAATTTAGATACCTCGGCTCTGATGGCTTCTTCTCCGACCATCTCAGCTTCAGTCATAGACTCGGAGATCCTTTCTTTAGATATCTCTACTAACTCCTCGATCGTTTTGCTCTCCCCTCTAGTGCAAGCAGCAAGCGCCAAAGATATCAGAAGAGCCGAGGTTATTTTTTTCATATAATTCCTAAAAAAAGAGACTGCCGAAAAACTACCGATGATCGAGGAAATTTACAAGGTAGGTTAAAAGGTCCATAAAATCCCCCACTTTAGGCAAAGTCTAGGCAGAGAATCTGGCCCTTGTCGTTTACCGGGGGTTCGGCTGGGAACTCGAGCGTAAAAGTGCTTCCCTTGCCCGGCTGACTGGTGACCAAGACAGTTCCGCCATGAGCAGAGACTATATTCTTTACAAGATATAGCCCTAACCCGCTGCCCTCAATATGGGAATGCCGTGACAATCTCGAGAATCTTTCAAAAAGGCGTTGCGCTTCGGCAGGCTCCATCCCAGCACCACTATCGGCCACTGATACCGTCACCAGACCAGCAACCACATTTAGATTTACCGTTACCGAGCCTCCTCTCTCTGTATACTTAATACCGTTAGAGATTAGATTCTGTAGTGCTCTGGAGAACGCTAAGCCATCAACCATCCCGGTTCCTTGACCTGACTTGGTAAGAGTCAGCTTGACTCCTCGAGAATCAGCGATGATCTGCTGTTCTGCGACTACATTCTCGGCCAAAGCTCCTACGTCATTTTTTGTCGGGTGAAGCACAAAAGTGCCCTCTTGTAATCGACGAGCCTGGAGAAATCCATCAATTAGATTAAGTGCCCCCTTGGCAGAGGTCAAAACCCTACGGCTAAGCTCCTGGGCCTTCTCTGGAGCCTTGACCATGTCTACCAACATCTCACCGCACAACGATATGGATCCGAGCGGACCCCTTAAATCATGGGTCGTAGTGGATAAGATCTCTTTTTGAAATTTCTCTCGACGCTTCCTCTCAGTTGTATCCCGTAGCCAAATTACCAAAGTAGCGTCTTTACCTTCTCTGCGCTCCAAGACTGATAAACTGAGATCAAATGCTGCTTCAGAATCATCAATAAAATTAATCTCAGAGGTCCAGACTGCACCCTGCCCTAAGGAGGAAACCTTGGAGAGAAGATCCTGCTGCAATTTAATTTGTGATTTTACGTTAGGGCCCAAGATATCCTCTGCCTTGGAGATCCCACCTTTACTTAAGGAGATGAATCTATCAAAAGCTGAGTTGTGATACTGGACTACACCATCACCGCTCAAAACAGCCATACCGTCTTGACCATTTTCAATAGCTATTCTTAAAGCTGTCATCTCTTGTTCAAGTTTGGCTTTAGCCTGACGCAACTCCTGAGCAGATTTTAATCGTTGCAGTGTGAGTGCCATCACCTCATTAAAATTTTTATCAAAACTTTTAACGATGTAATCAGAAGCACCTAAGTGCATCGCTTTTACAGCATCCTCTATTGATGTTGAGGAGGTAAGAACTAAAACTGGCGCCCCCTTGCAGAGCTCGATAAGTGAGGCCACATGTTTTACCCCTGAAGTATCAGGCAAGTTGAGGTCTGTGATGACCAGGGCTGGATGCTTGATCTTAACCAAAGAGGTTCCCTCAGCCATGGTCGATGCCGAGAACACCTCTGTGGCAAAACTGGCTAATGCCCTCTTTATAATTAGAGCGTGGGACGGATCGTCCTCTATAATTAAAACTGACCTAAATAACTCTCTTCCATCCATTTAAAATCCTTAACATATCCGAAAATCTTGTTAAAACCGTCCATAACCGATAAAACCGTACTCCAGATTAAGGTCATAAGGAGTCAGTCGTGATTAAACCAGACCATTGGATTAGAGCCTTCGCAGAAGCCGGTGGCATCTACCCCTTCAATCCAGAACAGATTAATCCTGCCAGCTATGATGTGACAATCGGTAATCATTGGATCTGCCCGACCCGCGAACCAGAGGAATTTAAAGCCGACTCAATCATTCTGTTCCCGGGAGAGGTGGTCTTGGCCACGACTCAGGAATACGTAAAGCTGCCCCGCGATGTGGTAGCCGACCTTAAACTAAAAAGCACCTTGGGTCGTCTCTGGTTAAATCACAGTCTGAGCGGCTGGATAGATTGTAATTTCCAAGGGCAGATTACTCTTGAGCTTCAAAATCTTGGACCCTATCCCCGCAAACTGACTGCAGGGATGAGATCAGCCCAATTAGTCTTTATGGCCATGGAATCACCTCCAGATGTAGCTTACGGAGAGAAAGGCAAAGGCAACTATCAGGGCCAATCGGGTACCACCCGTGCTTGGGATGAAAAGTTCTTCCCGACCATTGATGAGCCCAGTAAGAAGAGAAAATAGGAGTTGATCTGAAGATACTTATCTCCCGCCCCGATAAAATTGGAGATGTGGTGTTAGCACTACATGGCGCCAAGCAAATTAAACGGTCTATTCCTGGGGCTCAAATTTATCTTCATGTCTCTGACTACACCCGTCCGATGGTGGCAAATGTTAAGTTTATCGATGGCTGCGTAAAATTTAAAGAGGATCTAAAACCATACGATTTTGATGTGGTGATAGATCTCATGGCTAAGTTTGAAACAGCCCGTCACTATGCCGCTCAAGGCGTCCCCAGAAAAATCGGAAATGCCGCACGCTGGTTTAGCTTTCTTTATGACGATAGAACCGTAGTAAGAAGATCTTATGCTAAGGTCAATGAGGCCGAGTATAATTGGCGATTACTGCAACTTGTAGATAGTCGACTTAGCCAACAACGACTTGAAGAAGTTCTTGAGGCAGACGACTTCAAATCTATCTCTCCGTTTAAAAATTCGAGGCCCTACATAGTACTTATGGCGGGAGCTAGCGTCTCTGCCAAACCACTACCCGAATCAGAGTGGATCGCTTTAGCCCAGATTTTATCAGCAGAGAATCCAAATCGAGATATCATATTTCTCGGAGGACCAGCCGAAACAGAGATATTCAAAAGATTAGCTCCCATTTTTGCGGGATCCCAAAACATAAAGTTCGAAAGCCCCTCTAATTTCCCTGCCCTGCTTGGTCTTCTTCAAGGTGCCGAGGGATACGTAGGACCCTCAACAGGTATTACTCATCTAGCCTCAGCGATGCGGCTGAGGGGCCTAGCTCTTTATCCTGCAATTCAATCAATGCACCCCCGCAGATGGCAGCCATTTCGCTCATCGTTAAGAGTCAAAAGCATCTCTCCTACTCTTAAGGCTGATGAATTAGCTAAAGACCTTAAACTAGAGTTATTAAAAACGCAGGGCAAAGAATTCAGGCATCCGCTCTCTGCATTTATTATTTGCTGTAATGAGGAGCAGAAGATAGAGCGAGCTCTAAAGAGTATCGCATGGGCTGATGAGATCTTGATTGTCGATAGTGGCTCAACTGACAAAACACTAGAAATCTGCAAGCGATACACAAACAGGATTATTTCAAGACCTTGGCCAGGACACCGTGCTCAAAAAGATTATGCTCTTAAAGAATGTGCTCATGAGTGGGTGCTAAACATCGACGCCGACGAAGAAGTCTCCCCGGAACTTAAGGCTTCAGTGATGGAAGTACTCACAGACAGTACGCCTACCTGGGATAAATTCGGCGGATTTAAAATAGCCCGAATAGTAAGATTCATGGGTCGGTGGTGGGATATCGGTGGCTGGCATCCAGAGTATAGATTTAGATTGGTAAGAAAATCCTCCACGGTTTGGGGTGGCATCGATCCCCATGAGAAGGCTATTCTCAAAGGGAAGGTCGGCACTCTGGCAGGACCTATATATCACTACACTTATAAAAACATTGAGGATCAGATCCATAGTCTTAATAGACTCTCCACATATTCTGCTAAAGCGATGTTCCAACAGGGCAAGAAATTCAATTTTATAAATCTAATAGCGAATCCAATCTTTAGATTTGTAAAATTCTATATTTTTAAGCGCGGATTCCTGGAGGGTAAAGCAGGTTTTGTGGTTGCGGTCCATGAAGCTTTCTCAACCTTCCTAAAATACTCCAAACTCTGGGAACTTTCTGATAACACCGCCAAAGAATCTGGCACAGAGAAAGAGCCTGTGATTAACGCCGGCAACCGCCGCTAGTCTTTTAATATTGAAATTCTTAAAGTCTGTCCTTCTTTTTTAACTAACAAGTCTGCTACGTCTCTTCTGGCTAGAAACCAATGACTAAGAGAAGGCAGTCCAAGACCAGAGTCCAGGCTCAAAGGAATCATTTCAAAATCATCTTCTCGCCAAAATTGCTGAAAATCCCACGATAAAGGGCCAGCGCCAAAGTTGCCTACCAATAATACTGGGCCAGAGGCTTCATCAGGGGGATGTCTAAAAATCGAGCCGATTCTTCTAAGTAAAACCTTTCGTTCGAAGATATTAAATTTACTCCATGGAGTTTTAATGTTCACTACTACCAAGACCACACTTTTGGAATTTACGGTGACCTTGCCAATTCTCACCATATTCCCGGGATCTAAATCCGGTAGTTCAACAAACTTGTCTATGGGGGAGATCTGTATCCCCTCAGGGTCGGCTTCGGTTGGTTCGCTAAGTCTGATTACAACATCACTCACCTCTCCCGAATCAAAAAGTGGTAATGACACCACAGATAAGTAAGAAGATACCGGTAACGCCAAGAGCAGACTGGTAATTTTGTAGTGCTTAGATTTACGAGAAATCAACAGGCCTATGGCGACTAAGTGATGGATCAGATAAAAAAAGAAAAGCTCGCGATTAGCCTCAAAAATCCAGTGAAATTTCGTTACTGGAACAAAATTAGAGAACGAGAGAGCTAATGGTATCCAGAAAAGTAACGCCCACACAGTGATTAGTTACTTCCAGTCAAGCGCGCCTTTGCGCCATACATAAACTAGACCAACAAATAGCACTGCCATAAAAGAGAACATCGCAAAGAGTCCAGCCCAGCCTAGGGCTTCAACATTAACAGCCCAAGGATACATAAAAATAATTTCGATATCAAAAAGGATGAATAACATCGCTACAACATAGAACTGCACGTTGAATCTTTGATTAGCTCCACCAACCGAGACAGATCCGCACTCAAACGGTAACATCTTGGTGGCAGTCTTATTCTTAGGACCTAAGATATAAGCCAGCACTAGCATTGACAGAAGAAAGCCTGCTGTAACAAGGAACATTATAATTAAGCCTGCATACTGGTTCATACGGCACCTAAAGAAAATTACCGGGCAAGAATACCCTCAAAACTAAGGAATAAAAAGGGGCTCTAAATGCTCATAAATCAGGGGGTTTTACTCTTTTTTGGAGCGACCTTTGCCCTTGGCGGGCGCCTTTTTGGTAGCCTTAGCCTTGGCACCGCGACGTCCCTTCTTGGTCGGATTGTCGCCTTCAGCGGCTATCTTGGCAGCGCGAGCTTCCAAAAGATTTACAGCTTCGTCCATAGAGAGCGACTGGATATCAACACCTCTTGGCAGAGATGCGTTGATATTGCCATCCGTTACATACGGGCCAAACTTTCCTGATTTGATTGTCAGCGTAAGTTCAGTAATTGGATGTTTGCCTAGCTCCCTGAGTGGACCTGCCTTGGTCACCGTCTGCCCTCTTCTTGTACGAGGTCTAGATAAAAGCACCATCGCCTGGGCTTGGGTTAAATCCAATAGTGAGAACTCGTCGGTGGGAACACTTCGGGTCTCAGCACCACACTTTACATAAGGACCAAACTTACCGTTTGCCACGATGATGTCTTCTCCTAGTGTTGGATGCTTACCTAAATTTTTAGGCAATGCTAGGAGCTTAAGCGCAGTCTCAAAATCAACCGTATCAGGAGTCATTCCTGGAAGAAGCGAGGCCATCTTTGGACGATCCTCACCCTCTTTAATCTCTCCCAACTGTAGATATGGACCGAAACGACCTGACTTAACATAAACCTGTAAGCCTGTTTGAGGATCAGCTCCCAAACTAGTTGGTCCTTTGGCTGCAACTTCTAGAATCTGTATCGCTCTCTCAATGTTCAATTCATCTGGGCATAACGAATCAGGGAGACTAGATCTCCTCTCACCATCACTCAAGAATGGACCGAACTTACCAATTCTAACCTCAACATTTTTCCCTTCAGCGGACTGGCCAATCGGATAGCCACACACAATACGCGGATCGATCTTCTCCTCTCCCGAAGATACTAGCCCGTGCAGACCGTCCCCTTTATCACCGTGATAGAAGCCCTTTAGGTATTTGAGATTATCCATCTCCCCGTTAGCGATATTATCGAGGTCCGCTTCAAGCCGAGCGGTGAATTCGTAATCAACAAGTTTAGGGAAATACTGTTCAAGGAGGGCAGATACCGCCATCGCTACGAAGCTGGGCACTAAAGCAGCGCCCTTTTTGAAAGCGTAAGTCCTAGACAGCACCACATCTACAATTGTAGCCCATGTGCTAGGACGACCGATCCCCCGACGCTCTAATTCTTTGATTAGGCTTCCTTCCGTGTATCTAGCTGGAGGCTGAGTATCATGTTTGAGATCCTCTATCATTTCTAAAGAGAGCTTATCTCCCTTAACCATCTTGGGCAGAACTCTCTCCTGCTCCGAAAGTTGCTGCTCAGGATCATCAGAGCTCTCAACATATGCCCTTAGGAATCCCGCAAAAGCTATTGTTTTACCAGAGGCCCTAAACTGAGCATCGCCGATATCTATCCGCACCACTATCCTAGTGCCATGCGCATCTTTCATCTGAGAGGCTAAGGTTCTCTTCCAGATCAACTCATAAAGTCTGGCAGCATCAGGGCCCAGCCTATTTCTCACTATATCAGGCTGAGTAAAATCTGTTCCGGCAGGACGAATTGCTTCGTGCGCCTCCTGAGCATTTTTTACCTTGGTGGCATAAGTGCGAGTATCTACACTCAAAAACTCAGGACCAAATTCGGCTTTTATGGATTTCTTGGCACCCTCTATTGCTTCAGCTGAAAGAGTCGTCGAATCAGTACGCATGTAGGTGATAAATCCGTTTTCATACAACTGCTGCGCCAGCGCCATGGTGCGCTTCACAGAGTAACCTAACCGACGGTTAGCATCTTGCTGCAAAGTACTGGTTGTAAAAGGAGCCGACGGCTTCTGAACATAGGGCTTCTCTTCTACTTCACCGACCAGTGGGGTTACGGTCTTTAACTTATCTCGTAACTTCTGAGCTTCTGACTCGGACAGAAGAACAACCTCGGCAGGATTCTTTAACTTTCCGGTATCAGGATCGAAGTCCTTTCCGGTCGCTACTCTTTTGGCACCGACATGGGTGAGCTCAGCATCAAACAGCTGGGGATCGCTTAACGCCTTAAGAGTTGCCTTCAGATCCCAGTAACTCGCGCCTTTAAACTTGATTCTCTCTCGCTCACGCTCTACCAGGAGGCGCATCGCCACGCTTTGTACCCGTCCGGCTGAGAGTCTCGGCGCCATCTTCTTCCATAAAACTGGGCTCACGGAATAACCATAAAGTCTATCCACGATTCTTCTGGTCTCTTGGGCACGGACCAAATTCTCATCAACTGACCTGGCTGTCTGCAAGGCATGATCGATAGCCTCTTTTGTGATCTCGTGAAAAACTAATCTTTTTACTGGGATTTTTGGCTTTAAAACTTCCAGAAGATGCCAACTGATAGATTCTCCCTCGCGGTCTTCGTCGGTTGCGAGAAGAAGCTCATCAGCTTCTTTCAAATTAGCTTTGAGTTCCTTAATTCTATCTTTCTTCTCTGCAGGGACTACATATAGCGCCTCGAAGTCTTTATCTACATTGACTCCAAGTCGCGCCCACTTCTCTTTTTTGACTTCTGCCGGAATCTCAGCAGCGCTTGTTGGCAGATCCCGAACGTGCCCGTAAGATGCCAGCACAGTGAAATCTTTCCCAAGAAACTTGCTAATAGTTTTTGCTTTGGTTGGAGACTCGACTATGGCGAGGTACTTTGACATGACACCGCTGTTTCAAAAAGCTGTTCGCAAAAACTGCATTTAAAATCTTAATGGCGTACCCGAGAGGATTCGAACCTCTGACCCTTAGCTTAGAAGGCTAATGCTCTATCCAGCTGAGCTACGGGTACGAGAGGTCTAAAAGTAAGGGAAAGAGCGTCGCTGGTCAATCCACCCACATGATAGCCCTCACTATACATAGGTATTGAACCCCTCATTTCCTCACATTTTAGCCCGATATTTAGGCATAAATAGGGTAATAATTATTCGTAAAATCGAATTTAGACTCAAAAATAACCCCATAAATCCACTTTTTTAGCCGGAAACTACGAATTTTTACCAGAAAGTATCGTTAAAACTCGGCTCCATGACCCCCTTACCAAGTCACAATAAATGAAATTTAAACAATAACTTAAGTGGTATCTCGGATTTTATAAAAAATTGTTTTCACCCTTTAGGTAAGAAACAGTTTTCGAGTTAATATTTTGGACCCGTTTCAAAACAACTCGATGCCGAGATGTATATTTGGTGGTTTTAATGGTTGCGGCGAGTAAAAAGAGAAAAATATTTGATGGACGGTTTGAGATCGTCGGCATCGTTGGCCGCGGTTCGCAAAGCGTAGTCTATCACGCCCAGAATGCCACCAACCCAGATAACCATGTTGCTCTAAAAGTTTTAGTAAATCACGGCAAAACTACATCTAACCAACAGTTGAATGAGCGGCTGCGCAAAGAAGCTCTGGCCATGGTGGCAGCAAGACACCGCTATGTAATTAGAATTGAAGATTTTCATTCGCTAGAATCCATCTGCTATCTGTCAATGGAATATGCGCCAGAGGGCGATTTAAGAAAGTATGTCTCCTCCCGAGACAATCGGCTCCCTACCCTTCAAGCCGAGAGATTATTTATGCAGATTGTCGAAGCGCTTTGTGCCGCTCACAAATCAGGCATTATTCATAGAGATGTAAAACCAGAAAATATTCTGGTGATCGACGATCAAGAAGTTCGACTAGGTGACTTTGGCACTGCAGCTCTTCCGGGTGATGAGGCCTCAATTGAAGAGCTAAAAAAAGGAGTGGGCACATTTGCTTATATGGCCCCTGAAGTTTTAGAAGGGATAGAATATACCGAGAGTTCTGACCTTTACTCTCTAGGAGTTACTTTCTATGAGCTTCTAGTCGGCAAACATCCATTTGAGGGTGTCCCGATGATGAAACAGCTCACGGTCCGACAAAATCAGAATATTCCACCTATCAACAAGATAGTATCAAACATCTCTGCCAAATTTGCGACGGCTATTACTAAATGTATGTCTTACAATAAGGCAGACCGTCCAAAATCGGCAGAAGAGCTTCTTGATTTCATGATATCAGGGCAAGTGCCTAAGCAATCTTTATCTCAGAAAGTGGACTCGATAAAAGAAGTTAAGCCCACAATAATTCCACCGCCGCCCCCACTCCCTCAAAATACCTCAAGAGGACAAATAATAGAACCTACTTTGGGTGAGACAACCAAAGCAGCCTTAAAGGCAGGGGCCGAAGTAATATCAAATCCCAATGCACACAAGACAACAGTGACTCAAGAGATGCGCTCATTCGATCAATTTGTTGAGCCTTCCCCGAGTCAGCCAAAGCCTCCGATTCAGGTCAATCAGATGCCTCTTACGGCGATGCCAACACAAACGATAAAGCCAGCGGCTGATAAGATTGAAGCTTTGCGTGAAGAACCAGCTCCTAGTTCCAAGAGTCTGGCTCGCGACTTAATCGCGGCTAAAAATAATGGGACTAAAAAGAGTGCTCCTAAGAAATCTACACCGCCTAGTGAAAACAAATCCTCCTTTAGAGTTCCTTGGATGGGACTAGTCATATTCGTTTTAGTGGGTCTGGTATTTTGGAAATTCAAGAGTAATCCCTCTACCCTTGAAACATCAGAGGAGCGCGCTGCTATGAGCTCTTCAATGATAGATGCCGAATCTCCTATCCCCTCTTCAGATGAACCGTTAATTCCAGCAGCGGGCCAAGAGACAGGCGCGTTCCCACTACTTGCGGCGGGCATGTATCACGGAGAGATTCAAGGTCTTTACCCAAATACATCTCATAGTCTTACAATTATTTCATTTCCGGATGCTCAAAAGATTGCCTTCATAATCGGAATCGAGGGTTGGATTCCAGCCGTAGTTTCAACCGAAGAGCTAAAGTCGGGCGATACAATTTCAGTAGCAGCCAATGGATTTATTTTGAAAGTTTCTGGTCAGCAATTAGAAGAGGTAGAGATTGTAGGATTCTTTAAAAATGCCTCCAATGACCAGCAAGGAGACTGGCGCGTGAAAAAGCTAATAAGGGCTGGAGAGGAATAATTTTTATGATGAATAGGTATTATTCGATCATGCTTCTAATCCTCAGCGCAGTGTTGATACCGACCGCTTTCGCTGCGGCACCAGATAAACTTGCTTTTGCTCATAAGCCAGTAGCAGCGGACTTACTCCCTGAGCCTGGAAGAGTCACAACATTAGAAGTATATCTCCCCAATAATAGAGACCTCGGTGTGAAATTAAGAGCTGAAGTGTTGATTGATGGGGTGCTGATTGATGTCCCAATGGAGGGAAACATCGGGGACAGAGACCGAACTGTTTATAAGGTAAAAGTCAAAGCCCCGAAGCAGGAGCTAAGTTATAGATTTCATGCAGTAGATGAAGACAAGGGGGCATCCTCTGAAATGTTCAGGGTATCTAGACCATGCCTACCAGATCATACACCCACCGATACCGCCATATCCGAGGATGCAAAAGGCATAGCCCTCGCTAAGGAGTTGTCGATTAAGGCGCGCCAACTCGAGCAAGAAAACATAAATTACAATGAGGTTCTCGCTAGTCTTAAAAAGATAGACCAGGAGCTCCAATGAGAAATATAATTATCGTCTTGGGAATCTTTTTGTTGCAGGTCAGCGCATTCGCTGCCGATGTCAAAACATCGATTCCAACAGCCATGCAACCAACTAAATTTGTAGGCTTACTGGTATCTAAACAAGGGGTTCTAGAGAAGACAGGCTTAGAGCTTCAAGGTCTTGAAAGCCCCAAAGCCGACGCAGTTGTTCCGGTGGGATTTACCGAAAATTCAGAGAGCACTCTAGTGACAACTATGTATCTTACAGGCTCTGGGGAGATAAAATTTACACCTCTAAAATCAGTCTCCGCTCAGGAGAGAGCCGATAAGTACTCTAGTCTTAAAAAATGCACATTGAAGATGCCTCAGGTCAAAGATTCTCAACTAGCCGGGAACATCGGCTCATTGCAATCTCTCCTTGAAGTTAGAAGAGTAAGACGTGACTTCTTGAGGCTTGAGATTGCCAGCAAACTGCGGGGCGATTACCTTGAGAAACTTCAGAATCTTGAGAAAGGCCTAGGGCTTTCTGCAGATATTCCACTAAGCGCCGATCTTCCGCCTGCTGAGCTGAATATAAGACTGTTTCGCATCCTAAGTGCGGTAAAAAATTACAAGCAACCTCAAGTTGAGGAATTCTAGAATTTAGAAAATCCTGGGAATCTCGGACATGGCACTACGTCCCTGATGTTCTGCATACCAGTCATGTACATTAGGAATCGTTCAAAACCGAGACCAAATCCAGCATGCGGTACTGTTCCAAATTTACGTAACTCAAGGTACCACCACAGATCTTCCTCTTTCATCTTCTGATCAAGGATCTTCTGCTTAAGAACATCATATCTCTCTTCACGCTGAGAGCCGCCAATCATCTCACCAATTCTTGGCACCAGCATATCCATCGCTCTAACTGTCTTGCCATCCTCGTTGAGCCTCATGTAAAAGGCCTTAATTTCTTTCGGATAATCAGTCACAAAGACTGGCCCTTTAAAATACTCATCAGTTAGGAATCTTTCATGCTCAGATTGCATGTCGATTCCCCACTTAACTGGATAATCGAATTTTTTACCGCTCTTAATAAGTATGTCGATAGCCTCGGTATAAGTGATTCGACCAAACTTGGAATCTGCTACCTTCTGAACCGCCGCAAGAATTCCTTTCTCGACCCATTGATCAAAAAAGGCCATCTCCTCATCACATCTTTCAAGAACGTATTTGATGATAAATTTGGTAAAATCTTCCGCCAAAGCCATGTTATCGTTAAGATCATAAAAAGCCATCTCTGGCTCAATCATCCAGAACTCAGCCAGGTGCCTCGCTGTGTTAGAGTTCTCTGCTCGGAAGGTCGGACCGAAGGTGTAGATTTTTGAGAGCGCTGTTGCAAACATCTCGCCCTCAAGTTGACCCGACACCGTCAGAGCAGCTTCTTGCTTAAAGAAATCCTCTTCGTAGTTCACTTTGCCGTTCTTAAGCTTCGGAGGATTTTCCATATTTAAGGTAGTCACTCTGAACATCTGCCCAGCACCCTCACAATCTGAGGAGGTGATAATTGGACTATTCAGATAGTAAAATCCTTTCTCCTGAAAATAGGTGTGAACTGCCATGGCCGCCACTGAACGTAATCGGAATACGGCGCCGAAGGTATTAGAGCGTGGTCTTAGATGTAGAATCGTTCTGAGGAACTCTAGGGTATGACCCTTTTTCTGAAGCGGATACTCCTCTGCTGAGGCATCACCCAAGACTTCTATGGACTTGGCGTTAAAATCAAAAGCCTGACCCTGCCCTGCTGAGGGGTTAAGAGATCCACTTACTTTGATGGACGCCCCGGTGGTTAACCGATCTTTTATCTGTGTGTAGGTATCAGATGATGTGTCTAAAACAACTTGTAATCCTTTGACGCCGGTTCCATCTGTTAGGTCAATGAAGGCCACATTCTTGGATGTTCTATGGCTTCGAATCCAGCCTGATATGGTGTAATCACCGACTGGGACTTTATTTTTATTGATATCTCTTATTCTAATAGTATTCATGGACATTCCGTAAAACAGACCCAATATAATTACCCCAAAAATGGGGATATTAACCAGAGCAACGATAAAAACTGGGCAGGACCCATAAATCCTCTTCCTGCCTCTTGATCCTTGCTCGTTCTACCGTTACAGTCTAGCCCTTACCTATTCGGGGCGTAGCTCAGCCTGG
>Ga0172372_10001672_pt1 | contig 34336 bp, 42 predicted proteins | sample LakKiv5m_2_FD_114544 | JGI IMG/M metagenome (GOLD analysis project Ga0172372, IMG submission 114544) | Freshwater microbial communities from Kabuno Bay, South-Kivu, Congo - kab_092012_9.5m | ecosystem: Environmental > Aquatic > Freshwater > Lake | place: Democratic Republic of the Congo... | reverse complement strand
TTTTATACCAAACCATGAAAGAGTTATTACGATTGAAGATGCATTTGAACTTCAATTAAATAATGCACATGTTGTTAGTTTACAAACAAAAGAAGCTTCATCTGCTGATGATACAGTTGCTATTTCGTTATCTGATTTACTCAGAAATACCCTTAGAATGAGACCAGATAGAATAATAGTAGGTGAAATAAGGGAAGGTGAAGGTGCCCTAACTATGCTAGCTGCTTCAAACACCGGTCATGATGGCACAATGACGACAATACATGCAAATTCGCCCTCGATGGCAATTAATGAAAGACTCCCTGACTTAATAAGAAATATAAGAAATACTCCTGATGATGTGGCAAAAAGAACTGTAGCATCTGCTTTTGATCTTATTTTACAAATATCAAGATCAGCAACAGGTTTCAGATATATTTCTGATATATCTGTAATTTCAAAAACTGAAATTACTAACAACTTAATTAATTTAGATAAAATATTTTCATCAAATATTAAATCTGATAAAGTGGAATTTAAGCAAGTTGGTAGAATAAACAGAGAATCAAAACTTGGGATCAAATTAGCTACTCTGAATAAAAAAAGCAGGTGGCTAGATGAATAACTATTTTGTTGCTATTTTTATAGGAGCTTTTGCATTTTATTTAGTACTCACATTTTTTGAATTTTTTAAGTATAGAAACTTAACAAGATTAGAAAAAATTTCAGCACAGATTGATGAAGAACAGAAAATATTGTCTAAAATATCTTTACTAGAAGCACTTGATAAATATTTTATAAAATTTGGATTTAAGGGAATAACAATTCCACTTATAGCAATTTTTACATTAATATTTACTTTTATTGTATCAATTTTTACTTTACTTAATGTAAATGATATAATAGGAATTGTAATTGCTTTACCTATTGCTCTAGCAATAGTTTTATTATTTGCACTATCATCGAAGAAAAAAGATGAAATAAGATTTAGAAGACAATTATTGCAAGCATTTGGAATTATAGCAACACAAATTGAATCCGGAGATAGTATCAATAGAGCAATACAGAAAACTACTTTCTTAGTAGAAGATCCTCTAAGAAGAGAGCTTGAGCTTAGTTTATCAAAATTAGTTGGCAGTGCGACGTTATCTGCTGTGTTATCAGATTTATCTAAAAAGTACCCGTCAAAAGCTTTAGATATGTTTTTAGCTGCGTTAGAAATTGACGAACTAATGGGAGCTAAACTAGCCCCTATATTAAGGCAAGCACAGTCTGTACTAGAGACGCAATTTGATTTATCATCAGAAGCAACTGCTGAAATTACACAAGCAAAGGGAGAATTTTATGGTATATCAATTGTAATGATACTTGTTGCATTTGGCATGTTTTTTTCATCTACCGGCTTATCTCGGGAGGCATACCTATCTCCTGTGGGTATTATAATCTTAACTTTTGTTTTCATAAATTATTTAGCAGGAGTAGTGAGAACTATATTGATTTTTAATAAAGCTAAGAAAGGTAATCTATGATCTGGATAGCTATTTTATTATCTATATACACATCTATTTTGTATCTATTTAGAATTTCCGATAATAAATATAATCCAAAATGGCTTGAGTATCACAATGAAGTAGATAGCGTAGATAAATATACGGAAAAATTTTCTGAAAAATTATCAAAGATAATAGCTGTTAGTGATGATTTTGGAACATTTGGTAAATTTATAGAGCAACATTTAAAAAATGGTCGAACATTTGCAACTTCAATAGAGATTTTTTTCTCTGTAGTCTTAGCACATACAATTATCGGAGTCACTATAATTTTATTATCTCTTTCTTTAAATGTTACTGGATATTACCTTTTATTATTTATTTTACTAGGGATTTTTACTAGTTATTATCCATGGAATAAATTGTTTTCTAAAAGCAAAGAACGTGTCTCAAAAATAAATGATTCTCTTCCTGATTTCATTGATTTACTTATTATGGTATTACCAACTACTTCGCCTATTCCTGCACTATCATTTACCGCAGAGAGATCAAATGGAGTAGTAGCAAATGAGATTAGGAATCTAGTTAGAACTGTATCGTCAAGAGGTTCTGCTAGCGATTTAGAGGCTTTTAATATTGCATCAGATAGATTAGCAACTCCTGAAGCTAGATCATTTATAACAACATTACAAAATGCATATATAGAAGGTGTCCCGGCTGTTGAAACACTTAAACAGCAAAGCATTTCTTTAAGAAGACAATTTTTTCAAAAGAAAAGGGGAGAAGCTAAGAAGTTACCAACAAAATTAATTATTATATTCGCAATTCATTTCTTACCTCTTTTGATAACATTAGCTCTATTACCTGTTACAGTAGGGATGGGGACAGGTTTATGAAAAATATAAAAGGAGGCCTTATGTTTGAATTTGCTTTACTACTACCATTAATAGTAGGATTAATATCTTTTACTATTGATATGGGAAGATATATAAACCTAGTTACTACAATACAAGATGCTACAAGTGTAGCGGCTAGAGCAGGGGCAAGGATTGGATATGCTGGAAACTCAAGCAATTATTCTTCATGTTCAAATTATAATAATAATTTTTTGATTAACTTAGATAATGATAATCCAAGTTTCAACGCATTCTGTGAATCATTTGAACAAATCAGAAGAGTATCTCCAAATGTTGAACTAGAATCTTTTTCAATTATTACTCCGGTATATTCATATAGTAGCTCATCAGACTCAGGATTTTGGTGTAAAAGAGATACTAATTCAAATTTATATGTTACAGTTTCTGCATCAGCAAATTTAGATTTTATAACACCAGGATTAAGTTCTATTTTTAAATTTATGAATGATGGAGTTATCGTCTCTACAAGAGGAGTTGCACGATGCGAAGTAGCAAGATAAATAAAAAAGCAGGTGGTTTTGTCGTATTTATTTCTATTATTATACCAGCTGCTTTCTTTGCTTTGGCGATTTCAATTGATCATGGTAGGGTAATTTTAGCAAATAGAGTTGCAGCAGATATTGCCGACACTCTTGCCTTATCAGCTGGCGGAGCTAGAGTTTATGATGGAGATAAATTTGATCTAGTAAATAGTAAGATAAATGCATCAGAAACTATTAATATGATATATAAACAAAATGTTATACCAAAATATATAAATATATATTTTAACAAAGATTTAGATTTAATTTATTCAAATGATAGTACGAAACTAAGCGTTACAGTCTACTGGGAAGTTAAGATGCTACCTTTTATAAACCTTATATCTAAATCAAATTCTTCATTTATTTCAGGTAATGTAACAAGAAGTGCAAAAGTATGTATTGCTGAGCAATCAAAAACTCCCTGTGCCTACCCTTTATAATGATAACAAGCATCAACTGTATAATATTATAACATAAAAATAAAGGATAATTATGAACAAAAATTTAAGTAATATTTTTCCTGAAATTTGGAAAGATAATTATGCAAAAAATCTGATAGATTTAGTTCAATCGGATTATAAAGATCTTTCTGAAGTTGAAAAAGAATTAAGATCTTTAGCTGTTAATCTTGTTCAATCATTTGAGAGAGAACCAATTATTACTCCAAATGATTTATTAAGAAATATACAGTCTTATAAAATTGTAGTACCAAAAAATAAATGGTTTATTTTTTCTATTACAAAAGACAATAAAAAGTACTATATAAGAACTAAAGGAGACAAACTGAAATTGTCAAGTTCAGTTTTTAATTTTCTACCAAATATTCAAACTTTATCAAAGAAAGTATTTATACCGGAAAATGGTAAAATTATCATTCTTAGAGGAAGTGGTCCTGAAATATTAGAAAACATAAAAGCTTTAGATGCATATAATAGTCTTAAGAAAAATATAAATATTTCGGATATAGCATTTTATTCAGAAGTAGACAATAAATCAATTTTTTACTCTGTTGCAGCAAAAGCTGGTAAAAATGGCAATATGAGAATATCATTTCCAAACGAATTAGCACTAAATGAATGGAGTCTATAAATTAATAAAATATTAATAAAAGAAAAAAGTTTTATTGATGACATTGCTAAATCAAGCAAAAAAACTTTAAAACTTCTAGAAAAAAATAGACCAAACAACAGTATTGTTAGAAAAATAGTATCAGACATAAAGAATGGTAAATCAATTCATTATACAGCTAATAAATTATCTTTACCAAATAATGTTGATAAAAATGTATATATATTAAATATAGTAGCTAAATTTGGTACTTGGTTAACACATTCTATTGATATTTCTAATATAAAAACTAAAAATATCAATAAAAAAATTACTATCCCTAAAGGATACGAACCTGAATCAAATAATAATAGAGATATTACAAGAGCTATTATTGCTATTATCAAATATGATCCTAATGACGAACTTATAACAAGATTTGTTGATAGAACTTACAGACTTAGAAATAGTAATATTACACTAAGTTCACTTAATAGTATTACTTCTTTCTCTAATAGAAATCGCTTTTATGAGCTATCAAAAGTAAGCGATGACCCAATTTACCAAATTAGTATATCAGAGTCTTTTAATTTATTATATAATTCAATTTTAGAAGCGGATAAATCAATAAAAAAGTTAAGTTCATTACGTAATGATTTTATAAAAAATTATAAAAAAATATATAATGAATTGCTAAGTATTGTATGGTTATCTGAAGCGTCTATTCTAAGATTCATGTCCTTGAAAGATAAAAACTCAAGAACAGATCTAATTCTATCAGAATTTAATTTTTTACTTAAAAAATTAAAAATTGAAATAACTAATATTAATAAAATTGGTGATCTAAATAGTGGTCAAATTAGAAGATTAGCATCTGCACAAAATATTATAGTAGATAAACCTTCTAGGGAGAACGAGACAAAGATAAGGAGTACCTTAAAACAATTAGGTTTATCCTCCGACGCTGATATCTTAGTTCCTGATGCTATTAGAGCTGAAGAAATAAATAAATTAGAAGAATTTTGGTCAATAATTCAATTAAGAATTGACGGGGATATAACTTGGTCAGAACAATTAGAGGAATTATTAAACTAAATATAAAGCCCTATATTTTAATATAGGGCTTTTTTTAATATATTACCGAGAATAGTATTATATATAAAGGAGACATTTTGCAATCTGATCTATCAAGTGTATTGAATTCAAATACTACTAGCCCTGGCTCAATAAAGATGTTTGAAATATTAAATGATCCTCGTGTTCAACAAATTAATATTAATCGTTTTGATAGAGTTTTTTATACAGAGCAAGGCCATTCGCCAAGACTAATTGAAGGAGTTTTTTATAATCAAGAGTCATATTGCAATTGGATAAATGAACTTCTTAGACAGACAGATGTTGGTTACACAGATATTTCAATAGTTAAAGCAAGTATCGTAGAAGGTAGTTTTGATTCGCATAAATCAAATATACAAGGAAGTATTCATATATCAACAAAGGAAATTACCAGAGGAGATCCTGCTGTAACTATAAGAAAACAACCTAATCAAGTAATTACATTAGACGAAATGCTTAAACAAGAAATGCTTAGTGAAGAAATGAGAATTTTTATAGAACTAGCAGTTAGAGGACGTGCTAATATACTAATATCTGGAGGTTCTGGTGCTGGTAAAACTACATTAGCAAGAGCATTAAGTTGGTATATAGATCCAAACCATAGAGTTGTAACTGTAGAAGAAATTGATGAACTTCATTTAGATAAAAGGTTACCAAATGTAGTTTCGCTTACAAGTTTTAGAAAAGTAGATCCTGAAGGTAAAATTATCAGAGGAATTGATATTAGCGATTTAGTAAGAGAAGCTATGAGAATGAGACCAGATAGAATATGGGTTGGGGAGACAAGAGGAAAAGAAAGTTATGGTTTAGTTAAAGCTTGCACATCAGGTCACGATGGTAGTGTTACTACAATTCATTCAGATAATGGAAAACAAGCAACAAGACAGTTAATATCTTATGTTATGGAAACAGGAATATCCGAAGAAGTTGCAAGAGAACAAGTTTCTCAGGCATTTCATTTAGTAATTCAAATATCAAAAGTAAGAATGGGAAGAAGAGTAATTACAGAGATAATAGAAGTAGAGCCGGTTCGAGAAGGAAATGAACAACGTAGAAATGTTTTGTTTTTATATGACTATGAAACAGGTAAATTTAGAAAAGAGGGAAGGCCTACAAAAAGACTTGTTGAAGATTGGGCTCGTTACGGAGTAGATATTTTAAGACAAATCTAGTTTTATTTTTTTTGCTAATATAGTTATATGTATGATCAGTACATTATTTAATTTTAAGTTATTAGCATGGTTAACAATATTGTCAATTTCAGTTTTTTCCTTAAATAGTTTCAATATATTTAAAAATGATATAAAAAATACTGAAAAATATAGTATTGATAATAAATTTTTGATAAATAAATTAAATAAAATACATTATATTTCATATAAAAATAATGAAGAGAAAAAATTATGGGCTGATGACTTAATTCATTCATTAAAAATATATGAAGATTCAGAACAAGTAGATATACTTATAGATAGTATTGAAAAATTTAAAAATAATATAAGTAATAATCGTCTTGATATTATGATATCTGTAGTTAATGTTACATCTAATTCAAATTTTCTATATAATAAGGGAGAATCTAAATGAATAAAATAAGAAATATTTTTATATTTTTTCTATTTATATTTTTATCAAATAATTTTAGCTACTCTTCAATTCTTAGTAATCAAGAAGATCAATATAATAATGCTTTGAAAAATTATAATTCAACTGCTGAAGCAATGTCAATATACTATGCAATAAATAAAAATCAATCAATAAATTCTTTATTATCCGATAATCCAGAGACATTATCACTAATTGATTCAAGTTTCTCAAACCAAAATTTAAAAAATATATTTAATAATACAAGTAAAAATTTTTCTGAAGAAGAATATAAAAATATTTTATCGAAAAACAATATTGGTTTTACATTAGAAAATTCTAATTATAAAACTCTGCAAAATGATTTTTCAAATAAACAAAATAGTATAGATAAATATGTAATAAGTTCAGGGTTAGAATGGTCAAAAGCCTTAAATAGCTTATCTTTTGGTAATATAAATTCTTTAAACAAACCTGAAATGCCAAAAATTACTAACTATGGAGTAGATAATCTATCTTTTGGTTTATTTTTAAATCAAACGATAGCAAGTTTTATTGGTAATTATCCAGATATTTTTAGTATGGTAGAACAGACTGGAGTAGTTTCTCAAAATGCAAATAAAGCATGGAATGCAGCAATTAATAATGTTTCTAAAAATTCAGGTATTGTTATAAAGAATATAACAGGAGCAGACGATTGCAGCTCTTCTTTTGTTGATGGTTTAACAAATAACAAATTTAATTCATGTTCGCCATGTTTCTTATCTGGTAGCTATAGCAATAAGGTACTAGCTAATTCGCTTTCAAGTTCAGAAAATCCTATTATGAATTTAGATAATGTTAAAGAGTTTGACTTTAGCGAAAAAAATGAATTCGATTTTTCAAATAAATCTAATTGTGAACTTAGCAAAAACGAAATAAATAAAACAATTTTAAGCACAATTAAAAATTCAGTAAATGCATTAAAATAAATAAGAGGGCAAAAGCCCTCTTATATTACTTACTTATATACATCTAAATCAAAATTATCGAATTCTGAATTTTTTTCTGATTCAACTATTTTATTACTGCTATCTAAAATGACTTCATTATCTTTTTTAGGTAGAAAGAAATCCAAAATCGAGGAAGAGCCTGATTGTGATATTTTATATATAGCAGCAACTGTAGTAAATGTACCAAAAAAAATCAGAAAAGTTGAAATTTCTTTCATTTCTTCAAAGTTGAACATATAACTCCTAATTGTTTTATTTACATAATTAACTATAAATGCTTTTTAGTTATAATGTAATTTATGCGAAAAGTTTAATAAATAGCACCATAATATTATGAGCAAATCTGATAGTTTATCCGACAATTTAAGTTTATCTAGTGATGAATTAGAGCTACCGGAAAGCGATTTTTATGATGAAATCATTAACATTAAAGATGATAATAAAAACAATGAAACAACTAATACTGCTAACTTTATAAAACTAACTCCATCTGAACAATTAGAATTAACTAGAATTTATAGAAAAGCAAATATTATAATTGAGCAGATTGAAAGTAAAGAAAAGGTAAGTAAACAAGAAAAATTAAATTTACAGAATGCAAGAAAAGATGCTACTAATGCCATGGAACTTTTATGCTCTTCATGCTGGCGGTTAGCATGGCTGATTGTAAGAGAACAGAGTGAGAAAAGATTTGGAAAGGAAAAGGCTACAGAATTATTACCTGATATAATGCAGGAAGCTAATGCAGCCCTTGTACTCTCGATTCGCGATTTTCAAGAAGGTATTACACCTAATTTTCATACTTATGCAGCTCAAGTGATTAGAAATCACATCAGAATGGTTTTATCAAGAGATAGTTACCTTCGCCTAGCACCAGCTTGGATTCGGATGAAGCGAATTGCATCTGCAAGAATTCCTGAGCTTGCAAATCAATTAGGTAGAAATCCAACAAAATCGGAGATACAAGATTCACTATTAGAGTATTGCTTACAATGGGCAGAAGAAAAATTATCTCCTGAACAAAAAAAATTATCAAAGCCTCAGAGAAAGGAAATAAAACTAGCTAAACTCAGAAAACAAGGAATGTTAGGTGCAATTAGAGATATAGATGATGTACTAATAGCATCACAAGCTCCCACAAGTATCGATGCTCCTCTTTCGGTAGATGGTCCTACAACTATTGGCGAAATGATAACTGCTGATAGGTTTCTAGAGCAGTCATCAATTTATGAGGTTAAGGAAATGAAGATAGCAATCTCTAAAGCATTAGGTACTTTAACTGAACGAGAGAGGGATGTTATTATTAAGCGTTTTGGCTTAGATGGTGACGATCCTTGGACTTGTACTCAATTAGGCGATCTTTTTGATATATCTAGTGAGAGAATTAGGCAGATTGAAAGAACTGCTTTAGCAAAGTTATCATCGCCTCACGGTCAATTTACCAATTTATCTGATTTTTTACATAAATAGTTTTATGTTTTTACTCTAACAATGATAACATATAGTTATGAAAGGAATTCTATGTATGATCTAAATAATCCCGATTCAGTTAATTCTATTATTTCATCTTTAAGTAAATCTGAAAATGGTTCTATTGCGTTGGTTTTGGCTACCAAACTTGGATTATGGTCTGTTGGTACTCATAAAGAAAATATCTCTAGGAGTAATTTTCCCTCCGAGATATCCTCTCTATCACATTCGCAGCTCTCTGATCTATATTCTCGATGGACTTCTGAATTTGGACGTATTACTGAGCTTTGTGGTGCAGTTAATGGACAGGAATTTCTTTTAAAATTAAAGATTAAAACTGCACAAGCTAAAGCTAGATCAATTATCAGGAGCTCTTCGTCCTCTTCTGGCAAAGCTCTCTCGTCAACTGCCTTAAATGAACTAGCTGATGAAGATATTGCTGTCGTCGAACTAGTTGAGCAGGGTGCTCTCTTGCAGTTGATTTCAGCTCATGCAAATGCTGCTAAAGAAGCTACCGCTCAATATTTAGCCTCTATATCAAGGGAAATAAGTTTTAGAGATGCTCAGCTCAAAGCTAAAATATATTAGTCTCTTATCTTTACTTTTATTAACAGGTTGTAAGGTTAATTATGATAACAATTTATTTCTTTCAGAAAAAAATGGTGTATTAGATATATCAACAATCTCCATTTTGAAAATTGATAAAGAAACTAGTAAATTAATTAAAGATAATAATTTATCAAATGATATTGTTGATATTTTCACAAAAAGATCCAATAAAGAACCTGATTTAAAATATATAAATAATGAACTCATAATAAAAACTCCAATTATTTTATCAAATGGGTCAATATTTGGTATTGATGATATAACGTTTATAAAAAAGAAAGATAAAATATATGATATTATTATCTATTTTAAGGAACCCAATGAACTTAAAAATTCTTTATTAAATGCTAACAAAGATAAATTAATATCTCAAATTTTTTTAGATAGCATTAAGATGTGTAATAACATATCAGTATCTGGAAATATAAAAATGATTTCTTATGATAAAAATATTTGGAATTTAGAATCCAGATATTCCGATAACATATCAATATGTACATCTGCAAGCAATCTCAAAGAAAGTAAAATCAATATAACTATCTCTATTGATGAGAACAGTACAAATTTTATAGTTATCATTCTTTTAGCAATTATATTCTTATTACTATTATACTTATATAGAAAAATTATAAAGTAAAATTCTCTATTTCTTTTTTATCAACTATGATTAGTATATCCTTATCTTTAATGTTTTTTAATAACGTATTATTTAATAATGAAATTTCAAGTATAATTACTTTATCTACATGAACATTAGTTTCATCACCTTGTGTTACAATAGTAGTTTCATTAAATTTATTTAATAGTACTTTAAATAAGTTACTATCATTTAGTTCATTAGATGATACTATCTTGATTTTTTTGTATTTATCATAGTATTTTTTTCTTTCCACATCTTCTAGTAATATAGCAAGTTTTTTATCCATTAAAGATAATTTTTTTTCGTTATAAATATCCTCGCTAATTAATTTTATATCAAGTTCATTAAATTTTTTTGGTAACTCCGGTTTCCTTATATAATAATCTATGTGATTTTTTAAAAATTTATCTGGATAATTTGGATATTTATTAAAAACATCAATTGATTTTGAAAACTCGCTAGGTTTTATATCTGCCAATAAATCATTAATCTCTTCTTGACTAAAATCATCTAAATTCACTAAAAGAACTTTAGATAAATTATAAACCGAATCAAACTTTTTAAGTAGTAATGTATTAGGTATATCAATATAATCAATATCATAAATAACCATATCGAAATCAAATAAATTTATATCTAATTGTTTATTTAAATCAATTATAAAAAAAGGCAAATTGTTATTTTTTTGAAATATTTTCCAACCAATCATGTTTTTCTTATTTGAAATAACCATATTTTTTTTCTTATAATCTATAATATTTCCTAATATATTATATTTATTATTAATTTCATCTTTTCTATAAATAACAAATTTATTTAAGTCTAAATTATTTTTATCGTTATTTATTTTATTTACTGTATTAATTGTATTTTGATCAAAATAAATATTATTATTACATAAATAATCAATTTCACTGTATACCGTGCCATAAACATTTTTATTTATTTTGAATAAAACAGATAAATTTAAGTTTTCAAGTAAATTAGGTTGATATGCATAAATCTGAATGTTGTTATCTAAAGATATGTAACCTTTTCCTATTTTATTTTCTAGTAAAGAATAATTTTTTATTGAACTCCAAGTTTTTTCGTTAGCAGTAAAATATAAGTCAAGCGATAAAAATGCCAATAAACTTTTTGGCGATATCACCTCATTGTAATAGATATTATTTGTATACCAACTAACATTATATAAATCTTGTTCATAGTTTAAGACCAAATCTTTATTATTATTATTATAAGTATCATATAACAAAGATAATGCATAAAGGTCAGATTTTAAATTATACTTATTTTTATTTTTAGATTTAATAAATTTATTAAACTCTAAATATAAAATATCCCCTTCTTCTCTGTAATAGCCAATTTCACTTGTAGAAAAATATGATTTACACAATGTAAAATTATCTGTTTTTGTTCTTACAGATATGTATAGTCCTTGTAAGTCAAACTCCCAGTTTTTTATATTTTCTTTATCTACAATTGTATTAAGTTCTAAATTTAATTGAATTGGAAAATTTTGATCCATATTTTCATTTTCGGTACAATAAATTATTTGCAATTTAAACAATATATTGAATAATTATAAAAAAGGGGTTATTTTGACTGAAGATGCTAATAGTTTTTTTCTAGGAGGATTGAAGAGTGAATTTGATGAAGGTTACTCACTATCCGGCATATTTAGTTCATTAGTTGCTGCAGCGGACAATATTAGAAACAAATATGTAAAATATGAAATTGAATCAGATGATGCTGCTGAACTTTTTGCAAAATTAAAAATAACAGATATAAATGGTAATGAATGGACAATAGGTGCTAGTTCTGGTTCTTGGTATCGTAGATATGCTAATGAAAAAAAATGGATTAACTCAAATCCTCCTATAGATATTGAGGCTGATGTAAATTCTACTTTTGATATGGACAGCATAATTCATACACAAACTACAAACAATAATACAAACGTAAGATCCACGGGATTAAAGATTGAAGAATTTATATCAGATATTGAAGATAATGAATCAAACAAGGACTGGTTATTACAAGAATGGGGAAAATTTGAAGAAGAAGTTAGGAATCTAGAAGAAAATAATGTGATAGTTGAGAAAATAGACGAAAAAGAAGACAATTATATTTATAGTAATGAAGATAAATCTGAAGAAACAATAGAAGTTAGTTCTGCTAGTTCTTCTGAGAATGGACTTCCTGATAATGTTTCAAGTATTAACGATCAACCATTTGTTTTAGATGATTTCTTTATAAAACCTGAAGATAGAGATACTGATAGCTTCTCTAGTTCTAAGGATAAAGATGTTTCAGGTGATGTTTTTGATAAAGCTCCTATTGAATAGTTTTGTGCAATAACAGTTCAACTAAGCACTGTACATGTATAAGGAGAAACTATGAAAAATCAAACATTAAAGTCTAATTCTGTTAATACCGACGATGCGAAGGTTATTGCCTTAGAGTCATTTCTTTCTACAATGAAAAAAGAGAGACCAAACGAAGTGCTTAGATTAAATGAACCTGGTGCTAAAGTTAATATCGATACTGTTTCAAGTGGAATTATAAGTTTGGATTTAGCTATTGGTTCAGGAGGTTTTCCTAAAGGTAGAATTATTGAGCTTTATGGTGGAGAAGGTGGTGGTAAAACTACTGTTGCTCTTACTGTAGCAGCTAATGTTCAGAAACTAGGCGGAAATATTGGGTTTATTGATTCTGAACATGGTCTAAATAGACAATTATGCGAGAATGTAGGCATTGACTCTAGTAAATTTGTTGTATCTCAACCTAATAATGGTGAAGATGCTATCGAGATGGTTGAAAAAATGATAAAATCAGGAGCTTTTGATATGATTATTGTTGACTCTGTTGCCGCAATGACCCCCAAGGCTGAAATAGATGGCGAGGTAGAACAACAATTTATGGGTTTACATGCCAGGCTAATGTCTAGATTTATGCGTAGAGTTGCCTCTATAGCTAACGAGCATAATGTCATGTTAGTTTTGATAAATCAAGTTAGAAAAAATTTAGCCTCCTACGGAACCCCTGATGAGACTACAGGAGGAAAAGCAATTAAGTTTTACTCTAGTCTCCGTATCGAAGTTAAAACAACTTCCACAAAGAAGATAACCTCAGATGGAGATGCTATTGGTCATACTATAACAGCTACAGTTAAGAAAAATAGATTAGGAGCTCCTCATACTACTGCAGAATTTGACTTAATTTATGGAAAAGGAATAGACTCAACAGGTAGTTTGATTGATGTTGCCGAGAAGCTTGGAGTTCTAATTAGAAATGGAGCTTACTATACAATTGCAACAACTGGTGAAAGAATTTCTGATACAGATCCTGATGGTAAATTAAAGGCAATAATTGGTCGTGAAGCTCTTAAGAATCATCTAAGGTCAAATACTGATCTTTATGATTTGCTTCTTCTTTCTTCTCGTGAAATAATGTATCAATAATTTACATATTCCTAATAATTTGAACAGCTTCATCAGGTGATATACTTAGAGTTTCTAAAATTATTCTTATTGGGCCAATTTCTTCTGTGTCGCATCTAAAACACCTTGTTTTATTATTTATTATAGCCATAGAAGGATTAGCATCATTATTTCTATGATTATAAGGTCTAGTACAATGCCATAAATCTAACTCGCTGTTTTTCTTAGATCCTAGAAAACTTATTACTCTGGCTATATCCGTTTGATCGTATTTTTCAATCTCTAACTGTCTTTCAGATAAAGCTGTTCTATCGATTATTTCAATATCAATAATGCTTCGCAATCTTTTCTTAAACTCACTACCTTTTTTTCTAAACTCATCTAATTCAATATTATCACCTGAACTATTACAAAATGATGGTAAATTTTCTGCTTTATCTTTAATTCTCAAAGAACTAATAATTATAAATTGCAATAACTCCTGCTGAACGCTAACATTGCTCTCTTTTATAATTAATTTTTTAGAATACCGTATAATACTTACTAACTCTTGGGTAATTTCAGATTTAAAGTTAATAATTTTTCCATCTTTGCTATTTTCATCTCCTACAATAATCTCTTCATTTTGTAATTCAATTTTTCCTGCATCATCTTTTTTTCTTGCAAAATTATGTAGTTTATCAATTTTGGTAATATTTCCATCAAATGCAATATCTACCCTTCTACCAGCATAACCAACAATAAAAGAATACAATGATAAAACCATATCTTTATTGTCATTGTTAGATAAATTTATCAGTGTTTTTGATTTTAGATCAATTGGGTTTATCTTAGCTTGTAAAAATATATCTTCAATGTTATCAATATTATCAACAGATAGTGAGTAAACCTTTTTAGCATTAGAGTTTTTTTCTTCATTATTTATAAGTATCTCAACATCGTAATTATCAACAGATAATTTTTTTTTCATATTTATATTATCGGTACATATATTCTTTGAAATAATAATACAAGTAAATAATCCAATATACTTCAAAATCATTATCTAACGATTCCTTAAATAATAATAATAATTTGTTCTTATTATCTTCAAACTTTATTTTATCCATCAATAATTCTAATGTAATTTTTTTAAATGAGTAGTTACTTATTCCTTCATAGCTATCTAGCAGTTCATTTAAGTCAACAGACCCATCGATCATATTTTTAATTATTTTTCTTGCATTTTTTTTGTTTGTAATATTCAATACTGTATCTAATTCTGATAATGTAATATCTTTATTAGATAATGATATTAATGATGAAATGAGATTTATTATCCCTCTTAGTCCTAGTTTCTTTTCATGTTCTTGAGCAATTATTTCTGCCAACTCTAAATCTATATTTACATTTTCGTTGTTAATTATTTTAGTAATATAAGTTACTAACTCTTTTGTTGTAGGGTAAGTAAGATTAAATTCTATACATCTCCCTCTATTAGTCTCCAACATTTTTTCTGGATCGGTTGTGCATAAAATAAAATAACAATCTTTACCCGGTTCTTCAAGTAACTTTAAAAAAGCTGTTCCGCCAGCATTTGTTATTGCATGTGCTTCATCAATTACAAATACTCTTTTATCTGAAATCATAGGTGCAGTATTTACTTTACTAGCTAATAAAATTATCTCATCTTTTCCACCGTGAGAAGCAGCATCTACCTCAATATAGTCTGGATGCGATTCTACTTTAAATAAGTTACAAGATTCGCAAGTAAAACATGGCATACAAGTATCATTATTTGTTTTTAGATCTAAACATAGTAATGTTTGGGCAATTATTCTAGCAAATGTAGTTTTGCCAACTCCAGATGAACCGGTAAGTAAAATCTGATTAGGTATCCTATTTCTAGTAATCGAAAGCTGTAAGATTTTTTTTATTTCATTTTGTCCTACAATTTCATTAAATATCTTTGGCCTATACTTATCGTTTAAGTTCATACAATTACTATTCAATATAATTATTTATGTAAAATATTTTGCTTATATATAGCTTCATTAGTAATATTATCCCCAATATATCTTATCTCTATTTTCCTTATTTCTTTACCAATATTTATTTTAGCTAAACCAGTATCATTAGTTCGCAAATTATATGTGTACTTATTTTCTTTATTGTCAGATAAAATAACTTTTATTTTTCTATAAGGCAAGTTAAAGTTTTTTGTATATAATTTTATTTCATTTACATTTTTTTTATTACTAAGTGATATATAAGTTACTACTTTGCTAAATAATTTATTGAATGTAGTATCTACTTGAGGGTTCTCAATTATCTTTTCTTCTTTGCCAACTAACTCGATCTTGAATTTATCATTAATTTTATCTAATTTATTATTTTCTCTAAACCAGTTCTTTACTCTGGGCACATTTGAGGTTAAAGCTTGAAGTGGATCTACTAGCCCATATCCGGTAAGTTTATCTTTACCAACCTCTTCTATATCATACGCTGTATTATAGACTCTTTCAATACTTTCATTTAAAGATAGTCCTTTCTCAAGCAATAATGCAAAAGTTGCAGATATTAATGGCGTTGCCATTGATGTCCCTGAATCAAGCTTGTATGCATTATCTAGAGCAGTAGATCTTATCATAGAACCAGGAGCGGCAATATCTACATAATCCCCTCTAGTTGAAAAAAATGATGTTTTATCAAGAAGATCTGTTGAAGCTGTTGCTATTACTAGAGGATTAGCAGCTGGATAAAAAACATCTCCGCTATCTCCAGTATTTCCAGAAGCAGCTACAACAATAACACCTTTTTTTACAACTTCAGCTATAGCATCTCTTAGTAGTGGATCCTCTTTTATTCCTCCAAGTGATAAATTAATAACATCAGCTCCATTCTGTTCAGCCCATAGAATACCAAAGGCAATATCTGCATCATTTCCTTCACCAAACTGATCTAATACTCTGATTGGCAGTATTTTACTATCATAAGCTAACCCAGTGACGCCAAAATCATTTTTTTTCCCCGCAATAATCCCTGCTATATGAGTCCCATGTCCATTAGGATCAAAGTTGCCATCAAGCTTTCTATCTATTAAGTCAATACCTTTTAGTACCTGCCCTTGCAAATCCGGGTGATTACCATCAACTCCTGAGTCTATAATAGCTATAATTATACCTTTCCCAGTAGCAATTTTATGCACATCTTCATACTCTAACCTATCGCTCTGCCATTGGTTGAGATTATTTACATAATTTCCTAATGCATATCTTGTATTTACCTCTCCGCTAGCAATAACGCTCTCATCTCCAGATGAGATGAAATTTCTAATTGCTAAACTGCCATCTTCATTAATATAAATTTCTGCAAACTTACTGTTATTTGCAAAACCATAATTATAAATGCAGTTAAAAACTAAAATTATTACTATAAAATTAATTACTTTAATTCTCATATTATTAACTATTGATGCTAACGCTATAAGAATGAATGCATTTATAGTTATATATATGGTATTTATTTTTTTAGGATTTGTAATTGGGTATTTGTTATTTAAGTCAAACACGCTTTTTTTATCAGAAATTTACCAAGATGTACACCTAACTATTTTTGAACTCAATAATAAAATATTTTCATCTTTACAATCAATAATTCCATCTCAATATTTGGATTTATTCGCGTTTTTAACTTTAGTAGCAAATATTATTCTTCCTGGTATTCTTTTTTTATTATTAATTAATTTTATAAAAAATAACACAATTAAAAAATTAGCATTTTTACTTTTAATTTCATTGATTATTATATTTTTTATATACTTATCTCCAACTAAAGCATTACTTTTATCATTAATAGCTGCAATTTTTTTTATTCTTATTACAAAAATAGGCTCACCTATTGCTAATTTACTTTTATCAATATCAATTAGCTTATTTTCACTTTTTTATATAAAATCAATTACTAGTAATGATAAAATTGTTGAAATTTATATAAATAGTTTCAAAAATTATCTTCCTTTTTTAGAAAATCAATTAATTAAATTTATAATATATTTTTTTATATTTATGCCATATCTACTTTTTATTTTATTTTATTTTGATTCAAACGGTGAAAAAAAAGATGAAGAAATATAATTTATGTGTTATAAATAGTAAGCTAATAACATTTAAAATATGAATATTGATGAAAGCAAAAATCTAGCATTAGATGCACTCGGATATCTATATTCTTTAATATCTGCATCTTTACGAAAAGATACACTTGCAGTTGATATCCTTGAACAAAATATTATAAATAAAAGTACATTAGTTCATTCTAGTCTTGCTATTTCAACACATATATACAATTCACTGGATCACTTACATAAAGAAAAATTTGTAAATTTTTTTAATGACGATATAGATAATGAAATATTTTTTAATTGTGTTATAACTAGTAATAAAGATCAATATATACTATATGAAACAATAGAAATATTGTCTAGGACAAGGAAAGATAATAAGGCAATAATTCTCCCAACATTAGTATATTTAGTAACTTTGAAAGCCGAGATGTTAAAAAAAGAACCCATTGAATACTCAATAGAGTTGTGTAAGCAAATTCAGTATATCAAGAACACTGTTTTTTAATATAAGTAATTCTATGTAAATCTGACAAACCAAACTTTTTAATTGCTAAAAAATGGTTCTTTGTTCCATATCCTTTATTTTTATCAAAATCATAGTAAGGATAGATTTCGCTGTATTTTGTCATTTTTTTATCTCTAGTTACTTTTGCATATATTGATGCACATGAAATAAAATTATTTAATTTGTCACCTTTTATGATACAATCCACTTCTAAAATTTTTTTTGTAGCTAAATTTACATAATTATAGTTACCATCAAGTACAATTTTATCAGGATCATTCATAATATTTTTTATCATTCTTTTGACAGATATCGATAGAGCATAATTTATCCCGTATTTATCAACCTCTTTATTGCTTGCCATTCCTGTAAATACTTTTACATCTTCATCAATTATTTTTTTATACAAAAATTCTCTTTTTGTCATACTTATTGCTTTTGAATCAAAATATTTATATTTTAGTTTTTTATCATTTTTTACTAGTATACCTGCTGTTAGAACCGGTCCAGCGATAGAACCTCTTCCTACTTCATCAATATAAAGCGTATATTTCTCCACAATTTTATTATCATAAGAACAATACTTAATCAAATATCTGTACCGAAACTTATAATAACCCAATAATATGGCTAAGGAGATTATATGAGCAAAAATAAAAAGATTCGTAAAGAAGCAATTTTTGTAAGAGTTCCCGCACCTGATAACACTGCTGATTTTCATGATGTTACTGAATTTATTGGAAAACCTATGCCATTTACAAATCCAAAAGCTACATGTGGTATGAGAGTTACGCAAAGCACTGTTGCATTTAGTTTACTACACTTAACTAAAAGAGCAGTATTAGGTTTAACTAAGAAAAATATTGAATCACCGAGAGGCCCGCTTGCTCGTTTAGAAAGAATCGCTAATGATAATAATGATATAGATAATAATCAGCTAATAGTTATTTTTAATGATAATAAATATATGTTTTCAATGCATCTTGACAGCAATAATGTTTTAGATTTAGAAAGTAGCGAACCAGATACTATTTTTGAATTACCTAAATCAGCTGTACAAATAACTCTTTTATTTAAGTCAAGCACAACTCCAAGAATTGTAGTAATAGGTTTTATAGGTCATATTGGTAAACCAGGAAATAATGAGAGTGTGCGTAGGGTTGCTTCAATGGTTTTATTTAGTATGTCACAACTTCTTCAATTTAGATTACTTTCCAATGTTGAAACAGTAAGTGTTCCAAACCCTCCTAGACCAGGTTTTAAGCCTTTTGTTCGAAAAGATAATGATCGCGTACAAGATGTAATTCCACTATGGCTCTATGATGACGCTTCGCAACCAAATTTAGTAACAAAAGGCAATCTAGGTATAGAGGTCGACTTAGATCAAGCAAATTTGTCAACTGGTAGATTACTTTTTAAATACCTTCCTGATGAAAATATTCTACCATTTTTTGAAACCTATAAAAATATTATTGACTCGACAATAACCTCTTTATTTAAAATTAAGCTTGGTGAAACAGAGATAAAGTCTATTACTGTTGACATTGTATTAGGTGAAGTAAGTTCTGGTACGATTGAAACCTTAAGAGAAACTATAAAATCTTTTTCAGTTGGTTTAGATCTTACTCCAAAGTTATATCAAATTCATGTTTCTAATTAAAAGACAAAGTAATATTTTTTTGTACCTTTACTAAAGGAGGTAAATTTGAGCGACGTATATCCTATTGAAGGCGAATCTTGTAATCATCCTTTTGACTCATTATCTACCACTGAAGATCGTAAATTAATTTGTAACTATTGCGGTTTTACATGTTCAACCGATTCTCAAGACGCATTTGAGTTATTGTTTTTATCTGCAGCAATTAAGATAAGTACTCAAGATGATAAAATCTCTAATATTGAATCATTTATTTCTAATAATTTCGGAAACTCTGTATGTTCATTTTGTGATACTTGGATTGACAAAGATGAGCCAGATTCTGGGGTAAAACTTAATAATATATATTGTTGTACAGAGCACGTTGCATTAGGAGTGTACTCACTTGATGAAGAGAATTTAATAGATTTAGTATGTACTTGGCTGAAAACAACTACAATACTAGAATCAAGTAATGTAAGTAAAAAATTTATTCTTGAAGAACTTTTCTCATCTCTACCTGAACTTAAAAAAACTCTTTTAGATGATAATTGCGAAATTAATGAAACAATTATTATTGATCCTATGTTAGTTAAATCATTAGACTTAACTGTCCCTATAACTATAGATGATGCTGTTTCAGCAATGTGTAAATTATTAGTACTTGAGCCTAAATCAGAACTTTTCTATTCAAAATCTCTATTCTTAGGTATAATTGCAGGAGCTGAGTTATGGATAAGAGGCGAACTTGAAGAAGAAATACATTTTGAAGATTCTTTTGAATCAGAAACAGATATAATATATAATAAAATAGCTGAAAGATCAATTTCTTCAATACAACTCAATAGAATTAAGTCTTATGTAGAAATTTTAGGTGATGATATGCCTGATATTTTTACTGTAGATGGGGAGTTGGTAGACCAATTGCTAGTAATGACAGCATCTAGAGGTGCCGAGATGTTACTTAATAGTTTTATTACTCATGAAGAACCTTAAATCAAATTTTTTTGTGAATCCTAATGTTATGATTTTTCTTAGTCTCACTCAATAAATTAATATCGTAGTTGATTGCTCCAAAGGTGGGTGGTTCAGCAAATATTTTATTATTTTCTATATCAATATAAAACCACTTGCCATTTCTTGGATCAATTGACCAATAAACACCATTGTCATCTCTAGCAGTAAGCTTTCCTATTAGTCCATTTGCTTTATATATAGATATTTTATTTATTTTACATAGATTTACAATCTCGTCATATCTCTCTGCTATTTTTGCTAATTCAGGGTGTAATAAATCCATTTTTATCTCCTTTTTACTTACTATTGCAGTTTTTTTATCTTAACAAAATATATTTTATGTTTTTATATTAATTTAGTAACACTATTATCTGCGGAGGTTTTAATTTGATAAATTTACCAATTTTTGATGATGAGGGTTTACGTTGGCTTGATGATGCAAATTGCGCTGATAGAGATATAAATGAATTTTTTGTTGAAGCTGGTCATGTTATTAGCGATGATATTTTAGAGATATGCAGAAGATGCCCTGTACGTAAGGAATGTGTTGATGTTGCTTATAATCCACGTTGGAATATTACTGGTGGTTACTTCGGAGGCCTCAGTCCTGGTCAGAGAAGAGAATTTTCTAAAAAGCAAGCTCATGATTATATAGATAATGATAAACCAAAATTTATAGATGTTGATGATGAGCCAATTATTTACACATAATTTGATTAATTCATAATTTATGAATAATATAAATTGTGAAGATTATAAAATACGAAATTAAGGATTATACATATAAACAAGCATTTGTTCGATCTATATTTGCATTTTTATTTATTATTATTTTAGGAGGTTTTATTATATTAGCAATATACAAAACAACATATAAACCCATTGAATCTAAAATCGAAAAATTTGACATTACTCCTTCATTAGTAAGTAAACCAAATAGACCTACAGGTTATAGCGATTTGCTTCCGACTTTAGATAATGTCGCATTAATTAAGATACAAAAATCATTTGGCGGAACATACTATACTTTAATATCTGACTCAACACCTGAAAAATTTGTTGAGATGGTATTAAGTTCTTTTGAAAAAGATGGATGGGAAAATAAAACAGTAAATACAAATACAGCTTTACTAGGTTCATTTATTAATAAAGAAAATCTGATAGTTGGTGTTGAAATCACTACTAAACCAAGAGAAGGTTATATTAAAGGTTGGGTAACAGTAACTTTACTAGTAAAAAACGATGATATAATCATATTTGATAATCTCATTAATCCTGAGCAAAATATCGATATAAAAGATAAGTTAAGTTAAAGTTATGAGTGACAAAAAAAACTTTTTACGGAGTATAAATATATGGTAAATAATGAATTTGAGAACGTATCATATAAAATTGCAAGAGCAAAGGAAGAGTTATCAAAGGTAATTGTAGGACAAGAAAATCTAATAGATAAAATATTTATTTCAATACTTGCAAAAGGTCATATTTTAATTGAAGGGGTTCCAGGTTTAGCGAAAACTAAAACTGTAAAAACACTTGCAGATGTTGTAAGCGGGTCTTGGTCTAGAATTCAATTTACTCCTGATCTTTTACCATCAGATATAATAGGAAGTAGAATATTTAATCCAAAAAATAATGATTTTTATACCGAACCAGGACCAATACTAAATAACTTTATATTAGCTGATGAAATTAATCGAGCCCCGTCAAAAGTTCAATCAGCTCTTCTAGAGGCAATGGAAGAGAGACAAGTAACAATTGCTGGCGAGAAGTTCAAATTACCCAAAACTTTTATTGTATTAGCTACTCAAAATCCAATTGAGCAAGAGGGAACTTACCAGCTTCCAGAGGCGCAGTTAGATAGATTTATGATGCGTATAATTATCAATCATCCTAATAACAAAGAAGAACTTGAGATTATCAGAAGGTCAATTTCAGAAGAACCAAAAATTGAGCAAATATTAAGTATAGAAGACCTGAATGAATTTCAAAATATAGTTAATAAAGTATATATTTCTAAGGAAATTGCCGAGGAGATAGTTAAAATTATCTCAATGACAAGAGAATCAAATAATAATATAACCTCGCCAGTGCTATTAGGTGCAAGCCCAAGAGCTTCTATATATTTAGCAAAAGCATCTCAAGCAAAAGCTCTAATTGAAGGAAGAAAGGTAGTTAGAATTTCTGATGTTCATTCTTTAATAAAAGATGTAATTGCTCATAGAATTGTACTTAAATATGAAAGCTTACTAGATGGAATTAGTCAGACATCTTATATTGATGATATAATTAACAATCTGAAAGTAAGATAATGATAAGAAAATCTCCAGATAAGAGTATATTTGCTAAAATTAATTTTGAAAATTTTTATAATTTAAAGGTTAAAGATAATGGAAAATGGCAATCAAGATTAATCGGTGAAGGAATCGAATTTGATTCACTTAGGGAATATCAAAGCGGTGACTCCACAAAAAAAATCAATTGGAAAGCTACCGCAAGAAATGGTAACTTAATTATCAATCAAACAACCTCTACAAGGACAGTAAATATACATGTAATTGTAGATGCTAATATAACACAAAACTTTGGCTCAATCATTCGAAAGTCTCAAGTAATAAATGAGCTACTTAATACTTTAGTAGAAATAGCAAGTCACAATCAAGACGGCATTAAGTTCACAGTTCTATCTGAGAAAACACAATCTCATCCTTTAAAAAATGGTAAAAGGAGTTTAGTTTTTTATAATAAAGTTATTGAAAAAATAAAATACGACAGAGTATCAAAAATTAATTATCAAGATATCAATTTTGACAAAAAAAAATTTATAACAATTTTTATTACAGATTTTATAGATAATAAAGACAAAAATATTATTATGAAAATTATTAAGCATAGTAACCCAATTGTAGTTACAATTAATGACCCAGTTGAGTTAAGTTTGCCAAATATCGGAATTTTTGAAATTAAAAATATTAAAAATAATGATTATATAATTATTGATACAAATGATAAGAGATTTGTTAATGAATACAAAAAAAGAGTTAATGATTATATGATTGTAAGAGGTAATTTAGCAAAAAATTCTAAAAAAATGATAGAATTATCTACAGACGGAGCTCATGGTGGAGTTCAATTTATTAGAATGTTTTTAATGAGGTAATTATATGATAAATTTAACATTTGATAATCCAAAGATGTTATTTATAATTTTATTACTTCCTCTGTATATTTATCTATATCTAAACAGTAATAAAAATAGAATAAATAAATTAAAAGAATTTTCAGCAATAAATTTTATAGAATTTTATAGATATCCTAAATATAAAAAACATGCTTCATTTTTATCATCAATTTTTGCTTTTTTATTTTTGATTATGGCAATAGCAGATCCTAAATTTCAAGGATCGGTAGTTACAGAAGAAAAAACACTGATCCTTGTTCTTGATACATCAAAATCAATGGCAGCAGATGATGTAGCACCTACTAGATTTGAAGCTGCAGTCGAGACAGCAAAGATATTTTTAGATAATGTTCCAAAAGGATATAAAGTCGGTTTAGTTAATTTTTCTGCTATCAGTGAGGTTCTATCTATTCCAACAACAGATATTAAAAAAGTAATAGATAAACTAAATAACCTAACTCTAGAGAATGGTACTGCTACAGGTGATGCACTTTTACTTGCACTCTCTCAATTTGGTGAAAACTCAAAAGGTGGCGTTATTGTTCTACTCTCTGATGGAAGACAAACAGCGGGAATCTCAACGATTGAATCTGCTTCTGGTGCGTTATTAGCAGCAGGTGTAAAAACCTATACAATAGCCTTAGGTACTCCTACTGGAAGAATAATTATCGATGAACATAATGATAATGGAGAGAAAGCAATTTATTCTGTACCACCTGACCCAGTAGGAATGGCAAGAATTGCAAGTATAACTGGAGGACAAACATTCACAGCATTCACAATAAGAGATCTCTCTGGAATATATAAATCAGTTGCAGGTAAGTTAAATATCGAACCAGGTTTAATTTCAATTTCTTGGCTTACAACATTGCTGGCGCTTTTTTTCTTAATTCTATCAGCACTTTTCTTAAAAATTTTTAGAATAAATTAATGACAATTTATCCTTTATATAACAGTAATAATATGAGATATTTTTTATTAATAATTATATTATTATCAGGTTGCAGTAGTTTACCAAAAGCAGAGAATATTTATATAAATGTTGAAAATAGTTACTTAAAACTTTCAAATGATTTTAACACATATGATAGTAAAGAACTATTACAAGCAAAAGGGATTACTGGGGTTGACCCTGCATCGATAAAAGCAATTGGATTTGTAAACAAGATTGATGATGCAAATATTGTATTGAATTCATCAGATCATTTGATGGGTATGATTACCAAAAAAGCCTTATCTGTTGAAGATAAAATTGAGAATGATATTAATGTAGTTTATGAAAATTTACTTGATGTTATAAATTCAGGCGATGCTTATTTAATAGAAGGAAATAATAGAAAAAGTGTTGGAAATAAAATTATTGAAAGATCAATAGTTCAATTAGTTGATTTGAATCAAAAACCATTATTAATATTGCAAAAAACAATAACAGACGCAAACAGAGAAAATATCTATGTGCTTTTACTTGGTTGCAATCCACAATGTTTTATTGAAAATGAAAAAATCATTTCAAATATTGAAAACACATGGAAGGTGGAGATAAATGAGTAAGCTTAATAAAGATGTTAGAGCATTAGGTAATAGGGAAGATAAAAAACGTAAAAAGAAATCATCCACAGCTAGAAGAAAAATCAAACCTAATTGTAGACCATCACTATACTTTTGGGAGAGAATTAGAATAACACTATTATTTTCATTATTTATAGGTTTAATGTTTATATCTACTCTTCAATCAAACCCTCTTATGACATATAAAGATGCTTTTGCATATACATTAGCTACTGCTTTCGAACTTACAGTTCTAATAGGATTAGAAATAATTAGACAGCTTCTCATATTTTTAGCTGAGAGAGTATCAGTCTTTTATAAGTTTGTCTTATTTATAAGTAATTTACTAACTAAGCCTTTCTTAAGAATAAGCGAGCAAGGTAAGAAAAATATCTCCAGATTAGTTTTCTGGCTCGTTATTTTAAGTATCTATGGCGTTATTGCTTCCAAATTTACAGAAACATCCCCTATATCAGCAATTTTTGATCTTCCAGCTAGATTAATTGGAGCGCTACCTTTAATTGGTCAATTGCTTTTTGCATTTTTCTTTATAATATTTCAATTTGTCGGCCTTTTCTGGTTCCTTTCACGTGGAGGTGTTGATACATACTTTCCAGAGGATATTAAGACAAGATTTGACCAGGTATGGGGCCAGGACCATGTTGTTAAAAGACTAAAAGAAAATCTTTTACTTCTAGAGGATCCTGAATCAATAGAAGAAAAAGGGGGGCATGTACCAAGCGGTATTCTTCTCTGGGGACCTCCAGGGACTGGTAAAACTCTTATGGCTGAAGCGATCGCTGGTGAAACAGGTAAACCATATGTATTTGTTGATCCAGGTGCTTTCACTAATATGTTTATGGGTGTTGGTATCCTTAAAGTAAAATCTCTTTTTAGAAAACTACGCAAATTGTCATTAAAGTATGGCGGTGTAATTGTGTTTTTTGATGAAGCTGATAGTCTTGGTAATAGAGGAGGCCAAATATCTCAAAATGTGATAGCTAAAGATAAAAATAATATATCTAACTGTCATTCATTAAATTATTTTCATCCTGCTACTATAAATGTCCTATCTCCTCAATCTGATAAGATGATAATGGGAGGCATGGCTGGTGGAGCAGGAGCTGGAACATTACAAGCACTTCTCTCAGAGTTACAAGGCCTTAAGAAGCCTAGAGGATTTGTTAATAGAGTAGTCCGTAGATTTCTAGGAATGAGACCAAAATTACCACCAAAATATCGTATCCTTGTTATGATGGCAACAAATATGCCCGATTCTCTAGACCCTGCTTTACTACGTCCTGGTAGAATTGATAGAATCTATCGTGTGGGTTACCCTTCAAAAGAAGGAAGAATTAAAACCTATCAGGGTTACTTTGAGAAAGTAAGTCATGATTTATCATTAGAAGATATAGAGAGGCTTGCAATCTCAACTCCATATGCAACAGGCGCAACAATTAAAGATCTAGTAAATGAAGCACTAATTGCTTCTATAGCTCGTGGTGTAGAGTCTATTGGCTGGAAAGACGTTGTTTATGCTAAACATCTAAAAGATTTAGGACCATCTGAAGGCGTTACATACACAGATAGAGAGCAGCACTCAGTTGCGATTCATGAAGCTTGCCACGCCGTTGTAGCTTATAAACTTAGAAAGCATCTAGCGATTGATGTAGCGACAATTGAGAAGGGTTCCGACTACTTAGGAATGGTTTCTTCTATACCATTTGAAGAGATGTTCTCATCTTGGTCAAGTTATTACAATACAGATATAGCTGTTGCAATTGCTTCGTTAGTTGGTGAAAGAATGTTTTTTGGAGGAGATTCTACCTCAGGTGTTTCAGGAGATTTAGACTCAGCTACTCGAATAGCTTTATATATGGAATCCCGATGGGGGATGGGAAATACTCTCTCATCAGCATCCATTCTTGGTGATGCTTCTGTTCCTAATATTACAACAAAAAAGAGCAAATTTGGTGCTCCTCAATATGCAGATCGTGTTGAGAAGCGACTAAGTGAAATCTATGAAAGTACAAAGTTATTACTTGAAAATGAGAAAGATTCTGTACTTTCGGTAGCTCATGCTTTAGAGATTCATAAAACACTAACAGGTCTTGATGTAGAAGCTGTTATCTTGAAGAAAAATGGAGTCCTTATAGACGGCTCGATTTATGCTAATGCAGAGTTTATGAAATTGCTATATCACTATCATGATGAAGTACTTTCATCACATATAGATCATAGAAATGTAAATTTAGCTCTTCCAACTTCTTTAGATCTACCTCTAGAGAATTTTGATCCTAAAAAAGAAGTTATTAAACAGGATACTGATTGGGATGAACCAAAGTTTGATTAACTTAGGCGTTTATGAAGATAATCTAAATCTATTATCTGTAATAACAAAAATAGTATTATCAGATCATAGATTTAGATTACTTGTTTCGAAAAATAATGTTAATTCAATAGTCTCTGACATTAAAGAATTCAACCTAAGTGCAATTATACTTGATCTATCCATAAATAAAGAGAATGCTTTTTCCCTTATTTCTGAAATAAAAATTCTATATCCAAATTTATATCTAATTGTATATACAGGATACTACGAAAAAGAAATAATTAAATTAGCTAAAAAAGCAGGTGCTAATATCATTTATGATAAAGGTACAGATATAAAAGTAATACTAAATGGAATTAGTGAAAAATATGTTTCCTGATAATATATTAAAAGATATACTTGAACGCAGGCATTATATAGCTAACAGACTTACATACATAAAATATAATATAGATAATTTATCAGAAACTGAGGATAATAAAGAGTTATTTAACGAATTATCTTCTGAGCTTATTTTATTAGATAAAATATTATCATACCTTAAGGCATAGCTCTATACCCAATTCCTCTTACCGCACATAAATATCGTGGCGAGGCTGGATCTTCTTCAAGCTTATTTCTTAGTCTTCTTATATGCTCAGTGACTGTTGCAACTGTTCTATATTTCTTATTTATCCAAACATTATTCAACAACTCTTCTCTACTAAATTCTTTTCTTGGATTTTTTACTAAAAAATATAAAAGTTCATACTCTTTATTAGTTAAATCAATTATAGAATTTGATTTTCTTACTTCTCTTTTTTCAGGATTTATTATTATATCACCTAGAATCAGATTTCCTTCAATATTTTGAATTTTGTCACCTCTTCTAAGTACTGATCTTATTCTACTCGCCATTTCCTTAACTGATAAAGGTTTCGTTATATAGTCGTCTGCTCCTAATTCAAGTCCCTCTATTTTGTCATATGTGCTTGATCTACCTGTGCAAACTATTACTGGCAACATGTCAGTTTTTCTTATTTCTCTAATTAGGTCTAAACCATCACCATCTGGTAAAGATAGATCTAGAATTACAACATCAGGTCTATTTTTTTGTATCGCATTATTTGCTTTTTTTAAACCTTCGACCTCACATACCAAAAATCCTTCTTTTCTTAGACCCGAACTTATAGCTAACCTTGTATTTCTATCATCATCGACCAAGAGCACTTTTTTACTTAAACTATTAAAACTCATGTTTATATTATATTTATAATAATAATTTTGTCAATTAAATAAAATAAGTAGGCATTTCTGCCTACTTAATTTCATATTTTTGACGAAGCCATAACTAAATCGTATAAGCTACCTGACCACTCACTAGACATGGTTATAAAAACTTCCCATGATTTTTCATTATTAAATAAATATTCTTCTATAAATATCTTAATATACTCATAGTCTGCAATATTATCAAGTTTATAGTATAGATTAGGAATGTACAATACTAAATAAACAAACCAATCACAATCCTTAATCTTATTTATATCAAAGATAGATGAGATTTTGTCAAAATTATTGTCAAAAAGAATATTTGATAAATAATTAATTTCTTCTTCAGTAGGTGTTCTATTATACTCACCTTGTAAGTAATTTATAATTCTTATTTTTGAACAGCCACTAATAAAGTTTTTAAAATTATTTATATCTAATTCAAATTTAGAATTAAAAATTAGGTTTGCGATTTCATCGCTTGAAGATCCTAGTAAAACTAAACTATCTAATGTATCTTTAGTCATTCCTGTTCTACTTTCAATATTTTTAAACCTAACGTTTTTATATTTATCTGATCTATAAAATATTCTTGAAGCTTCATTATCAAGTTTAGCTAATATATTGCTTTTAAAATAATTTATATCAATTATCTCTTCTGCTAATTTTGACATCTCAGTATTAGAGAAAAACAACCAACTAGCTAATGATCTACCTATATACTTATTTTTTTTGCTATTATTACCTATTAAAATATCGTAGATAACATTATCTCTATTATCTACTTGATCTAATACTAAATATAGTAACGAGTCATCATTTATATTGCAAATAATTTCTATAAATAGTAAATAATCAAAATTATAAATATTACTTATAAAGCAAGCATCTTTATTATTTATTATAGAGTCAATTTCATCAATTATATTTGAGCTCATAATTTTTATATTTTCATTCAGTCTATCTTCTGCAATTTTACAGTTATGTTTTTTTAACAATATTTTTAAACATTCTTCATCTGCGTATGGATTACCCGCTAAAGCATTTACAAGAATATTGTTTTTTGTCGATTTAGCTAATAACATTATCACTTCTTTGTTATTTAGCATTTTACCGAAATTGGCTAATTTATCATTTTCTAAAAATATCGATAGTTCTAGGGCTAGCTCTGTTGAGATCTTTGATCTTGGTATAACATACTCATCAAAACTATAATTTCTCCAAAGTATATCACTTACATTTTCGTTTTTATTTTCTACCATTATTAAATTTTTTACAAAAAGAATATCCATTATTTATCTCTCTAATATATTTATATATATAACAATTTCAGCGATTTTAGTTACTTAAAGTTTCAGCAATAAACGAATTAAGCGGAAACTCAAGTTTATCCCATTTTATTTCAAAATCAATTCTTGAAGAAGCTTTACATGAACTATCCTCTGATAATCCATATTTTTTAGATAAAGATTTATTTTTTTCTTTAATTTCAATATACCAACAATTTCCGTTTTTATCAACAGATGATAATGTAATATTATTTTTATAATAGTAAAATGAAACAATATGTAAATAGCCAATACCTATTGATGTTGGCCAATTTTCATTAAATGAAATTGTACCGCTATTTATGTTCATATAATCTATTGTTATATCACTTAATTTATAATTTTCTTTATATCTATTTTCAATTATAGACAATCCTTCTCGTAAATTGTCTTTAACTACATTTTCTTCACCAAAATTGTCTTCTTTTACTGTATTAAAGACGGGTGCTGGAATGTTCTCCTCACTTCCTGAACATGAAGATAATGCAAATAAAAATATAACAGATAACAATTTTATTTGTCTCAATATACTAGCCTCCATTTGATAATAATGCAGTTTTGATAGGAATTGTCAACGAAGTAAAATCTTGTTTAATGTCCCCTTTATTTGTAATAATTTTTATTTCCCAAATCCCATCAATTCCAATATCGTTTGTTTTAAGAATCCAATTATTGATACTGTTTTTTTCAGCTTTTCTGACTATTTTACTATTAATTTTAGGAATAATTAATTCTAATGTTACATTATTAATATTAGATACTACGTAATTATTTTTATCCTTGAAAATAAACTCAAATTCATTTATTTCTCCTGCTCTTGAGGGATTTATTCTTACCTCAACTTCGCCATCTTTATACTTAGCTCTTACTATAGTTGGTAGTAAATCTGCTAATTTAGGATTACTTGCTATTTCCTCGCTAAACGTACCTAGATGAGATATATGTGAGCCTCCGGCTGCAGGAGCTCCAAAATTAGTAAGAGAGAATGTTAAAAATATAACAAAAAATAATCCACTTGACTCTAATATAACTACTTTTTTAATATTTTTTATGTTATTGGTTTCAATTGTTTTAGGTACTAATATATAATGGTTATATGCTCCTATTATTGCTAATAGAAAGACAAAACTAACTTTCATAAGCAATCTAATACCATACTCTGTTGTAAATAGCTCAGAAGGTGTAGTAAACATTGTAAAAGATAATAATAAACTAGATGGTACCAATAAAATTAACGATGCTGTAGCTAAAAACGAAAATCCTGTAATAAATATTATTTTTTCATTGTTTTTTATTTTTTTCTTATATAATAAATATGATAATATCACAAGACCTCCTAGCCATAAACCTCCAGCTATATTATGCAAAAATAATGCAGTTTTTGACAAAATTTCTTTAGGAACCAAATTTGGATGTCCTGAATATATAAAACTATATACAGTAGCAATACATCCAATAATAAAAACCACCTTTCCTAAAAATTTTGTTTTTTTATCTATTAGAAGTAAAGCAGCGGTACAAATTGCAAAAAAAGCACTTGTTTTAATTAAAAACGATAATCCTGTAGGTGTTCCTACGGAGATACTAAAAGCTATTCCTAAATCCTCAAATTCGCCACTATTTAGTATAAAGCTATTTAAAAAAATTATTATTGGAGAAACTACTGCCCCTGATAATGCAATAAATGTTGTAATTTTATTACTACTATGTAAAAATGTTTCTTCAATATTAATTTCATTTTTTCTGCTATATCTTGAAACATAGCTGAGAAAACCCAACAAACCAATTATTAAAAAAGTTGCTATGTAATTAATATATCTCAACACCTGGTTTATATTTTTATAAATTGACAAAGGATCAGCATTTAAGATTTTTAACAACCTTCCTTCTTCAGCTATATTTGAATATTCATCTCCTACTGAAAAAGAAACAACACCATTTATTGTATGACCATCTAAGCTTATTACCTCATATGATATAGCTGCCCAATTTATAATTTTGAATGGTATTTGTACTTTAGCAATAACACCCTCACCCTGATCTGTTGTCTCAATGTTATTTAAATCAATGATCTCACTATTAATGTCGATAAGTTTAAAAGATTTATCATTTATTGTTACTTTTTCATTAAAAGTTATATAAAATGATTCTGGGCTAACGTTAATAATCGAGCCATCTGATGGAGTTGTACCGCTTACACGGCTATGAGCAAAACTATTTTCAGGATAAAAATACATTTGAGAGAATAATAATAAAAATAATAATATAATTCTTCTCATATTTTAATTATATAGAAAATAACATTTTTGTCAATTTTTTACTCGTCACTATGATCTAAAGGTATATTTGGCAATGAACCATTATAATTTATATCAATTAGCTCACCCTCAATTAGTCCTAAAGGAACATCAGGTTTTATAGAGTCTTCAGAAAGTTGATAATACACCTGGTCGTAATATTTTGAAGCTTGAGATAAGACAACATCCCAAGGAAAACCAAAACCAGGATCCCAATGGTCACTTCCACCTAAAGTCTCTGAAAATACATAATGTCCGGCTATCCCAGGTAGATCATTAATCAAACCCTCTGATTCTACCTTTCTAATTGGGATATTATATTGCTTAGCTAAAATAGCTATAAGGTATGAAACTTTACATAGCATCTCAGATCCTGTTTGTGTTAGCCACTCTTCTCTTTTATACTTTGCATATCCTAGAACTTCTATTTGAATTGAGTAAGAATTTGCTATACTGCCAACTCCCCATGCAGTATCATATAAGTCGACAGTCTGTAAAATTTTATCTGGCCCAACAATAAAATGAGTTGATGCTTTATAATCAGTTCTAGATAACCAATCAGCGACTCTATCAGCATATCCAGGATCATATGATGATTCTGTAGAATGAATTACTATGTATTTTATATCACCATCTCTACCTGGGGTGAACCATTTTCCAGTAGAACCTAATTCTATAGCCATTTTTTCTACAGGTAAACATATTTCGTATAAATTACTACTTTCATCATAATTATTATCTTTTTCAATTATATTATTTTCAGCAAAAGTAATTACAGGTAAAAAACTTAACAGTGATAAAGTTACTGTTGTGAAGATATTAGCATGCCTCACTATATATACTACCTTTCTTATTTATTTCATCGCTTAGCACTAAGCAAACTTTCTTATCATTATATGAGATCTCAATCCCGTTTTCTTTTTCTAATATTATAAAACCTTCTTCACTAAACTCTTCTAATAATTCGCTTAATTCAATACTATTTGGCGAAATTAAATCAATATTAGCAAGACTTCTAATCGAACGCTCAATTTCATCTGCCTTAAGCTTTAAAACCTTAATTTCAGCATCATCATATATCCATTTGTATGATCCTAAAGCAACGCCAGCAAATAAAGAGGCAGCAACTAATATTATTGCTATTTCTTGAAACGAGAATCCTTTTTTATATTTCATGTTATCATATTCGGTACATTTAGATAATAAAGAGAAAAACCCTCAGATTTTACTCTGAGGGCTCTCTCTATTTCTAACTACTACCAGCTACCAGCTACAATTGCTCCAACAGCTGCGGTATCACCATTAAATGACACATTATGCTGTAC
>Ga0172372_10001671_pt1 | contig 34346 bp, 31 predicted proteins | sample LakKiv5m_2_FD_114544 | JGI IMG/M metagenome (GOLD analysis project Ga0172372, IMG submission 114544) | Freshwater microbial communities from Kabuno Bay, South-Kivu, Congo - kab_092012_9.5m | ecosystem: Environmental > Aquatic > Freshwater > Lake | place: Democratic Republic of the Congo... | reverse complement strand
CCACATCGCGGGTCGCGCCGGTCCCCAAGGTATTCGAGCAGCACTTAAGAGAATGTCTCCAGAAGCAAGAAACACCATTACCATCGAAAACGAGGAAATAAGTTATGGACTCACTGATTGCCTTCAACTTAGTGATGTTGTTCCTATTGTTCTTGACATACATCATCATTGGATTCGTGAAGGCGAGTATATCCAGAGAGGAGATGATCGTGTTAAGAGGGTTATCGATAGTTGGCGCGGGAGGCGCCCTGTTTGCCATTATAGCGTTAGTCGCGAAGATATTTTAGTTTCGCATTGCACTAAAACTAAGCCAGATCATAAGACCCTCCTAGAATCCGGGCATAAGAAACAAAAACTGCGGGCCCATAGTGACTTCTATTGGAACACCGCAGTTAATGATTGGGCACTAGGTTTTACAGAAACTCACGACATAATGTGTGAATCTAAAGCTAAAAACCTAGCTAGTTTTGCCTTACATAAGCAGGCAAAAGAATTAAGCCTTCTTTGAAGTAGGTTTACGACCTGTACGTTTTTTTACTGCTGTTTTAACTTCTTCAACTTTGGCTTTTGCCTTAGTTCGACCTCGTTTAACTGCTTCTTTAGCATCAGCTAAATCTACTTTACCATCATTATTAAGGTCAAGTGGTTTAGCTGCTTCTTCTACTTTAGCTACCACAGGTTGAACAGCTTCAACTGCTGCTGCTTTAACCTCTTCAGCATCAATCTTGCCATCGTGGTTAGTATCGATACGACCTTTGTTTAACACAATCCAGGCACCGGCAACCACAGCCACGAGCAATAAAATTCCAAATAGTACTTCCATACTAGTCTCCTTGTGGTATATTTATAGTTAAATATGTGTATGGCCTATAATTTTATAAAAAATGTTATCCTAAACGAAAATACTCCTAGTAAAGAGTTAGAACTACTTCCACTACCTTATAGTAAAACAGACCTCGAACCTGTTCTCAGCGAAGACGCATTGTTTTATCACTATAATAAACTAGCACAGGCCTACGTTGATCGCTACAATAAAAGAGAAGGTGACTTAGACTTTAATGAGGCAGGTGCCTTCTTACATAATCTATGGTTTCCTCAGTTTCAAAGAACTGTTATCAGTAATGAACCCAACGGCCCTGCACTAGATTTTATTATTGAACATTTCAAATCATTCGATGCATTTAAAAATAAATTCCAGGAAACTGCTATGAGCATACAAGGTAGCGGGTGGGTTTATCTAGCCAAAGATGGCGATATCAAAACAATTACAAATCACCAAATAAGACAAGATATAGTACTACTAGTTGATTGGTGGGAACACGCCTGGGCCTTAGACTATAAGTGGGACAAGAAAAAATACCTAGAAAACCAATGGAAAATTATAAACTGGGTAGTAATTGGTGCTAGATTACAATCGGCTAATATTTAAGTCACTGCTAACTGGTATATCCCAAATTTTTCTACGTTCAATGCCTTTACGTTGAGCAAATCGTTTACTGTCACAATTAAAACAACAATGAAAATAGTTGTTGCTAATCCTCTTTGGGCTAATTTTTCCTTTTAATCTTGTAAAAATCTCTCCGCAGTTATCGCATCTAAATCTTAACCAGGTTCTTATTCTGATGTAAGAGTGAACAGCTCCTAGCTTACTAGGTCTATAGTGCTCAACTTTCTGTTTTTCTTCACCTAAATACATTTTATATTTACATTAAGGTTATAAAAATATCAGGTAAATAGTGTTAAAGGGCACTTTAGACATGATAAACATTAGTTTAGCAGCACAAAATAAAATTTTAGAACTAGTTCAAGAAGAAAACAACCCAAACCTTAAGCTTAGAACCTTTGTTCAAGGAGGCGGTTGTAGTGGTATGCAGTACGGATTCACATTCGATGAAGACCAAAACGAAGACGATTTTGAAATACCATTGGGAATAACTAAAATTCTAATTGATGCAATGAGTATGCAGTATCTTCAAGGGTCCGAGATTGACTATAAAGAAGATCTTAACGGTGCAAACTTTAGTATAAAAAACCCCAATGCACAAACTACCTGTGGTTGCGGGTCAAGTTTTTCAGTAGCAGATGACTACTATGATCACTTAGAGGTATAAGATGGCACGCAAAATAATTGATATTGGCGTTCAAGGTAACGACGGCACAGGCGATAGTATTCGCGAGGCATTTAGAAAAGTAAATGAAAACTTTACAGATCTTTATGCTATATTTAATGCTGAAACACAGGTTAAAAGTACAGAACTATTAGATGACTTTCCTAATGTTTATCAAACTGATGCTATTTTAATTACAGACCCATTAGGTGAAAATGTTTTAAGTAAAAAATTAGTAGCATTAGACGACAGTATAGAAATCGGTAATACGCTATCTGATCGTGTCACATTTAGAGCTAAAGGCGGAAAAATTGAAGTAGATGCTAAACCGTCGTTAGGTAACGATCTAAATGGATCAAATTTTGTAATTGCAAATATAGCAGACCCAGAAGATTATGCAGCTTGGAATATAACTCATCCAAGTCCATTTCCCATCACTCCAGATGATGTTGTAATTACAAAAGGTTATGCAGATAAAAGATATGTGCAAAGCACAGCTGGTACATCTATTGCAGGATCGATACGTTTACGAGATGAACCAAATTCTGCTAGTGTACATTCAAAAACTTTAGGAACAGTGCCAGTAAATGATGGTAGACTGTATATTCCTATCCACGGATTTAATTTAGGATCGAACGGGGCTGCATTTACTTATAACAGTAGTGGAACCTATTTAGGACCGTTAGCTGAAGAAATTTCAGCAGGATCTTTTATCGCACTAAGAACTTACAAAATATCAGTGCTAGGTAATACAGACTGGAATAATGCTGCTGGCACTATTGGTAAAACATATAGAGTCGGTGACCTGTTTATAGCATCAGGAAATGGTAATGTAACTGTGCCCACAGGACAAACTCCTTCAGGCAAAACTATTCCTGTATATTATATTAGGTACTACAACGACAATTACCTAAACCTTTATTATAAAATTGAAGAAGCTAAAGAAGTTAACGAAGATAGTCTAGCAAACAACCAAAACAATAGAATAATTGTTACTCCATCTTCAGATACAATTTGTTCAGGTTATATAACAGGAACTACACTGACTATAACTGCTATTACATCAGGAACAATAACTATTGGTAGTAGGGTAGCAGGAGCAGGTGTAACTTCTAATACTATTATTTTAAGCCAAACAGGTCTTTACACTGGTGGCGTCGGAACTTATACTGTAAGCCAAAGCCAACTTACTCCTAATACTAGCCCACAAACAAGTATTTCTTTAACTGTTCAAAGTGTTCATACAATAACAGATGCATATTATAATAGCGAATTAGCTGGTTATTACTTAAGCAATGAAGCATTACCAAGGAAAAATGTAGTACGACGTCAAGGCGATACAATGACTGGCGCATTGTATCTATCAGACCATCCAGGTGCTCTTTCAGGTGCAGGAAGCCCTAATGGTGCAGATGATCTACAGGCAGCTACTAAATTTTATGTAGATAATAGTAGCTTTAGCAGTGACACTAATCTTTATGTTAGCAATAGCGGCGACGACAAACAGGTTAATATACCGCTTAGTAAACAAGGAAGTGCATTAGCATATGCTTATGCCACAATTAATGCTGCTTGTCAACGTGCAGAAAATATGATTGAACTAGCAAGCAATGAACCTGGGCCTTATAGACAAAAAATTTATTACACTGTAAATGGTTTGCAATATGCTGCCCAAACTACAGAAATCGAATTTAATGGCGGCAATAGTGGTCAAACTTGGTTTTATGACTTTAAGACTCTTATTGAAAGAAACATAGGATGGATAAGAGCTGAAACTATTTCTTATATTAATGTTAATGAGCCTACCTTAGTTTATAATCAAGAATTATGTGCTAGGGACGTGGAATTAATTGTAGAAGCTATTAAGCTAGATGTAATTAATAACTCTAACTGGCAAAGTATTAATGCAGGACGTAATTACTTTAAAAATTCTAGTGCATTAATCGCTAGTACTGTTCAAAAAACATCTACACTAAATGCTATTGATAGAGTTATTGAGCTAGTAACTATTGCTTTAGAGAACGATGCTGTTGCAGTAAGCACATTTACAAGTTACCAAACAACATATATCAGATATTATAATGAAGCAGGCCATACAAATATTAGTGGAGCACAAATCACAAGTGCTGTAGGAAAACTTAATATAATAAAAAACATAATAGAAGATTATGCAGTAGATGGAAGTAATTCTCATCCAGTGATCGATTACGGAACTGGAACTACACTGTTAAAATTTACCAATGGTGGTAGCGGTGCTGACCAAGGTTTACCAACTAATATAGATATTATTCCAGGAAAAATTGTCAAAGGTCTAGTAAGCGGTGCTGTTGGTAGAATTACTGAATACGTTCGTACAGCTGGTGTTGATACCAACGGCGATCCCGTTGACCATATCTATACAACATTATTATCCCCAACTGAGTTTGTATTAGGAGAAGAATTAGAATTCGCCGAATCGAATAAGAATATACAAATAACTATATTTGTTGAAAGCGGTATATATTACGAGGATTTACCAATTAGAGTTCCTTCTAATGTTACAATAAGAGGTAACGATTTCCGTAGATGTATAGTAAGACCTAAAAATAAAACAAGCTCAAGTCCCTGGATAGAAACATATTTTTATAGAGACACTAGCTTTGATGGAATCGATCTTCTACCAACATACTATAACGATAGTGTTAGACTATTGACTGACAATAGAGAATTCTGTAAACGTGAAGTAACTGCTTGGGTCGAGTCTACATATCCTACACTAGTTTTTAACAAAGGAAAATGTAGTAGAGATGTTGGCTTAATCATCGATGCTATTATCAATGACGTTAAATTTGGTGGTAATGGAGAAAGCTATAATGCAGCTAGCTTATATTGGAATGGAGCAGTTAGTAAAGTAGGTGTAGGTTATCTTAACACTAGCCAAATAAATGAAACTGCTGCTGCTATAGATTCTAAACTAAAATCACTTCTTACTACAATAATGCAGGGCAACAATGTAACAGCATTACAGGCTAGCATTTTACAGGCTAGCTACTCTGCTACCAGTGTAGAATTAGGAAAAACTTATATTATTCTTACTCAAGGAACTGGACCATTATTCAATACATTCGGAGCTGCCAATAATAATATCGGCACTCAATTTACTGCGACTGCGAACGGATCAGGAACTGGAACTGTAAGACTGGTTAGTGAAACTGCTGGAAGGACTAAAGCTGAAGGTCTATGCGATGATATTGCCGATGTTATCAGGAACGGTTTGGGAAATCTTACTAGTGCTTTTGGAGATTTAGACAGCCCTAAATATGGCTATCATTATCTTAAAAATAGCCTTAAACCTATGAATATCGGAGCTAGCTATACTAACGCAGGCAACTACGATAACGCTTCCTATATGATTTCGATTAATAAACAATTTATACAAGAAGAAGCAAAATTGTTTATGCTAACACTTACTAGTTTATCAGCCAACGAGCAAGTAATAGTATTAAGAAACTTAGGATTTATCTTAGATGCTTTAATTACAGATCTTAAAGATGGAGGTAGAAGTAATATAATTGATATTGCTGCTAGATTTTATAATACTACATCAGTTAATAATTCTTTTAAACAAAGTGTGCAATACATAGCTACACTTTCTAATGCAATCTTAAACGACCCTGATACTGCTATTCCAAGTTCAGGAACAGATAGTGTGAATGTAGCTAAAAAACGTAACGTAAGTATTAGTCAACTTTTAGACAACATTATCATTATTGAGTCAGGGTCTACAACTTCTGTGTCAAATCTGATTAGCAGTGTAACATATGCATTAGAATCTACAAATTATTCGGGAGCAAGCCCATACAATCCTCCAAAAAATAGCAATGAACTTGATATGTTCATGTTTAATGACGCAGTAAGAGTGAGCAATATTACTGGACAAGGTCAAGGTGGATTTATGTGTGTGCTTGATCCATCAGGCAGCATTGGAAGTAAAAGCCCGTATGTACAAGAAAGCGCTTGCTTTAGTGCCAGTATTAATAAAAAAGCATTTAGAGGAGGTATGTTTATTGATGGCTTTAGCGGAAGACTACTAGCTAAAATAACAAATGTATCCAGTGGCGGGCTAGAGCTTACCTTAGAAGGGCTAACAAAACGTAGACCAATAGCACCTACAGCATTTTACTATAATGGATTTAGATACCAAATAGATAATATAATTTCTTGGAGCCCTAGCGGTGCAGGTCAGGCCATAGTAGAACTTAATGCAACTACACCCTGGAGTAATGGTAATTTACAAATTATTTTAGAAACTCCAGGTAATCGTAGTATGTTAGCCAATGACTATACACAGGTTAATGACCTAGGCTATGGCATAGTAGCACATAATGCAGGGTTAACTGAGCAGGTTTCAACATTTACATATTATTGCCATACAGCATATTTTGCTAGTAATGGTGGTCAAATACGAAGTGTAGCTGGATCAAACAGTAACGGAAATTACGGACTTAGAGCTGCGGGTGCCGATCCTACTGAATTACCAGATCAGGTAGCTCTTACCTTTAACCAAACACAGACTTTAAAGGTATTTAGATACGGTGACTTTAGTAACGAAAATCTTGAAAATGATATTATAGTTTATGCTAAACGTTATTCTTATATTCCAGAATCAATTAGTGAATTAGAAATTGAGCACGTTGATGGTGATAGTAGTAGATACGAAGTAAGAAGCATTACAAAAACAGGTCTTACTGATAGCCAATACAAGTACAGAGTAACTGCTATTGACCTAACTGGCACTCCTGTAAAAGTAAAATTTGATAGCTACGGTATAGGCTCTAGCGGTATTGGAATTTCATCAATAAGTAGAACTGATCCTTGCGTAGTTACAACAGGTAGCTCACACGGATTAGTAACAGGTGACTTCGTTTCAATGTGGGGCATCAAAGGTATGACCCAATTGAACGGTGGAAGCTATTATGTTAAAGTGACTAGTAGCACTGCTTTTGAAATTTATAAAGATACACTAAATGCTCCCGTCGATTCTACATTATATAACACTTATGTCAGCGATGGTACTGTATACATAGGATTAAAATTCTATGCCGGCGATGTAATCTACATAGATGGATTAATAAATTCTGTAGAACTTAACAGACGTAAATTCTTAGTTGCTCCAACAAGTACCTTTAATGAAACTGCTTTATATACTGATAATAGATCAAATACCACTACAAGTTTAACAAGTGGTAAATTATACACAATAGCAGATGTAGGATCAACAGATTGGAATGCACAAGCAGGAACTACTAACAAAACCTATGTGATTGGTAGCACATTTATTGCTAGTTCATCGACTACACTGGGATCAGGATCTGTAACTTATAACAATAGTGTCAGAGGCAGTATAGAAGGAACTACATTAACTGTTACAACAACTTACTTTGGAACTCTAGCTATTGGGCACTACTTAGTAGGCCCAGGAGTAAGAAAAGGAACAAAGGTTACTGCTGGTAGTGGTTCTAGCTGGACTGTAAATATAAGTCAAAGTGTAACTGCTAGCGATATCAGTTTTTATGAAGGATTAAGTAATTCTGGTATTACAGCATTTGGAGCTGGAACTGGAACACATAACGGTGGTGCATTTGTAACTAATAGACAGTATATGATCACCGCATCAGGATCGTTTACAGGAATCGGTGCTAGTGCTAATACTTTACTAAACCATTTTGTTGCTACAGCTAGCGGTACAACAGGTAGTGCTTATTACGGTGGTTGGGCTTATGAACGTTCAAAATATCGAATTACTGATATTAGTAGTACAAGCCCTGCTATTGTCACATTTGATCAACCTATTCATTTAGAAAATAGTGATATAATCGCTATAAGTGGTGCTCTATCTATTCCAGCTATTAATAATACTCATTATATTAGAAAAGGAGGAAGTATTATTGTTAGTGCTGGAAACTTTATTCCAGGAGAACAATATAAAATTACCTTAGTAGGATCTACAGCATGGGCCACACTAGGAGCTACCGCAGTAGGTGGAAGTTTCTTAGGAGTTACCTTTACTGCATCAGGGCCAGGCGATAGTACAACTACAGGCAAAGCACAATTAGTAACACCTTTAGGTCCAACACAGGTTGCACTATATTCTAATAACACTTTAGTGACTCCTGTTTCATTAATTTCGAGAGTAAAAGCAGGAAATTTTGTTATTGGTAAACGCTATAAAATTGTAGTAGTTGGAACAACTGACTTTACAACATTAGGAGCAACTGCTAATACAGCTGGAGTAATCTTTACTGCTACAGGAGCTGGTAATAGCAATACAACCGGTGAGGCGTTTTTACAATACTTTGAAGAAAATGCAACTAACACTAATGCTACAAATGTTATTGAAGGCGGTCTTTATAAAATTACCAGTGCTAATAGCGATCTTACTACACTAGGAGCAGATACAACTCCAGCTAACGGGGAAATTTTTGAAGCAGTTAGTGTAGGATCAGTTCTAGGATCAAGTAGCAGCACAGTGCAATTGTTACCAAGTGCCTACGGTGGTCAAGAATTAATTCAACTTTCACTAAGCACTAATGCTGCTGACAATAGAAGCGCCACTGGCCTATCAACTCAGGTCCCTGATCATAGTAATGCTGTAATAAGAATATTACAGAATATGCGATTCAATAATATTGAAAATGTTAGCCCCACAAGACCTAGTACAGCTCTTGAATTGGATGCCTATGGACAACACGCAACACAGTCTACTTTAAGAGTTATAGCTTATAACCTTACAGCATCTACTGGGGACCAACTACCAGACAATATTGCTATTCTTACAACCGATCAAACATTTAATTACGTTAAACCAAATAGTAAAGCCAATGCTTTGACTGGAGGATACGGGTCAGCTGTTGGAGATACTAATATAGCAATCGATAGTATCTCCACTTCTTATATTGTAGATTTATTAAACACAGGAACATTACAATTTGCTTGGGCCGGTAAACTACATCGTATTACAGGCTATACAGACGAAGTAGTAGGAGTTAGCAGTGCTTATATTTCATTTGTAGATGTATTTGATAATAATAATATTCCAGGTAGTAGCGGTATTAGAGAAGCCATTCCTAGCGACGGTACTAGGACTTTCCGCTCTGGGTTGCCTTCGGGTAGCAGTGGCGCTATAACAATTAAAATTAGCACCTGCCGTGCTACAGGCCACGACTTCTTAGACATTGGTACAGGAGGCTTTAATACTAGTAACTACCCAACTGCTATTTACGGAAATCCCAGCATTGAACCTAGCGATGCTTATGAAATTTTAGAAGAAACCAAGGGTAGAGTTTTCTATGTTACCAGTGACCAAGATGGAGTATTTAAAGTAGGCCCTTACTTTAAAGTTGACCAGGGCACAGGAACTGTTACATTTAGTGCAAGTATTGCCTTAAGTAATCTTGATGGACTAGGGTTTAAGCGTGGCGTTACAGTAAGTGAATTTAGCACAGACAATACTATGACTAATAATGCTGCTGATACTGTGCCTACTCAGCAAGCAGTGCGTGGATATATCGATAAACGTTTAGGTATTGACCATAATGGTACAAATGTACCGGTAGCTAACAAAATTGGTCCAGGGTTTATGCCATTAAATGGCCAGGTTCCAATGGAAGCTAATCTTACGATGGGCAGTAATTATATAACAGGATTAAGTACTCCTGGTGATGGAAATACTGACTACGCTGCTACTGTGGGATACGTTCTTAATAAATTAAATGTTACAGATGAGTTAGAAGAGCTAAAAGATGTTGTAGTAAGATACGGTGAAACTTTAACTCAAATCGGCAGCTCAAGCGGTACTACTATTACTGTAAGTGCAGGTAACGACACTGGCCCATTAAGCATTGATATGCCAATTAGGTTAACTAGTGCTGTAGGAAATCTAAGAGCTAATGTAACCTATTATGTCTTAAGTAAAACATCTTCAACCTTTATAGTATCTACAACTAAGCGCGGAGCTGCGGTTTCTGTCGGAACTACTAGCTCATTAACAGTCAACGTTTACAAAGACCTTACTGGGCAAATAGCAACATTTCTAGGTGCTAATAATGCTATAGCATATACTGATATTACTGGTGATATTCATAGTAAGTATACTGCTGATGGTATAACTACACTACAAAACTCTGTGGGCACTGACCCTGACCCAACGATTGCTCAAACTATTGTGTCATCAGGCGTAGATGTATTTGATGTAAGCGGCTTTATTGATAGCAATCAGATTTATGGTGCAACACCAGGGATAAGTCCAAAAAATTATTTCCAAATAAACGGAGAACTGTTTAGTTACACTGGGTTCGATCTAGTTCCAATAGCACCAGCTTATCCAAACGCAGGTAAACTAACTGGCGTAACAAGAGCGCAAAAGCAGTCGACATCCCAATCACATAATAGTGGAGACAGTGTTATACCACTTAATAGTGCTAGATTAGACTTACAAATTAGTGCTAATGTTATTGTAGACGCAGATGTAAATTCTAACGCAGCTATACAACAAAGCAAACTTGCTATGAATGCTGCTACAACTAGGGCAAACGCTACTTCTATTACACAGGCAGATCGAGGGCTAGCTAGCTTTGATAGCAGCACTTTTACTGCCAATAGTGGTTGGATTAGTATTACAAATGGCAGCATTGGATATAGTAAAATACAAAATGTTGATGCTGGAAGCTTATTAGGAAATCTTACAGGAAGTGCTGCAAGTATTCAGCACGTTACTCCAGAATCAGCATTAAAGCGTGGAATGTGGAATTTCTTTAGTAGCGGATCAACTGCTGATACAACATATGCTTTTACTTTTAATAAGCAAAATGTTGGCGGGGACGAAAGTAACTTTTTAACTAAAAACTTAGTAACAACTACAGGTGAAAATAGTGCTTTAGTAAAAACTAACGGAACCGGTGGTATAGTTGTCAATCATATTAAAACTAACTCTTATCAAAACAGTGCAGGAAGCGCATTATTTTCAGCAGACGGCACAACTGTTACTTATTATGGAACCTGGAGTGCTGGTTCTGGAGCAGCATTTAATGCAACATATGCAACTAGTGCTGGAAGTGCTACAACTGCTGGAAGTGCTACAACTGCTGGAAGTGCTACAACTGCTACAAATTTATCTGGTTCTGTAGTAGGTAGTGTTCCATACCAAAGTGCTGCTAGTACTACTAGTTTCTTAGCGCCAGGGACATCCGGATATGTGTTGAAAACAAATGGAGCCGATAATGCGCCTGAATGGGTCGACGTTGGTGGTTTAGTAGCAGGAATTTCTGTGTCTGATACTACAGGTCAAAATGGAATTGATCTTACACTAAACACTGGCACTATTACAGGTACTTGCTCAGGGCTAACTACAACATCAAATGTTCAGTTTGCTAGTGTCCAAACAGCTAGTTTAACTACAGGTGATGCTGCCACTGCTGGAACTGTTACTGGTGATTGGACACTAACTGCTAATAGTAAATGGCAAGCTACTTATGCTGACTTGGCAGAATATTATACTAGTGACCAAGAATATGATCCAGGCACTGTTCTAATATTTGGTGGGGTAGCAGAAACTACAATTACAAAAACATTTGGAGATAGCCGTGTTGCGGGCGTAGTTACAACTAATCCAGCATATACTATGAACGCAGGATTAGAAGGAACTAGAGTTTGTATAGCACTTCAAGGGCGTGTTCCTTGTCGAGTTGTAGGCAAGGTTAGGAAGGGTGATCTACTAACTACTAGCGCAATAGCAGGGCACGCAGCCAAGGCTGTAAATCCTCAGGTAGGCACAATAATCGGTAAAGCATTAGAAGACAAAGATTACGACCAGGCGGGCGTAATTGAAGTAGCAGTGGGGCGTGTATAATGACACAACAGACAATTAATGTAGGAACGGCGGACAAAGGTAATGGGGATCCATTGCGCACAGCGTTTATTAAGGTCAATGCAAACTTTAATGAATTATATGCAGCATTAGGAGCAGACTTTGAAAATTTAGAAACACATATTATTCCCAGTGAGGATGATACCTATGACCTAGGCTCGCCGACTAAAAAATGGCGTAGCCTATATGTAGGTGGTAATACTATCTACTTAGACAATATACCTTTGACTGTAGAAGGTGGGATACTAAAAGTAAATGGATCCAGTTTTAACCTAGGATCTTTTGAATTTACAAATAATGTAATGACTACCACAGATAGTAGTAACATTATTATAGATCAAAATCTAGTCATTAGAAGCGAACTTACAATGCAAGGCGACATTGTCCCAAATGTTGCCAACGAACACAATTTAGGATCACCTACACATCCTTGGGGTAGTTTATATGTTAGCAACAATACTATCTACATTGGTGGTAATGCTCTAAAGATAGACAGCAACGGTGATCTCACACTGAACAACAATCGCATCGTTCAAGAGAACGGTGAATATCTAGTATTAGACAATCTCACAGATGTTAGTGCTAATTCACCTTCAGTGGGTGATGTGCTGACGTGGAACGGTGGTTCTTGGGTAAATGCTGCTCAGGACACCGGTGACATAACTTTTGATGGAATAACCATACAGGGTGTTGGCGATGTTTACGGTGGTGGTGGCATACAATTAAGCCCCGATCCAAGTATGGTGGAAACTGGTCAATATTTTAGAATACGCGGCGGTGATAATCCTACACACCTACATCTTGACACAGGCGACAATATAGCCTATGATCAATACTTTGGTGACGATGGCAAATATCTAAAACTTGCCAAAGAAGGTCCTATTATCATTGGAACCGGTGGGCATATCTGGACCTTCGATGACAGTGGTGCTAGTTTAACTATCCCAGGTGATATCCGCAGCGAAGGTGCTATCAACATAGACATCAATCTTACAGATTCTACCCTGCGTAGATGGACATTTAGTGAGGATGGGATATTAACATTACCAAGTTCAGCAGAAGCGGCTACTTTAGAAGAAAACAGTGGTCTATTAGCAAAAGGTAGAAATGTTACATTGACAGCAACAGGTCTTGGATTCAACGGTGTTGTTAACATCAAATCCAACAGCGGAGCAAATACCTGGACTTTTGGCAATACCGGAAACCTAACTATACCGGGATCTATCTACTTACCGGGCAACATTGGTATCGAAGAAGACAATGGAAGTTTATTGACCGCCGCTCCTAATCATATTATATTATCAGCAGGCACAGACGGAACTGGTGCAGTTTCTATTAAAACTAATCAAGAAAATAACGAATGGTCGTTTGCTGCCAACGGTAATTTAACTATACCCGGAGTCATTCTTGGAACAGGTCCGCAAGGTGTGACCATAGGTGCAAATTACAGTGCATACATTGTAACAGACTATGGTGATAACGATCGCACCTGGACCTTTGATGGTAGTAGTGGTGATACTATATTGCCTAATGGTACCATCATAGGAGATGACGGTAATAATAATACACAAATCAGAGTGCCTGCTGCCATACCGGGCACTTGGAAAGAATGGACATTTAGTGCCAACGGTGTCTTAACTGTCCCCGGTGCGATACAGTTGTCCAATGGGGCACAGATTTTTAACACCGCGGGATTAGACAATAGTATAACTATAGGAGCAACTGACACTAACGGTAATACCACATTCAATGGCAGTGGATTCTTTAACGGTGATGTCGTTTTCAGGAAGGCAATACAGGAAAAATTTAGCAGCCTACAAGACGCAACAGGCGTAGTCACACACGACTGTGCTAACGGGCACATATTCTATCACACTTCGTCAGATGCTAACTGGACTGTGAATCTAACTAACTTTAGCCTTTTAACTAACTATGCTACAACCGTAACTATAATCATATCTCAGGGCGGAACAGGCTACTATCCTAATGCTCTACAGATTGGCGGTACTGCTCAAACTATTAATTGGCAGGGCAACGCAACACCTACTCCTAGTACTAATAGAGTAGATGTAGTAACATTCAGTGTATTTTTAACTGGCAGCGGTTATACCGTGCTTGGACAACTAACAGGATTCTAAATGTTTAGTTCTTTTACAGGTTCATTTCAGTTTGGTCTCAGGCGAGTTGCTGCCGCAACTCCTGCTGCTCTAGTGCTGGGACTAGACGCTAACACCTACAGCGGATCAGGTGCTTGGTTGGATAGCACAGCCAACGATAATGATGCTACCATAGTTCAGAGTCCAACTTACAGTTCTTCACAGGCTGGATACTTTACATTTGACGGTGGTTCCGCATCACCGCCCGGATCTGTTGATAGTTTTTCTGTTGCTGATTCAGCTTCCCTACACCCTAGTTCAGGAATATCTATTGTAATGTGGATCTATATCAGCGTGATTCCTAATGCTGATCCTAATCTGTTATTCACTAAACGAACTACCACCGGTGACGGGCTGGTAGGATTTTATAATCAAACATTATATAGATTCAGAGTAGGAACTTCAGGTAGCGGCACGGGCAATTCCTTAGACTGGACTACCTCACCTACTGTGGGAGCCTGGCAACAGATAGTAGTAACTGTAGGCTCCGCTGGTGGCAAGATCTACAAAGATGGTGTGTTGGTGGTGAACGATACAAACTATGTAGGAAACTTTGCTAACATCAATACAACACAGCCATTATTGGTTGGAGACTGTGAACCTACCAGCACAGGTGTAAATGGTTTTCGAGGCAGAATGAGCATTTTCCAAGTATACAATGGTGTGCTAACTGCTGATGAAGTCGTAACAGAATTTAACAAATACCGAGCACGATATGGCCTCGAAGCCATAGGCGTAGCGGCAACAGATCAACAATTATACCTAATCCCAGGAGCGTATTCCGGATCTGGTACTAGCTGGATTGACAACAGCCCCAATACCTATACTACAACATTGGTAGGTTCGCCTACATTTAACACCACTTACTTCAACTTCCCTAATACCACAGCTAGATATGTTGACACTAATCAAAGCCTAGCATCAGAAGCATTTTCAGTAGGACTTTGGTTTAGGACCAGTGCTGCTGGTGTTAAAATGACCATATGTAAAGAGACTACCGGAGGCTATCCTTGGAACTATAGGATATGGCTGAATGGCGGCGCTATTGCTGCGGATGTGGCTAATAGCTCGGGTGCTTACGAAAGCATAGGATCGCCACTAAGCACCTATAACAACGGTAACTGGTATTTGGTAATGTTTACTAGAAACGCTTCAAATCTTAGATTATATGTAAATGGTGTTGAAGTCGCCAACGGTTCTGCTAGTCTAGCTACGGTTTCTAACAGTCAAGAAGTATGGATTGGACGAAGTGCATTTGCCGGTGCCTATCAATGGGTCGGAGATCTTGGAGAAGCTTTTATCTATAGCAGAGTACTCACTGCTAACGAAATACTAGCAAATTACAATGCTACCAAACCAGCATATGGACTGTAACGGTAAATATACTAAAGAGAGCGAACTATGGCCATACAAACTGTAAATTTAGGAACCTACGCAAACGATGGCACGGGTGATGACCTACGCACAGCATTTACCAAGGTTAACAGCAATTTTGCTGAATTAGACTCTTTAACCATAGTAGGTGGCACTAATCTAGGCTCAGGCAGTCCAGTATTTGCCAATGTGGTAGCAGACGCTGGCACAGGCAGTAAACTAAGTTTCCGCAGCTTAGTAGCTGGCACAAACATTGCTGTTACTAACGATAGCACCACAATCACAGTTACTACTACAGGCACTATCACGGCTAATTTAATAGGTAATGTCACCGGCAATGTTACTGGAAATTTAACAGGTAATGTAACTGGAAATTTAACAGGTAATGTAACTGGTAATGTAATTGGACAGGTCAGTGATATTACAAATCACGCACTAAGTGAATTATCAGATGTAAGCAATTTGGCTCCAACTGATGGACAATTTTTGCAATATCTAACAGGCTTATGGAGATACACTACTCTTCCAAGCATTCCATCTACAACTAGTCAGTTAACGAACGATTCAGGATTCATCACATCAGCGTATGTAACCTGGACTAATGTTACAGGAAAACCAACTTTAGCTACAGTAGCAACCAGTGGCAGCTATGCTGATCTAACTAATAAACCTAGCATACCTACATTAGTTAGCCAATTAACTAATGATAGCGGTTATCTAACTTCAGTTAGCTGGGCTAGTGTAACTGGAAAGCCAACATTCGCCACAGTGGCAACTAGTGGTAGTTATAATGATTTAACTAATAAACCAACAAGCATATTGAACTTCGGTATTAGTGACGGCACTGCCGGTCAGGTGCTTACTACTAACGGTAGTGGTGCATTTTCATTTACTACAGTAACTGGAGGCGGTGGTGGCGGCGATCTAGACTTTGGATCATTCACAAATCCGTCTGGGTTTACATTAGATCTAGGATCAATATAATTAGGAAAATAACATGTCATTGAAATTAAGAAGAGGAACCAACGCACAAAGAATCGTCATAACTCCAGCAGAAGGCGAATTGATCTATACTACAGACACTAAGAAATTATATGTTGGAGATGGTTCGACCGGTGGAGGAGTTGCAGTAGATACAAGTGGATCTGCTCTTACAGATATTGTACAAGATACAAGTCCACAACTCGGCGGAAACTTAGATCTTAATGGCCATAGTATTATAAGCACTAGTAACAACGACATCATTATCTCTCCAGATGGAACTGGAGCACTTTTGCTTAACTCAGGGGATGTTGTAATAGGAAGCAATAGTAAGTCAGGAAAGCTTACAATTGTTAATAGTGATAATGCAATTAATAGCTTTCAATATTTTTATTGTGGAGCTAATATAACAGACCCTTCAGATGGCTCTAATTTTGTATTTAGACGAAGCAGAGGCACATTTAATTCTCCTACAGTAGTTCAGACAAACGATGATATTGTCGATATGTTTTTTCAAGCATACGATGGAACAGCTTATAGAACAATGGCTAAGATTGGCGCAGTTGTAGCCGGATCTGTATCAAATAACCTAGTCCCTGGATCTTTAACTTTTTCTGTGCATGACACAACAACACCAGGAACAGCAGGGCTGAATGAAATTTTAGAATTAACCACAGATGGATTTTTAAAAACAAATAAAATTACTTCTAAGACCACTAATTCAAATCTTGAACTAACAGCTAATGGTACAGGAAAGATAACTTTAAGCAACCTAAGTTGGCCTAGTGCAGATGGATCAAATGGGCAAGTTTTAACTACAAATGGTTCTGGAACACTGAGTTGGAATAATATTAACTTTTCAAGATCTACTGTATCAGGAATCACAGGTTCAATTAGCACAGGAGTTACTGCGGATCTGAATATAACTAGCTCATCTAAAGGATATTTACTTTATAAAATTACTGTTAGTAATCCGGCCTGGGTTAGAATTTATGCTAGTACAGCAGCCAGAACAGCTGATGCATCCAGGTCCGAAGGAGTGAGTCCTGCGGCAGGAAGTGGAGTTATTGCGGAAGTAGTAACAACTTCAATTAATCAAACAGTGTTGTTTAGTCCAGGATTAATAGGTTTTAATAATGAATCTCCACCAGTTTCTACAATATATTTAAAAGTAACAAATAAAGACCTGGCTACAACTACCATAGAATCTACATTAACTATTTTAAGTTTAGAATCATAATATGACTTTAAGTATTTGGACGGTATCATCTGGCTATAGATTTTCTTCAATTGAAGAAAATCAGTTAGTAGATATAGCCCTGCCAGTAAATTATACCTCAGGATTTAATGATAGCACAGAGCTATCATTTAGTGTAATTTCTGGAAAGCTTCCTGATGGTTTAAGAATTAAAAATGACCGTATCTTTGGATCTGCAAGAGAAGTTCCTAGAACTACAGATTTTAAATTTGTTTTACGAGCAAAGTTAGGCAATAACATTTCAGATAGAACTTTTTTAATAACAGTAGAAGGTGCAGATGAACCTATATGGCAAACACCTGTTGGGTCTCTGGCTGTAGTAAACCCGGATCAGTTCTATGTCTTAGACAGCACTTATATCGATTTTCAGCTTGAAGCTATTGACACAGATACCGCAGCAGGACAGGTATTAAAATTTAATAGGATAAAAGGCGAATTACCTCCGGGCTTAATTCTTACAGAGAGCGGTAGGATAGTAGGATTTATACAACCTGCTTTAACTATTCCCGCTAATGTTGTTAGTGCGGGATATGATTCAAATGTTTTTGACTATATCGCTTTTGATTTTGGTACACTATCATCCAACGGCTATGACAGTTTCTTATATGAAAGCACTACTTTTGACTTTTATACTCCAACTACAGCTCCTAAAAAATTGAACAGATTTTATGAATTTACAGTCAGAGTAAGTGATGGAGATAGTAGTTACGATAGAACATTTAAAATATTTGTTGTAGGGGATGATTATTTTCACGCAGATACTACAGGTATTAATAATCAAAACGCAGGAACTTATACAGCAGACGTATCATTTGTAAGAGCTCCTATCTGGACTACACCTAAAAATTTAGGTATTAAACGTGCCAGTAATTACCACATTTTCAAACTTGACGTCTACGATGATAAAAACCCTAGCCCGATTGCTTATGAATTAGATGCTATTAATCCTAGAATATCAGCAAAGGCAAGTTTTAATTCAAACACAGAAAATAAAATTGGGACAAACAAAATAAGAATTAAAAACTGCTCATCAGCTCCATTGACCTCCGATAAAGTATATCTTAAAAACTATATAGAAAAATATATTATTCCTGAAAATTCTATAGATCCCATCGTATCATTAATTGCAGATAGTACTATATATAATATAACATCAGTGCAAACTATTTCTGCTAGCGAATATGTACTTACTGTTTACCCTAATCTTACCATTAGCATACCTAATAACACTTACATAGGAATAGGAACTCTTAGTCAACTTCCTCCAGGGTTGTCTTTTGACATAGGTAATGGAGAAGTCTTTGGTGTAGTTCCATATCAAACAAGCATAAGCCAAACTTATAACTTTACTGCCATAGCTTATAGAATGGAATTTAGACCAGATCATATAGAGATGGCAAGAAGCAGACGAACATTTACAGTTACTATTCTAGGCACTGTGGATAGTGTTATTGAATGGATCACTGACTCTAATTTAGGTCAACTGCCTGCTAACCTGATCTGTAACTTTTTTGTAGAGGCAACAACTACAATACCTAACACCAGCTTAGTTTATACTATAAAATCAGGGCATTTACCTCCAGGAATTAATTTAAACTTGGATGGAGAACTAATAGGTAAAGTTAATCAATATGGAACTATAGGTAATCCAGGATTAGTAACTTTCGATGATACCGAAACAACCTTTGATAATTCCGAAACAACCTTCGATAAAAAATATAAATTTACTGTAACAGCTACAGATATTATTAATTTTGATAGTGTAGATAAAGAATTTATTTTAGAAATAACCACACCAAATGACGAACTGTATAGCAACATTGTAGTTAAACCATTCTTGAAATTAGATCAAAGGTCACTATTAAAATCATTTTTAACTAATACAGCAGTGTTCACACCAGATTATATATACAGACCAGATGACCCAAATTTTGGTGTACAAAAAGAGCTTAAAATGCTTGTGTATGCAGGAATAGAAACTAAGCCTGCTAATACTATTGCCGCTATGATGATGAAAAATCATCGTCGTAAAAGATTCATTTTAGGCAATATAAAATCAGCTCAAGCAAAACTTCCAGGAAAGAAAGAAACTGTCTATGAAGTAATATATGTAGAAATAATAGATCCTTTAGAACCTAATAAAAAAGTATTACCTTTTAATATTAAGACTAACGGTGCTAACCGAGCTATCACAATAGATCAAAATAATAGCTATAATACAGGACCTTTCAATCAAGTTAATCCATTTTGGGGCCCAGCTGATCCAATGTACACACCTGCTGATAGTAATTTTATTTTTGCAGGTGATAGTTATACAACCTGGAAAAGCCCTAGTAGTATTAGCCTATGGAGAAAAAGAATAAGAAGTTTAGGGCTACGAGATAGGAATTACCTTCCGTTATGGATGCGCACTGTACAAGACGGCAGCGTAGTAGAACTAGACTATCAGCTAGCTGTTCCGATTTGTTTCTGCAAACCAGGGTACGCTAAAGATATTATTTTAAATATATCTAAAAATGGTTTTGATTTTACTACTATAGATTACGAAATAGACAGATACATTATCGACAGCGTTACAGGCTATAGTGCCGATAAATATCTCGTATTTAAAAATGACAGGAATACAATATCATGACAAGTCAAGTGAATGATCAATTAACCAATTACGATGCAAATTATCCAGTAGCAGGACAAGATAACGACACTGTAAAATTTAGACTTAATTTTGCTGCTATTCAAAGTGCATTTAATCAAACCAACACAGAATTAACCAGTTTACAGACTAACACAGCTAAAACTAATGCTGATACTGATTTTAATGGCAACACAATAAGCAATGCATTTGCTAATAGTATATACGGTAAAGGAGCAACTGTTTCAGCTTCCAGCGGAGACATAAATGTTAGCACAGCAAGGTACTTCATTGTTAGTAACATTACAGGAAACCTAACCTATAACTTAATTGGATGGCCCGTAACTACTTCAACTTCTAAAGAATACCTTTTAAGGATAGAGCTACAAGGAACAACTGGAAATGAAATAACTTTTACCTCAAGTCCAGGAATAATGAGAGACAATAGCGGATCTATAACTGGATCTGGTGGAGTACATAAAGTTGTTCTTGAAACAAGCAAACCCACTGTTTTAGAATTTTGGAGGGTAGGGGCTAATAAAGTAATGATGAGATATTTAGGAAAGTTCCAAGAATAATGTTACATCCTTTAGCAGAAGACCTATCTAAATTAAAAGACACAGAACTAGAGACTAAGATTCAATCTCTTAGTAGAAAATATTGGCAGGCCAGAAATCCAATGCTACAACAACAGGTGGCAATGTTACTTGAAGGATATAATCAAGAATTGCAAACAAGACGACACAAAAATTGGGAGCAACAACGCCAATCTCTAGACAAAGGACTTGACAAACTCATTAATATAGACTAAAATATTAGTATGAAAACTAATAAATATGGTCAGCCAATCTTTCAAGCCGACGATGTCTTTCAATTATTATATCAAGGAAAAATAGAAAAACTCGACCTTATACAGGTTGAGCACACAGATGAAACTAAATCTTTACCAGTAAATTTTTCCAAAGACTTAAATATAAGCTTAGAAGATTTTGATAGATTGTCCCAAGAAAACTGGCTTATGCCAGAAGAATATAAAACGCTGGATATCGAAACATATATTATAAACCTTACCCCGCCGTGGGATCCAGAGCATACTCGAGTAATCAAAGAACTCGAGGAATTTAGATCTAGAGATATGCTAAATCTATTACGTTGGCTAAAATATTTTGTCGACACTGCTAGATCAAACAATATTGTTTGGGGAGTAGGAAGAGGCAGCAGCGTATCCAGTTATGTATTATTTTTGCTAGGTGTTCATAAAATCGACCCTATAAAATATAATTTAGACTGGCAAGAATTTCTAAGATAAGTAAAAGTTATTAGGAGACTATTATGCCGATGAAAGAACAACAAAGACGGGTGTATAGAACAATGCAGGGTAGAGAATTAGACATTGACAAACTACGGATTAAACATGAATCAACTCTTGCTGTTGGCAATGCCAAGATGAATGCAAGAGGAGACGAATTAGGACCAAACGGTAAAATTATCAGAAAACGTGAAGAATCGTCAGTCGAATATCATACAGACAATAAGGATATGAAATAGTATGGGTTTTGATACTCTTAAAAAGGTAAAATTACGTCCCTTACGAGATGCCATTCTTGTAAGAGACTTAGATTCTGAAGGTATACGATTGACCTCCGGCCTTTATATACCTAGCCAAGATGGAAAAAGCAGTGGGATTAAACCTAGATGGGCCAAAGTTTATGCTATTGGGCCAGATCAACACAGTGTTAAAGAAGGTGAATGGGTTTATGTAATGCACGGAAGATGGACTAGAGGTGTTCAACTTGAAGACGGTGAAGAAGTTTTTACAGTGAGACGCATCGACCCAGATGATATATTACTATCAGCAGATGACCGCCCAGAGGATATTTTAGTACAATGACAAACCCATTCAAGGATCAGGCTAAGTTCATGACAGCCTGTGATCAAACTGTTAACGAAATAAATTCAAGACAATTTATTTTATATAAAAATTTAATAAAAGAAGAAGTAAAAGAGCTCGACGACGCAACCTGTCAAGAAGAACAACTTGATGCTCTTACAGACATACTAGTTGTTACTATAGGAGCTATCCATAGTATGGGAGCCGACGGCGAAGGCGCTTGGAACGAGGTTATGCGAACTAATTTTTCTAAAATCGACGAACTTACTGGCAAAGTTCGTAAACGAGAGGACGGCAAGGTACTCAAACCAGACGGTTGGCAACCCCCCGATCTTAAACCTTTTTTACAATGAAATGCGATATCTGCCGTAAAGAATACACAATAAACTGTGATTTCAGACAAGGCAGATGTCCACATCATCCACCTAGTATTGACATTCACTACTTAAGATTTTATAATCTTATTCAAGCAATTAAAAAACTACTAAAGAGGTAATTATGAAAGAACTCTGGACAGAAAAGTACAGGCCTGCCACCTTGGATGGATATGTATTCCGAGATGAAACTCAACGTGCCCAAATTGAAAAATGGATTGAAGAAGGAAGTATACCACAACTTATGTTTAGCGGCAGTGCAGGAGTTGGAAAAACTACATTAGCTAAAATACTAATTAACCAGCTAAACGTACAAGATACGGATGTTATGTTTGTAAATGGTAGCAAAGACGGCCGTAAAATAGACTGGCTTAGAGATAAACTGGAAGGATTTTGCCAAACTATCCCGTTTGGCGAATTTAAAGTTGTTGTTATCGATGAAGCAGACTATTTGAATCCACAAAGTGTGCAACCAGCTATGCGAAACCTTATGGAGCAGTATAGTCAAACTGTAAGATTTATTTTAACCTGTAATTATCCTAATCGCATTATTCCTCCTTTACATAGCCGATGCCAAAAAATTCATATTGAAAAAACAGATGCAAATGAATTTTGTGCCAGAGTGGCCACAATTCTTGTAGAAGAAAATGTAGACTTTGACCTAGATACCCTAGATACCTATGTAAGGGCTGCGTATCCAGATCTTAGAAAGTGTATTAACAGTGTTCAGATGAATAGCATTGACGGAAGATTACACGGTGCAGATTCCGCCGATAAAACCGCTGACTATCATGTTGAAATGGTAGATTTGTTTAAAAAAGGCAAAATCAGCGAGGCACGTAAATTAGTTTGTAGCCAAGCAAGACCAGAAGAAATGGAAGATATCTATCGTTGGCTTTATGATAATATTGAGCTGTTTGGTGATGACGCTAAACAAGAAAAGGCTATCTTGATTATAAAACAGGGCCTAGTTGATCACACATTAGTAAACGACCCTGAAATTAACCTTGCAGCTACTATGATTAGATTAAGTCATGTGTAGGGCGATAGTCGCCCTACTAATTTAGTCTCCGTAAATTGCTAGTATCTCCTTAACGGCATGATGTCGTTCGATGTCTGTATGATCAAAATGAACAACAGCAAGATATTCTGTCTGTTTGTATTCTGTTAACAATTCAATAAAATTAATTAAACCATTATCTTTTAACCTATCTGCTTGATTTAAGTCTCCAGTGACTACCATTTTACTGAAATCACCGATCCTTGTTAACAGCATTTTCATTTGGTTAGGAGTAGCGTTTTGCATTTCATCAGCAATTATATAAGCACTCTTAAATGTTCTCCCTCTCATATAAGCTAATGGACTGATTTCTACTACACCTTCGGCTAGCATATTTTCTATGTCTTTTTGACTATAATATTCTCCTAATACATCAAAAATTGGTCTTGTCCACGGAGCCATTTTTTCTTGTAATGTTCCTGGCAAGAATCCTAGGTCTTCATCAACACTCACGGCGGGTCTAGTGATTACGATTTTGTCCACTTTACCTTCTTGAAACATACGTATACCGTATTGCACAGCTAGCATAGTTTTACCTGTGCCGGCTGGTCCTACTGCTATGACTATATTTTTGTCATCGTTTTGTAGTTGCTGTAGATATAGTTGTTGGTTTTTATTGCGAGGATTGACATCTACACGATGCTTTTTCGCAGGAAGGTATGTATGAAAATCAATTACGTTTACATTACTATTAAAACGCTTCTTCACTCTTTTACTCATTAAGTTCTCCCACTTTGGTAAGCAGGACTTGTAGTGACCGCCTAATCTCTACAGAGGTCCTACAAAACTATTTACTATTTTGGTTTATTAATAAAGCAGTTATATATAGATTAAGGCCAGCTAAATAAGAATAGCTTATTCTGGAAAATATAATGCGTGATATACTTGAAGTAATTAAAAACGTTGAATCCATTTATAACTCAAATTCAGCTCTTTCTGCATTGAAAGACTTTGAAAGAGTTTTAAGTGAGATGAATATGTACGTATATAAAAACTGGCTTGACGGAGAACTAGCATCTGGACCGGTTATAGACCGTCATTGGGTTCGTGCCAGCTTTATGTGGCCTGAAGAAAAAATGCCTGATCCCATGGCAGCAAAACGTCTATTAGAATACGGTTGCGAAGTAAAATATGAGAAAAGCAACCTGTTAGAACCAAGAAAAATTAAAAGTCCAGATGATTTTAGGCCCGGAACACGCAAAGGAAAAATAGATCAACGTCCTATCTGGATAGTGGAAATAAGTATGCCCAGAAAGCTAGTCGAAGATACCTTTAACGGTTATATGTCAAGATTGCGAGAAAGTATGGGCATTGACCAAGGTGATAAAGCACAATCGGCACCAGCAGCAGTTTCTGATCAAGCAGCAGCTATGGCGCCACCAGGAGGAATGCCCGCAGCACCAGCAGCAGGGGCAGCGCCTGCATCACCATTAGGAGGAGCACCAAGTGCCGCACCAACAGCTTAATGAAGAACTACTAGCCGGTGATCTTAAAAGGCTAGTAAACAATATTTTTGAAATAGATAGCTATGCTAGTAAAATGGGCTCTGATCAAGATATCGTAGTGTTAAGTTTTACTGTAGAAAGCAAAGACCCTGCGGAAGATCTAGTCAGATTTTGTGAACGAGGATTTGACTTTGTACTAGACGCAGACCATAGCCCAGGTGAACTAGACAATGGCAAATACAAAGTTTTTGTAGAGATTGAACGTAATCGCAGAGTAGCAGACCAAATTGATGAACTTCTAAACGGTATAAAACAGTTAGCTGAAATTGACGATTTTAAATTTAGATATCACAAAGATTTTAAAAGTGTGCCTGCAAATGTTAATTCACTTAGGGAAATGATTCCGAATAATAAAACAACCTATCAAACTAGCATTCAAGAAAACCATCTAAAAAACTTTAGTAATTTTTTTGCCAACAGCTTTGTTGATAAGATTGCTACAGATAATGATAACTTAGTATTTCAAAGATATCAGGCAGATCCTATCAAAATGAGGATAAAAGATAGTGGTCCAAAACATCGTGTATATGAAAATATCAAAGGTCCTATAATGTTAGAAGGTAAAGACATTAGTGAAATTATGTTTTACACAAAATATATAGGCAACTACAATATTACAAAAATTAATAATCAGTATATATTTGAAAATCAAGGATATGCTGTGGCCTTGGAGAAAATCTAATGTGGCAAATTGTTTGGATGTTGAACCTATTACCTGACTGGTTTTGGTTTCTAATCTTATTAACAGGCGTTACAGGAATTATTGTAGCCTGGGTATTAAAACGCATACCTATGGTAAGCCTTTACAGATTCCCTATACTCTTTGTCAGCGTAGTCTGTCTTGTCATAGGTGTTTTTGTTGAAGGCCTACTGTTTAATGAAAAAATGTATAAGGAAGAACTAGACAGACTTAATGCTGTAATCGAAAAATACAAAGACCAAAGTGCCAACACTAACGTAGAAATACAGGAAAAGATTGTAGAAAAAACCAAGGTAATTGAAAAGCGTGGCAAGGATATTGTAAAAACTATTGAAGTTCCTGGTCCAGAACGAATAAAAGAGATCACTAAAGATATGACCGACGAACAACGTCAAGAGTATCAAAAGAAAATTGACGAACTAAAGAAGCTTAATGAAATATGTGTATTGCCTCAAGTCTTAATTGACGCACATAACAAAGCAGCCAGCAAGCCAGAAGGAGACAAAAAATGAGATTAATTCTTATAGCTTGTCTAAGCATTGTTATGGCCAGTTGTAGCCTACTACAGCCAAAGATAGTACAGGTAAGAACTCCATTTCCAGAAGCAGTCAAAGAACTTACTGAACCTTGTCCAGATCTTAAAAAGATTGAAGGTGATCATATTGCTGTCACTGAACTACTTAAAGCAGTAGTAGAAAATTACACACTATATTATCAGTGTAGTATTAAAAATGACGGTTGGAATGAATGGTATAAGCGTCAAAAAGAACTATACGACAAGGTTAAATAATAGCACATTAAGGAGCGAAAATGAGCGCAGTAGATACACTATTGAGATTTTTTACCAAGGAAGCAAAGGATCCCGATGCTCCTAAACCACCTGTAGGGTCACGTTCAGAGCGTGAAGCCAAGATCAAAGACAAAGCGGGTCTTGTGATTAATGTGTTTGCTCTATGCTTGGCTGTAAATGCCTGGTATGGTGGCAAGCTAAGTTCTACCGTGTTAAACAATACTATAAGTGCTAACAATCAGTGGGCTTGGTATCAGGCTAAAAATATGCGTGAGGTGCTATATACAACTGCGGCTATGGATACAAGGCTACCGGAAAACAAAGAAAAGTTTGAAGCTGAAGCCAAGCGTATGAATGATGACAAAAAAGAGATTATGGAAAAAGCCAAGGCCTTAGAAGCTGAACGTGATGAAGCTAAAAAGCGCAGCCCTTGGATTGGTTATGCTTCTACTGCTTATCAACTCAGCATTGTGCTACTATCAGCCAGCATATTAGCTGTAAGTATGCCTTTATTCTGGGGCAGTTTTGTAGTAGCAGGAGCCGGCATATTGTTAAGTGCGCAGGGCGCACTACTGTTATGGTAATTAGGAGCGAAAATGGCCACATCAGAAGACTACGCTAAAATGAGCGATAGTGAAAAGAAAAAAGAAGATTGGATGAATGCCAAGTGGCGTCCTATGATGGGATGGCTCTATATGGCAACCTGCACCTTTGATTTTGTTATATTTCCTATACTATGGAGTTTGCTACAAAGTGTCAAAGGCATACAGGTAACTCAATGGCAACCTTTGACCTTACAAGGTGCTGGCCTATATCATATTGCTATGGGTGCGGTTCTTGGATTGGCAGCATTTGGTCGCACACAGGAAAAACTAGCAGGAGCTAACAATGGTGGTATTCAACCTCCTCCACAACCTGGTGGATTTGGGGCACCTAGCAGTTTTGGCGCAGCACCTAGCAGTTTTGGAGCACCACAGCAACCAATGAACAGCTTCGGCACACCTCCAAGGCCAACAGCAAATTTTAGTGCGCCTGCGGCAGCAATGGGCGGATTAGCAGTAGGAGCAGCCGCAGGTATGGCAATGGCGCAGGATCCAGCCCAGCCTGCTCCAATGGCATTTGCCCCACCGCAACCTAGTAGACCGCCTTTGGAAGATGACCACCCAGAGTTAGATTGACAGGCAAGGAGTCTTGCTATATAATAGCACTATGGACCACTATCAAACTTTAGGAATCACAGAGTCAGCTAGTCAGGATGAAATAAAAATAGCATACAAAAAGCTTGCTATGCAACATCATCCTGACAGAGGCGGAGATACTACTAAATTCCAAGAAATATCTCAGGCCTATGATACGCTTAGTGATCCGCAAAAAAAAGCACAGTATGATGCTCAGAAGAACGGATTTAATCCTTTTGGATCTAACCACTCACATCAAGCAAACCCGTTTGACCAAATGCATGAAATGTTTAGTTTTCATTTTGGACCTAATGGTCCCCAATTTGGATCAGGGTTTACTAGACAGGTCAAACGAAATAAAGATTTAACTATTAGGATAGGAATTACTCTAAAGCAAAGTTATTTAGGCACACAGATAGAAGCTAGATATAATCTTCCAAACGGTCGTAATCAAACTGCTGTAGTTGATATTCCTCCTGGAATCAACCACGGCCAAACAATAAGATTTGGAGGGTTAGGAGATGACAGCTTTCCTAATATGCCTAGAGGAAACCTTAATGTACAAATACTGATCGATCCAGATGAAACTTTCGAACGCATTAATAATGATTTGTGGACTACATTAAAAGTTAACAGTTTAGAAGCAATGATAGGATGTCAGAGGGAAGTTACTCATATCGATGGATCTAAACTTAGCATAAACATTAGGCCAGGGGTAAACGATGGCACAGAGTTCGCTGCTTCTGGACGTGGATTTAAAGACATTAACACTGGACGGCCGGGTAATATGTACATAAAAGTAAAAATTGATATTCCTGCTGTAACTGATCCCGAAATAGTTAAAGAGTTAGAAACAATATATGCTAAAATTAATAAAAAGCCCTAATCCATTTTTACAGAAAAAGTTATCTGACTTCGACTTCAATAATCCCCTAATAAATCCTAGAGATCTGGAAGAACAGATGATTCAATTAATGGTTGAGGAAAATGGACGAGGTCTAGCAGCCAGCCAGGTCGGAATAGATGCAAGAGCTTTTGTTATAAAAACGGAATATTTAGAAGGTGTAACAACGCCATTTGCACTATTCAACCCGATATTAGTAGGTGCAGATCAAGAACTTATTCAAGATTATGAAGGCTGCTTAAGTTTCCCTAATTTATTTTTACCTGTTAAAAGAGCTAAAAATGTGGTTGTACAATTTCTTGACAGAGATAATAAAGAGTATATAATCGAACTAACAGATATTGATGCTAGATGTTTTTTACACGAGCTTGATCACTTAAATGGTGTGTGCTTCACTGATAGTATGAGTAAACTTAAATTAGATTTAGCAATTAAACGACAAAGGAAACTAAATGGTAGAGCCCAGCAACGAGTTACAACTAGTATTTGAAAAAGCTATAGATGTAGCTAAAAAGCTCAAACACGAATACTTAACCCTAGAGCATTTGCTCTTTGCTATGCTTTGTGAAGAAAGCTTTTACAAATGTGTGAATGGATACGGAGCAGATGCAGATTATCTAAAAAAGACATTAGAGCACTATCTTAAAACTAAACTAAATGAAATAATTTGTGAAGAAGAAGTTAAACCACGCAAAACACAGGCTGTAGAACGTGTACTTAACAGAGCATTTACTCAGGTTTTATTTAACGGTCGTCAAAAAATAGAACCTACAGATGTCTTTTTAAGTATGATGGGTGAAAAGAAATCATATGCTAGCTACTATATTCAGCAGGCTGAAATCGATAAAGAAAAGTTTGCTGAATATCTAAGTAATGAAGTCAGTGAACAGGAAGAGGAAGAAGGTGGCAACGGGCAGGCGGACAGAGCATTGAGAGCGTTTACTACAAACCTAAACGAAGGTGTAAAGAAAGAAAAGATTGATCCTGTTATTGGTCGAATCGATGAACTGGAAAATATTGCTCTAGCACTAGGACGCCGTAGTAAGAATAACGTAATCCTAGTTGGCGATCCAGGTGTAGGTAAGACTGCTATTGCTGAAGGACTGGCCTATAACATTGTAAATGGTCGTGTGCCAGAATTTCTAAAAGAATATACCGTGTATAACCTAGATATCAGTAGTATGCTGGCAGGTAGTAAGTATCGTGGAGACTTTGAAGAACGATTTAAACTAGTGCTCAGAGCCTTAGAGAAACGTGGCAAAACTGTGCTATTCATCGATGAAGCACATATGATCAGTGGAGCAGGTGCTGCCAATAACAGTAGCAATGACCTTGCCAATATGATGAAGCCCGCATTGAGCAAAGGCAATATTAAGGTAATAGCTTCAACAACCTGGGAAGAATATCGCAAGCACTTTGAAAAAGATCGTGCCTTAATGCGTCGTTTCCAACGCATCACTGTAGACGAACCTACTTCGGAAATGACCTTAGAAATTCTAAAAGGTGTTAAAAAGTATTACGAAAAGTTTCATAATGTAAGAATTCTACAGGAAGCATTAGATGCGGCAGTAAGTCTCAGTGTAAAATACCAAACTGATAAAAAATTACCAGACAAGGCCATTGACCTTATTGACTGTGCCTGTAGTAGATTCAATCTTAAACTCAGTGATGAACGTGTGGTTACCAAGATGGGCATTGAATTTGAATTAAGTAAGATGATTCAAATGCCTGAAGAAGTTATCGCAGAACAAGAAAGTAATAACCTTGCTAACCTAGAGTCAAATATTAATCAAGAAGTATATGGGCAAGATACCGCAGTCACTGAGATTGTGGACAAGATCCTAGTAAGTCGTGCGGGACTCAAGCAGGAAAATAAACCAATTGGTAGCTTTGTGTTTATGGGCCCAACGGGCACAGGTAAAACTGAAACAGCCAAGGCATTGGCCAAACATCTTGGCGTAAAACTTGTTCGCTTTGATATGAGTGAATATCAGGAAAAGCACAGTGTGGCCAAGCTTATTGGAAGTCCTCCGGGCTATGTGGGCTTTGAGGAAAATGCTGGCCTACTGATCACTAAACTACAGGAAACGCCAAACTGTGTGCTACTGTTAGATGAGATAGAAAAGAGCCATCCTGATGTTAGCAGTATTTTATTACAATTAATGGATAATGGCACAGTGACCGGCAGTAATGGTAAAGTAGCAGACTGTCGTAATATTGTGTTAATTCTTACTACCAATGCTGGTGCCAAGGATGCTGAAAAGAATCAAATTGGCTTTGGCAGTCAAGAACGTGAGTATGAAGATAAAGAACTTAAGAAATTCTTTCCTCCGGAGTTTAGAAACAGACTGGATGGTGTTATTACCTTTGGTAAACTCAGCAAAGAAACTATGATCAAGATTGTGGGCAAGTTTATGCTAGAAGTGCGTGAACAGGTCAAGGACAAGAAGATCAAGATTAAGATCACAGATGAAGCTATTGATTGGTTAGTGGACAAGGGGTTTGATAGCAAGATGGGAGCTCGTCCTTTACATCGTGTTATTGATCGCGAAATTAAACGTCCTTTGGCCAAGCGTATGCTGTTTGGAGACCTAAAGCAGGGAGGAATATTAAATATTAATGTAGTAGATAATGCGTTAACTCTTAATGTCAAAAGCAAACTTAAAGTAGACACCAGTGAAATTACAACAGATACCACAATACAAGTTCACGACCAAGAAGTTTAGGGGTCGCTACAAGTATAAAGTAGTTTTCGTGAACAGCAAGGCCAGCTGGTTCAGAGGCGGAGTGCTTAAAAGTCTTATAAAGAAAGTAGAGTTATATAAGGACCCTAACAGTCCTCGATTAACAAAGATTATAGAGTGTTTGGAAAAACTTGATAATTATCACATTAGAGTAGAAGCGCCTTATGTGGCATTCTACACCGACAGTGAATCAGATGCCGAACAATTTTTGTCAGTAGTCGAGCCATTGTTAAAGTATGTTCAGTATCCGCAGCCCGGCACTGAAGCTTTGCTGGATCAGGGTCTAAGCATTGCCAAGTATATGACCTATAAGTATCGTGTGATTATGGGCAGAACTACCAAGGCCTACCCTGAATTTGTTAGTTATATTGAAAGAACCGGCAAAATAGGCAAAGCAGCCAAGTGGGAATTAAGCAATCCACGTGGTTCTTGGGGAGGTTATTACTTTTATATCAAGGACGATCGTAGCCTAACTATGGCAAAACTAATGATAGGCGATAATATACGCAAGGTAGAAGAGCTAACTAAGAAGTAATTTTCGTCGAACCAATATTGCCCTCTGCGATAAATATCGTATGAGGGCTTTCTTATGACTACGCTACGAGAATACATAGAAGACATTGAATTTAATATGAGCAGCGATAAGCTAGAGGCAGGTGACGAATTTGTCATAGAACTTGCTGAAGACGTGGCTCTGGAAACCTATATCATAGAAGCCTGGGACGACTCAGTGTTGGTAGAAGCAGATGCTGGTGCTCTTGATTTTTTAGAGCAATACGGAGTGAATTTCCTAGGTGAAGCAGAATATCAAGGACGTAGTGTGCCCTTGGGCAAGCCTATGTCGGGCGATGTTAAAAAATCCAAAGTCTATGTGCGCAAACCTAATGGCAAAGTTGTTAAAGTAAACTTTGGCGATAAGAAAATGACTATTAAAAAGTCTAATCCCAAGCGCCGTAAAAGTTTTAGAGCAAGACATAACTGTGCCAATCCCGGACCACGTTGGAAAGCACGTTATTGGTCCTGTAGAGCCTGGGAATAATTATGCTGATTACTGAACTGTTTAATCCTAATCCTGAACCTAAAAGTGAATTAGACTATGATCTACACGATGATCTAATCTATTTTATGAACGCTGATCCTGAATTCTATCGCAGCAACTACTATCCAATACAACATCGTTTTCAAGGACACTGTGAAGCAGGACGTAATGTAGATCCCTTGGCATTTAAGCAGATCATTGTCAAGGCCTATGAAAACTATAAGAACAAATTTCCTATACCACAACTAAAAGAACAATTAGACGAAGAAGAACTAACAGAAATCTGTGAAAAACTACACGGCAGAGAAGTAGAATACTACGAGAATCAACAAAAGCGCAGGGAAGAACAACAGTGAAATTAAGAAACTTATTTGAAGCCCGTGCGCAGTCAGTAGGAATAATATTTGGTAGGTTTAACCCTCCACATAAAGGTCACCGTCGGGCCTGGGAAATGGCCAGTGAAAATGACGCTTGGTTTGTGGGCACTAACCAATCAACACAAGGTCCAAAAGATCCACTACCTTATGGTGTCAAAATAGAAGCAATGAAGATGATCTACCCTGAGATAGAGGGTCATATTATGCCAGAACAAAGTTGGCTCACGATGGCCAGCAGGATCTATGAAAAATATGGCGACATTGTGCTAAAAATTTATACCGATGAAGAATGGGTAGTTAAAACTATAATTCAGTATAACGGTAAAGAAGGCGCCCACGGTTTTTATAATTTTAAAACTATTGATCCAGTGGGCACACCAAGACTCAGCAGTGCTACAGAACTTAGAAACGCTGTGGCCGCAGACGACAGAGCAGCATTTAGTCAGGCTGCTGGTATTGATGCTGATACACCATTGGGCGATAACTCATTTTTTGATGTGGTAAAACACTATCTCACACAGCAGGCTCGACCTGTGAAAAAGGAAAAGGCAATGAAAGTTAAAGAGTATAAAGGAGCAACAGATCAAGAACGCATAGATGCTTTTAAGAAACAGGCCAAGGATATGCGTGATAAAGGATTTGTTCGTGCTGCCGATGATACTGAAAAGGTAGCAAAAAACATTTATAAGAAACCACAAGAAAAGGTCAAGGCCAAGGCCGACGAAGGTAGGTTTGGTCGTGATAGAGATGACCAATTTAGTCAAGGTGGACGTATGCCACGCACTGATCGTATAGATAGAGACGGTCCAAATGATCAAGACTTTAGTAATAAAATGAGACAACAGACTATTAATCGTTTGTTAGACAAATATCCAAAACTAACGTCTGCTAGTTTTGATGGGAAATCAATACCAGAACTTATTAAAATGCTAGGAGAGGCTGTGAAAAAACCTAATGCTACTACTCGTCATTTAAGAGACTATCCAGTAAGTGATAAGGATGTGGCTAAACCTGTTAAGCCTGAGAAGAAAAAGGATGAAAAGAAGGCAGTGGCGGAAGGCGCTGATTTAGACGCACAGGCAATGGATATTGCTACTAAATTAACAACTGGGAAAAATCTAGAAAAATTGCGTGGTATGGCTTATGACTCTACCGTATATCGTGCGTTAGATCGTTATTTTGCCAAGCATAATATTCCAGAAACAATTTATAACCGTGTGGCTAATGAAGTGTTCAAAAGAATAAATCAGCAAGGTGTGGCGGAAGGCTTGGATCCAATAAAGAAAAAAAGATTAAACGCTCTAATAGATTTATATCGAGAGGCCAATGACCCAAATGAATACGCAAATGACCAAGCCGTATATAAAGATG
>Ga0172372_10001670_pt1 | contig 34365 bp, 27 predicted proteins | sample LakKiv5m_2_FD_114544 | JGI IMG/M metagenome (GOLD analysis project Ga0172372, IMG submission 114544) | Freshwater microbial communities from Kabuno Bay, South-Kivu, Congo - kab_092012_9.5m | ecosystem: Environmental > Aquatic > Freshwater > Lake | place: Democratic Republic of the Congo... | reverse complement strand
TCGGCGTAGAAAAGGTGGTAGGCGGAGACGTCGTCCTGGTTGACCGTTTTCTTGACGAGGCGCAGACCGAGGACGCGCGTGTAGAATTCGTGGTTCTCCCGCGCGCGGGCGGTGACGGCCGTGACATGGTGGATGCCGTGGAGTTTCATGAAAAGAGGGTGGCCCGCGGGTCCCGCGCGAAGCGGAAGGCCGCGAGGGAGCCGGGCGCGTTTTTGGCGAGGGCGAGGAATTTGAAAGACGTGCCCATGCTTTCCGGATGGAGCAACTGGCGCAAGGCGCGCATGTCGCGGGCGGCGCGGTCCGATAACGCGCCTTCCGGCATGGCCGGGAACACCCGTTCCGCCAGCGCGGTGAGCGCGTGGTGCTGGTCGGTGAATCCGGCGAGGGCGAGTCCGGCTTCTTCGCCCGCGCGGGCCGCGGCGGTGAAGTCCACGTGGGCCGTGAGGTCCCGGTGTCCCGGTTCCTCCAGCGGGTTGTCCATCCGCTGGTGTTCCCGGTAGGCAGCCAGGCTGCCGGAGGCGCGCGCGGGATGGTGGCGAACCGCGGCGGGGTGCCCGTAGTCGATCAGCATGAGCCAACCGCGGTCCAGCCGCGCGGCGACGGTTTGCATCCACGGCGCGAGGGACGGACAAATCTCGGTGGTGAACTCCGCTGTCTCCCCGACCGCGGCCGGCGCCGGGCCGTCGAAGGGTGCGTCGACGAAGACGAACTGCCGTCCGTCGTGTCCCACGCGGCGTTCCCGCCACCGTCCCTGCCGGCGGGCGAGGATTTTCACGGGAAAGGCGTCGAGAAGTTCGTTGGCGAAAAAGACCCCGCGGAAGGCCGGCAGTGCGGATTCGTGCGCGACCTGCGTGAGCCGGCCGGCCCAGGCCGCGAGGGTGGTTTGCTGACGGGCCCGCAGGGCGGGCAGCGGTTCGACGACGATGATCCGGGGCGGTTCGCCTTCCCACGCAGCGAGGACATCGGCGAGCAGTTGCCCGTCGCCGGCCCCTTGTTCGACGAGGGTGAAGTCCGGCGGGTGGCCGAGCAACCCGCGCATCTCGAGGAATTGGGCGGCGAGCAACCGCCCGAAGACGGGACCGACGCTGACGCTGGTGAAAAAGTCGCCACGGCGGCCGGTGCGCGGCCGGTCCGCCGCGTAGTAGCCGCCCTGCGGGTGGTAGAGCGCGACGGCCATGAATTCGTCGAAGCCGACGGAGCCGCGCCGCGCGATGCGGTCGCGGAGTTCGGCGGCCGGTCCGTCAGGGCCGGGTGATTTCCCGGACATACACGTTGACGAATCCGTCGGGTCCTTCCTCGACGCGGTCGATGCGGAAGGGGCGGGAGGAGTCGCGGCGGAAGGTCTGGCCTTGGGCCGGCGGCGTGGCGCCGGCGGGAAAGTCGGCGATGATCCGCACATTGCGCGGGGCCCGGCGTCCGCGGAGGATGGCGCGTCCGCCCCCCGTGCCGGCCACGCTGAACTCGCCGGAGAGGTAGACGGGGTCGGCGGGGGCACCCTGGCCGGCAAGGTTGCGTGCGGCGTTGGCGTCGAGGAGTCGTCCGCGCGGCATGCGCCCCGCGTCATAGAGAGTCCAACTCCGCGCTCCGCCGCCGGCGGGCGCGGCGGCCGCCGGCGGCGGGGTGGCGGCGTCGAAAGGTTCCAGCGGGGCGGTCGGCGCGGGTGTCGGGGCGGTGGCGGGTTCGGACGCGGGTTCGGCGCGGGCGACGGGCACGTCTTCCCCGGCGGTTTCGACGGGCACGGCACGGGCGACGGGCACCCCGTCGATCATCTCGGTGGTCCCGGGCGGCGGGACGGCGGGGGCCGGCACGGCTTCGGGATTGGCGGCCTCGGTTTTCTGCACGCGCATGAGCGCGGGTGCGGAGGTCTCGTCCGCGAGGCCCGCGCGCTCGAGGTAAGCGGCGTAGTGTTCCTCGGCTTTCCCGACGGCGGCCTGGTTGAGGACGGGGAGGCCGGCGGAGATGTTGAGGTCGGACGGCGGTTCGAGGCTGAAGGTGCCGGTGTCGTCGGTCGAGGTGTAGCTGCCATAGAGGAGCGGGACCACGGTGAGGTTGAGGCGTCCGTCCGGCAGGCGCCGCACGTTGACCACGGCAGTGAGGTCGAGGGTGCGCGCGAGGGTCAGGTCGAGGCCGGTCTGCAGCATGCGTTCGAGATTCCCGACGTTTTTCTCTTCGGCGGGAAAGATGATCTCGAGCAGCAGCGAGGGGTTGTCGGTCGAGCGGGCGAGGGCCACCACGCCGCTGGTGAAGAAATTGGTCGGCCCGAGGCGGAAAACGCCCATGATGTTGAAGGATCCCGTGACATAGGGCACGCGCTCCTTGGTCTGGTAGTAATTGCGCAGGTAGATGCGCAACAGCAGGTCGCTGGCGGCGTCAAGCTGCGCGGGCGACTGGTCGCCGTAGCGCTCGAGCAGTTTCTCCGTGTCGAGGAACTGTCCGCGCGGGGCGGCGGTGAGTTTGAAGCGTTTCGGCGGGTCGATTTTGCCGAGGGAGCGCAGCACGCGGTAGCTGAAAGCGTTCTCGGGGTGGCCGGAAACATAGAAGCTGCCGATCCAGCAACCCGCCGCGAAAAGGGCGAGGAGGATGATGAAGACGGTCCAGGCGAAGAGGTTGTCGTCGCCGCCCGCCGGCCCGAGGGAGGAGCGCTTAGCCATGGGTTCGGCGGTTCCGGCGCGCGGGCATTGAGTCGTGGTGTCGGCGCATGTAAGAAAGCCGAGTGTCTCTAAATCACGCGGTGCGTCCAAGTCAAACGGGAGGCCATTCCGGTGGGTAAAATACGAGTGCTGCCCGACGAGGTGGCCAGCCAGGTGGCGGCGGGCGAGGTGGTCGAGCGGCCGGCCTCGGTGGTCAAAGAGCTGCTGGAAAACAGCCTCGATGCCGGGGCGCGTTCGCTCGAGATCGAGGTGCGCGGGGCGGGCACGGGCTTGCTGCGGGTGACCGATGACGGTGCCGGGATGGACCGCGAGGACGCTTTGCTGGCGCTCGAACGTCACGCCACCAGCAAGATTGCCACGGCGGCGGACTTGGCGGACGTGCGGACGATGGGCTTCCGCGGCGAGGCGGTGCCAAGTATCGCGAGCGTGTCGGAACTGACCCTGCGGACGCGTCCGGCCGGCGCGGCCGCGGGCACGGAGGCGGTGGTGCGGGGCGGGAAACTGGCCGCGGTGCGCGACGCGGGCTGTCCGCCGGGGACGACGGTCGAGGTCAAATCGCTTTTCTTCAACGTGCCGGCGCGGCGGAAATTCCTGCGCAGCGCGGCGACCGAGAACGCGCACCTCGACCGCGCGGTGGAGACGGCCGCGCTGGCGCGGCCGGATGTGGCTTTCCATTACCTGCGCGACGGCCGGACGCTTTTCCGCGCGGGGACCGCGCGGGGACCGGGGCCTCGCGTGGCCGCCCTCTATGGCGCGGCGGAAGCCCAGGATCTGCTGGAGGTGCCGCAAACCGAGGTGCAAGGCGTCCGCGTCGCCGGTCTGGTCTCGCGCCCGGGGGCGACGCGGGCCGACCGCGCGCGGCAGTTTGTCTTCGTCAACGGGCGTGCCGTGGAGAACGTTTTTTTGTCGGCCGGGCTGCGCGAGGCCTACCGCCAGATGCTCGAGCCGGGGCGTCACCCTTCGGTTTACCTTTATCTCGCGATGGACCCGCGGGCGGTCGACTGCAACGTGCATCCGGCCAAGCGCGAGGTCCGCTTCCGCCACGGCGCGGTCGTGCGCGAAGCGGTGCGGACTGCGGTCGAGGCGGCCTTGCGCGGGGCGCGCGCCGAGTGGATGCGGCCGCTGCGGACGCACGTGGCGGCGCGTTTGCAGGCGCCGGTGCCCGCCGTCCCGCCGGTCATCCCGCCGGCGGGGCACCAACCGGAATTGCCGCGCCCGGTTGTTCCCGCGCCCGTCCCGCCGGCTGCCGCCGCCGCCGAAACACCGCCGCCGCGGGCGGACGCGCCCGGGGAATTCCGCCTGGTCGGAGCTTTGTCCCGCCGCTATCTGCTCCTCGAGGGCCCCGAGGGGCTTGTTCTCCTCGACCAGCGGGCGGCGCACCAGCGTGTGCTCTTCGAGAGGTTGCAGCGCGGCGTGGAGCAGGGCGCGGTGGCCGCGCAGCGCCTGCTGGTGCCCGGGGTTTTCGAACTGCCCCCGCGCGAGCATGAGACGGTGGCGGAGAACCTCGAAGTCCTCGCCTCGGCGGGGTTCGGCGTGGAGATTTTCGGCGCCCGCTCCCTCAAGGTCGAGGCCTTGCCCGATTTTCTTGCCGGCCGCGATCCCCGCCGCGTGCTGGAGGACTTCGCGGCCGGCTGCCTCGCGGTCGGACGGCCGCGCGGGCCGGCGGCCGCGGACGCGGTGCGCCGTGCGGTGGCGCGTCTGGCCGTCGGCGGCGACGGGGCGCGCGACGAGCGCGAGCAACGCGCGCTGGTCGCGCAGTTGCTGGCCTGCGACCTGCCTTACTGCGACCCCGACGGGCGTCCGGTCATGCTGCAATTTTCCTGGCGCGAACTCGACCGGAAGTTCGGGCGTCCTTGAGCCGGGCGCGCCGCCTTGCGCGCAGGGCCTGCTCCCCGCTACAACTCCGTCATGTCCGATCTGCGCATCGAACCGGCCACCTTGGAGGACCTGCCGCTGATGGCCGAGTTGCTGGCGGATCTTTTCGCGCACGAACCGGATTTCCATCCCGACACGGAGAAGCAGATGCGGGGGCTGCGGCTGATCCTCGAGCAGCCCAACCGCGGGAGGATTTTCGTGCTGCGCAACAACCTCCGCATCATCGGCATGATCAACCTGCTCTTCACCATCAGCACCGCGGAGGGCGGCTTTGTCATATTGCTGGAGGACCTGGTGGTGCACGCGGCGCACCGCGGGCAGGGGCACGGCACGAGCCTGCTGCGCCATGCGGTCGGGTTCGCGCGCGGCAAGAATTTCCTGCGAATCACGCTGCTGACGCACCGCGGCGACGGCCGTCTGGTGGAATTTTACCGCAAGCACGGCTTTTTCGAGTCGGAGATGGTCGCGATGCGCCTCCTCCTCGGGGCCGGGGAAGGCGCCGGGGCGTGAGGGCGGCGGCGCGGACGGCTTTCCTGCTCGGCGCGGGCTGGGGCGAGCGGTTGCGTCCGCTGACCGACCAGGTGCCCAAGCCGCTGGTGCCGGTCTGCGGCGTGCCGCTCTGCGAATTCGCCCTCGCGCGCCTCGCCGCCGCGGGCGTGGAGCGCATCGTGATCAACACGCACCGGCTGCCGGACGAATTCATCCGGCTTTTTCCCGGGTATCCGGGTCCGTCGTCCTACGCGGGGGTGCCGGTTTTTTTCCGCCACGAGCCGGTCCTGCTGGAGACGGCGGGCGGTTTGAAAAATGTCGCGGACCTTTTGCTGCCGGGACCGGTGCTGGTGCACAACGGCGACATCCTCGCCGAGACCGACCTCGGGGCGCTGGCTGCGGCGCACGCCGCAGGCGGCGCGCTTTGCACGCTCGCGCTGCGGTCGTCCGGAGGCCCTTTGCAGGTCGGCTTCGATGCCGCGCGCGGCGAGGTCACGGATTTCCGCGGCGAATTGGGTTCGCCGGACCCGCGGTTCCTCTACACCGGGATCTGCGTGGTGGCGCCGGAGTTTCTCGCGCGCATCCCGGCGGGCCGTCCGGTTTCCCTCGTCACCATCTGGCTCGAGGTCCTGCGGTCCGGCGGCAGGATCGCCGGGGTCGTGCTCGACGGGGGCGTCTGGCGCGACATCGGAAACATCGCCGAATACATGCGCATCCACGCCGATCTGGCTGCGGGCCGGGTGAGGATCGAACCGCCGGCCACGGCGCCGTCCCCCTGGCCGCTCTGGCGCATGCCGGGGGCGGAGGTGTCGGCTCGTGCCGTGATGGACGGATGGAACTGGTGCGGACCCGGTTGTCAGGTCGGCGCCGGCGCGCGTGTCACGAACTCGGTCCTCTGGGCCGGCGCCCGCGTCGAACCGGGCGCGGTGGTCGAAGGATCGGTTGTGCGCGAAGGCATGACGGCCGCCGGCGAAGTGAAAGCCACCGTGGTATGAAGGAGCTTTTCGACTGGGTGGAATCGGTCCATCCCGCCGCGGCGGGCGGGGCGTGGGTCCCGGTCGACCACGGAGGCTCCGACCGCCGGTTCTGGCGCGGCCGCGGCTGCGCGGCGGGTTTGATCGCGGTTTTCTACGGACCGGAGAAAGCGGAAAACAGCCGCTACGCGCATTGCGCCGATTTTTTGCACCGTCACGGAGTCCGCGTCCCCGCCGTGCTGGCCCACGATGCGCGGTGGCGCCGTCTGCTCATGGAGGATGCCGGAACGGAAGACTTGTGGTCGCATCGCGGCGAGCCCTGGCCGGTGCGGCGCGGGCTTTACACCAAAGCGCTGGGCGAAGCCGCGCGGATGCACGCGCTCGATTTGCGGGCGGCGGAGTCGGAGCAGGTCTTGCGCGAACCGTTCGAGGCCGAGCTTTACCGCTGGGAGCAGGATTATTTTTTCGACCATTTCCTCGGTGCGGACGCCGCGGCGAAATGGCGGGCGGCGGTTCCGCTGGACGCGCAAGCCGAGGAACTGGCCGCGCTGCCCCGCGTGCTGGTCCACCGCGATCTGCAGTCGCAAAATGTCATGGTGCGCGGCGGGGACGTCACCCTGATCGATTTCCAGGGGATGCGCGCCGGGTTGGCCGGCTACGATGTGGCCTCGCTGCTCTACGACCCGTATGTCCACCTGACGCCGGACGAGCGGGAGGAACTGTCCGCGGTGTATGCCGGTCTCGCCGGACGCACCGACCGCGGGGCCTGGGAGAGGGAACTCCATGCGGGGGCGCGGCAGCGGCTCATGCAGGCCCTCGGGGCTTACGGTTTCCTCGGGAGGGCCAAGGGCAAGACGGCGTTTCTGGCCCACATCCCGGTGGCGGCGGAGCGGCTGGCCGCGCTTTGCCAGTCCGATCCCGCCTGGCAACCTCTGGCCGGGGCGATCCGCGCCGCCGCGAAATGAAGAAGGCCGGTGTTGTCATAGAGAATGTGAGCCCGCTGCTCGATTGCGGGCGCCACGCGATCAAGCGGCTCGCCGGAGATCCGGTCCGCGTGACGGCCGATATCTTCAAGGACGGGCACGACGTCATCGCGGCCGTCGTCAAATGGCGCGCGGTCGGAACCAGGAAGTGGCAGGAAGCGCCGATGGAGCCCGGCGACAACGATAGGTGGTCCGGTTCCTTCACCGTGACCGGAATCGGCGACTGCGAATACACGGTGGAGGCCTGGCTCGACGCTTACGAGACGTGGCGCGATGAATTCCGCCGGAAAGACGAAGGCGGGCAGGAGGATCTGGCCGCGGAATCGTTGGAAGGTGCGTTTCTCCTCGAGCAAGGTGCAACCCGGGCCGGGAAGGCGGACGCGGCCGTTCTGCGTGCGGCGGCCGCGGAACTCGCAAAGGCGGACCGCAACCGGGCGCGGTCCATCGCGGCGCGGGCGGACTTGGCCGGCATCATGGCGAGGTATCCCGATCGCGCGATCGGCGGCGAATTCCGTCCTTGCGGCCGGATCATGGTCGAGCGCCGGGCGGCCCTCTTCGCGGCGTGGTATGAATTTTTCCCTCGTTCCGCCGGCGGCCACGGCGACCGCGGCTCGACTTTCCGCGAGTGTCTGGCGCGTCTGGACGACGCCGCGGCGATGGGATTCGACGTGGTTTATTTCCCGCCGGTGCATCCCATCGGCGCGACCAAACGCAAGGGGCGCAACAACGCGCTGGCGTGCGCGCCGGGCGACCCCGGGGTGCCTTACGCCATCGGCAACCGGCACCAGGGATGTCCGCACGGCGGGGGGCACCGCGATGTCGCGCCGGAGCTCGGGACGCTGGAGGATTTCGCATGGCTGGTCGGCGAGGCGAAAAAGCGCGGGCTGGAGATCGCCCTCGATTTCGCCCTCAACTGCTAGCCGGACCACCCTTACGTGCACAACCACCGCGAGTGGTTTTTCCACCGGCCGGACGGCAGCATCAAGTTCGCGGAGAACCCGCCGAAAAAATACGAGGATGTCTACCCGCTCGATTACCACAATCCGGCCTGGCGCGAGTTGTGGAACGAGTTGCGCGACGTGGTCCTGTGGTGGGCGAAGCGCGGCGTGCGCACCTTCCGCGTGGACAATCCGCACACCAAACCCGTCGCTTTCTGGGAGTGGCTCATCGCCGAGACGCGCGCGGAGTTCCCCGACCTCGTGTTCCTCAGCGAGGCGTTCACCAAGCCGAAGATGATGCGCGCGCTGGCCAAAGCCGGCTTCTCGCAGAGCTACACCTACTTCACCTGGCGCAACACCAAGCCGGAGCTGACCGAATACTTCACCGAACTGAGCGCGCCGTGGTCGGCGGATTATTTCCGTCCGAACCTCTTCGCCAACACGCCGGACATCTTCCCCTACTTCCTGCAGCAGGGCGGACGCGCGCCGTTCATGATCCGCGCCGTGCTGGCCGCCACGCTTTCGCCGCTTTACGGCATCTACAGCGGGTTCGAGTTGTGCGAGGGGGAACCGGTGCCCGGCCGCGAGGAGTATCTCGACAGCGAGAAATACCAGTTCAAGCCGCGCGACTGGAACGCGCCGGGCCACATCAAGGCGCTGGTGGCGCGGTTGAACGCGATCCGGCGGGCCAACCCGGCCCTGCAGCATCTGGCCAACCTCCGTTTCCACAACGCGGAGAACGACCGGATCGTTTTTTACGCGAAAGCCACGGACGGCAACATCCTGCTGGTGGCCGTCAACCTCGACCCGGCGGGCCCGCAGACGGCCGCCGTCGAGTGGCCGCTCTGGGAATACGGGCTGGCCTGGGATGCGGACTACGTCGTGGAGGATCTCCTGACCGGGGAGCGCTGGACGTGGCACGGGGCGCGCAACTACGTCGAGCTGGATCCCGCCGTGCGGGTCGCGCACGTTTTCCGCGTTGTTTCCGGGGGTCTTTGAGCCCGCGCCGGCCGGCAAATCGGGCGTTGCTTCCGCGGGGCGCAGGCCGTATGCAGGAGGGCCCGCCGCGGGCGGGATACGCAGACATGGGCAAACTTTACAACAACATCGTGGAGACCGTCGGCCGCACGCCGCTGGTGAAATTGAACAAAGTCACCGCCGGCGCCGGCGCGACCGTGGCCTTGAAGTGCGAATTTTTCAACCCGCTGGGCAGCGTGAAAGACCGCATCGGCATGGCCATGATCGAAGACGCGGAAAAGCAGGGGGTGCTGACCAAGGACACCGTCATTGTCGAACCGACCAGCGGCAACACCGGCATCGCCCTCGCGTTCGTCGCCGCGGCCAAGGGTTACAAACTCATCTTGACCATGCCCGAGACCATGAGTGTCGAGCGCCGCACCCTGCTGGCCATGCTCGGCGCCGAGTTGGTGCTCACGCCGGGGCCCGAAGGCATGAAGGGCGCCATCGCCAAGGCCGAGGAAATTTTGCGAAACACGCCGAACGGCTGGATGCCGCAGCAATTCAAGAATCCGGCCAATCCCGCGGTCCACGCCCGGACGACGGCCGAAGAGGTTTGGGACGACACGGACGGCAAGGTAGACATCTTTGTTTCCGCGGTCGGCACCGGCGGCACGTGCACCGGCGTGGGCGAAGTGCTCAAGCAACGCAAACCCGGCGTGAAAATTGTCGCGGTCGAGCCGAAGGACTCGCCGGTCATTTCCCAGACCCGCGCCGGCGAGCCGGTCAAGCCCGGCCCGCATAAAATCCAAGGCACCGGTGCCGGCTTCGTGCCCGACAACCTCCATCTCGACGTGGTCGACGAAGTGTTGACCGTTTCGAACGACGATGCTTTCGCCATGGCGCGCCGTTTGGCCAAGGAGGAAGGTATCCTCGGCGGCATCAGTTCCGGCGCGAACGTGCAGGCGGCGCTGGAGTTGGCCCGTCGTCCGGAAAACAAAGGCAGACTCATCGTCACCATCGCTTGTTCGACCGGGGAGCGCTACCTGAGCACCGCGCTGGCCGACGAAGCGCGCGCGGCCGTGGCCAACTGACAACGCCGTGGACCAAGACCGCTCCTCCATTCTCCGTCCGGACATCGATCCGGCTTTGGAGCTGACCGACAGCGACCTTTTCTGGCAGGCGCACTGGCGGAAGTTCCTCTGGGGCTTGGCCGGTCTGGTTTTGCTCATCTTGGCGGCGGGCTTCTGGAAATTCCGCGAAGCGCAGGTGCGGCACGCGTCCGAGGCGCTTTACAGTGCTGCAGCGAACGAGGCCGGGTGGCGCGAAGTGGTGGAGAAATTTCCCGGCTCGGTTCCGGCGGGCAACGCGCGGTTGCAGCTGGCTTCCGCCTTGCGGGCCGGCGGCGACACGGGCGCGGCCGTCGCGGAGCTGGAACAGATGCTGGCCACCCAGCCGGAGCATCCTTTGGCCGGCGCCGCGTGCCTGCTGCTCGGGGAATTGCGCCAGTTGCAGGGCGAACCGGAAGCCGCGCTCGAGGCCTACCGCCGCGCTTCCTCCGCCTACCGGACATCCTATGCCGCGCCGCTTGCTTTGCTGGCCGAGGCCAAACTTCTCGAATCCCGCGGCTCCGCCGGCGAGGCCCGCGCGGTTCTCCAGTCGATCGGTTCGCTCCATCCCGGCACGCCGGCCGCCATGATCGCCGAAGCCGAACTGGCCCGCCGTCCGACCGCGCCCTGAGGCGGAGGCCCTTCCGCATCCGGCAGCGCTCCGAACCATGGCGGTCGTCTGCGCGGGGGAAGTGCTGGTCGATCGCTGGCCCGACGGCGCCGCGTATCCGGGCGGGGCGCCGGCCAATGTCGCTGTCCAAGCGGCCGGACTGGGGGCGGAGACCCACCTGATTTCACGCACCGGCGACGATCCGGCGGGACGGCTTTTGCGGGCGTGGCTGGGCGGGGCGGGCGTCGGGACGGCGTGTTGTCCGGCCGATCCGGCACAGCCCACCGGCACGGTGGCTGTCGAACCGGCGCCCGACGGTGGTCCGTGTTATGACATTTCCGGACCGGCGGCGTGGGACTTCATCGCGGCCGACGAAGCGGCTCTGGATCTGGCGCGCGGCGCGCGGGTCCTCGTCATCGGCACCCTGGCGCAGCGCCATCCGGTTTCACGCGCCGCCATTCGCAACCTGGCCGCAGCCGCGGCGGAAGGCGGGGCGCGGGTGCTGGCGGACCTGAATCTGCGCCCGCCTTTCTACGATGAAGAAATCCTCCTCTGGACGCTGCGTCACTGCGGCATTCTCAAGCTGAACCGGGACGAGTTGGCGGTGGTCTCGCGGCTGCTCGGCGCCACGGGTCGGGAGGAGGACTTGTTCACCGGTCTGCTCCGCGAGTTCGCCATCCCGTGCGGTGTGCTGACGGCCGGTGCGGACGGCGCTTGGATCCACGAGGACGGGGCGCTGTCGCACCAGCCTGCGGTGCCGGCCGAAGCGGTCGACCCGGTGGGGGCGGGTGACGCGTTTTGCGCATCGCTGGCGGCGGGTCTGGATCGCGGTGCGACCTTGCGCGAAGCGGCTCCGGCTGCGGCGCGTCTCGCCGCGGCCGTGGTTTCACGCCGCGGGGCGACCCCCGGGCCGGGCGCTTGAGCGGCTGCGCGGCACGGCCCGCGCCGGTGCGGCGCATCGGTCCGCCGCCGGGCAGAGGTCGCGGAGTTCGCAGCCGGGGCAGTCGGGTTTTCTCGCGGGGCAGCGGCGGCGGCCGTGCCAGATGAGCAGATGGCTCCAGAGCGTCCAGGCATCGCGCGGGACGACTTTCACGAGGTCCTTTTCGATTTTGACGGGGTCGGTGTGGCGGGTCAGGCCGAGGCGTTTGCTCAGGCGCGCGACGTGGGTGTCGACCACGATGCCGGCCTCGATGCCATAGGCGTTGCCGAGGACGACATTGGCGGTTTTGCGTCCGACACCGGGAAGTCCGGTGAGCGTGGCGAGGTCGCGCGGGACTTCGCCCCCGTGATGCGCGACCAGGGCTTGCGCGGCCGCGATGAGATTTTTGGCTTTGTTGCGGAAGAAGCCGGTGGACCGGATGAGGCCTTCGACATCCTCCTGCGGCGCGGCGGCGAGCGCCCGGGCGTCCGGGTATTTTTTGAAAAGGGCGGGAGTCACCAGGTTGACGCGGACGTCGGTGCACTGCGCGGAGAGGATGGTGGCGACGAGGAGTTGGAACGCGCCGTCGTGGTCCAGTTCGCAGTGCGCGTCGGGGTAGGCGGCGCGCAGTCTCTGCAACACGGCGGCGGCGCGCGCGGCCCGGTCCATGTTACTTCGCACCGAGGGCGTCCAGGCGTTCCTTCGCCCGGGGGGCGAATTCGGAGTCGGGGAATTTTTCGGCGAGTTCTTTGTAGGCCCGGACGACTTGGGCTTTCTGCTTGGTCGCCTTTTCCGGGTCGCTCGTTTGCAGTTCGGCGACTTGGAGTTCGAGGAGTTGTCCGCCCTCCCACAATCCGGTGGCGGCGGCTTCGGGCACGCCCTCGTAGAAGGCGGAAATCTTGATGAAGTAATCGATGGCGGCGTCGCGCTCGTTTTTGTCTTTCTGGATGAAACCGCCGAGAAGCATGGACTCGGCGCGGAGGTCGGTCGGGGCATTGGGGGCACGGATGATCTGCGTGAGCAGGGTGATGGCTTCGTCGCCTCTGCCCTGTTCGCGCAGCGACGCGGCGATGCCGTAGTTGGCCTCGAGGACTTTCGGCGACCACGGGTAGAGGGATTTCAATTTTTCGAAGAGCGCGCCGGCGCCGGCGACATCGCCCTGCTCCTGCGCCACGCGGCCGAGGCCGAAGAGCGACACGGCCTGTGCTTCCTGGATGGCGGGCGGCGCCTGGGCGGGTTCCTGTCCGGCGGGGTTCGCATAATCGGCGGCGATTTTTTCGAAGACGGCTTTGGCTTCGGCGGCCTGGCCGCTCTCGAGCAGGGCGAGCCCGTAGAGGTCGAGGTCGGCCGGCGCGTAGACGAGCGAGGCGTCATAAGCTTGCTTCATTTCCTCGAGTGCGCGGGCCGGATCCTTCTCGCTGATGAAGGCGGCGCGGACGAAGAGGATTTTGCTCTTCGCGCCGGCGGGGGCGGAGGCGGCGAGATCTCCGAAATATTTTTCCACGCCGGGGGCATCGAGGAGCCCGGCGGCAACCTCGGCGTGCTTGGCGGCCAGCAGCGAACGGAGTCCGAGGCCGAGTTGCGCGCTGTCCGGGTAGGTGGCGGACATTTTTTCCACCGCGGCGACGGCCGCGGCCATGGCGGTTTTCCATTTCTCCTGCTCCTCGGGGGTGAGCGCGCCGTAGCGTCCGAGTTTTTCCGCGGTGGCGCGGTGGAGATCCGCGATCTTGAGCATGGCCTCGGGGGCTTTGGGCGCGGTGGCGTATTTCTCGGCGAAGGTCCGGTAGGCGTCCACGGCGGCTTCGATCCGTCCGCGGTTGGTTTCGGTCTGGCCGATGCTGTCGAAAGCGAAGAAGACTTTGTCGTCGTCCGGGTATTTGGCGGCGAATTCGGTCATGAGTCGGACGACTTCATCCGCGTTCTGCGCGGCCCCGGCGAGTTGGGCGCGTTGGAAGTAGGTGAAGGGCGCGGGCTGGCTCTGCGGGAATTTTCCGGCGATCTCGGCCATGGTGGCAACGGCCTCGTCGTTGCGTCCGAGGGCGAGCTTGGCCGCGGCCGCGGCATACATGGCGTTCGGGGTGAGTTGGGTTTGCGGATATTTCTGCACGAACGCCTCGATGAGCGGGAGGGATCCCGCGTGGTCGCCTTTCTGCTGGGTGCCGACGGCGACCCAGAATTCGGCTTCCTCGACCTGTGCGGCTTGGGGGAATTTGGTCGCGACTTCCTTGTAAGCGGCGATGGCTTCGTCCCACTTGCCTTGTTCTTTGAAAACGTTGCCGATGCCGAGTTGGGCGACGGCGCCGACTTCGGGCGGCGGGTTCGTGGCGAGGAAGTCGCGGTAGGTTTTCAGCGCGCCCTCGAAGTCGCCCTGCTGGGCGCGGGCGGTGGCCTCGTTGACGACGGACAAACCGAGGAACGGGCTCTTGGGGTAAATCTCCGCGGCTTCCCTGAAATATTGCGCGGCTTTCTCCGGATTGCGGATGTCCGGGTCGGGGTGGGTGAGGAAGAGGTTGCCCAGGGCCACGGGCAGGTTGGCCGCAAGCGGGTCGCCCTTGTGCGCGCGTTGGAAGGCGTCGTAGCGCGCCACGGCGGGATCGGCCGCGTTCTGCACGGCGTAAGTCATCGCCAGGTAGTAGAGGTTGCGTTTTTTGTCCTCCTCATCCGTCAGAAGCGGCTCGAGGTGCGCGAGAACGACCCGGGATTCGTCGTATTGTCCGGCTTGGAAATAGCTTTCGCCGATTTTCTGCAGGGCGGCGACCGTCTGGTCCGGGCCCGCCTGCAACTCGGCGAGTTTGCGCCGGTCGCGTTCCGCCTGGCGGTCGAGGCGTTTGAGTTCGTTGGTATCGCGCGCGGCGAGGGCCGCGCGGCGCAGGGCCGGCAGGCCGTCGATCCTTTTCTGCTGCAGGGCGACGACCTGGTCCTTGGGCAGGACATCACGGAACGCGGCGCGGGCCTGCTCGAGGAGGGTGGACTTGCGGTCCTCGGGGGCGAAGGCGGCTTCGCTGAGGAGGATCTCGCCGAGTTGGAACTGCGCGGCATTGACGAGGGCGAGATCGGTTTTCTTGGCGATGATCTCGCGGAGGAGGGCGGCGGCTTTGGCGTAGAGCGCGAAGGCGGCGTCCCGGTCGGGAGTCTCGCCCGACAGCATCTTGCTGCCCTCGGTGGCGTAAATGAGCGCGAGGAGGTTCCGGCTGTCGAGGATCCCGGGGCTGGCCGGGAAGCGCTGCAGGTTGGTCTCGAGGGCGGCTTTGGCCGCGGCGTAGTCGCCGGTCTGGAACGAGGCGATGGCGCTGCCGTAGTAGGCGGACTCGATTTCGGTCGACCGCGGGTATTTCTCGATGAAGGCCGCGTATTTTTTGACGGCTTCGCCGTAATTGCCTTTGCGTGCGGGGTCGTCCGGCGGGAGCGAGGCGGCCAGGCCGGAGAGGGCCTGGGGTTCGAGGAAAGCGGCGAGCTCGGTCAGTTCCGGACCCGCCGGGGGACCGGAGAAGAATTTTTTGAGTGTCTCGAGGGCCTGCTGGTTGTCGCCGGTGAGGTAATGGGAGAAGGCCAGCTGGACCTGGGCGTTGGGGACCACGGGCGACGTGGGATAATCGGCGAGGACTTTCTCGTAGGCCGCCACGGCGGCGGGGTAGTCGCCGTCGACGTAGATGTTGTTGGCCGCATCCAGGGCCTGTTGCGGCCCGTCCTGCGCGAAGACGCGGGCGGCGGCGAGCAGGGACACCAAGAGCAGGACACGGGAGAAACTCATGCCGCGCAATCTAGTCGATCAGGCTTGGGAGGGAAAGCCTGCGAGGCCGGCCGGCGGGGTTGTGCGGCGGCGGGCCGCGGCCCGGTGGAAATCGTCGAGGATCGCGTAAAGGCAGGGGATGAGGACGAGCGTGATGAGGGTGGCGAAAGTCAGCCCCCAGACGATGGCCTGCGCCATGGGGGCGAGGAATTGCTCCTGGCCTTTGCTGAAGAAAGCGAGGTTGAACAGGCCGACCACGGTGGTGGCGGTGGTCAGGAAGATGGGACGGAAACGCGTGCGGCCGCTTTCGAGGATGGAATGCCAGCGCACGCGGGGAAGGGAGACATCGCGTCCCCGGCGGTAGTTGTTGATGAAGTCGACGAAGACGATCGAGTTGTTCACCACGATGCCGGCGAGGGCGATGGTGCCCATGACGGACATCAGGCCCATGGGCTCGCCCATGAAGAGGAGCCCGAGGATCACGCCGACGATGCCGAAGGGCACAACGGTCATGATGACGAAAGGCTGCAGGAACGAATTGGTGATGGTGGCGATGAGGGCGTAGATGAGGAAAATGGCGACGAAGCCGGCGAACTTCATGGCCTCGAGGCTGCGCTCGGTGTCCTCGTTCTCGCCGGTCAGGCCGATCTGCAGGGCGGGGTGCGCGGCGAGGACGACGGGCAGCCAGGCCTTGATCTCCTCGTTGGCGCGGGCCGAAGTGGTGACGCGCGGGTCGATGTCGGACGAGACGGTGATGACGCGTTCCTGGTCGAGGCGCTTGACGCGCGGGATGCCGCTGACGCGTTCGAGCGTGGCGATGGTGTCGAGGTCGACCATGCCCTGCGGACCCTTGATCATGAGGTTGCGCACGATGCCGGGGTCCTGGCTGTAGCGTTCGTCCATCTTGACGCGGACGACGACTTCGTCGTTGCCCCAGCGCAGGCGCGAGGCCTCGAGCCCGCGGAAGGCGCCGAGGAGGTCGCGTCCGACCTGCGCGGCGTCAAGTCCGGCGCGGGCGGCGCGGTCTTCGTCGAGGCGCACGCGGAACTCGGTTTTGCCCTTGGGCAGGTCGCTGCCGACGTTGACCAAACCCGAGACGCTGCCGAGGCGTTGCTGGATGTCGGCGGCGGCGGTTTTCAGTTCGTCGAAATCGGCGCCGCGCAGTTCGATGTTGACCGCGCGTCCGACGGGAGGCCCGCCTTCCTCTTTTTTGGCCGTGCCGGTGACAACCTCGGGGAACGAATCGACGACCTTGCGCAGGTCGCGCTCGATGACCGAGGGTTTGCGGCAGGCGGGGCTTTGCTCGTCGACGTCGACGACGAGCATGGCGAGGTTGCTGCCGTATTCGAGGAACTGGTCGGTCGGGTCGAACATGGCGCCGATGCGCGTCGTGACGGCGACCACGTCCGTGGCGGGCAAGGCGTCGACCACGGCGCGCTCGACGCGCGCGGCCACGTCGGCCGTCTGGTCGAGGGTGTAGTCGGCGGGAAGTTCGAGTTTGAGGTTGATCGTGTCGGCGAAGTCGGTGGCGAAGAGCCGGAAGGGGACGACGCCGGCGGCGACGAGTCCGCCGACGAACACCAGCGCGGCGAGGAAGACCGCGACCACGCCGTAGCGGGCGCGCAGGGCGAGGTTGAGCAGGTGGGTATAGACCTCGACGGCGCGGGTCAGTCCGCGGTCGACGGCCTCGCGCAATTCCTCATAGGAGAGGCCGAACTCGTAACGCAGGCGGCGCCAGCCGTGCGGCGGATTCCGCGCGGCCGCCGCCCGGCGCGCGGCGGCGGAACGGATCGGGCGCATGAAATCGGCGAGGTGCGAGGGCAGGACGAGGAAGGCCTGCGCGAGGGAGAAGACGAGGGTGGAAATGACCACGACGGGCACGACGGCGAGGAACTTGCCGATGATGCCCTCGCCCCAGATGAGCGGCAGGAAAGCGGCGACGGTTGTGCTGACGCTGCCGAAGACCGGCCACATGACCTCGCGGGCGCCGTGCACGGCGGCTTCCGCCGCGGTTTCGCCCTCGCTGTAGTGGCGGAAAACGTTCTCGCCGGTGACGATAGCGTCGTCCACGACCATGCCGAGGGCCATGATCATGCCGAACAGCGAGAGCATGTTGATGGTGAAGCCGCCGAGGTGGAGGACGATGAAGGCGCCGGCGAAGGAAAAGGGGATGCCGAAAGCCACGAGCAGCGCGAGGCGCCAGTCGAGGAACAGAAGCAGGAGGACGGTGACGAGGATGAGCGACTGGAGGCCGTTTTTCATCACGGTCTCGATGCGGGTGTTGATGTATTTGGTGGTGTCGCCGACGATCTGCGTTTCGATCTCGGGGGGGAGCAGGGCGGCCTCGGCGGCGAAGACGCGGCGGGCTTCGCGGACGGCTTCGATGACGTCGGTGCCCTTCTTCTTGACCAGCGTGTAGGTCACGGCCGGGCGGAGGTTGGTGCGGCCGTAGGTCTGGGCTTTTTCCGTGGTCTCTTTGACCGTTCCGATGTCGCGGATTTTCACGGTGCGGCCGTCCGGGCGTTTGACCACGGGGAGATCTTCCAGCTGCGCGGCTTCGGTGATTTCGCCGAGGAGGCGGACGATGCGCTGTCCGCCCGCGGCGTCGAGGCGCCCGCCGACCACGTTGATGTTCTTGGCCGCGACGGCGTCGGTCACGTCGCGGAAAGACAGACCCGCGAGGCGCAGGCGGTAGGGATCGACTTCGACCCAGACCTCGCGGCGCTCGAGGCCGTCGACGAGGACTTTGGAGACGCCGGGGACGAGCTTGAGGCGGCGCTCGATCTCGTCGAGGACGGGCCGGATTTTCCGCACGTCGAAACCCGGCGGATACGAGACGGTGAAGGTGACGAGGGGGAAGGGGATGTCGAATTCCTCGACGACGGGCGGTTCGGCCGAGGCGGGGAGGTCGGCTTTGGCTTTGTCGACCGCCTGGCGCACGTCGTTGAGAACCGGTTGGATGTCCTCGAGGGCCGGGTCGACCTCGATGAAAATGTTGGAAAAGTTGTCCTGCGAGATGGAGCGGATTTCCTCGAGGTAGTCGACGTTGCCGAGTTCCTCCTCGATGGGAACGGTGATGGTGCGCTCGATGTCCTCGGGTGCGCCGGTCTCGGGGTCGAGGGTGGTGATCTGGATGAAATTGGTGCTGACGTCCGGGAAGAGGTCCCGTTGCAATTGCGTGCCGGCGGCGTAGTAGCCGGCGAAAATGACGACCAGCGTGAAAATGTTGACCGCCACGCGGTTCTTCACGCTCCACGAGGAAAGACTCATCCCCGCCGACCTTAAGCGCGGCGGCCCGCGCCCGCAACGCACGGGTCGCGGGCTTTCCTCCGCGTGCCCTGCTGCCCTATAGTCTCCGTCCCATGAGTGATTTGTCCCGTCGATTGGAGGAGGGCGCGGAGGGCGGCCTGCTGGCTTCGTCGCGCGAGAACATCCGCGCCCTGCTGGGCAGCCATCCGCACGAGGTGGAGCAGGCCAGCATCGAGGAATTGGCGGCGGCGGGTGACTGGGCCGAATTGAACAACCGGTTCTTCCGCACGCTGGCCTTCGGCACGGGCGGACTGCGCGGCAAGACGATCGGGACGGTGGTCACCTCGGCCGAGCGCGGCACGCCGCAGGCCATGGACCGTCCGGAATTCCCCTGCACCGGGACCAACGCGATGAACTATTACAACGTCAGCCGCGCCACCCAGGGGCTGGTGGCTTACGTCCAAGAGTGGGCGGCGCGCACCGAACTGCCGCACCGTCCGCGCATCTGCGTCAGTTATGACACAAGATTTTTCTCCCGCGAATTCGCGGACCTGGCGGCGAAGGTGATCACCGAACTGGGCTGCGACGCCTTGGTTTTCGCCGAACCGCGCCCGACGCCCGAGTTGAGCTTCGCCGTCCGGCAGACCGGGGCGACGGCCGGCATCAACCTCACGGCCAGCCACAATCCGCCCGCCTACAACGGCTACAAAGTTTATTTCGACGACGGCGGGCAGGTGGTCGAACCGCACGCTTCGGGCATCATTGCCAAGGTCAACGCGGTCAAGAGCGCTTACTACGAGCCCCGGCCGGCGGCCGGGCAGGGCCGGCGCGGGACGCTCGGGCCGGAAATGGACGAGGCCTACCTCGACCGTCTCGAGCGCGTCGTGCTCGATCCGGCGCTCGTCGCGCGCGAGCGCGGGCTCAAGATCGTCTATTCCCCGCTGCACGGCGTGGGTGCGTCCATCGTCATGCCCCTGCTCCGGCGCCTCGGCTTCGACGCGACCGCCGTGCCCGCGCAACTCGTGCCGGACAGCCGTTTTCCGACCGTGCAGTCGCCGAACCCCGAGTATGCGGAAGCGTTGACCATGGCCATCGACCTGGCCGACCGGGCCGGCGCGGATCTGGTCATGGCCACCGATCCGGACGACGACCGCATGGGCGTGGCGGTGCGCAACCGCGAGGGGCGGATGGAGTTGCTCACCGGCAACCAGATCGGCTCGATGCTGGCCTATTACCGCGCCTCGCGGATGTTCGAGTTGGGGATTCTCGACGCTTCGAACAAATCGCGCGGGGTCATCATCAAGACTTATGTCACGACCGACCTGCAGAAGGCGGTGGCCGAGCATTTCGGGTTGCGCTGCGTGGAGACGCTGACGGGATTCAAATACAACGCCTCCAAGCTGCGCAAATACGAGGAGGCGATCCCGGCGGAGTTGCGCAAGGACTACGCGCACCTGCCGGAGGAAGAGACCCGGCGCCTGCGTCTGGCGCACTCCTCGCTCATGGTCATGGGCGGCGAAGAGAGTTACGGCTACACCTTGTCCGACTTCGCCCGCGACAAGGATGCCAACGCCGCGGTGGCGGCCTTCGCGGAGGTGGTGGCCTACGCCCGATCGAAAGGCCTGACGGCCGTCGAATATCTCGACGAAATTTTCGCGACCCTCGGTGTCCATCTCGAGCGCGGCGAGGCGCTCGTCTTCGAGGGCGCGGAGGGCGCCGCGCAAATCGCCAGGCTGGCGGCGTCCTACGCGGCGAGTCCTCCGGCCGAGATGGATGGTTCCGCGGTGGTCAAAGTGGAAAACTTCGCGGTCGATACCATCCATGATGTCGAGGGTGACCGCGTGCCGGCCGAGGGGATGATCATTTTCACCCTGGCCGATGGACGCCGTTGCGCGGTGCGTCCGAGCGGCACCGAGCCGAAGATCAAATACTACATTTTCGGCGTGGAGAAGCCGCCCGGGCGCAAGATGACCGCGGACGAAGTGGCGGCGGCCCGCGTCCGGGTGCAGGCGGCGGTCGACCGGCTGTGGGACTGGCTGCACAAGGACGCGTTGCGCCGCGGCGCGGCTTGAGGCAACTTTCCGGCTCGCCGTGAAAAGCTTCCTGCAATTCCTCCTCTTCGTGCTGGTCATCACGCTGGCCCTGGCCGGGCTCTACGCGTGGAAAAGCGGCCAGTTCGACCGCGCGGCGGCGACGCCTCCGGCGCGCGAGGCGCACGCGTTGCCGGACGTCAAACCGGTCATCGGTCGCGGGTCGGTGCCCGGCTTGGCGGCCTTGGACGAGGAATTCACGCGCGTGGCCGAGGCCGTCATCCCGTCGGTGGTCAGCATCACCTCGCGCCGCGGCGCCGCAGTCGACCCGCGCGAGGAATTGCTGCGCCAGTTTTTCGGCCTGCCGCCCTCGGCGCGCCCGGAGTCGGTGCCGCAGGGGTCCGGGGCCATTGTTTCCAAAGAAGGACATGTCGTGACCAATGTGCACGTCATCGAGGGCGCGGAGGAAATTGTCGTCAGCCTGAGCGACGGGCGCCGCCTCCCGGCCGAATTGCTCGGCGCCGACCCTTCCTCCGACCTCGCCATTTTGAAAATCGAGGCCGACGGGCTGCGTCCGCTCGGTTTCGCCGATTCCGACACGGTGCGTGTCGGCCAGCTGGTTTTCGCGGTGGGCAACCCTTTCGGCCTGCAGGAGACGATCACGCAGGGCATCATCAGCGCGCGCGAGCGGTTGTTCTCCAGCGAGGTGGCCAACGATTTTTTCCAGACCGACGCGGCCATCAATCCCGGCAATTCGGGCGGCCCGCTCATCAACATCCGCGGCGAGATTGTCGGCCTCAACAATTTCATTTTTTCCCAATCCGGTGGCAGCCAGGGCATCGGCTTCTCCATTCCGTCGAACACCGTGCGCCGCGTGCTCGACCAGATCCTCGAGCACGGTCGCGTGCTGCGTCCGCAACTCGGCGTGGTGCTCGAGCCGCTCGATCCGGCCACGGCCGGCCGTCTGGATCTGCCGGACGCGCGCGGCGCCCTCATCGGCGCGGTGCAGGCCGAATCGCCGGCGGCCAAGGCCGGACTGCAGCCCGGCGACGTCATCCGCAAATTCGACGGTCGCGACATCCGCGATTTCAACGACCTGCGCAAACGCGTGGCCGCAGCGAAGATCGACAGCACGGTGAAAACCGAGGTCCTGCGCGACGGCCGGACGCTCGATCTGGAGGTGACCATCCGCGAGGCGCCGCAGCGCGGACGCCTCGCTGCCCTGCCCGCCCCGCCGCCCCCGGGCGTTGTGCCGCAGCCGTTGCCGCCGGCCGCCCCCGCCCGCACCGGGGACACCGGCGCGTTGGCCGGCGTGGAGGTCACGGCGCTGACGCCGGACTTGGTGGAGCGTTACCGTCTGCCGGAAAACATCGCCGGTGTCCTGGTGCGCGAGGTGGCGCGGGGATCGGCGGCGCGAGGACGTTTGCGTCCGGGCGATGTGATCGAGCAGGTCAACGACACGCCGGTGACCACTCCCGCCGAATTCGCGGCGGCCGCGGCCGCGCTGCCTCCCGAGGACGCCGCGATGCTCCTGCTCGCGCGGGGGCGCGTGCGGTCGTTCGAAGTGATCGCGCCTTGAGGGGCGGACCGTCGGCCGTTGACTTGTCCGCCCCCGTCTCGGCATGCTGCCAATCTGATGAAACCTCCGGTCGGAAAAACGTTCGTGGTGGCGGCGACCATTCTCGGTCTCGCGGCTTTGGCCCAACTGGTGGCCGTGTTGGTTTATTTCGGTCCGGGGCTCAAGGACACGACCGCCGCTGCTGTCGCCCCGCCGTCCGCCCCCGAGGCGCCGCCGGCGCAGACCGGACCGGCGCCCGCGACTCCTCCGCCGGCGCCCGCCGAGGACAGTGCGCAGGTCGCGGCGCGCGTGGCGGAATTGCTCGCCGAAGCGGAGAAACTCGAGGGCGGATCCTCGCCGGGCGACGCCTTGGTTCCGCTCGAGGAGGCCCAGATGCTGCAACCCCGCAATGCGGAAGTTCTCTCGCGTCTGGCCGGATTGCACGAACGTCTCGGGCAGACCGAATTGGCCGAGGCGGCGTGGCAGGAACTCATCGCCCTCGGGCCGGATGCGGGGCGTTTTCTCGAGGTCGCGGAAATCCGCTTGCGCTTGCTCAAACCGGAGGCCGCCCCGGCTGCGGCAGATGCGGCAGATGCGGGTGAGGCGCTCGAGTTGCGCGATCAAGTCGGCTTGCAACCGGGATCGACGCTCGGCGTGGTCGACCTGAAGCTCAACGACAACGAAGAAGGCGGCACCGCGACCAAGGACCTGCGCCTGGCGGTCAAGGCGCGTCCCGGCGAGGCGGTCGACGGCCGCGACGTGCGCATCAACGTGACTTTCTACGAGATGCTCAACGGCGAGATCGTCCCGACCATGAGCCGTGTGCAGTCGATGTGGTTCACCACCCCGGTCGACTGGAAAAACGAGGGCATCGAAATCCTCGAGGTCAAATACGAGGTGCCGCGGCTCGGTCCGGACGGCGGCCCGGCGCCGGAATATTACGGCTATCTGGTGAACATCTACCACCGCGGCCAACTGCAGGAAACGCGCGCCGAACCGGTCGATCTCCAGGAATTGTTCCCGCCGCCCTTGAGCGAACTTCCGGCCGCGGATACCTCCGGCGAGGTTCCATGAAGGTCCTGCTGGTCGACGACGAGGCCCACGTCCTCGACGCCTGGCGCGCTTTGCTCGAAGGATCCGCGGAGGTGCGCACCGCCTCGACCGGCGGCGACGCGCTCCAAGCGGCCCGCGCCTGGGGCGGCCCCGACGTGCTGGTCACCGATGTCGTGATGGAGCCGATGGACGGCTTCCGCCTGCGCGACATCTTGGCGGCGGAGTTCCCGCGCATGCGGACGGTTTTTGTCAGCGGCTACGACCTGTCCGGCCACGCCGACCGCACCGCGGGTGCAGCGGTGCTTGCCAAACCCGTGACGGTCGAGCAGCTGGCGGCGCTGCTCGGGGCGTCCCCGGAGCCCGCGCCGGGCGCCACGCTGGGCGCCTATTATCTGCAGGAGCCGGCCGGGGAGGGGGCGGGCACGGTGGACTATCTGGCCTGGCAGGCCTCGATGTCCCGCCATGTCCTCCTCCGCGTTTTGTCGGCCGGGGCCGCCGCCGAGCCGGCCGCGGTGGAAAAGTTCCTCGCCGATGCCCGGGCCAAAGCGGCGGTGACGCATCCCTACCTGCTCGCCGTGCACGAGGCGGGCGAGGCGGACGGCCACTATTTTTACAGCTCGGATTTCGTGCCCGGTCACACGCTGGCCGCGTATGCCGCGGCCGGTCACCAGCTCGACGACCGCGTCCTGCTTGCGGCGCTGCGCACGGCCGCCGAGGTCTCCGGTCACTTCCGGCAGCAGGGTCTGGCGCGCCGCCCGCTGGAGGCCGCCGACGTGCTGCTCGATGCCTCGCTGCGCCCGCGCCTGGCCAATCTCGCGCAGGCGGGGACGGCCTCGGCCCCGGACGAGGCCTCGGAGGTGCGCGCTTTCGCCGCGGTGATCGCGCAACTCGCCGCCCCGGGCGGCGCGGCGGCGGCCGCGGCGGCGGCCTTGCAGGCGGCGGCGGAACCGGAGTGGGCGTTGGCTCTGCAGACCGCGCACGCGGCTAAACCGGTCTCCGCGCCCAAGGATGCCGGGCGTCTCGGCGCACGGGCCGCGAAATCCAAGGAACTCGTCGAGCAATCGAAAAAGCAGCAGCGGCGCCGCCTGTTCGTCACCGCCGGGTTGTCCGCCCTGCTCCTCCTCGTCGGGGTGCTGGCTTTGCTGCGCGTCTTCGCGGGCGGCACGCGCACCGTCGCGACGAGGATGATCGAGATTCCCGCCGGGGAATTCGTCTACCAGGACGGGGAGAAACTCGACCTGCCCGCTTTCTGGATCGACGAGCACGAGGTCACCATCGCGGACTACAAAGAGTTCCTCGACTTCCTCGAGGCGAATCCCGGCGCGGCGCAAAAATTCGCTCACCCCGACATGCCCGCGGGCAAATCGCATGTGCCGACGGACTGGGCGGACAACAACGCCCTGACGCCGCCGATGCCCGGTTACTACACGCGCGCCGTGCGCTGGAAGCAGTTCCGGGACGCCCCGCTCGATGTCGATTCCCCGGTCTTCAACGTCGACTGGTTCGACGCCTACGCTTATGCCAAATGGAAAGGCCGCCGCCTGCCGACCGAGCAGGAATGGGAAAAAGCGGCGCGCGGCACCGACGGCCGCCGCTACCCCTGGGGCAACGAGGAGGATCCCCGGCGGGCGGGCACGGGCCACGATTTCGATCCCGATCCGAAGAAAGGCGGGGATCTCGACGGCTACAAGCGCTGGTCGCCGGTCGATCAGCCGGCGGGCGATGTCAGTCCCTACGGCGTGCGCGGCCTGGCGGGCAATGTTTCGGAATGGACGGCCACCTACGCCCCGCACGAGGAGGGGATGGGCGGCGAAGTGCCGGTCGTGCGCGGCGGCAACTGGGGCAATCCCGAGCACCATGTGACGCGCCGCCGCGCCATCCTTGACCCGCTGCAATCCCAGGATTCGCTGGGCTTCCGCACCGTCTCCGATCAACCTCCGCCATGAGAAGCCCCATGCCGACCGTCATCAGAATCCTCGCCGCCGCGCTGCTCCTGGCGGCGGCGCGGGACGCCGCCGCGCAGGTGCGCGTCGACATCTCGTTCAAACGCAAGCTTTATGTCATGTATGAACCGCTCATCGCGGCGGTCACCGTGCACAACCTCAGCGGGCGGCCGCTCCTGCTCGACAACACGCCGGACCACCGGTGGTTGAGTTTCAACATCGAGACGGCCGACGGCCGGATCATCCCGCCGGTCGATCCCGACTACTCTTTCCCGCCCGCGGCCGTCGAGGCCGGCGAGAAATTGCCCGCCGCCTTCAACCTCACGCCCTTGTTCCCGCTGCAGGAGTTCGGTCTCTACCGCATCCGCGCGTCCGTTTATGTCGCGGAATTCGGCCGCTTTTTCAGCTCCCCGCCGCTGGCGGTGGAGATCACCGAGGGACGGCCCATCTGGCAGGAAGTCGTCGGCGTGCCCGGCGGCGACGGGCGCCCCGAATTGCGCACCATCACGCTGCTCTCGCACAAGTTGTCGCGCAGCACGCGTCTCTACGCGCGCATCGAGGACCGCGAGAACGGCCGCATCTACGCCACGCACCAGCTCGGGCCGTTTCTCACCTTCGGCCGGCCGGATGTCATCCTCGACGCGGGCAACGAGATCCACATCCTGCAGAACAACGCCCCCAAACAGTTCCTCTACACGCACCTCGACCTCGACGGCAAAGTGATCGACCGCCAATTTTACGTCGAGGCGGGTTCCCGTCCGCAGTTGGTCAAGCAGTCCGGGGGCACGGTGGTCGTTTCCGGCGGACGTCCCTACACGCCGGGCGAGGAAGAACAGGCCCAAATGGAGGCCGACAAGATAGGCGATCGCCCCGTGCCGTTGCCCGGTCCCTGAGGCCGAAAAGCCTTGCGCGGCCCGCGGCGGGCCGTTAGCTTCCCCGCCCCTCGGAGAAGATTTTCCATGCCTGCGACCAAGAAAAAAACCAAAGCCAAAGCGGCGCCGAAGCCCGCGGCCAAGAAGAAACCGGCCGCCGGAAAGCCGGCCTCGGCCAAAAAGCCCGCCGTGAAGAAAAAGCCGTCCGCGGCACCCGCCAAGCGTCCCGCCCGCGCCAGCAAGGCCCCGTTGGTCGGCACGCGCGACATGCTGGCTTTCGGCCAACCGGTCGAGAAAGGCCGGCGGCTCAATCCCTGGCTCAAAAAGCAGCAACTGCGCCTGCTCGCCCTCAAAGACACCCTGCTCGATTCCATGACCGGCGTGGCCCGCGACAACCTGCGCACCGGCCACGATGCCCACGAGGTTTCGGCCCACGGCCTGCACCAGGCCGATGCCGGCAGCGATGCTTACGACCGCGATTTCGCCCTCAACCTCCTCTCGCAGGAACAGGATGCGCTCTTCGAAATCGACGAGGCCCTCAAGCGCATCGCCAAAGGCACCTACGGCACCTGCGAGATGAGCGGCAAGCCGATCCCCAAAGCCCGCCTCGAGGCACGGCCTTTCGCGCGCTTCACCGTCGAGTGCCAGAACGAAATCGAGAAGAAAAACCGTTTCAGCCGCCTGCGCCAACCCGTCGGGCGCCTCTTCGACACCCTCGACGAGGAATCCGGCGAGGAGTCCGACGAGGAAAGCACGGCCGACAGCAAGGAATAACCACAATGCCACAGGAAACCATCACCCTCGAATGCACGGAGGCCGCGGCCGAAGGAAAGCCGGTCTCCCGCTATATGAGCACCCGCAACAAAAAGAGCCCGCGCACGCCCGGTCGCCTCGAGAAAAAGAAATACAACCCGCACCTGCGCCGCCACACGCTCCACCGCGAGACCAAGTAACCCGCCATGCAACCCAAGACACCCAAACGCCGCGCCGCCATGCGCCGCGCCAACCGCCCGATGCCGCGCCGCCGCATCGACCTCGCGGTCGACGCCATCGACTACAAGAACCCCGAACTGCTCAAGCGCTTCGTCACCGAAAGCGGGAAGATCCTGCCGCGCCGCCTGACCGGCGTGCCGGCCCACCTGCACCGCCGCATCACCCGCGCCATCAAGCGCGCCCGCGCGGTTTTGCTTTTGCGCTAGGTTCCGCGGGCGCGCGGTTGCGTTCCGGTCCCTTGGGCAGGACGCGCGGACGCCACTTCGGTTCGGACAGCTTCCCGTCCGAGACGTATTCGAAGAGTTTGCTGACCGGGTAGAGCAGGAGTCCCGGCACGCCTTGCGCGTTGACCCGCACGGTGAAGTCCATGCGGTCTTCGACGAAGAACAGGTCGCCCTTGCCGATCATGCTGAAGCCCTGGCCCTCGACGTCGAGGTTGTCGGTGCGGATCACGCCGTCGGCCACGCGGAAGTCGCAGGTCGCCCGGCGCGAAGTCTGGTAGCCGGTGCCCGGGATGACTGCGTCGAGCAGCACGGAGAGCGGACCGAGCACGGGGATGGCGAAAACATTGCCGTTCTCCACCAGCAGCCGTCCCTGGCCGCGCATGAGCTTCGGCCGGCCGGGCACGAAGGTGAAATCGTAGTTCGCGTCGAGGACGCCCTTCGAATCCCGGTAGTCGAAATACAGGCGCGTCAGCGTTTCGAAGTCCACGTTGTCCAGCACGACGTTCATCTGCTGGCGCGCGTCGGGCTCGCCCGTGGTGATGTTGGCGGTCAGGCGCGCGCTGCCGCCGAAGAGCCGCGCGCCCGGGATATCGACCGCGATGCGGCGCCCGGCGAACTGCAGCGTGCCGCGCGTCTCGCCGAAATTCAGGGTGCGGTCGAGCAGGTCGTAGTCCAACCCCTGCGGCGCGGTGAACCCGGCCGTCAGCCGCGTCAGCTCGGGATTCTTCAATCCGATGACGCCGTCGACCGTGACGGTGGGCGGGGCTTTGAAACGGTAGGGTTCCGTTTCGCGCGCCACTTTGGGGTCGGCCCACTGGAGGACGTGGAAGGGGTTCATCGTGCTGCGGATGCCGGCGAGGCGCACTTGGTTCTGCCCGAAGTGATAGACGAAGCTCCCGCTGCCCTTGCCTTCCGGACGCGAGACCTGCAGGTCGGAGAAAACAAGGGCGAGGTTCTCGAACGCCACGTCGGCCGCGGCTTCGTCCAGCGGGGAACCGTGGATGGATGTCCGCCCGAGCTTGAGCCGTCCGCGCGCGGACAGCCCCGCCGGATCCAGCGAGGGGCCCGCGGCCTCCAGCGTGATCTCCGGAGCGTCGGTGAAGGCCAGCTCCATTTTGCGCACGTCCTCGCGCGCCTTTTCCGGAAGCAGGGGCAGCAACTGCAGCGGATCGGCGCGGCTGTCGACGCGGATTTTGACCCCGTCGGGCCGCATCATGAAGTCCGCGCGGATCTCGCCCGTCGCCGGCTTGCACAGGACATCGTTGGCGTAAAGTTCGCCGTCCCGCCACGCGAATCCGCAGGACAGCCCGCGGAAATCTGCGCCGCCGAAGGAAAAGGCGCGGGCGTCCAGCGTGCCGATGATCCGCACCCGCGGTTGCCGGTCCGGCTGGATCTCGACCGAGGCCTGCACGGCCGGCGGCGCGCCGAAGCCCAGCGAACGCCACGGACCCTGCGGGCGCAGCTCCGCGAGCCACGGGGCGGGGTCGAGGGTCGATTCCACTTCCGCCTGCGCGGCGCCGCCGGCGAGGTTCCACCAACCCGAGACATCGAGCTGTCCGCCTTTCCCGTCGCGCGCGGTGAGTTGCGCGATCTCCAGCACGCGGTCCGCGTAGGACGCCTGCAGGCGGATGTCCCGCAATTCCCCGCGTCCGTAGGCCGCGCGCGGCGCCTGCAGGGCGAGGCGCGGCAACCGCAGGGCACCGGCATCGCCGGATCGGGCGGCGAACTCCACTTCCAGTTGCGGCGGAACGGACCCGAAATCGAGCGATTCGAGGATCTCGAGCGCGCGGCCCACTTCGGGCGGCACCAGGCCGGTCGGCGCCGCGGGGACGGTTTCCGGGTCGAGGGCGATCTGGCCCGTGGCGGTCACATCGATGCCCTGCAGGTTGAAGCGCGCCAGCGGCACACTGACCACGCCGTCGGCGAGCATCAGGCGGGCGCGCGCCTTGGTCAGCCGCAGTGTGCGTGTCACACCCCCGTCCGAGACGACCGGCAGGAACAGTTGCGCGCCGCGCAGGTCGAGCGAGGTGAGCTCGACCCGTCCTCGGAGCAACTCGCGCCAATTGAGCGCGATGGCGGCGCGGTCGACGGCCACTTCGGGCGTGTCCGGCAGGCGCCCGGCGCGCAAGTCCACCCGGTCGAGCACCAGACCCTGCAGGAAACTCAGGCGCATGCGCGAGAAATCGAGATCGAGGCCCTCGCGGCCCGCGGCCTCGACCAGAGGCGCGTGCAGCGCGCGCGGCAACCCGGCGAAATGGAGCCAGAGCAACGCGCCCGGCACGACCGCGAAAACGATCAGTTGCAGGAGACGGACGACCGTCTTCAGCGAATGATGGGTCAACGCGCGCCAGAACATGGGTGCCAAGCCTAAACCCGCGCGCGGGGGTTTGTCAGGCGCGGCGCGTGAAGAGCAGGCGCAGGCTGTTGAGCACCACGACGACCGTGCTGCCCTCGTGCGCGGCCACGCCGAGGGCGAGGGGCACGGGCAGGACGAAGGTGGCCAGCACCATAATCGCGACGGTTCCGAGGGACACGGCCATATTCTGGCGGATGACCCGCCGGGCTGCGGTGCTCAAGTCGAGGGCCAGCAGGAAATTTTCCAGCCGGTCGTTCATCAGAATGACCTCGGCCTGCTCGAGCGCGGCGTCCGAGCCGCGCGCGCCCATGGCCACGCCGATGTCGGCCGCGGCCAGGCAGGGCGCGTCGTTGACCCCGTCCCCGATCATGGCCACGCGGCGCCGTCCGCCCTCCTTGAGTTCCTCGATGGCGGCGACTTTGTCCCGGGGGAGCAGACCGGCGCGGATTTCGTCGAGTCCGGCCGTGCGCCCCATCGCTTCGGCCGGACCGGACCGGTCGCCGGTCAGCATGACCGTGCGGATGCCGCGGGCGCGCAAACGTGCGATGAGTTCGCGGCTGGCCGGACGCACCTCGTCGCGGAAACGCAGACACCCGACCGCCCCGTCGCCCGCCACCCACACCTCGGCCGCATCGGCTCCGTGCGGGGTTTCCGGCAAGGCGAGTCCGGTTTCGTCCGCGACAAAACGGCGGCTGCCCAGAACGCAGGACTGTCCGCCGATCACGGCGCGCACTCCGCGACCCGGCACGGTCTCGTGTTTCTCCGCGTTGTGGTCTGCGGCACCCCGTTGCAGCGCAAGGCGGCGGATGGCCCGGGAGAGCGGATGCGCGGAATGCCGGGCCAGCGAATGCGCCACGGCCAGCAATTCCTCCTCGGTGCCCTGCACCATCTCGAAGCCCGAGAGCGTGAGTTGGCCGGAGGTGAGGGTGCCCGTTTTGTCGAGGGCGACCACGTCGACCAGCGCGAGGTTTTCGATCGGCGCGCCGCCGCGGAAAAGCACGCCGCGCCGCGCGCCGGCCGCGATGGCCGAGAGGATGCCCGAAGGCACGGAGAGCACCAGCGCGCACGGGGAGGCCACCACCAAGAGTGTCATGGCGCGGTAAAACGCGCTGCGCGTTTCATCCGTCCCCGCGAAAGGCGGCAGGCCGGAGACGAGCCACCAGACGAAGAACATCACGGTGCAAACGGTGAGGATGGTCCACGTGTAGGTCGTGCCGAAGCGGTCGGTGAACGTCTGCGACGGCGCGCGCAGGGCCTGCGCTTCGCGGATGAGGCGGATGATGCGTTGCAGGGAACTCTCCGCCGCCGGACGCAGCACCGTGCCCTCGAGCACGCCGCTCAGGTTCATCGTGCCGGCCAGCGCGGTCTCGCCCGGACCCTTGGGCACCGGCACGGCTTCGCCGGTCAGGTTGGACTCGTCGCATTCCGATTGTCCGCGGGTCACGGTCAGATCGACGGGAATCTGTCCGCCGGCCACGACGCGGACCGTCATGCCGGGTTCCAGATCGTCCACCGGCATTTCGCGCTCGCGGCCGCCCTCGATGACCAGCGCCGTCTTCGGCGCGCCGCGCAGCAGGGCGCCGATTTCGCGCCGCGTGCGTCCCATCGCGTAGTGCTCCATCGCGCCGGAGGCGGAGAAGAGGAACAAGAGCAACGCGCCTTCTCGCCACGCGCCGATGAGGGCCGCGCCGGCGGCCACGGCGAGCATGAGGAAGTGGATGTCGAGCTGCCCGGACTTGAGTCGCTCCCACGCATCGCCCGCGGCGTCCCAGCCGCCGCAAAGGTAAGCCAGCACATAGGCGGCGAGCGGTATCCACGGCGGTGCGTGCGCCAAGTCGAGCGCCCAGCCCGCCAGTCCAAAGATCGCGCATCCCGCGGCGAGGGCGGCCAGCGGTTGCCACTCGGTTTCACCATGCTCCTCGATCGTGCCTGTTTGCCGCGGGGCGTAGGCGGGCCAGACGAGCTTGACCCATTGCCACAGTGAGAGGGCGGTGACGCAGGTGGCCTTGCGCACCAGCGTGGTGCCGAGTTTTTCCGAAACCAGGATGCGCGAGGGGCCCGGGAGATATTCCGCGCTGACTCCGCAGACTTCGCATTTTTCCGGACGAAAATGCGGGCACGGTTCGTGGCTGGCCAGCATGGTCCCGGTGACGCGCCGCGCGAGGTGCCCGTCCCGGTCGCCGCCCAGCGTGGCGATCGACAGGCGCCGCGTGGCGGGATTGAAAGCTACGGCTTCCAGCCGCGGTTCTTCCTGCAGCAGGGCGGCGAGGCGCGCGATCGGGCAGGGCGGGGGCGGATGCGGTTCGGCGGCACCGCGGGGCAGGACCACCGGACCGGCCGTCATTCAGTCCCCTTCCGCCACCGGATTTTCCAGGGTGCCGATACCTTCGATGTCGATGGCGATGCGGTCGCCGGGCCGGAGCCAGACCGGCGGTTGGCGCGCCATGCCGACCCCGTGCGGGGTGCCGGTCAGGATGACCGCGCCGGCCGGCAAGGTGGTATCGGCACTGAGGAATTCCAGAAGGGCGGGCACATCGAAAATCATCTGCGCCGTGTTGCTCTCCTGCATGAGTTCGCCGTTCAACCGCGAGGCGATGCGCAGGTGCGGCGGGTCGGGCAATTCTTCCGGAGTGACCACCCACGGGCCGAGCGGGCAGAAGGTGTCGAACGATTTGGCGCGGCACCACTGGTGCCCCGAGCGCTGCCGTTGCCAGTCGCGCGCGCTCACATCGTTGGCGCAGGTGAAGCCGGCCACATAATCCATGGCCCCGGCGCGCGTCGCGTTCCGGCAGTCGCGGGCCAGCACGACGGCCAACTCGGCCTCGTAATCGACCTCGTCGCTGCGCAGGCGTCGCGGCAGAAGGATCGGCGTCCCGGGCCCGGTGACCGCGCGCGGATTTTTCATGAAAAGCACGGGATACGAGGGAACGGTCGCCCCGGTCTCCGCGGCATGGTCGCGGTAGTTCAGACCGATGGCGTAAACGGCGGATGGTTCGAGGGGCGCGAGCAGGCGGGCGGCGCGGACGGTGCGCCCGGTGACGCGGAACCCCGAGTCCCACGACCCGGCCAGTTCCTCGTAAAGGCCGGCCTCCCCCGTGGGGCGGCCGTGCCGGACGGCCCCGGACTCGTCGGTGATTCGCGCGATGCGCATGGATCCGTTGTAAGCCTGCCGAAGGTCTTGCGCAATGACGGCGGTGGTGAGATTACTCGGGGCATGCACGAGGGACGCGTGGTGGAGGCGGACGCCTTGGCGCGCGAGCGCGATGCTCTGGACGCCGCGGGCCGCCGTCTGGTTTTCACCAACGGCTGTTTCGATCTCCTGCATGCCGGCCATGTGCGCTACCTGCGCCAGGCGCGCGCCCTCGGGGACGCGCTGGCTGTCGGGTTGAACAGCGACCGTTCGGTGCGCGAATTGAAGGGCGCGGGCCGTCCGCTCAATCCGCAGGAGGACCGTGCCGAGGTGTTGTGCGCGCTCGGTTGCGTGGACTACGTGGTGATTTTCGACAGCCCGCGGGCCACCGGTGTCCTGCGCGCGGTGCGGCCGCATGTTTATGCCAAAGGCGGCGATTACACCCCGGACTCGCTCGATGCGGAGGAACGGGCGGCTTTGCAAGCGGGCGGGGCGGAGATCCGGATCCTGCCGCTGGTCCCGGGTCGCTCCACCACGGCGTTGCTGGAAAGGATGAACGGGGCGTGAGCGCGGGCGACAAATTGCGCATCGGCGTCCTCGGCTCGGGGGCGGGCACCAACCTCGACGCGATTTTTCGCGCCATCCACGACCGCATGCTGCCAGCCGAGATCAAAGTGGTCGTATCCGACGTGCGCGATGCGGGCATCCTGCACGTCGGCCGCGCCCATCGCGTCCAGACCAAATACGTCTACCCCGGGGAAGCGGAGGGCGTGCTCGACCCGGCCAGCGAGCACAACATCGTGAACGCCCTGCAGCACCAGCACGCGGACCTCGTCCTCTTGCTCAACTTCCAGCGCGTCCCCGGAGCCGATTTGCTCGGAGCCTTCCCGGGACGGATTCTCGATGTCCACCCGTCGCTCCTGCCCCGGCACCCGGGACCCCGGGCGTGGGAGGACGCGTTGGCCGCGGGGGACGCGGCGGCCGGTTGCACAGTCTACCGCGTCGGCTCGGACGGCGGTTTCGGCGAAATCGTCGCGCAGGCGGAGGCCGACATTTTGCCCGGCGACACGCCCGAAGTGCTGCGTGACCGCATCCGCGAGGCGGAAAACCTGCTCTTCCCCGCCGTGGTGGAATTTTTCGCGCGCGAACGTCCGTTTGCAGGGTAGACATCCGGGCGGCGGAAGCTTTTATTGGCGGCATGACGGTCGGACAAGGCTCGGCGGGCAATGTGATTGCCGCGCTGGCCAGCCTTTTCATTCCGGGGCTGGGTCAACTGCTGCAAGGCCGCTTTCTGGCGGCGGTGCTGTTCTTCGTCGGGGCCGCCGTGCTGTGGTTCGTCAGCCTCGGCACCCTCGGCTGGATCATGCACCTCTGGTCCTGCCTGAATGCGGCATTGTGGAAACCGCGGTGAAATGGGTTAATCTTGATCCATGAAAACCCTCCTGAACCACATCAACGGAAAGTGGGTCGCGGCGAAGAGCGGCGCGGCGCGCGACATTCTCAATCCGGCGAACAACCGTGTCATCGCCAAAGCGACCGAGAGCGGCGCGGCCGATGCGGAAGAGGCCATCAGCGCGGCGCGCAAGGCCTTCGACCGCGGTCCGTGGGGCAAAAGCACCGGACCCGAGCGCGCGGAGAAACTTTTCACCCTGGCCAATCTCATCGAAAAACACGCGGACGAGTTCGCCAAGATCGACACGGAAAACAACGGCAAGCCGCTGC
>Ga0172372_10001667_pt1 | contig 34417 bp, 28 predicted proteins | sample LakKiv5m_2_FD_114544 | JGI IMG/M metagenome (GOLD analysis project Ga0172372, IMG submission 114544) | Freshwater microbial communities from Kabuno Bay, South-Kivu, Congo - kab_092012_9.5m | ecosystem: Environmental > Aquatic > Freshwater > Lake | place: Democratic Republic of the Congo... | reverse complement strand
TCGACCCAGGGGTCCCAGCTCACCACCGCGTCCACCTCCCCCGCCCGCAGCGCGGGGAACAGCGCGTCGGTGGGCAGGTCCACCACCGTGCTGCCGAGCCCCTTCCCCCACGTCGCCCAGTCCATCGCCGGGGTGGAGCCCTGGGTCATCGCCACCCGCTTCCCCTTCAGGGCGGAGAGGTCCGCGGTGCCCGCCCGCGCCACGACCGCGATGCGGCCGAGGCTCCCCGGGCTCGCCACCACCCGCACGTCGGGCCGACCGCGCAGCATGTGCACCGCCGGGACCTCGCAGGAGAAGAAGGCGTCCAGCGCCCCGGCCGCTACCGCCTCCCCCTGCCCCTTCCCGGACACGTAGTCCGAGGTCTGGAGCGAAAGGCCGTGCGCGGCCGCGAGCTCGGGGTGGGCCTCGATCACCACGCCCACGTGCGCGTGCACCGGGGTCAACGAGGACCAGCCGAAGCGCAGGGTGGGCTCGGTGGGCGCGGCGGGCGGACCCTCGGGCTCGGGGACCTCCGGCGGGCCCGGGAAGCGGTCGCGGAGGTCCACGGCGAGCTGCTGCGCGATGCGCGCGTGCCCTTTCGCGTTGGGGTGGAACACGTGGCCCGCCTGGAAGAGCCCCTCCTCCCGCGTGCGCGACCAGCGATCGTCCACCCGCACCACCCGCACATCCGTCAGGGCGGCGACCGCGGCGCGGTAGGCCGGATTCACGTACCGGTCCACCAGGTCGGGCTCGGTCCGGTTGATGGGCATGTCGATCCAGGCGAAGTCAGGCGAGATGGCCTGCATCGCGCGGATGTTCGCGAGGAAGTCGTCCAGCGGGACCCGCGCCACGAGCCCGGCCAGCTCGTCCTCGGGGAGCTTGCCGTACAGGGGCTCGTCGCCGGCGGCGCGGACCGTGTACGCCCCCGGCGCGCCCCGTCGGGCGATCGAGAGGGTCACCTCGCGCCCGAGCAGGTACAGCTCCGACCGGAACAAGAGCCGTTGCAGGGTGCGCATCGGGCCCGGCGGGACCACCCGCGCCGCGTCGGGGAGGTACTCGGGCCCCGGGTCGTTGTTGAACCCCGCGATGACGAGGTCGGGCTGGTAGCGGCCCCCCACGTCCTCGAGGAACTGCAGACCCATCACGGTGGTCCAGCCCGGGACCGCGCCGTTGAGCACCACCACCTTCTTGGAGGTGCGCCCGGCGAGCAGCGTCTCCAGCTGGTGCTGCCAGGTCTCGTCTCCCTCCACCCCGTGCCCGAAGTTGGAGGAGTCCCCCAGGGTGAGCACCCGGAACTCGTCCGCCGGCTTCTCCCGGGGCACCGTCACCCCCCGCATCCCGTCGGGGTTGGTGGTGATGCGGCCGCCGCCCTTGAGGTTGTCGAAGTCGCGCAGGTTCGGGCGCACCACCCACTGGAGCACCGGGTCGGGGCGGAAGTAGGTGACCATGTCCACCGCCAGCCATGCCCGCAGGCCCAGCTCGGTCAGCGCCATCGCCGCGAGCAGCAGCGCGAACGGGGCCAGCCGGCCCCGCGGGCGGAGCAGGGCGAGGCCGAGCGCGTAGAGGTCGAGGACCCCGCAGGCGGCGACCGCGAAGAGCACCATCGCGTTCTCGGGCGCGTAGGGCGACGCCGGGTCGATGAGCGGCCCCTTCTTCCAGCCCGGGGCGACCGAGAGGTGGAAGAGCCACGCCACGCCGATCACCGCCAGGTTGGCGCCGAGCAGCAGCGCCAGGGCGAAGCCGCGGCGGCGATCCATCAGCGCCGCCCGCCGGCCACGACCCGCGCCCAGGCGGCGTCCACCTCGCCGGAGGAGCCCGGCGGGACGCGGAAGAGCACCACCCGCTCGCCCCCGTCCGTGCTCTCGGCGGCGGGCGCGCCGAAGAGCGCCGTCAACGCCTCCCGCAGCGCCGCGGCGTCCCCCGGGCGGTAGGTGTCCAGGTGCACCGCGACGGCGCCCACGCCCAGCGCGCCCAGGTCGCCCAGGGCCGTCGGTGACACCTCGCTCCCGAGGATCTGCCGGGTCAGCCAGCGATCGGCCGTCTCCCGAGGGCTCTCCACCCCGGTGCCCAGGCACACCTCGAGGATGGGGCGGCCGTGCCCGACCTGCGCGTGACAGCCGAGCGCCCGCGTCCAGAGCTCGAGATCCCCGCCCGACCGATCCACGGCGCGGCCGTACAGGTCCAGCACCGCGGCGTCAGGAGGGGCGGCCGCATAGGCCGAGGGGGCCGTGCCCGGGAAGCTGCCGAGGCGCCAGGGGAGCGCGCTGCCCACCACGGCGTCGAGCACCACGAGGGGCAGGGCGAGGAGCGCCAGGCGGGGAAAGCTCCGGGCGCCGGCGGCGAGCACCCGCGCGCCCACCACGCCCGCGATCAGGGCGTAGAGCCAGCTGGCGCGGGCCGGGAAGCGCAGCAGCTCGACCCCGGGCAGGGCGGTGAGGGCCTCGAGGCCGGGATCGAAGGCGACGGTCCCGTGGTCCCAGGCGGGGGTGCGCCCGAGGGTGAAGGCCAACGCGGCGAGGGCGAGGGCGAAGGGGGCGCGCCAGCCCACCGTGGGAGCGGCGTCCTCGGCCCGGACGCGCAGCGCCACCGGGGCGAGGAGGAGGAGCGCGAAGCCCGTCCACCCGACCGGCGCCGCGACCGAGTGGGCCACGAGATCGGTCAACTGCGACCAGCCCGCCAGCGCCGAGAGCGGCAGGGTGCCGTCCACCAGGACCCGGGCGGGCGTGACCGCCTCGCCGTCGCCGAACCCGCCGCCCATCCCCCAGACCCAGGTGAGCCACCCCCCGGCGGGGAGCGCCACCGCGGCCACTCCCGGAGCCAGGGCCAGGGCCTTCCGGGGGGCGGCCAGGGCCAGCACCGCGAGGAGCACGAGCGCCTGGAGGCCCAGGTAGGCGCTGGTGAGGAGCGCGCCGGCGAAGCCGGCCCCGACCAGGAGCCCGGCCCTCCAGCCGCGCCCCCGCGCCCAGGCCCACCACAGGAGCGGGAGCCAGGGGTCGAGGAGCTGGTAGACGTGGCCCTCCAGCACGGCGGCGGCGGCGATCCCGGCGAAGCCGTACACCACCCCGGCCACCCAGGACCAGGGGCGCGCCACGCCGAACCCGTCGCCGGCGCAGCGCTCCGCGGCGAACGCGGACACGGCGGGGCCGACCACGGTGAACAGGCCCACCAGCACGCGGGCGGGCAGGAGGCCCTGGAACAGCCAACCGAGGAAGAGGAGCAGGTAGGAATCCGCCCGCACCAGGGACTCGCCGTGGGGCCAGGCCGACATCGAGGTGTAGAGCGACGCGGCGGCGGCGGGCGCCTGGTGGACCAGCCAGATGGTCGGGTAGAGGTCGAACTGGCGGGTCACCACCCGGTCCTCCCAGAGGAGGCAGGTCGGCCAGCTCCAGGCCGCGGAGAGCAGGAGGTAGCTGGCGAAGACGAGGAGGTGACCCCTCACCGTCGGGCCGCCCCGAGCGCGAGGGCGGTGGCGTAGCCCAGGGCGAGGGCCCCCCAGCCGAAGCGCACCCCCCACCAGGCGTCGGGCGGGACGGCCAGCTCCCCGCCGGCGCCGGGGGCGAAGGCGGACCGGACCGCCCGCGGCAGGGCGCCGGGGAGGATCTCGAAGCTGAGCACCTCGTGCTCGCGGCCCGAGAGCGGCACCATCCCCTCGTACACCTCGTCCCGGCGACCCGACACCTGGACCAGCCGGACCTGCACGAACCGCGACTCGGGCGCCCGGAACGAGCCGGAGAGGTAGCCCACGCCAGGGTCGGCGAGGAGCAGCGTGCCGACTCCCTCCCGGGTCGCCTCCACCTGGCCCTGCGCGTGCGCCCCGCGCACCACGATGGTGACCGTCTGCTCCCCTTCACCGAGGGAGGGCCCCTCGACGATCGGGGGGCTGGCGAGCCCGAGCAGGAGGAGAGGCTTCATCAGAGGGCTCCCAGCACGCGGTCGAAGGCGGCGGCGTCGTCGTCGCGGCGCAGCTGGTCGCGGTGGGACACCACCCACTCCCACTGCTCGGGGGTGAGCACCGCACCCAGCTCCACGCCGAGTTTCATCATCGCCACGTTGAGCTGGTGCCGGCGATCGCGCCGATCCAGGAGGCGCAGCCGGGTGCTCTTGAGCCGCTCCACGAGGGGGCCCGCCTCGGCCGCCACCGGCAGCTCGGCCAGGGCGCGGGCGAGCTCCACGGCCTCCTCGCCCCCCCGACCCGCGGGCTGACCGAGCGAGGCGCGGAGCCCGCGTTCGTGCTCGAGCGACACCGGCACGAAGATCGGGAGGACGGCGTGCGACGGCTGGGCGTTCCCGAGCGCCCAGAGGTGGGCGCCGGCCGACACGGCCAGGACGACCGCCACCCCCCAGGACGCGGCGCTCAACGCCCCCCCCGCACACGCGCGCGCTGGTCCTCGGGGAGGAGCGCCAGGACCGCGGCCACGTCCGCCGAGATGGCGGCCTCGTCGGCCAGGATGTCCCGCTGGAGCTGGCGCAGCTCGGCGTGCTCGGCCCGTGCGCCGTCCAGGAGCGCCCGCGCCGCGGCCCGTTGGTCGGCGTCCATCGGGTGGGGCGAGGCCTCCAGGGACTCCACCCCGCGCATCAGGTCGTCGAGGGAGAGGGTGGATCCCAGCCAGGCGAAGGCCGACTGCATGTCCCGCGCGTCCACCTGGGTACGGAGCGCCGGCCCGAGGCGCAGGGCCTCCTCCGCGGACAGGGGCGCCCCCCCGGGCACCACGTCCACCATGGGCGTGAGCACGTAGACCACGTGCTCCTGGCGGGCGCGATCCCAGGAGAGCCAGGACAGGACCACCTCGAGTCCGACCAGCCCGGCGACGAGTCCCCAGGCCGACCGCACTACTTCACCCGGAGGACGGTCGGTTCGGGCAGCCAGGTGCGCGACACCACGCACGAGACCGCCCAGGTGCAGGTACGGACCGAGGGCTGCACCGCGTTGCTGCCGCGGAACTCCACCGTCACCTCGCCCGTGAAGGCGGGGGGCAGGTCCTCGGGGAGGGTGAACCGCACCGAGACGTCGTCCACCTTCACGCTGGAGGTCCCGAGGAAGCGGCGCTCCTCGCCGGCCACGAGCTCCACGCCCACGTCCCCCGCGGGGTCCACCTTGTCGCCACCCGGGGACCACCGCAAGAGCACCTCGTCGCCCCGACGGTACGAGCTCGCCGCGGGGACCAGCGTCCGGGGCGCGAAGAGGTTGGGCACGTCCACCGCCACCACCGTGGTCCCGTCGGTCACCTCCACCCGATCCAGCTCGCAGGGAGCGGAGCCGTCGGGGGGGCAGCGCCGGGTGGCGGGGATGGCGCCCTCGAGCAGGAACTCGTACACGTCGCAGTCGCGGTCGTAGGTGTAGTCGTTGTGATCGACCTTGCCGTGCAGCCGCGGCACGGGCGTACCGTTCACCCGCGCCTGCAGGGACGGGATGTCCAGGCAGGCCCCCTTCTGCTCGGGGTGCAGGAACACCTGCACCCGCTCGGCCCGTTCGGGGACGGTACCGGTGTTCACCACCAGCACCGGCCGCTGGATCATGGGGATGGCGGCCGGGGGGAGGGCTTCGTCTTCGCAGGCGAGGAGGAGCAGCAGCACACCCGGGAGGTAACCCGCGGGCCGGGGGGCTCAGACTCCGAATGGGAGGCCGAGCGCCCACCAGGCGAGGAACATGGCGGCCCAGCCGACCATGAACACCCCCGCGTACGGCGCCATCAGCGCGAGCAGGCTCCCGGTGCCCAGCCCGGGCACCCACCGCCGGCCGGCCGCGAGCACCAGCGCGAAGTAGGGGTTGAGGGGGGTGACGATGTTGGAGACGCTGTCGCCGACCCGGTACCCGGCCTGGGTCACGTCGGGATCGACCCCCAGGAGCATGAACAAGGGTACGAAGACGGGGGCCATCAGGGCCCACTTGGCCGAAGCGCTCCCGATGAACAGGTTCCCGGCCCCGACGAGGAGCACGAAGGCCCCGAGGAGCACCCCGAGGGGCACGCCGGAGGCGCGGAGCACGGCGGCGCCCTCGACCGCCACGACGAGGCCCAGGTTGGACCACGCGAACCAGTTGATGAACTGCGCGATCGCGAAGGCGAGCACGATGTAGCCGCCCATGGTGGCCATGGTGTCCGCCATGGCCTTCACCACCGGCCGGTCGGAGCGGAACACGCCGGCCCCCACCCCGTAGCCGAGCCCGGCGGCGAGGAAGAGCGCGAGGAGGAGGACGATGAGGCTGTCGAAGAAGGGCTTCATCCCCCCGTCCGCGGCGCGGAGGAGCCCGTCGGAGGGCGCGGCGAGGGCGAAGATGCCCGCGAGCACCACCACGCTGGCGAGGAGCGCGCCCCCCAGACCGCGGCGCTCCTCGGAGCTCAGCGGGGCGAGCGCGTCGGCCGCGGCGGACCAGGGGCCCACCCGGGGCGCCACCAGCCGCCGGGTGACCCACGCGCCCAGCGCGGTCAGGAGCCCCGTGGAGGCGATCATGAACCACCAGTTGCACGCGGGGGTCACGGTCGCGGCCGGGTCCAGGAGCCGGGCGGCCGGCTCGGTGAGGCCGGAGAGCAGGGGGTCGAGCGCGGTCACGAACAGGTTGGCGGAGAACCCCGCGCCGATCCCCGCGAACGCCGCCGCGGTCCCGATGAGGGGGTGCCGACCCGCCGCCGCCCAGGCCGCCCCGGCCAGGGGGAGGAGGATGACGTAGCCGGCGTCGCCGGAGACGCTGGACATCACCCCGGCGAACACGGTGACCGACTCGAGCCAGCCCGCGGGGACACGCACCATGATCGCGCGGAGCAGCGCGCCGAAGAGCCCGGAGCCCTCGCACACCCCCACCCCGATCACGAGCGCCAGCACCGACCCGAGCGGGGGGAAACCGGCGAAGTTCTTGACCGCGTCGGTGAACATCCGGACCAGGAGGTCCCGCTCGAGGAGCGACCGCGCCGCCACCGCCTCGCCCGTGAAGGGGTGCACCGTGCCCACCCCGGCGAGGTCGCAGGCGACCGAGGCGAGCACGACGGCGACCGCCATGCCGACGAAGAGCGTGAGCGGCTCGGGGAGCCGATTGCCCAGGTTCTCGACGCGGTCCAGCACGCCCACGCCGACCCGTATCCCGCCGCATTCCCGCCGAGCGGGGGCTTCGGATAGGCGGACGCCCATGCTGCTCCTCCTCCTCGCCTGCACCGACCCCGCCGCGGGGAAGGTGCACTCGGCGGACCCCGGGACGGGGGCCACGACCCCCGACACGGACCCCACCCCCACGGACGTGCCCACGGCACAGGTGGCCCACACGCGGGAGCTGCGCGGCTTCTGGGTCGCCTCGGTGTGGAACCTCGACTTCCCCAGCGAGCAGGGCCTCAGCGTCGCCGAGGCCGAGGCCGAGCTGGACACCCTGGTGGAGGCGGTGTCCGCGGCGCACGGGAACGCCATCTTCTTCCAGGTCCGACCGGAAGGGGACGCCCTGTACGCCTCCGAGCTCGAACCCTGGAGCCGCTACCTGACCGGCACCCAGGGTCGGGACCCCGGGTACGACCCCCTCCAGGCGCTCCTGGACCGCGCCCACCCGCAGGGGATCGAGGTCCACGCCTGGCTCAACCCCTACCGGGCCAAGGCCGACGACGGCTCGAGCGCCGTCTCACCGCACGTGACGGTGGACGACCCCGACAACGTGGTCCCCTACGACGGGATGATCTGGATGGACCCGGGCGCGGCCAGCATCCTCGAGCGCACCACCGCCGTCGTGAGCGACCTGTGCGCCCGCTACCCGATCGACGGCATCCACTTCGACGACTACTTCTACCCCTACCCCGACGGCACCGACTTCCCCGACGACGAGAGCTGGGAGGCCTACGAGCGGGGCGGCGGCGCCCTGGCCCGGGACGACTGGCGCCGGGACAACGTGAATCGCCTCGTGGAGGCCGTCTCCCTGGCCGTGGCCGAGCAGCGGGAGGACGTGCGCTTCGGCATCGCCCCCTTCGGCATCTACCGCCCCGGCACGCCCGCCGGGGTCAGCGGGCTCGACCAGTACGCCGAGCTCTACAGCGACCCGGTGGCGTGGACCGAGGCGGGCTGGCTCGACTACCTCTCGCCCCAGCTCTACTGGACCCACGACTCCAGCGGCCAGCCCTTCGGTACGCTCATCGACTGGTGGGCCAACCTGCCCCAGGACGGGCAGTACACCTTCCCGGGGCTGTACCTCTCCAAGCTGGGGGAGTCGGGCTGGGATCTGGACGAGTTCGACACCCAGCTCGCCCTCACCCGCGCCGAGGCCGGGTCCGGCGCGCTCGGGCAGATCCACTACGCCATCGACCCCATCGTCGAGAACCGCGACGGGGTGACCGACCGCATGGCGACGGACTGGTACGCCACCCCCGCGGCCAGCCCGGTGCTGGTCTCCGCCGCGGCGGCCACGCTCACCCCCCCCACCGTCCAATCCACGGCCGAAGGGGTGGAGCTCTCCCACCCCGACCCCCTCCGCTACTGGGCGGTGTACGCCGCCGAGGGCGACGGGTGGACGATCGACCGGCTCGTGCCCGCCGACGTCGACAGCGTCGCGCTCGGCAGCGGTCGCTGGGCCGTGGCGGCGATCGACCGACGGGGGGTGGAGAGCCGGGGCGTGATCGTCGAGCGTTGAGGCCCGCGCGGGTCGTGACCGAACCGTGATGGCACGGTCGTAGCTTCCGCGACGATGACCGCATCTCCCTCGACGCTCTCCCTCGACCGGCCGGCGAACTCGACCCGGAACCTCTTCCACCTGGGGTCCGGGATCACCGCGCTGCTCATCGTCCGCTTCGTGCCCGAGCGCGAGTGGCTCGTCGCCATCGCCGCCACGCTGGCCGCCACCGCATGGACCTTCGAGGCCAGCCGCCGCTTCGTGCCTCGCTGGAACGACCTCCTGATGGCCGCTTTCGGCCCGGTGGCGCACGCCCACGAGCGCCACCACGTCAACTCGGGCACCTGGTACGTCACCGCCATGCTGGTGCTCGCGCTCTTCGTCGATCCCCTCCCCGCCGCCCTCGGGGTGATGGTGCTCGGCGCCGCCGACCCCGTCGCCGCCCAGGTGGGCCGTCGCTTCGGGCAGGTCCGGATCCGGCGCAACCGCACGCTCGAGGGCTCCGCCGCGTTCTTCCTCACCGCCTTCCTGGTGAGCCTGCTCGTGCTGGGGCTCTTCTGGCCCGGCACCGATCACGCCATCCTGGTCGCGCTCCTCGCCGCCGGGGTGGGCGCGGTGGCGGAGCTCGTCTCCGGCACCATCGACGACAACCTGCTCATCCCGCTCGCCGTGGCGGGCGCCACCAGCCTGCTGGTCTGAGCGAAGGGCGGCCGCGCCCCGGCCGCGGACTAGGCGACGGCGCGGACGGCGTCCATGCCGCGCTCGGGGACGCCGAAGCGGGTCGCGAGGCGGCGTAGGCGCGCATCTCCCGACCCCCCGCAGGGAACCCACCCCGTGGCCCCGACGAGGAGTCGGACGTGGTGGCCCGGTCCGTGGGGCCAGTCCAGGGCCTCGACGCCTCGCAGGCGGGCCGACACCGCATCCAGCTCGGCCAGCGGCACCTCGCCCGAGACGAGGACCAGCGTGGTGTCCGGGCGGCGGGCCGCCGCGAAGCGCCGGGCCAGGCCCTTCCAGTCGGTGTCGGGGCCGGGGACCGCGATCCAGACCTCTCCGGAGAGCCCGAGCTCCACCGGGTGCCGCGCCGCGAGCGCGGGGAAGCCGTCCAGCCCGTGCTCCCGGAGCCCGGCGAGGAGCCCCTCGGCCCACCACCCGCGGTGACGCTCGGTGAGGACCGCCACGAGCCGGCGCTGGGACTCGGCCACGTAGGGCCGCCAGGCGTCGCCGAGGGCCTCCACCGCCCCCAGGTCCAGCCCCGCCAGGCTCGCCCCCGCGCGGTCGAGCACCCCGTCCACGCCGGCCCGCATCGCGAGCGTGGCCTCCAGGGCGGGCACCTCGTGGTCGGGCACGTTCCACCCCTCCAGGAGCTCCGCGTGCTTGAGGTAGAGGCGGACGTGGGCTCGGGCCACCATCGGGGTCCGGCGCGCCAGGTAGTCCCAGCCCCAGGTATGGAGGTGGGTGGCGCCGGCCTCCGGGAGGTAGAGCACGGGCAGACCCAGGCGCAGGCCGAGGTCGGTGTCCTCCCCCCCGTAGTGGCGGAAGGCCTCGTCGAAGCCGCCGGCGGCGCGCACGGCCTCGGCCGGTGCGCTGACGTTGCAGGTGTAGAAGTAGATGGACCGGTGGAACTGGCCGGCGGTCAGGTCCGCGTAGCAGAAGACGAAGCGGCCGGTCTCACACACGCGCATGAGCGCGTTCGAGAGGGCGGTGGGGGGCTGGACGAAGCTCCCCAGGACCGCGACGGGGTGGTCGAAGGCCGCGTGGCCGGCGACATGGGCGGCGAGGCACCCGGGATGCGGCAGGGTGTCGTCGTTCACGAGGTGCAGGAGGCGGCCGCGCGCCGCGGCGATCGCGGTGTTGCGGGCGGCGGCGAGGCCGCCGTTGGGCCGACGGATCACGGTGACCGGGACCCCGAAGCGGAGGCCCTCGAGCGCGCGGTCGGTCCCGTCCCGGCTGCCGTCGTCCACCACCACCATCTCGTAGCGACCCTCGGGGAGCCCCTGGGTGCAGAAGCCCTCGAGGGTGCGGCGGAGCACGTCCTTGCGATCGTAGGTGCAGAGGAGGACGGAGAGGTCCACCGGCCCGCCGCGGGCCGCGGTGTCGAGGAGGTCCAGCTCCACGAGGTCCGCCGCGTCGAGCCGCTCGGCGTCCCGGCGGTCCACGTGGAAGAGCGGCGCGTCCACCCGGGCCAGCCGACCCGCGGCGGCGAGCTGGTCCAGCAGGAGCCGCTCGACGGGATGGAAGGCTTCGGCGCCCACCTCGGCGAGCACCTCGCGCCGCCAGATGGTGGCGCCCCGCCACGCCCCCGTCCCGGGGGCCGTCCCCTCGGCCGGGATGGTGGCGACGAAGCTCTCGGGCGGCTCGGAGAGCCAACCGGCGACCCGGACGGCGCCGGCCTCGGGCGCGGCGTCCAGGGCGCGGACCGCGTGGGCCAGCTGGGAAGGGAGCGCGTGCACGTCCGGCCGCCAGACGGCGACGTACCGACCGCGAGCGGCCGCGGCGCCGGCGGCGAGCGCGACCCCGCGGGACCAGGTCGGCACGTGTAGGACGCGCGCCCCCGGCACCTCGGCGGGGGTGTCCCGGGTGTCCACCACCAGGAGCTCGGCCACGACGCCACGCTGGTCGGCGAAGCGCGCGGGGAGCTCACCCGGCGGGGAGTCGGGTCCGACCACCACCAGGGTCGTGATCTCCGGAAGCGCCGGCCCGGCCGACGGGGCGGCCACCTCGGCGGCGAAGCCGGCCCGCTCGCAGAGCTCGGCGTAGAGCTCCGACACCTCGGCGGGCAGCTCCCCTTCGGGGGTGGACCGCCGCATCAGGGCGTCCGGGAAGTCCGCGTCCACCGGGGCGTCCAGGAACCGCCCCAGACGCCCGACGCCCTCCGGGGTCAGCGCCTGGTCGTAGTGGAGGAAGAGCCAGCTGTCGCGACGCGCGTGGCGGCGCAGCACGGAGCGGTAGATCGCCGCCCACAGCTCCAGCGCCCGGCCCAGGTCGAAGGGCACCCCGCGGAGGTAGGCCGCGGTCCCCACCTCCTTCACCATGCTGCCCGCGGTCGCGAGCGGGTGCCGGAACACGCACACCAGCCCGAAGTCCTCGAGGAAGGGGCGCCAGGCGGGCAGGGTGAACGCGAAGCGCGGGTCCTTGTAGCAGTAGGGCCGACGCGCGGTGGCGCGCCGGATCCGGGCCTCGAGCGCCCCCGCGGCCCGGATCTCGGTGTCCACGGGCAGGGCCGCGAGCCAGCGCTGGTTCTCCCCGAGCCCGCTCGACGCCGGCACCGCTCCCGCGAGGAGGGCCTCGTTGATCCCGTTGATCTCGGGGTCCTCGAAGAAGCCCTTGGGGTTGGCCGTACGGGGGCGGTAGAGCTGGTCGCCCATCGCGTAGCCCGCCTGGGCGAGCGTCCCGGTGACCATGCTGGTGCCGCTGCGACCGGAACCGAGAACGAGGCAGTTTCGCATGCCCGGCCATCGGTCGCGCCGCGAGCAGATTTAGCGGGGCGCCCGCCGCTTCTCCTTCCGGGCCAGGATGGCCTCCATCTCGTCCATGATCCGGTCCATCCGGCGCGCGACCGCGTCGTACGGCGCAGGGGTGGCCAGATCGACCCCGGCCCGCTTCAGGAGGAGGTAGGGCTGGTCCGAGCCGCCGGCCTTCAAGAGCCCGAGCGTGCGATCGAGCGCCCCCGGCCGCCGCGCCAGCAGGTCCTCGGCCAGGAGCGAGGAGGCGGCGATGGAGGTGGCGTACTGGTAGACGTAGTAGTTGTAGTAGAAGTGGGGGATGTAGGCCCACTCCACCCCGTCGGCCTCGTCGATGCGCGTGACCCCGGCGTCGGCCCCGTAGTAGCGCCGGAGGACCTCCAGGTACATCGCCGAGAGCGTCTCTCCGGTGAGCGGCTCGCCCTGCTCCACCCGCCGGTGCATCGCCAGCTCGAACTCGGCGAGCTGGGCCTGGCGGAAGTAGGTGCCCCGCAAGCCCTCGAGCGCCTGCCCCAGGTAGTAGAGCCGTTCGTCGTCCGTCTTCGCGCCCTTCAGCACCAGGTCGAGCAGCAGGGCCTCGTTGAGGGTGGAGGCGACCTCGGCGGTGAAGGTGGCGTACTCGGCCTTGGCGTACGGCTGCGCGCGCGCGGAGAGCACCGAGTGGATGGCGTGGCCCCACTCGTGGGCCAGCGTGGTCACCGACTCGTAGTCGCCGTGGTAGTTCAGCAGCAGGTAGGGGTGGACCTCGGCCGCACCCCCGTCCATGTAGGCGCCGCCCACCTTCCCGGGGCTCGGGTACACGTCCATCCAGCGCGCCCCCAGCCCCTCCTTCAGCGCCGCGCCGTACTCCGGCCCCAGGGGCTTGCACGCCTCGAGGGTGAGCGCCTTGGCCTCGTCCACGGTCCAGGTCCGGTCCAGGTCCACGAGCGCCGGGTAGAGGTCCTGGTAGCCCAGGTCGGAGACCCCGAGCATGCGCGCGCGGAGGCGCAGGTAGCGGTGGAGGGTGGGGAGGTTGGCGCCGGTGCGGGCCACCAGGGTCTCGTAGACCGCGGCCGGCACCTGATCCTGGGCGAGCGCGGCCGCGACGCTGGTGGGGTACCCCCGTGAACGGGCCAGAAACCAGTGGCCCTGCACCGCGGTGTCCAGCATGGCGCCGAGCACCCCCTGGAAGTCGTGCAGCGCACCGAAGAAGGCCTGGAACACGAGATCCCGGTCCGCCCGCACCGGCGAGGAGCGGGTCATCACGTAGGCCGCCGGGTCCAGCCGGGTGGCGGTGCCGTCGGAGAGGGTGACCGTGGGCCAGGGCAGCTCCCCGTTCACCAGCACGGTCCGCATCCGGTCGGGCGCCCCCAGCACGGTGGCGGTGGCGGCGAGGAGCTGCTCCCCCTCGGCGTCCAACGTGTGGGGCGCGCGCGCGAGGGTGGAGCGGAGCCAGGCGTCGTAGGGGAGGAGCCCGGGGTCCGCGGCGATGGCCGCCTCCACCGCGGGAGCCCCCAGGGCCAGGATCTCCGGCGCGAAGAAGGAGCCGACCTCGCCCACCCGGGCGTAGAGCTGCTCCGCGCGCTGCGAACGGGCCAGCCAGGCGGCGTCCCGCGTGTCCACGTTGGAGGCGTTGCTGGCGTAGGTGTACACGCGGCTGGTGCGGCGCTGCAGCTCGAAGCGGAGGTCCAGGCAAGCGCGGAGCTGGGCCGCGAGCCCGCCTCGGCAGGCCTCGAGCCGGGGGAGGTCGGCGTCCACCCCGGCGAGCGCGGCTTCCCAGGCCTGCACGGAGGGGTAGACCTGGGAGAGGTCCCAGGTGTCCGCGGGCCGGGGGTTGGGGAGCTCCGCGGCGAAGGCCAGGCTGAGAAGGAGGACCACGTCGTGCTCGGGCGTCCGGGGGACTATCCGGCCGACCGCGCCGGGCCGAGGGCGGGCACGGGGCGGGTTAGCCCGCGACCCTGGACCCGCGTCCGTCGCCAGGGTGCACCATCTCCCCCCTCGACCTCCTCGACCCCCTCGGCTTCGGCCGCCCCGGCTACGAGCGGCACGCCCGCGGCTTCGACCCCGAGCACGACCGGCGCTCGCTCACCGGGCTCCGGGTCGCGGTCACCGGGGCGAGCTCCGGCCTGGGGCTCGCCACCTCCCAGGCGCTCGGTCGCCGGGGGGCCACCGTCTTCCTGCTCGTCCGGGACGCCGCGAAGGGCGAGGTGGCCCGGGCCACGGTGGGGCCCGACGCGCGGGTGGTGCTCGTGGACGTGGCGGTGCGGGCGAGCGTGGACGGCGTGGACCTGCCCGAGCTGGACGTGCTGGTCCACAACGCGGGCGCCCTCGACACCCGGCGCGCCGAGGTGGAGGGCCTGGAGCGCACCGTGGCCACCCACCTCGTGGGGCCCTGGCGGCTCTCCCGCCGCGTGCGCGCGGCCACCACCGTCTGGGTGAGCAGCGGGGGCGGACTCACCCAGCGCCTCGACGTGGAGCGCACCTTCCACCCGCCGGAGCCCTTCGACGGCGTGAACGCCTACGCCCGCGCCAAGCGCGCGCAGCTCGCGGTGGCGCGCCGACTGGGCCACCACGCCATGCACCCGGGCTGGGCCGACACCCCGGGCGTCGTCTCCGGGCTCCCGGCCTTCCATCGCCTCACCCGGAGCATCCTGCGCACCCCCGCCCAGGGGGCGGACACCATCGTCTGGCTCGCGGCCACCCGCCCCGCCGGCCGGGACTTCTGGTTCGACCGGGCCCCCGCGGAGGAGTTCCCCATCCCCTGGACCCGGCCGCCCGAGGGGGCCGAGGAGCAGCTCCTGGCGCGCCTGGAGGCGGTGGCCTGAGCGCGCGGGCCGCCCGGCTCAGCGCGGCTGGCGGTTCCGCATCAGGCCCTCCTGGGCCACGCTCGCCACCAGGGTCCCGTCCTGGGTGTAGAAGCGCCCGGTCACGAGCCCGCGCGCGCCCGTCGCGGAGGGGCTCTCCACGTCGTAGAGGAGCCACTCGTCCATGCGGAAGGGGCGGTGGAACCACATCGCGTGGTCCAGGCTGGCCACCTGCATGCCGGGCGTGAGCCAGCTGACCCCGTGGGGGAGCATGGCGGTGATGAGGAAGTTGAAGTCCGAGGCGTAGGCGAGGAGGTAGCGGTGGACCGCGGGGTCGTCGGGGAGGCGCCCCGCGGCCCGGTACCAGAGCTGCCGGCGGGGCGGAGCCGGGCGCGGCTTCAGGAGGTTCAGCGGCTGCGCCGGGCGGATCTCGATGGGCCGATCGGCGAGCGCCATGGCCCGGAGGGGCTCGGGGATGACCGCGGCGTGCGCGCGGGCCAGGTCGAGCTCGGACGGGAGCCCCTCCGGCCCCGGCACGTCGCGCCGGATCGGCTCGGCGTGGTCGAAGCCGGGCTCGTCCCCCTGGAACGAGGCCGAGAGGCTGAAGATGGCGTGGCCGCCCTGCACCCCTCGCACCCGCCGGGTGGTGAAGCTGTTCCCATCCCGGATCGGGTCCACGTCGTAGACGATGGGCCGCCGCGCGTCGCCCTGCCGCAGGAAGTAGGCGTGGAGGGAGTGGACGTGACGGTCGGCCGGGACGGTCTGGGCGGCGGCCGAGAGCGCCTGGCCGAGCGCCTGCCCGCCGAAGACCGCGCCCCAGCCCAGGTCCTGGCTCTGGCCGCGGAAGAGGTTCTGCTCGATCCGCTTGAGGCGGAGGAGCTCCAGGAGTTCGGCCAGCACGTCGCGAGGAGGGTTCACCCCCCCGGGTTATCGCCCCGGGGGAGGTCCCGTGACCCACCTGCTCCCGCTCCTGCTCTTCGGATGCCCCGCACCGGCCACGGTGGTGAACTGGTGCGAGTCCAACCCGGAGGACTGCCTCGCCTGCGACGCCGACGTGGACTGCGCCTACGGGGGGAACCCCTGCACCGAGACCGTCTACTGTGCGCACGTGGAGCAATCGATCGCGGTGATCCAGATCGGGTGCGACGCCGCGCTCGAGCACCCCTGGCCGCCGGACCCCACCTGCCACTGCGTGGAGGGGGCCTGCCGCGCCGACGAGTGAGCCGAGCGCCGCCCTACTCCTCGACCACCCCCCAGCTCCCGACCGCGACCGCCTCGGCCCAGGCGGTGCAGGTGTCGCCGTCGTCGCAGGGCTCCGAGCCCGACGCCTGGCCGTCCACCACCCCCGTGCTCCCGGCGGCGTCGAAGCCCCCCCGCGCCCAGGCCCGCAGGCTGTCGTAGCCCTCGGCGGTCACGTCCTCGAGGATGTCCCAGCTGCCGACCACGGTTTCCAGGTCGATCTCGTGGTGGAAGCTCATCCCGGTGGCGGCCTCGGCCGCGAGGACCACCGCCCAGCTCTCGTCGAAGCGGCCGTCGGCGGTCGCGAAGGCGAGCGTCGCGTCCACCTCCACCCGGTCGGTGCAGACCGGGGCCATGAGCGTGTAGGTGCCGCCGTCGTCGGGGTACACCGCCTCGCTGTCCACGAACCGGGCGGTGGAGGCGTCCGCCACGACGTCCAGGGTCAGGGTGGACGGGTCGTGGTTGGCCCAGTCGAAGGGGGCCTCGTGGGACCCGTCGGCGAAAGCCAGGACGTCCGCGGCGGCGAAACCCAGCACGGTGACCTCGTCCGCCGCCACGGCGGTGGGCGTGTCCTCGCAGTGGGCTCCCTCGTCGACGGTCTTGCCGGGGCAACCGGCGAGCAGCAGCGCGATCCACATCTCAGACCTCCGCTCGGGAGCGTTGCAAGCGACGTGCCATGAGCGCGCCCACCAGGAGGAGCAGACCGCCCGCGCCCCCCCCGGGCGCGCCGGCGCAACCGCAGCCCTGCGCCCCCTTCTCGCCGGGGCGCTCGGCCACGGGATCCCCGCCGGTGTCGTCGGTCGGCGCGGTGTCCACGGCGCCCGTGTCGCCCGGGGCCGCCTCCACGGCCGCGCGCCAGGTCCAGGTCTCGCCGTCACGCACCTCGGTGCCGGCGACGTCGTCCGGGAGCACCGCGGCCACGATCCAGGCCTCGTCCACGCCGGCGGGCACCTCGAGCTCGACCTCGCCCACGAAACCCTCCCCCTCCGCGGTGAGCGGGACGAGGGTGTAGGTCGGGACCCGGTCCGTCTGCGTCACCACCGTGACGCCCCAGCTCGCCCCGGAGCCTGCGTCACCGACCGCGGCGGCCTCGAAGCGGACCCGGACCGGACCGGGCTCTGCGTCCCAGGCCACGGTGTTCACCCCGTAGGCCTGGGGCAGGGTCTCGTCGGGGGCCTCGAACCAGCCGTCGGTGAGCGCGTCGAGCTCCCCCACCACGCTCGCGTCCTCGCGGGTGTAGTAGCGGGCGTAGGCCTCGACCCACTCCTCCATCCCGCGGCCGTCGGCGTAGTCCCACACCGCGTTGTGCGCGGCGAAGCGCGCGAAGGCGTCGCCGATGTCCAGCCCGCGGTCCTCGAGCGCCGCGGCGAGCGAGGCCTGCGGGGTGGCGCCCTGGGCGTCCACCCAGGCGTCGTGCACCACCGAGGCGTCGGCCATGTGCTCGGTCAGGAACCGGGGCCAGACCGCGGCCCCGTACTGGTGGTACTCCTGGAGCGCGCCGGTGTCGGGGTAGTCGAAGAAGTGCACCGGGTACTGGGGGAGCAGCGCGTACCCGAAGAGGAACACGTACCAGTCGGGGTTGGTCGGGTGGACCTCCCCCTCGACCCACATGGCGGTGGCCTCCCAGAACCAGGCGTCCACCCCGTCGTAGGTGTAGGCCCGCGTCACGTCCTGGATGGCGTGGAAGAACTCGTGGGCGGCGGTGGTCTCGTAGTAGCCGCCGCTCACCGTCTCGGGCGCGATGACGATGTAGGGCATGCCCTCGCGATCCCGGTTGTAGTAGCCGGCCGCCCCGTAGGAGGCGGGGGCGCCGTCGCCGGAATCGCCGAGGTAGACATTGAACTTGTAGCGATCGGAGCCGGTGGGGAGCGGGTAGCCCATGGCCTCGACCTCGACCTCCCAGGCCAGCTCGAAGGCCTCGGCCAGGCGCGTGGCGTCCTCGGCGGAGAGGCTCCCCCGGCTCCCCCATTTCACCGCGAAGTTGTCGGACTCGACGGCGTTCGGGAAGTCGCCGAAGCTGTCGCGGACCGCCTTCTCGGCGGAGGTGGCGTGGGCGAGCGGCGGGAGCTCGGCGAGGGGGAACTCACCCAGGCCGACGAGCGGCAGACCGCAGAGCAGGTGCACGAAACCTCCGACCGGCCGGGAGCCTAGGTGTCGTCTTCCCCGTCACAGTTCGAGTCGACGCCGTCGCCGGGGGTCTCGGTGTTGCCCGGGAAGCGGGTGGGGTCGTTGTCGTCGCAGTCGTCGTAGACGTCGGAGCCGTCGCCGTCGGCGTCGACCACGGTGATCCCGTAGAGCGCCTGCACCCCGGTCTCCTTCCCGCCGCTGTCGTCCCCGGCGGTGCAGCCCGCCGCGACCAGGCCGAGGGCGAGCACGGCCGCGGTGGCGGCGCGAGGGGCGCCGGTGGCGCCGCAGTGGGGGCACGGGAGCCCCGGACGGTGGAAGGTTCCGCAGGTGCCGCAAGCTCGAAGCATGAGACGTACTCCTCGTGCACCCACGATAGCACCGGTCTCCGCGCGACATCGATGTCGTGGTCCGCGGCCCGGCTACGCTGTGGCCATGGCCCGCTTCGAACGACGCCGACTGGACCCCGCCGGCCCGCCCACCCCCGTCTACGTGGTGTGGGAGCTGACCCTCCGCTGCGACCAGCCCTGCCAGCACTGCGGCTCCCGCGCCGGTCACGCCCGGCCTCGCGAGCTCACCCCCGAGGAGTGCCTGCGCCTGGTGGATCAGCTGGCCGGCATGGGCACGCGCGAGGTCACCCTCATCGGCGGCGAGGCCTACCTCCGGCCGGACCTGTACGACATCGTGGCCCGCTTCGTGGAGCGCGGGGTCGTGGTGACCATGCAGACCGGGGGGCGCGCGCTGACCCCCACCCGCGCCCGCACCTTGAAGGACGTGGGGCTCTACGCGGTGGGGGTGTCCATCGACGGCCCCGAGGACACCCACGACCAGCTGCGCGGCAACGTCGGGAGCTGGCGGGCGGCCCTGCGCGCGCTCGAGGCCTGCCGGGAGGTCGGGCTCGTCACCACCTCGAACACGCAGGTGAACGCGCTGACCTGGAACCGGCTCGAAGAGACCGCGTCCTTCCTCCGCGACCACGGGGTGCGCTCCTGGCGTAGCCAGCTCACCGTGCCCATGGGCAACGCCGCCGATCGCCCGGAGTGGATCCTCGCTCCCGAACGTGTGGTGGACGTCATCGACACGCTGGCCCGGATCCAGCTCGACGCGGTGGAGCACCCCCGCGCCCACGAGCGCCCCCACCCGCAGCGCACCTTCGACGTCGCCATCGGCAACAACCTCGGGTACTTCGGCCCTCACGAGGAGCTGCTCCGCTCCCACCCGGGGGGCCGGAGCGCCCACTGGGGCGGCTGCTCGGCCGGCATCGGAGTGATGTCCATCGAGTCCGACGGGACGCTGAAGGCCTGCCCGTCCCTCCCCACCGCGCCCTACGCGGCGGGGAACGTCCTGGAGCTGGAGCCGGCACGCGCCTGGGCCGAGGCCCCGGCGATGCGCTTCGCCCGCGATCGCGACGGCAGCGAGCTGTGGGGTTTCTGCAGGGGCTGCTACTACGCCGATGTCTGCCAGGCCGGGTGCAACTTCACCACACATTCGGCCTTCGGGCGGCGCGGGAACAACCCCTGGTGCTACCACCGCGTGCAGAGCTTGCGGCGGGAGGGACGGCGCGAGCGGGTGGTGCAGGTGGAGCGGCCCGCGGGGCTGCCCTACGACTTCGGCCGCTTCGAGATCGTGGAGGAGCCGCTGCCGTAGACGCGGCGCCCGGCCCAGGGTCGGTTAGCCGCGCGCCACCATGATCGAGCTCTCCAACCTCACCCTGCAGTACGGCGCGCAGCTCGTCTTCCTCGACGCCTCGTTGAAGATCAACCCGGGCGAGAAGGTGGGGCTGGTGGGGCCCAACGGCGCGGGGAAGACGACGATCTTCCGGCTGCTCCTGGGCGAGGAGCGCCCCGACGAGGGGACGGTGGAGCGTCCCCGGCGCCTGACCGTGGGCTACTTCCGGCAGGACTTCGCGGAGTGGAAGGACCGGAGCGTCCTGGCGGAGACCGTCGCGGGCGCGGGCGAGCTGGCCGACCTGGGCGAGGAGCTGGCCCGGCTGGAGGCACGGCTCGGGGACGTGGAGGACCCCGACTACGATCACGTGCTGGAGCGCTACGGCGAGGTCCAGGGGCGCTTCGCCGCCGGCGGCGGCTACGACCTGGACGCCCGCGCCCGCGCCGTGCTCGCCGGCCTGGGCTTCTCGCAGGAGGAGATGGACGGGAACATCGGGGCCCTGTCCGGCGGCTGGCGCATGCGGGTGCAGCTCGCGCGCATGCTGCTGATGCGGCCGGAGCTCCTGCTCCTGGACGAGCCCACCAACTACCTGGACATCGAGTCCATCGTCTGGCTCGAGGGCTGGCTGCGCGACTACCCGGGCGCGCTCCTGATGACCTGCCACGACCGGGACGTGCTCAACCGGGTGGTCCGGCGCATCGTGGAGATCGACGGCGGGAAGATCCGGTCCTACCCCGGCGACTACGACGCCTACGAAGCCGCGCGCGCGCTCGACGCCGCCCAGCGGGAGGCCGAGTACGAGAAGCAGCAGGCCATGCTCGCGAAGGAGCTGCGCTTCATCGAGCGCTTCAAGAAGCAGCCGAGCAAGGCCTCCCAGGTGCAGAGCCGGGCCAAGAAGCTCGAGAAGATCGAGCGCGTGGAGCCGCCGAAGCGCTTCGTGGAGCGGCGCTTCGCCTTCCGGCGCCCCGAACGGGGCGGGAACGACGTGCTCGCGCTCAAGAAGGTCACCAAGCGCTACGGCGAGCGCCCCGTACACCGCGGCGTGGACCTGGTGGTGCGGCGCGGGGAGCGCTGGGCGATCATGGGCGAGAACGGCGCGGGGAAGACCACCCTCCTCAAGATGATGGCCGGCGCGCTGCGCCCCGACGAGGGCGACGTGGTGGTCGGGGCCTCGGTGACCCTGGGCTACTTCGCCCAGCACCAGATGGAGCAGCTCGACGGTCAGCGGAGCGTGATCGAGGAGCTCGAAGCGCACGCGCCGCGGGCCGGGCTGGGGGTGCTCCTGAACCTCGCCGGGGCCTTCGGCTTCTCCGGGGACGACGTGGACAAGCCCGTCCACGTGCTCTCCGGCGGCGAGAAGTCTCGTCTGGCCCTGGCCAAGATGCTCTTCGACGCCCCCAACCTGCTCGTGTTGGACGAGCCCACCAACCACCTGGACCTCACCACCAAGAAGGCGCTCACCGAGGCCCTGCGGGACTACGACGGGACCGTGGTCTTCGTGAGCCACGACCGCGCCTTCCTCCGCGCGATCGCCACCCGGGTGGTGGAGCTCCAGCCTGGCGGCCCCCGGGTCTACGAGGGCAGCTACGACGAGTACGTGCGCGCGATGGGCCGGGAAGCGCCGGGGCTGCGCGCCGCCGGCTGATCCCGTCCCGTACGTGCTACCCTCCGCGCATGCCCTACCGCCTGACGCGTGACGAGGTCGCCCGCATCATCGCCGACGAGGACGCCCTGGCGACCCTGCGGAACTACACGCTGGACGAGGTGTGGGCGCGGGTCGAGTCCCCCGAGGAATGCGAGGACGAGGGCGAGGCCTTCAACCTGCTCATGGCGGTGATGTACGAGCTGCGGCCGGTGGGGCACTTGTAGAGGCGGTCGCTCCAGCCCCCAGCCTCCCTCACTGCCTCGAGAGCCAGCTCCGAAGCCCATCCAGCGAGTCCAGGCGCACCACGCCGGGGGAGTCCATGGCGCCGGACCCGCCCACGACGAGGCTGACGGTGGACGGGAGCGCCGCGCGCAGCGCGGCGAGGTGAACCGCACCGTCCGCCCGGGAGGCGGCCTCCGAGATGCTCACGAACACCGCCGCGGCGGCGGTGGTCGCGGCGCCGGCCGCCGCCTCCGACGGGGGCAGATCGACCCCGAAGTACGCCACCCGCCACCCTTCGAGGGCGAGCCCGGTCGCGACGAGGTGCAGCCCGAAGGAGTGCCGTTCGCCCGGCAGGGTGACGCAGAGCCCCACCGGGCCCCGGTTCCCGTCGGCGATCGGGCGCCAGGCGTTGGCGAGGAAGTCGCGCAGGCGCTCGGAGAAGGCGTGTTCCTGGTAGATGGTGAGGCGGCCGGCCTGGGTGGCCTCGCCCACCTGGCGCAGGAGCGGCAGGATGTGCCCGATGGCGAAGCCCCACAGCCCCTCGCGGGCCACGATCTGGCGGAAGAGCGCGTCCATGCCGGGGCCATCGAGGTTCTCGACCCCCTCCCAGACGTGACGCGCCGACGGGGCGGGCGCCACGGCGGTGCCGGACTCCCCAAGGAGCCCGCGCAGCTCCGAGATCGACGCCTTGAACACCGCGGCCGGCCGATGGCCCGCGCCGATGGCGCGCGAGGCGAGCCGAACGTGATCCACCGCCTCGGCCCCGTAGACCCGCTGGCCCCCGGAGGTGCGGGTCGCCACCGGGAAGCCGTACCGGCGCTCCCAGGTTCGGAGGGTGGGAGCTGGAACGCCCGTCGCCTCCGACAAGGCTCCGATTCCGTACTGGAGGGAGCCAGCGTCGGACGCTTCGAACGGCGAGGACGGATTGGAGGGGTGATCAGTCATTGAACAGCTTGTGAATATCTTAGGTCCGCGACGCCCCGCAGACAAGGCGAAAAACGCCCCCCACCCCCGAAAGGTCCCATGCTCGACCCTACTCGTGTACGCCCCCTCACCTGCCACGACCTCCGCCGGGACGGCGCCTACGTCCTCTACTGGATGACCGCGGCCCGACGCACCCGCCACAACCCGGCCCTGGAGTGGGCGGTCACGCTGGCGGCGGACGCCGGCCGCCCCCTGGTGGTCCTGGACGCGCTCCGCGCCGACCACCCCTACGCCAGCGCCCGGACCAGCACCTTCGCGATCGAGGGGATGGAAGCGGTCCGGGCGCGCTTCGCCGCGGCCGGGGTCCTCCACCACCGCTACGTGGAGCCCACCCCGGGGGCGGGACGTGGCCTCCTCGCCGCGCTGGCCCGTCACGCGGTCGCCGTCGTCACCGACGATCTGCCCACCGGCTTCTACCCACGGATGCTGGCCGCGGCCGCGCAGACCCTGGACGTGTGCCTGCACGCCGTGGACGGCGCCGGCCTGCTCCCCTTCCGCGCTCCCGGTCGCGCCTTCCACCGCGCCTTCGACCTCCGCCGGCACCTCGCGACCGCGCTGCCGCCCCACCTCGCGCGGGTCCCCGCCGCCGACCCCCTCGCCCTGCGGCCCTTCCCCCGTGACCCGGCGCTCCCGGCCGAGGTCGCGGCCCGGTGGCCCGAGCGGACCCTGCTCCCCGAGGGAGTGGACACCGGCGTGCCCGCCCTCCCGGGGCGGGGTGGCGAGGTGCGCGCGGAGGCCCGCCTGGCCTTGTTCCTGGACCGGGTGGAGCGGTACCCGGAGGACCGGCGTCATCCCGACGTGGACGGCACCAGCGGGCTGTCCCCCTGGCTCCACTGGGGCCACCTGTCCCCCCATGCCGTCCTCGCGGCCCTCGCCGAGCGCCACGGCGTCGACCCCTCCACCGACGGGCTCGCGGCCTTCCCCGAGCCGGTGCGCGGCTTCCTGGACGAGCTCGTCACCTGGCGTGAGCTCGGCCTGAACGGCGCCGCCCACCTCCCCGCCCACGACCGCTACGAGGGTCTCCCGCCCTGGGTCCGAGCCACCCTCGACGCCCACCGCCACGACCCTCGCGAGCCGGTGTACGACCTCGCCACCCTGGAGGAGGGTCGGACCCACGACCCGGTCTGGAACGCGGCCCAGGGCCAGCTCCGGGCCGAGGGCTGGATGCACAACCAGCTGCGCATGGTCTGGGGGAAGAAGGTGCTCGAGTGGAGCGCCACCCCCGAGGCCGCCTGGTCCACGCTTCTCCACCTCAACGACCGCTGGGCGCTCGACGGACGCGACGCCAGCAGCGTGGCCGGCATCGCCTGGGTCTTCGGGCGCTACGACCGCCCGTGGGGCCCGGAACGACCCGTCTTCGGCCTGGTCCGGTACATGAGCACCGCCTCGAGCGCGCGCAAGCTGCACCTCGCCGGCACGCTGCGGCGCTACGGGGGGTCCACCCTCGCGCTCCACCAGGTGGCGAGCTCCTGACGCGCCCGCTCCCGGTCCACCGCACGGAACCGCACCTCCCCCCCGGTGGGCGCCGAGCCGAGCACGTCCCGGGCGTAGGGCGGGACCACCGCCAGCACCGGGTAGCCGCCCGTCACCGGGAAGTCGGGCCCCAGGACGATCGGCGACCCGTCGGGCGGCACCTCCACCGCCCCCGCCACCATGGGCCCGGTGGGGAAGCTGCCCGCCGGGGCGGGGAGCGCCGGCCCCTCCAGCCGATGCCCCATCCGGTCGGAGCGCGCCGAGCGGACCCACGGCCCTTCCACGAGGCGGCGGAAGGCGTCGCGCGGGAAGGCCTCCACGTCGGGACCCGCGAGGAGATCCACCCACGCCGGCCACGTTCGCGCCGGCGGCGGCACGCCACGCCCGTCGGGATCGTCGGCCCAGTAGCCCACCGGCTCGGCGGACAGGCGCGCCGGCCCGGGCACCCGCGCGAGCACCCCCCTGCACCACCACCAGCCGGGCCCCTGGACGTCCACGGCCCCCACGACCTCGATCGGCCGGGTCACCGGGCCCAGGGCCCGCCGCAGCGCCCACACGCCCTCCCGGACCCACGGGCCGCCCGGGGGCTCCCCGAGGTGCATCCGGCCCGGGCGCGGCTCCTCCACCGGCCGGGCCACCCCGCACACCCGGGTGATCACGTGGGCACGAACCGCACCCGATCCCCGGGCGCGGTCGGGGGCAGGGGCTCGAGCGCGGTCCCCAGCAGGTTCCAGCCGCCCGGCGTCCCGCCCGGGTAGACGGCCGTACGTGCCCCGGCGACCGCCACGGCCCGCGCCGGGACGCGGGGGCGCGGCGACGGGAGCCGCGGGGCGGCGATCCGCGGGTCCACGTCGCCGAGGTAGGCGAAGCCGGGGACGAAGCCGTGGAAGCGCACCTCGTAGACCCGGCCGTGGTGGAGCTCCGCCACCGTGGCGGGCGAGAGCGCGGACCAGGCGGCCACCCGCTCCAGGTCCGGACCGTCGTAACGGACGGTGACGCGGTGCTCGACGGGGGCGGGCACGGCGCCGCGGCCGTCCAGGGCCACCCCCAGCTCCGGGACGGGTCCGAGGGGGTCGAAGTGGACCGCCACGGTGGCCTCGGCGAGCACCACGTCGACCACCCCCGGGCAGGCGCGCAGCGCCTCGAGGACCGCGCGACGATCGGCGTGGACGGGCAGCGGGAGCCGAAGCGCCCCCAGGCCGAAGGGCACAGCACCCGCGGGCAGGGGGCTCACGCGGCGAGCGCGGCGCGGACCGCGCGGGCGATGGCGAGGGCGCCCGGGGTGTCGCCGTGTACGCACACGGTGTCGACGCGCAGCGCGCGGGCCTGCCGGGCGGCCGCGGCGGGATCGGTCAGGAGCGCGCCCGGCTCCCCCCGGGGGACGAGCGTGCCGTCGGGTCGCAGGCCCCGGTCGGCGAAACCTTCCACCAGGAAGGGCAACCCCCGCTCGCGTGCCGCCGCGCGCAGCGCCCCCGCGGGGGGACCGAGCACCCGGAACCCGGGCCCGAGGGCGTCGAGCGCGCCGTCCAGCACGGCGGCCGCCAGCACGGGGTCGGCGTCGGCGGCGTGGTAGAGCGCGCCGTGGGCCTTCACGTGGTGGACCCGCACCCGGGGCGCGAGGCGGGCGCACTGCTCGCGCACCGAGGCGCGCAGCGCGGACGGAGGCAGGTCCATCCGGACCCGTCCGAAGCCGGCGCGGTCCGGGTAGGAGGGATGGGCACCGACCCGCGCTCCGGTGCGGGCGGCGCAGGCGATCACCGCCTCCATCGAGTCGACGTCGCCGGCGTGCCCGCCGCAGGCGAGGTTCAGGAGCTCCGGGACGGACCAGAGCGCCTCCGACTCGGACGGGAGCTCCCCGACGTCCATGTTCAGGAGGGGTCGCACGACTAGCGCACGACCAGGACCACCCCGTCCCGCGGCCCGACGTCCACCCGCACGGTGCCGTCGCCCGACACGGTGAAGGTCCGGCTGGACCCGGGGGGGAACACCTCGGCGAGCGTGGTGCCGGGAGCGAAGGACACCGGCATGTCGCTCCCCTGGTAGGACGTGTGCGAGGGGTAGTCGTCGTTCACGTTGATCACCACCAGCACGGACTCCGCGTCGGTGGCCCGCTCGAAGGCGACGATTCCGGCGTCCTCCTCGTCCCCGGTGCGGTCGCTGACCCAGCGGATCTGGAAGTCGCCGCGACGGAGCGGCTCCAGGTCCCGCCGCAGCGCGGTGAGCGCGGCGATGTGCTGGAAGAGGTCACCTTCGGTGCTCCAGCCGGCGGGCCAGAGCGGCTCCCGGTTGGCCGGGTCGTTCCCCCCGGAGAAGCCCTGCTCGGTGCCGTAGTAGATGCAGGGGATGCCGTCCTGGGTGAGCAGGTAGGTCAGCGCCGACTTCAGCGCCGGGATGCTCGGCTCGTCGTAGAGGAAGCGGGGGATGTCGTGGTTGTCGATGAAGTTGACCAGGATGTCCCGCGGCGCCTGCCCCGCCCCCCGCTCCTGGGGCACGTCGGAGTAGTTCTGGGCCCGCTGCTCGTACAGGGTCTGGATCCGGGTCGTGGGCTGGCCGTACTTGAACACGTCGTCGTAGACCTGGAACTTCTGGGAGAAGTAGACGACCGAGTCGACCTCGCCCGGGGCGGTGAAGCTGCCCAGCAGCGCGTCGTCGCCGTCGAAGGCCTCGCCGAACTGGAGGAAGTTCTCCTTGCCCAGGAGCGCGGCGCGATCGCGCATGGCGGGGTTGAACACCTGCCAGAACTCGTGCTCGACGTGCTTGAGCGTGTCGATGCGGAAGCCGTCGAAGCCGCCCTTCTCGATCCAGTCGCCGAACACCTCCACCAGCGCGGCCTGCACGTCGGGGTTGGAGGTGTCGAGGTCCTTGAGGCCGCCGGGGAAGTCGCCGTACACCACCTGCTCGCTGTCGGCCCAGTTGGTGACGCGGCCCCGGCGGTTGTACCAGTCGTCGTTCCAGAACTCGGGAGGGTTGGGCGGGACCCGGTTGATCTCCGGCATGTACACCCAGCCCAACGGCGCCGGGCCCGACTCGCCCAGCGAGGTGTACCCCTGGATGCCGCGGCCGTCGTAGGCGGGGTCCCACTCGGTCACGATGTCCACCGTGTCGCTCCCGTCGGTGGCGTAGTAGGTCGTGATGTCGGCCTGACCGTTGCGGTTGATGTCGTAGTAGAAGAGCTGGCCCACGTGGTTGACGACGATGTCGAGGACCACCTTGATGTCCCGCTCGTGCAGCACCTCCACCATCTCCCGCAGGGTGGCGAGGTCCCCGAAGTGGGGGTTCACGTTGGCGAAGTCCTGGGTCCAGTACCCGTGGTAGGACGCCGAGCCCGCGTCCTCCTCGACGTTGACCACCACCGGGGAGATCCAGACGGTCGTGACCCCCAGCGCCTCGAGGTACTCCACCTGGTCGATGATCCCGCGGTAGTCCCCGCCCATGTAGCGGGCCAGGTCGGTGGGGTCGTGGGTGACGTTGTAGTCGTTGTTCAGGTCGCCGTTGGCGAAGCGGTCCACCAGGAGCTGGTACACGACCTCGTCGCGCCAGTCGTCCACCAGGTTCACCACCGGCGGATCCTCGGCGTAGGGCGTGGGGTCCACGCAGGCGAGCAGGAGGAGGATCAACGGCGCCTCCGGAGGGCGAGCAGGAGGGACAGGGCGGGGGCGACGAGGCCGACGGGCGCCCCGGCGGGCCCGCAGCCGCAGGGCCCGAGCTGCTGGACGACGGGGTCCTCGGGCTCCGGCTCCTGGCCGAAGTCGGGGTCCTCCGCGTCGGCCAGGGTGAGCAGGTAGGCCCCCGCGCCGAAGCCCAGCATGGGGGCCGGCCCGGCGTAGTCGGCGGTGTCGGGGTCGTAGAGCTCGGGCACGACGTCGGAGTTGAGCCGGGCGTGGTCGGTGATCCAGTCCAGGAGGGCCTCGGCCTCGTCCACCTCGCCGGCCCGGCGGAGCGCCGCCGAGGTGCGCAGGTCGATCATCGCCCACTCGTGCGAATCGTAGGTGTCGCCGTCGTCGTTGCGCATGTAGCCGCCGCCGGAGGCCACGCGCAGCCGGTCCCAGGCCTCCATGGACGCGCCGAAGATGGGGTCGTCCACCGCGATGGCGCCGGTGTTGAAGGCCTCCACCGTAGCGAGGTCCAGGTAGTCCGAGCCCGACTCGAGCTGCTCGCGGGAGGCGGCCAGGACCCCGCCCGCGTCCACCAGCTCGCGGACGATGGCCTCCTCGATGGAGGCCGCGACGGCGCGGTACTCGTCGCCGCGGGGGTCTCCGAGGGCGTCCGCGATGGTGGCGGCGGCCTCCAGCCCCTCGGCGGCCCACACCGAGGAGTAGGTGAACTGCTGCTGCTGCCCGTTCCAGTGGCGCTCCCAGATGGAGCTGTCGGGCTGCAGGAGGCCGGTGACCGGATCCTGGAGGCGCACCAGGACGTCCGCCACCCCGTCGAGCGCGCGGGGGCCGAGCTCCTCGACCAGGCCCGTCTCGCCCGCCGCGATCACCTGTCCGAGCGCCCAGAGGTACAGGCCGAAGTTGTCGTACTCGACGTTGGGCCCGTTCGCGTCGCTGTCGGACCACTCCGTGCCGTCGCCGTACACCCGGCACACCGACACCGCGTAGTCGAGCCCGCCCACGTAGCTGCGGTACTCGCCCGTCTTCCCCGGCTGGATGAGGAAGCGCAGCATCGCCGCCGCCTCCGCCGCGTGCCCGGTCCGGGCCAGGGCCACGGTGGCGTAGGCCCCGTCCCGCACCCAGGTGATGTTCCAGATGTGCTGGAAGTCGCCCACGGGCGCGGACAGCGGCAGGGACGCGGGGATCTGCCCGTGCGCGTCGCCCGGCTCCACCACCTGCGCCATCTTCAGGAAGGCGAGCGACTGCAGCGCCACCGCGCGGCGATCGTCGCTCAGGTCGGTCGGGAGCTGGTTCCCGGCGTGCCAGGCCGACCACCAGGCCTCCTCGGCGGCCACCCACCCCGAGGGGTCCGCGTCGGCCCAGCCCACGTCCACCCCGGCGTACACCCCGAAGCTGCGGGTCTCCCCGGCGCCGAGCTCCACCCGCCACCCGAAAGCGGGCACCACGTCGGCGCCGGACTGCGTACACCCGCCGCCGATCTCGCCCCCCGCGTTCACCGTGTCCCACACCCCGGCGCAGGCGGCGTCGGTGGCGCCGGGGGCGTACATCGCGAGCGTCGCGTCCGTCCCGGCCTCGACCACCTCCTCGGCGGACGGCGAGCTGGCCACCTCGGTGCCGCCCACGTGCCAGTTCTGCAGGGAGACCACCTGCACCGCGCGGGCATCCCCGCCCGCGTTGGTGACCTGGAGGACCTGGGCGAGCCCGAAGCCGCCCGCCTCCATGGGCGTCCAGGCGTCGAGGACCAGCGTGTACGGACCGGCGGAGCCTTCGGCGTGGATGAGGTTCGTGCCCGGCCGGTAGCGCACCTCGTCCCAGTCCAGGAGCCAGCGCCCCCCGTCCGCGTCCACCAGCCCGAAGTAGCTGTCCCACAGCAGGTCCGGGGTGACCACGCCGGGCGCGTACTCCTGGTACAGGTGGGGGTAGGCGTCCCCGAGGCGGTCGTCGTTCCACACCACGGCGCCCCAGCCGTTGGCCGAGACCCACTTGGGGTAGCTGAAGTGCGGGACCGCCGCCCACGCCGCGGAGAGGAGCAGCATCATCGGTAGCTCTGGCTGTTGATCCACCACTCGGCGCCGAGGCCCAGCCGGTGCTGCACCGGCTCCACCGTCTCGAAGCGGGAGGTGCCGAGCCAGTCCACCGCGTCCTGGTTGAGCAGGACCAGGGAGTAGCGCAGGTGGATGCGCGGCCGGCCGTAGGTGCCCGGCTTCCATTGCACCCCGGGCAGCAGGGAGAGCTGGGTGGCCGCGGGCCGATCCCACTCCGCCGAGACCACGTTGAGGCCGTTGGGCCGTAGCCACTGTCGGGAGAGCTCGACCTGCAGCGCGCCGTAGCGGCCCACGCCCACCCCCGGCCGGACGGCCCACACCCACTCCCACCCGTCGTCCACGTCCACCGCCTGGCCGTCGGCGTCCCGCCAGCCGCGCACGTAGCTGCCCACCGCGACGGAGAAGCGGCCGAGCTGCTGGTTGCCACCGAGCGCCACGAGGTCCGAGCGCGAGGCGCCGACGCTCCCGTCCAGCGCGAAGCCGTCGGTGGGCACGGTGAGCTCGCCCACGGCCGCGATGCCGGAGGCGTGGCGGTAGGAGAGGTGGACGAAGCTCTCGTCGGCCCAGCCCCAGGCGGAGAGCTGGAGACCCACCAGCCCCCCGCGCTCGGCGGGGAGGATCTCGGTGGCCCCAGAGTCCAGGTCCGTGTACCGCGTCCCGGCGGGGAGGTGGTGCAGCTCGCCGTACAGGCGCGGGCGCACGTGGACGTCGCCCCGGCCGAAGGTGTGGCTGCCGCGGAGGGAGGCCACGACCTTCTGGCGATCCAGCACGGTCACCGTCTCCGCCTCCACCCCACCCGGCGCGGGCACCTCCACCTGCTGGAACTGCCAGGACTCGCCGTCGAGTCGGTTCATCCCCACGTGGACCGACACCTCGTTGGTGGGACCGAGCCAGCTCGCGCCCCCCCCGACGGTGTTGAGGTTGTCGAGCGGCCAGAGGTCCAGGAGGTAGACGTCGTCCCCGCGCAACATGCGCGAGCCGGCCCACACGCCGAAGCCGGTGCCCCCGAGCGCGGCGGCCTCCGCGTAGAGGTTCCGCACCGCCAGCGCGGCGTCGAAGTCGCCGCTGGAGTGGAAGAGCTCCCCGCTGAGCGCGGGGGTGACCAGCGCCCGGAAGGTGGTGCCGTCGTCCGCCTGGAGCCGCCAACCGAAGTCCAGCTCCAGGTAGGGGTCGGAGTCGAGCCGGCCGGGCCAGGCGGTGAACACCACGGGCTCGCCGTGCCCGCCGTCGGTGAGCGAGCTGGCCTCGACCCTGCCGTAGGAGCCGAGCGTGAGCTCGGGGGAGGCGGCGAGCGCCAGGGAGCAGAGGATCACCGGGGCACCAGGACGCGGGAGGAGAGGGCGGGGAGGTGGACGGACAGGCGGTCCCCCGAGGCGGTGAAGCTCTCGCCGCTCAACAGGTCCACCCAGGTGGTGGCGTCCAGTCCGGCGAAGGCGAGGCCGTTCTCCAGGGTGCGCTCGCCGCCGCGGTTGAGCAGCACGAGGGCCTGGTCGGTGTCGGTGACCCGCGCGTAGGCGTACACGTCGGCCTCCCCCTCCCACCAGCTGGTGCGGGTGCCGCGGGACAGGGCGGGGTGGGCCCGGCGGGCCTGGCCGAGCGTGGCGACGTGGGCGCGGGTCGCGGCCTCGTTGGCCGAGAGCTCGGCGCCGAAGCGCATGAGCTGCCGGTTGTCCGGGTCGGCGTAGCCGGGGAGGCCGATCTCGTCGCCGTAGTAGACGAGGGGCAGCCCTTCGCTGGTGAGCAGGAAGGTCCACGCGAGCCGGAGGCGGGCGTAGGGGGTGGGGTCGTCGGTGGGACCATCGGGCCAGCGGAGCTGGCCGTCGTCCCCGCAGGGCGAGTCTCCGTAGAGCGAGCCCACCTCGCCGGTGGCGTGGGCGAGGAAGCGCGCCACGTCGTGGTTGCCCAGGAAGGTGGACATGGTGTGGCCCGCGAACGCGGCCTCGGAGTCGGCGAAGGTGGACTGCAGCGAGCCCGAGCCGTTGGAGAGCCCGATCTCGTCACGTGCGAAGGCCGCCACCATCGCCCAGTAGACCGGGAAGTCGAACTGCGCGTCCAGCTCCCGGTCGTTCACGTACGAGGCGATGAGCGCCCGGTCGCCCGAGAAGGTCTCGCCCACGGTGTAGAAGTCCTCGTCGCCCCCCGCCGCGGTGTGCTCGATCTCGTTGCGCACGCGCGACTGGAAGTTGAAGAAGAGGCTGTGGGGCATGTGCTTGACGGCGTCCACCCGGTAGCCGTCCAGCTCGTAGGCCTTCACGAAGGCGATGGCGTCGTCCACGCTGCGGACCAGCGGCTCCGGCTCGTAGTAGTAGAAGTCGGGCAGATACTCGGCGAACCAGCAGGTCTCGGGGATGTCGTTCCAGTTGTTGGCGTCCCCGCACAGCGCCGGGTCGCCGAACCACTCGGGGTGCTCCTGGTACCAGGGGTGGTCCACGTGCACGTGGTTGGCCACCCAGTCGGTGAGCACCCGCATGCCGCGGGCGTGCGCCTCGTCCACCAGGGTGCGGAGCGTGGCCTCGTCGCCGAAGTGCTCCTCGAGCGCGGTGTCGTGCGAGGGCCAGTAGCCGTGGTAGCCCGAGTAGGTGGCGCCGCAGAGGCCGTCCCAGGCGCCCTGGGCGTTGTCCTGGGGGGCCGTGAGCCAGAGCACGGTGACCCCCAGCTCGTCGAGCGCGTCGAGCTGGTCGATCACCCCCTGCCAGTCGCCGCCGACGTAGTCGGTGGAGGCGTGGGTGGTGCCCTCCGACGCGTCCAGGGACGGGTCCCCGTTCGCGAAGCGGTCCACGAACACGTAGTAGAGGAGCCCGGTGGACCAGTCGCGGTCGTCCAACCAGAAGGGCACGTAGAGGGGCTCGGCGGCAACACCCGCCGCGTTCGTGGCCGCGACCCGCACCGTGTGGCGTCCCTCTGGGAGCGTGGCCTCCCAGGTGCTGGCCGTTCCGGACCAGGTGGCCACCACCTCGTCGTCGAGCGTGACCACCGCGTCCACCGCCTCGGAGGCCGTCATCTCGATGGTGACGGAGTCCCGGTCGCGGTCCACGTCCAGGCGAGAGACGCTCAGCCGGGGGGCGTCGCAGGAGGCGACGATCCGCAGGCTGTTGCAGGAGGAGCCCCCCAGCGGACAGGTGGGGTCCCAGCCGTACCCCGCGTCGCACTGGGCGTAGTCCGCCGCCGGGTCGCAGGCCCAGGCGGTGCTCCCCGTGGAGTGATCCACCTCCACGAACTTGTAGGGCCAGGCGCCGGGGGCGAGCTCGATGTCCACCGACCACACGTCCCCGTCGCGGGCGAGCGGGGTGGCGGTGGGGTCCCAGTCGTTGAACACCCCGGCGAGGTAGACCTCGTCCGGGTCGCCCTGCGCCTCCCAGGTGAAGCGCTCGAGGCAGGGGACGCCCGAGGTGCCCGTGGTGGGCACGTCACCCACCGTCACGGACAGGACGGCCTCCGTGGAGGCCTCGCAGCGGTCGGTGGCCGTGAGTCGCACCTCGGTGGTGCCCTCGAAGCCCGTGGCCCCCACCAGCGAGAGCACCGTCCCGTCCAGGCTGGCCAGCACCCCGTCGTCCGCCTCCGCGCTGAGGGTGAGGCCGTCGGGGTTGTCGAGGTACCCGGCGAGGTCCACCTCCACCCGCGTGTCTCCGATCGCGACCGGGTCCAACGGCGCCCAGGCCGGGGGATCGGCCGGACAACAGGCGGCGAGGAGGACGGCGGCGACGAACATCCCGGCTAGTATCTCACAACAGAGTGACGTCGGTCGGTAGAAACCGGGGACGCGGAAAACCCAAAGAAGAAATAATCAAGATTCCGGCTCGGCTCGCGCCGGTTTCGAGTAGTGTCGGGAGGCCGTGCCCGCCTCCCTCACCGCCATGATCGCCCTCCAAGGCCGGGGGGGCCTGGTGTTCGGCTCAGTGGCCTCCTGGCAGCCCGGGTAGATCGGCTTCGTGGTCGCCAGCGAGCTCGGCGACGACGAGGTGGAGTTCCGCATGGAGCTCGCCGGGCACCATCAGACGGTCCTCGGCACCCTCCGCCCGGGCCGGCCCCAGGCCGTGGACGGCGTGCTCCGGTACCTCGGGTCCATCTCCACGGTCAGCGCGGAGGACCAGGACGTCTACTCGACATGGGCCCAGGCCATGACCGCCGGCAAGGGCGGGATGGTGGTGTTCTCCTGGAGCGCCGCCGCCTCGCTCGGCGTGGGCAGCATGAACGGCACCACCCAGGAGGAGCGGGCCCGCGCCTTCAAGGCCCTGGACGACCGGCGCCGCGCGCGCTCGGAGCACGCGAAGAAGGTGCTGGCGGGGAACAAGCGACGTTGGCCCGATCCGCTGGATCGCAGCGGGGGCCCCGACGCGGTGTGGTTCGACCTCCCGGACCCCCCGCCCCCGACCGCGGCCGGCGCGCCCGCGGCCGCGCCCGACCATGCGCCGCCGCCCGTCCCCGTGGAAGCGACGCCCGTGGCGACGCCCCTGGTGGCGCCGCCCGCGGTGGCCGCCCCTCCGCCCAGGGCGGTGGTGGCGGCTGCGCCCACGCCGGTCGCCCGGCTGGATCCCTCCACCGAGGTGGTCATCCACGCCGACGGCCCGCGGCTGGATGTGTGCGTCCGCTGGAACAACCCCCGCT
>Ga0172372_10001661_pt1 | contig 34464 bp, 28 predicted proteins | sample LakKiv5m_2_FD_114544 | JGI IMG/M metagenome (GOLD analysis project Ga0172372, IMG submission 114544) | Freshwater microbial communities from Kabuno Bay, South-Kivu, Congo - kab_092012_9.5m | ecosystem: Environmental > Aquatic > Freshwater > Lake | place: Democratic Republic of the Congo... | reverse complement strand
CTGGGCGGCGAGCTCACCCATGATGCGATCACGAAGCGGGGCGTCGAACCAGCGGCCGCAGACTCTCATGGGGGGAGAGCGTAGCGCGGCCAAACAGTTGTGTCAAGTGTGTGCAGGGATCAGCAATCAGAAGGCCTCGGCGCCTGCGGCGTGCGAGCCGCGTCGGGCCGTCAGGACAGCGGCGCTGCCACCGCTGCGGGCCACCCGGCTGCTGGACCAGGTTCGTAAGCGGCGCAAGTCGCCGGGCTTCGTTGAACGCTCACGCGGCGGACTCGCATCCGCTACGCCCACCACTCCCCAGCGCCGCCACGCGGCCCCGGCCGTGGGGCCTGTCGAGGGCGGCGAGAAGCGCAGCGGCGGGGTCGGCGCGCGTCAGCGCGCTTCGTTAACTGACTCGCCGCCGTTGTCCGGGCGCAGCGAACCGAAGGTGAGCGCAGCGAGTTCGGCGGCGCGACCCCGACGCGAGCATCGCAGCGGAGTCGGCCCGCAGGGCCGACCGCCCGACCAGGCCCCACGGCCGGGGCCGCGTGGCGGCGCGGCGCGCGCATGCACTGCGTCAGCATCAAGGCGATTCCGGCACCCACAGCAGGGCGCAAGCAACAGCAGCCGCTGCACTTGTGTCATCCAGCGCGCAGCCACAAGGCAGCCTGTGGTGCGGCAGCATGACCAGGGCTACTCATCCGCGGGCCATCGATCATCAGCTTCCGGCCTCCCAGCGAAGAGGAGAGGGGTGCTGGCCATGACTGGCTCGAAAACGACCTCGATGACGCCCGATGAGCTCAGGCAGGCCCGTGCCCAAGGGCGCAGCCGCACCGACCTTGCCAAGCGGCGCGCTTCCACGCCTTTTGTCTGGGACGGTGACAACGAGGACGAGAGGCCACCCAGCCGGCCAGCTCTGACCCGGCCCTTACAGCCCGCCCGCCGCCACATCGGCCGGACGGCCGACCACGACCGCCCGCCTCACCTCACCCCGCCGCCACCCCCGCCCCGACCACCTTCGCCCGGTCTCGCGCCAGCGCCTCGCGCGTGGTGATGCGGCGGAACCACACGGTCACGGCGCTGGAAGTCAGCACGATGAACAGCGAGTACAGCACCGGGATCAGCAGCACCTGCTGCTGCATCTCGCCCTGGAAGGTCAGCAGCACGATCAGCACCGCCAGCGGGCCGTTCTGGATGCCGGTCTCCAGCGCGATGGTGCGGCTGCGCAGCGCGTCCTGGCGCAGCAGGCGGCTCAGGCCCCAGCCCAGGGCCATGCCGATCAGGCCCAGGCCGATCGACGCCGCGTAGACGGCGGCCGGCGTGGTCGCGAGCAACTGGTGGTTGCGCGGCACCCAGGTCAGGATCAGGAACAGGATCACCACGATGCCCAGGAAGCCGCCGATAAGCTCGATCGTCGCGCCGACGTTCGGGTTCCACTTGCGCAGCACCATGCCCAGCACCGTCGGCACGATCAACACCACCAGCACCTGCGCCACGTTGCCCGCCGGCACGCTGTACTCGCTGGGCAGGCCCATCAACTGCGAATAGCTGGTCAGCAGCACCGGCACCATTGCCACGGCCACCAGCGTGGAGCACACCGTCATCATGATCGACAGCGCCAGCGCCCCCTTGCTGAAGTAGGCAAAGATGTTGGACGTGGTGCCGCCGGGCATGCAGCCCATCAGGATCAGCCCGATGGCCAGCGCCGGGGGCAGGCCCAGCAGCGTGGCCAGCAGGTAGCCCAGCAGCGGCATGATCCCGTACTGGCAGGCCAGCCCGACGAGGATGCCCTGCGGCTTGCGGAAGGCGATGCGGAAGTCCTTGAAGGTCAGCGAGGCGCCCATGCCCAGCATGATCACCATCATCATGACGCCGAGCAGCCGGGTTTCGAGTTCGGTCAGCATGTCTGCTTGTCTCGTCGTTGGGGTTCAGGGCCGCGCGCCGGCGCGCGCTTGGGGTGAGGCCGACGCCGCCGGCGACAGGCCGAGTTCGGCCTTCAGGTCCTTGCGCAGGATCTTGCCGATGGGCGTCTTGGGCAGCTCCTTGCGCAGCACCACGCTGCGCGGCAGCTTGTAGTCGGCCAGCAGGCGCTTGCAGTGCGCGCGCACGGCCTCCTCGGTCAGGCCGTCGCGCTGCGGCACGATGTAGGCGCGCACGGCCTCGCCGGTCTTGTCGTCGGGCACGCCGATCACCGCCACCTCCAGCACCTCGTCCATGGTGGCGATGGCGTCCTCGACCTCGTTGGGGTAAACGTTGAAACCCGACACCAGGATCATGTCCTTCTTGCGGTCGACGATGCGGAAGTAGCCGTCGGCGTCCATCACCGCCACGTCGCCCGTGTGCAGCCAGCCCTCGCGCAGCGTCCGTGCCGTCTCCTCTGGCTGCTGCCAGTAGCCCTGCATCACCTGCGGGCCCCGCACCGCCAGCTCGCCCGGGGTGCCCGGCGGCACGGGGTGGCCGTCGTCGTCGACCAGACGCACGTCGGTGCCCGGCGCCGGGATGCCGATCGAGTCGGGCTTGAGCGTGCCGCCGATGGGGTTGAAGCAGACCACGGGCGAGGTCTCGGTCAGCCCATAGCCCTCGGCGATGCGGGTGCCGGTGATCTGCTGCCAGCGCGTGGCCACCGCGCCCTGCAGCGCCGCGCCGCCGGCCACCGCCGCCTTCAGGTGGCGCGGCGGGAAGGCGGTGAACCACTCCTCGTTCATCAGCGCGTTGAACAGCGTGTTCACGCCGCTGACCCAGGTGATGCGGTAGTTGTCGAAGGCGCGCTGCAGGTTCTGGATCGGCCGCGGGCTGGGCACCAGCACGTTGCGTGAGCCGGCCACGTAGAAGCACAGCAGGTTGAAGGTGAAGGCGAAGATGTGATACAGCGGCAGGGCCGTCAGCACCACCTCCTTGCCCGGCTCGATGTGACTCGAGCCCATGGCGAAGGCCTGGTCGACGTTGTGCAGCAGGTTGCCGTGGCTGAGCATCGCGCCCTTGCTCGTGCCGGTGGTGCCGCCGGTGTACTGCAGCACGGCCAGGCTGTCGTGGCCGACGCCCTCCAGACCCTTGGTGAGCAGCGTGCCGTCGCGCTGCAGCGCCGCCGCGCCTTCGTCCAGGGCCTGCTCCAGCCGCACGTGGTCGACGCCGATCGGCGGCAGCACGCGGTTCCACCAGCGCATCACGCCGCGGATCACGGCGCGCGGCACCGCCGGGAAGAACTGCGGCACCTGGGCGACGATGACCTTGCGGATGGCGGTCTGCGCCAACAGGCCCTCGAGCTTGTGGGCGAACATGTCCACGATCACCAGCGCCTCGGCGCCGCTGTCGCGGAACTGGTGCGCCATCTCGGTGGGCGTGTACAGCGGGTTGGTGTTGACGAGCACGCAGCCGGCCTTCAGCACCCCGAAGGCCACCACCGGGAACGCCAGCGTGTTGGGGGTCTGCAGGGCTACGCGTGCGCCCGGCGCCAGGCCGATCACGCCGCGCAGGTAGGCGGCGAAGGCGTCGCTCAGCGCATCCACCTGTGCGTAGCTCAGCGAGCCGTGCATGCCGTTGGGCATGCAGGTGGTGAAGGCGGGCTGCGCCGCGTGGCGCGAGGCCGCCTCGCGCAGCAGGGCGGGCAGGTGCGGGTGAGAAGGCGGCGGCAGGTCGCGCGGGATGCGGTCGCCGTAGTGTGCGAGCCAGGGCCGGGAAGGCGCGGGCGATGTCGGGCTCGTGGGGTTCAAGAGCGGTCTCCAGGGACGCAGGCGCGGGGCGGGTGAGGCCGGCGCCAAAGGCGGCGGCCGGCCGGGAGAATATGCCCAGCGACCCGGGGCCGTCGCAAGCGGGGTTACCCGCGGTGGGTTGGGGCTCTCGGGAACACGTTGTGGCGTGGCGCCCGGGCCCGTTCGTGCGGAGCCTGGCGAAGTGTCGGCGCAGGGCTTCCGTCAGCCTGTCAGTCCGTCAGCCCTTCAGCCCTTCAGCCCGTCAGTCCGTCAGTCCTTCAGCGCCTCGTCCAGCCGCACCATGCGCCAGCCGTCGGCCTCGAGGGCGGCGCGCAAGTGACGTGCGTGTTCGACGGCCCCGGGCGTGTCGCCGTGCACGCACAGGCTGTGCATCGGCGTGGGCAGCACCTTGCCGCTGCGCGAGACCAGGCCGCCGGCCTCCAGCATGCGTCGCACGTGGGCGACGACGGTGTCGGCGCCGTGCAGCACGGCGCCGGGCTCGCGCCGGGGCACCAGCATGCCGGCATCGGTGTAGGCCCGGTCGGCATAGGCCTCGCAGGCCACCCGCAGCCCGGCGCGGCGCCCGGCGCGCTCCAGCGCCGACAGGGCCGGGGCCAGCAGGATCAGGTCGCGGTCGACGGCCCGCACCGCGCGCGCGACGACATCGGCCAGCGCGTCGTCCTCGCAGGACTGGTTGCTGAGCGCGCCGTGCGGCTTGACGTGCACGAGCCGGGTGCCCTCGGCCGCGGCGATGCCGGCCAGGGCGCCCACCTGGTAGATGATGGCGGCCTCAAGCTCCGCCGGCGCCATCTGCATCGGCCGGCGGCCGAAGCCCTGCAGGTCAGGGTAGGCCGGGTGCGCGCCAGGGCCCACGCCCGCGGCCACGGCAGTGCGGATGGTGCGGCGCATGACCAGCGGGTCCCCCGCATGGAAGCCGCAGGCGATGTTGGCCGCCCCCACCACCTGCAGCAGGGCCTCGTCGTCGCCCATGGTCCAGGCGCCGAAGGATTCGCCGAGATCGGCGTTCAGATTGATCTTCATGTGCGGATTCTGCGGGGCTTCGCGTGGTGAGGTTCAGAGGTCGGGGCGATGGGCGCTCGACGCTTCTACGTATCCGGTGGCTCGGGCTGGCGCGCATCCACCACGCCCGACACGAGATTGCTGCGGTACAGGGCGTCTTCGTCCACGCCCCCGGGCCAGACCGCGCGGATGCGGGCCAGCAGCGCGCGCGTCAGGGTCTCCGCGGCGCGTGCCGTGGCTTCGCCTTGCGCAGCGCTCACCCAGGCGAAGCGCAGGCTCTCGCCGGGGCGGGTGTCGGCGACGCGGGCAAGGTCGGCGCTGACCACGGTGCCGATCTTCGGGTAGCCGCCGGCGGTCTGCGCATCGACGAGCAGCACGATGGGCTGCCCGTTGCCCGGCACCTGGATCGAGCCCGGCACGGTGGCGTCGGAGGTGATCTCGCGCGCGCCGACGTGGGCCAGGGCCGGGCCTTCCAGGCGCACGCCCATGCGGTCGGCGGCCGCGGTGACGCGGTACACCGACTCGGTGAGCAGGGCCTGCGCCTCGGTTGTGAAATGCCCGGCCTGCGGTCCGGGCACGGCGCGGATCGGCGCATCGTCACGCGCGGGCGGCTCGGGCAGCAGGTGTTCGGGGCCGGCACGGGCGGCGCGCGCGGGCAGCAGCACCGCCGGCGACAGCGCCCGTCCGTCGATGCCGCCGAGGCCGGCGCGGGCATAGGTGGCCGTGCTGCCGAGCACCGGCGCCAGCGCCAGGCCTTCGACCGCAAGCACGGCCAGCCGGCCGGCCGCCATGCCGCGCAGGCGCAACTGTTCGTCCGGCGCCAGGGTGAGCGAGCGCCACGATGCCACCGCGCGCCAGGTGCCCCCGCTGAGGTGCTCGACCACGGCGTGCCCGGCGACGGCCACCCGCACCGCGCCGCCGCGCGCCGCCACGCGCAGGCCGCCATCGACGCACTCGATGACCGGGGCGTCTTCGGCCTGCCCCGCCAGCGCGTTGGCCAGGCGCATCAGCCGACGGTCGAGCACGCCGGCCCACGGCACGCCCTGCCGCCGCAAACCGCGCCGGCCGGCGTCCTGGATCGACGCGTAGGCGCCGGGCGAGACGATCTCGAGGAAGACGTTGTCGATGCTCACCGGGCAGTCCTCGACCCGCTTCCCCGGCGGGCCACGGCGGCACGACCGCGATGACCGCCGTCGGGCATCCGGACCGCGGCGTTCGTGCCCGGTCGCTCATCCATGGGGATAGTCAGCGGAGGTGACGATCTGCCACTGCCCGGGATCCAGTTCCCCGCCCCGGGCCGCTTGCTCGAGCCGCTGGAACTCCGCCACCGCGACCGGGCGGAAGCGCACCCGATCGCCCGGCGCCAGCAGCGCGGGGCGGGGGCGCGACGGGTCGAACAGCCGCACCGGGCAGCGCGCGATCAGGTGCCAGCCGCCCGGGCTCTCCCAGGGGTAGATGGCGGTCAGCCCGAGCGCGATCGACACGCTGCCCGCCGGCACGCGCACCCGCGGCTCGGTGCGGCGCGGGCGGTACAGCGCGGGCGGTAGGTCCCCCATGAAGGGGAAGCCGGGCATGAAGCCCAGCATGTAGACGGTGAAGGTGGTGCGGCTGTGGTGCTCGACGATCGCGTCGGGCGCAAGGCCCAGCGCCTGCGCCGTCTCGAGCAGGTCGGGCGCCATCGCCGGCTCGTAGCACGCCGGCAGTTCCCACCGCCGCGCGTCGGCCCGCGCCTGGGGCGCGGCGTTGTCGAACAGGGGCTCCAGGGCCTGGACGAGGGTGTCGCGCGAGGTGACCACCGGGTCGTAGAAGACCGTCAGCGATCGGAAGGTCGGCATGGTCTCGATCAGGCCCTCCAGACCACCGCCGTGACGGCTGCGCTCGATCGCCGCTTCAAGTGCCTGCACGCGTGCGACCAGACCCGGGTCGACCACATCGCCGAATTCGATGGTGAAGGCGGCGTCGCCGGCGTCGAGCAGGCGCGGGCGCGGCGGGGGTCCGGGGGCCTGCGCAGCGCCGTCGATGGCCGTGTCGATCTGCATGGGGCGCGACTCTGCCAGAAGTCGCGCCGGGCCAGCGGGTTTGCACGAGCCTGCGCCTGGGGGCGCAGGCCGTCACCGGCGCCGGCGGTTGTCGCCGCCGCGCCGGTGAGGACCGAAACCGCCGCCGCGCCGGCCGGCACCGCCATCGCCGCCGCGCCGGCGGGGGGCGATCACGGCCGCCCGAGACACGCCTGCCACCCCCCGCGCTCGAAGGTCGCGCGGTCGCACCAGGCCGCCACGGGGTAGTACTCGCCCATGATGCGCTGCACGGCCGGCCCGGCCGCGCTGATGGCCGCGCGTGACGGCAGGTCGGGCAGGGTGAAGTCGAAGACGGCGTGGTTGTTCACGCAACTGTCCGGGCACCCCTCGACCACGCGCTGTATCGCGTAGGGGAAGTCGTCGGCCGGCAGCATATGGCGGAAAAAGACGAGCTTGGGGTATTGCGGATCGCCCCAGGGCAGCCAGTTGACCCCGGGGCGCAGCCAGCGCGGACGGGTCAGATCGTCGCTGATGACCACCGTGTACCAGCCCCCTTCGACCGCGGCAGTGGTATCGGCCAGGCAGCGCACCACGCCGATGGGCAGCGCGAAGTCGTTGTGGCACACCGACCAGTAGCGCATCTCCGGCGCGCCGGCGGCGCGTGTGCGCGCCTGCGGTGAGCGGCGCAGGCGCTCGGTGGTGTCGGGCGCCCGCGCCCGCAGCACGATCACGCGGCCGGCCTGGTAGGGCCCCGGGGTCATCAGGATGTATTTGTTGTGCGGATTCGGGAACAGCAGCGGTGGCGACAGCCGCGGCGGCGAGAACCACAGCCGGCCCGAGGCGGGCTGGTCGAAGTCGGCCGGCTGGCGCAGGTCGAACCCGGGCGGGAACATCAACTGCAGGAAGGCGCGCAGGTCTTCCAGCTTGTTCACCGATCGCACCGGGTAGTGGGTGCTGCCGTCCATCGGCGGTGCCGGCGGGCAGGTCTGCAGCGGCATGCCGTCGTCCAGCGCCACCGTCGGCAGCGGCACGCCGCCGGTCAGGCTGTTGCCGCTCAGGGCGGTGTCGGCGCGTGGCACGTACATGCGCAGCGCCACCCAGGCGTCGTTCGGGCCCACCGCGATGCCGTTGCGCATGCCCGAGACCGCCGGGTCGCGCGAGATGCGCACGGTGTAGGTGGCGCCGGCGCCGGTGCCGTCGGGCACGATGGTCGAGTCGTACAGGTCGCCGGCGGGACCCACCGGTCGGCCGCTGGCGTCGCCGTCGTAGGCGACGAAGGAGAAGTAGCGCGCATTCGGATAGGCCCCGCGCAGCGTCAGCGTGCGGATGCCCGCCGGCATCGGCATCATCCAGTAGCGCGCCTGGTCGTCGGGCGCCAGGTAGTTGCCCGCGCCGGACGGCGAGATGGTCAGCGGCCAGGCGCAGTTCTGCGCGTTCTGCGCCAGCGCCGATCCGGCGCTGGCCAGCGCGGCCAGACCGGCCAGACCATACAGGCCAGCGGCCAGCAGGTGTTTGAGGGGCTTCTTCATGATGACCTCCAGAAGGATCGAAGCACCGACGTGAAGCGATTTCGGCAGACCCTCCGCCGGCGCCCGGGGTGTGGACGCCGACGGTGCCACTGGCGTCGACGCGCGTTGGTGAGCGAGGTCAACTGACGGGTATTCGCGCCGGTCTGGCCGGGGAGGCCTGTCATGCCAGAGCGGTGTCGACGCCGCAAGCCCGACCGGCGCCCATCAGCCATCGGCGATCACGCAGGCCCTGGACACGACGGGTGGACCGACCGGGTCGGCCGTTGCCGTGAACTTCGCATCCGACCGCGGCCCTGCGATCAGAGAAGAATCTCGGACCCTGATCCGGCCTGGCTCGTGTGTATCGATCGCGGTCAGTCGGGCGGTGGCATCGGCGCGCGGTCCTTCGGGGAAGGTCGAGCCGGTGACGGCGCATCGAACGCCAGACCGCTGCGGTCGATCGGACCGCCGCAGTGGCTGCAACGCCATTGCAGGCGCAGCACTTCACCACACGGGACGTGCCGTACTGCCAGTGGGATCTGGCCGTGCCACAGCCAGTGATCACCCCAGCGCATCAACTCGAGTGTGATCGGGTAGGACGCGATGGCGGCCCGGGTCAACCGATACTCCCGGCGACTGCCCGCATAGGCGCGGGCTCTCAGCATGCCCAGCGCCTGCAGTTCCTGGAGTCGATCGGTGAGCTGCGTCGGGCCGATGGCAAGCGCGCGCTCATAGTCCGAGAAGGTGCGCGCGCCCTGCAGGGCTGCTGCGATGATCGAGGAATTCCAGCGATCCCCGAAAACGCGCATCAGCGTGGGCAGTGCACTGCGGTCCGCGCTGTGCGACTTGCGGAATCGCTTGCGCGCCATGCCTTGCGACTCGGATTCCGACGCGCTGTCGATCCGATCGGTGTCATCGGCGCCGGCTGGCGTGGACATTGCGCCCGCCTGCGCCGGCCGACGAGGCGATGGGATCGAGGCCGTGTCGAAAGGGTTGATTGCCACGCTGCAGTGCGCGCAGGTGCAGATGGGCACTGTTTCGTGTCCGCAGCGGCGATGCACGGGCCGGGCGCGTGGGCGATCCTGCGGGTGTGCGGGCGCTTGCCGGCCCGTGCCCCAGTCACGCTCCCAGGACCACATCGCAATCAAGGTGCCCCACAGATCCAGGCCGCGCTCGGTGATGCGGTAGTGCGCATGGCCTCTCGTCGGGGCCACTTTTTCGAGCAACTGGTCAGCCACCATACGTTCCAGCCGCTCGCTCAGGACCGCGCGCGAGACGTCGAGTTCGGTCAGGAAGTCGCCGAATCGGCGCGCGCCACGGAAGGCCGAGCGCAACAGTCGCAGCACCCAGGCGTCACCCAGCACCTCGATGGCTCGAGAGGCGCCGCTGGCGCGCAGGGTCGGCACGGGGTCTGTGGAACCAGGGTCGGCAGGCATCAGGGTTTTCCTGCGTCCCGTTCCGCAGCGATGGGGCATACCATGTAGTCTGCTTATAAGAGTAAGCGTGCACGGATGGATTTGAATGTATCGCGCATCGGGCCCAACGCTCGCTGCGGTCTGGCGCGTTCGCAGGGCCACCCCGAGCCTCGGTTCTGACATTCGTTTCACCCACCAAGAAGGAGATCATCATTCGGCGCCGCAAATTCTGTATCCACGTCGCCCGGTTGGGCGCGGCATCCCTGGCTCTGCCTTGGGTCGCTGGATCGGCCCATGCACAAGCCTTTCCTTCGAAGCCGATCACCATCGTCGTCGCATTCGCACCAGGTGGTCCCGCCGACACCATGGCCCGTGCCGTCGGCCAGGAATTGACGACCCTGCTCGGGCAGACGGTGCTGGTGGAGAACCGGGTTGGTGCCGGCGGGAAGATTGCCATGCAGGCGGTGCTGCGCGCGCCCCGGGACGGTCACACGGTGGCCTACATCTCGCCATCCATCCTGTCGATCGCGCCCCTGGTCGACAAGGCGATCGGCTACGACCCCTTGAAGGATGTGCAGCCGCTGACCACGGGGCTGCGCAGTTCCAATGTCGTCGCGGTCCATCCGAGTTTGCGCGTCAGCAACCTGAGCGAACTCGTGGCGTGGGCCAAGGCGAATCCGGGCAAGCTCAACTACGGCAGCATCGGCGTGGGAAGCTGGTATCACCTGGCCATGGAGAAGCTCCTGGTCGGGCTGGGCATCGAGGCCACGCATATCCCGTACAAGGGCGAGGCGCCGGGGCTGATCGATCTGGCCGCCGGGCAGATCCAGTTGATGATCGTGTCGGGGTCGGGCAAGGCCTTGATCGACGACGGTCGGGTGGTCGCCATCGCCTCCACCGGCGCCAAGCCTGCCATCTATTCGCCGCGATCGCAGCCTGTACGGGACAGCGGGATCGTGGCTCTGAAGGACTATGACGAGACGCCCTGGGTCGGTTTCGGCGTGGCAGCGGGTGTCCCTGCGGATGTGGTCCAACGCTTGCACGAGGCGCTGGTCAAGGCCCTGCGGACGGACGCGGTCCGGGCCAGACTGGCCGCGTTCGGTGACACGCAGACTTGTTCACCCGCCGAACTCCAGGAGATCGTGCGTCGGGAGCTCGCCAACAACCGGGAACTCATCGACAGCGGCCGCGTGAAGCTGAACTGAGACGGGCTGCGATGCAGCAGGACCTTCGAGGCCGGGTGGCGATCGTCACCGGGGCCGGCAAGGGGATAGGCCGCGCATGCGCCCTGGCCTTGGCTGAGCGCGGGGCCCGCGTGCTCGTGAACAACCGGCGCCACCCCGGTGAGACCGACGAGCAGACATCGGCTGCACAGGTGGCGGCCGCGATCCGGGCAGCCGGTGGCGCGGCACTCGCGAACCACGAATCGGTGCAGGCTGATGGCGCCGGCGAGCGCATGGTGGCGCACGCGCTCGAGCACTTCGGGCGCGTCGACATCCTGGTGGCCAACGCTGCCAGCCCGCAGGCGTCGACCTTCCGCAAGCAGACCCTGGAAGCGTTCAGGGCCATCTTCGACGTGGGCTTCCTGGGTGCGCTGCAATTGGTCCATGCCGCCTGGCCCCATCTCCTGGACCAGGGCTGGGGCCGGGTCGTCATGATGACCTCGAGCGCCGGCCGCTATGGCAACCACGGACTGGCAGCCTACTCGGCCTCCAAGGCCGCGATCGAGATGCTGATGCGCTCGCTGGCCGCGGAGGGGGCGAGCCGGGGGTTGCGGGTCAACGCGGTGTCTCCCTATGCCGACACGCAGATGACACAGGGCTATCTGGCCGAGGACCTGGCCCGATGCCTTCGGCCCGAGGCGGTCACACCGCTGGTGTGCTGGCTTGCCAGCGACGGCTGCACCGCCAACGGCGAAGTCTTCGTGGCGGGCGGCGGGCGCTTTCGCCGCGGCTTCAGCGTCGAGACCGACAGCCTGGCAGGCGACGACATTGCAAGCGTGATCGACGCCCTGCGCGAGCTGCCGGGTCGGCCCCACCCGAACTCGAACCACGCCTTCGCCACGCTGGTGGAGGAGCTTCGCCAGGGAGGGCAGCTCCGGTGAACGCCGCGGCTTCACCTGTCGTCGGGTGGGTTGCCGGGGTCGCCTGGTGTCTGCTCGCCCTGGTCTGGCTGCGCGGCCTCGGCCCGATGACCAAGGTGCATTGGATGCACCGCCTGCATGCCCTGTTGCCCGTGGCCTGCCTGATGGCCATCGCGCTGCTGCCTGCGGGATCGATCTGGAGTACCTTGCTGCACGACTGGTTGGTGACGGGCCTGTTCGTGATCGCCTTGCTCACCCCGGTGTGGTGGTGGACGGTGCGCAACCGCAACGCCGGCGTGATGGACGTGGTCTATTCCCTGACCGCGCTCGTGCCGGCCGGCCTGGAAGCGTGGCGGCAGCCGGCCCTGGGTGCGCCCCAGTGGCTGATGCTTGCCATGATGGCGGTCTGGTCAGCGCGCCTGGTGCGCCACGCCAGTGGCACCAACCTGGGCGCGCGCGGTGAACAACAGCCCTATGCGAGCTGGCGCGTGCAGTTCGGGCGACGCTGGTGGTGGTGGAGCTACTTCCAGGTCTTTCTCCTCCAGGGCGGTATCGTGTGGGTCTGGCTGTTGCCGGTGGTGCTCGCATTGAATGCGCCCGCAGCGTCCTTCACCTTCCTCGACATGGCCGCTGCACTGCTCTGGCTGGTGGGCTTCGGCTTCCAGGCTGGCGCCGATCGGCAACTGGCGCGGTTCAAGGCCGACCCAGCGCATAGAGGCCAGGTCCTGCAGTCGGGCCTTTGGGCGCTGACACGTCACCCCAACTACTTCGGCGAGAGCCTGATGTGGTGGGCGCTATTCCTCTTCGGGCTTGCCCACCCGCTGGGCTGGCTCGGCATCGTCGGTCCCCTGTACGCGACCTGGTTCATGAGCATCGGCTCGGCCTCCGCCATGCTGGACCGACACATGCTGCGCACGAAACCGGATTACGCCGACTACGTCCGACGCGTCCCCGGGTTCTGTCCGGGGTGGAAATCCTCTCGCGACGAGCAACTGCTGGCCTGGGCGGCCGAGCGTCGCCGGCGCCAGGCAGGGGACGGGCGCGGGACGGGTTGAGTCTGGGGCGTCGCGAGCCCCCAGGTCTTGAAGTAACGGGTTTACCCCGATGCGGCGACACCGGCGTGGGCCTAGCAATCGGTCTGTATATAAAAGTCTTTTCGCTCGAAGAACCGGGGTTCGAAGCCCCTGTGGCATTCGTGCCAACCACGAGGGCGCGAGCAGATTCACAGTCCGAGCGACCGTGCAGTAGGAGGGGTCGGTGAGTTCCACACTCGTGATCGAAGCGGTGCGCACGCCGCGAGGGGCAGCCAAGCCCAGCGGCGCCCTGCATTCGTTGATGCCCGCAGAGTTGCTCGCGCAGTCCATGCGCGCGCTGATCGAGCGCAGCGGCGCCGACCCGGGCGCCATCGAAGATGCGGTTCTCGGCTGTGTCACGCAGACGGGCGAGCAGGGCGGCAACGTCGGCAAGGTGGCGAGCCTGCTGGCCGGCGCCAGCCCGCACATGTCGGCGGTGACGATCAACCGTTATTGCACCTCGGGCCTGAGCGCGGTGAACTGGGCGGCGCAGCAGGCGCTGAACCAGGACGCGCTGGCCATCGGCGGCGGGGTGGAGATGATGTCGCGCGTGCCGATGTTCGGCGACGCCGCGCCGCACTACAGCGACCGGGTCCTGGCCGAGCGCATCGGCTCGATGCCGCCGCCCTGGACCTCCGACCTCGTCGCCACGCGCCAGGGCTACACGCGCGAGCGCTGCGACGAGTACGCCGCGCTGTCGCAGGCCCGGGCCGCCCAGGCGCGCCGCAGCGTGCCCATGCCCTCGATGGTGGCGGTGCGCGACGCGCAGGGCGCGGTGCTGTTGGCGCAGGACGAGAACATCCGCGAGTCGTCCACGGTCGAGAGGCTCGCGACTCTGAAGACGGTCTACGAGGACGGGGCCCAGGGCATGGACGCCTGGGCGCTGGAGCGCGAGCCCGGGCTCGGCCGCATCGCCCACGTGCACACCGCCGGCAACGCGCCCTGCATGGCCGACGGCGCAGCCGCGGTGCTGGTCGGCTCCGAGGCGGCGGCGCGCCGCGCCGGCCTGCAGCCGCGTGCTCGCATCCTGGCCTGCGCCGACGCCTGCGTGCCGCTCGCTCAAACCGGTGCCGTGGACGCCACGCGCCGCGCGCTCGCGCGTGCCGGGCTGGGTGTCGACGACATCGAGCTGTGGGAGGTGCGCGACTCCTTCGCCGCGATCACGCTGCACTACCTCGACACCCTGGGGGTGCCGCTGGAGCGCTTCAACGTCAACGGCAGTTCGATCGCCCTCGGCCACCCGATGGGCGCCACGGGCGCGATGCTCGTGAGCTGCCTGCTCGACGAGATGGACCGCCGCGGCCTGCGCCTGGGACTGGTCGCCATCGCCGGCGCCCAGGGCGTGGCCACGGCCACGGTGCTGGAACGGCTGCCGCGAGCGAACTGACGACCGCATCGACCCTCCGTCCTCGCCACCCCGCTGATCACCCCATTCACCCAGCGCCTCACCGACCCCGTAGGAGCGACACCATGCTCGAGATCCACAGCCGCGTCCAGCGCACCTGCCTGCCCTCGGACAACCCCTATCTGAACGGCGCCTGGGAGCCCACCGACACCGAGTGGACGGCCTCCACGCCGGACCTGAAGGTCATCGGCGAGGTGCCCAAGGACCTGGCCGGCGTCTACCTGCGCAACGGCCACAACCAGGTGCACGCCCCCATCGGCAAGTACCACCCCTTCGACGGCGACGGCATGATCCACGCCACGCGCTTCGAGGGCGGGCAGGTCGAGTACCGCAACCGCTTCGTGCGCACGACCGGCTTCTACGCCGAGCAGGCGGCCGGGCGCTCGCTGTGGCCGGGCATCATCGAGCCGCGCCGCGCCACGCTGCGCGGCTGGGGCTCGATCGGCGCGATGAAGGACAACGCTGGCACCGATGTGATCGTGCACGCCGGGCGGGCGCTGGTGGCGATGAGCCAGTGCAGCGAGCCCTATCGCATGGACCCCTTCACGCTCGAGACCCAGGGCCCGGACACGAACTGGGCGCGCCGTCTGGGCGAGCGCGGCATCTGCTCGCACTTCCAGGTCGACGAGCACACGGGCGAGATGATGTTCTTCAACTACGGCGAGCACGCGCCGTACATGAACTACGGCGTCGTCAGCGCCGACAACCAGCTCGTCCACTACGAGCCCATCGAGCTGCCCGGCGCGCGCTGGCCGCACGACCTGGGCATGACCGAGCACTACTGCATCCTGCACGACCTGCCGATGTTCTTCGACCAGGAGGGTCTGGCGCGCGGGCAGCACCGGCTGAAGTTCCACCGCGACGTGCCGGCGCGCTTCGGCATCATCCCGCGTCTGGGCACGAACCGCGACGTGCGCTGGTTCGAGGGCCAGCCCTGCTACATCCTGCACCTGGCCAACAGCTACGAGCAGGGCGACGAGATCGTCATGGAGGGCTGCATCCAGACCAACCCCGTGCCCGACCTGACCGGCCTGCCCAAGGACGGCTACGCGCGCATGCTGAAGCTGCTGGACATGCACGAGCAGCAGACGCGCATGCACCGCTGGCGCTTCAACCTGAAGACCGGCCAGACGCTCGAGGAGGACCTGGACGACGAGGTCACCGAGTTCCCCATGGTCAACGGGCGCTACAAGGGCCGGCCCAACCGCTACGTCTACAACGCGTACATGGAGCCCGGCTTCTGGCACCTGGACGGGCTGAAGCGCTACGACCTGAAGACCGGCCGCACGCAGAGCTGGCGCGCGCCCAAGGGGTGCTACGTGAGTGAGGCGCCCTTCGCGCCGCGCGTGGGGGCGGTGGACGAGGACGACGGCTACCTCGTCACCTACGTCGTCGACACCGGCCGGCGCCAGGCCGAGTGCGCCGTCTTCGACGCGCGCGACATCACCCAGGGCCCGGTGTGCCGGGTGATGCTGCCGGGCTACATCCCGCTCGGCGCCCACGCCTACTGGGCACCGATGCAGGACCTGCGCAAGCCGGAGGCCGCATGACGTCTGCCGTGCCCATGCCCGACCACGCCGTGACGCACGCGCACGGCGTGCCCAACGGCACCACGGTCTTCCTGCTGCACGGCGCCTTCGGCGCGAAGGAATACTGGCGTGCCCAGGTGCGGGCGCTGGCGCAGGCCGGCTGCCGGGTGGTGGCCTGGGACTGCCCGGGCTACGGCCTCTCCCCGCTGCCCGAGGGCTTCGGCGTGGACCTGTGCGCGCGCGCCCTGGCGCGGCTGCTCGAGAAAGAGGGCGGCGCGCGCAATGTCGTGCTCGGCCACAGCATGGGCGGCTTCATCGCCCAGCGCGCCTGGCTGCACGCGCGGGCGCGCATCCACGGCTACGTGCTCTCGGCCACGAGCGCGGCCTTCGGCAAGCCCGACGGCAACTTCCAGCGCGAGTTTGTGCGCCAGCGCGTGGCGCCGCTGGACGCGGGCCGCTCCATCCCCGACTACGCGCCCGAGATGCTGCGCCGCATGATGGCCCCCGGCGCCGGCGGCGAGGCGGTGGACCTGCTGATCTCCACCGTGAGCCTGATGCGCGAGGAGACCTTCCGCGCCGCGGTGGCCGCGATCGCCGGCTACGAGGGCCGGGAGATCCTGCCGACGCTGGACGTGCCGGTGCTGTGCATCGCCGGCGCGCAGGACGCCACCGCCCCGGCCGCGGTGATGGAGAAGATGGCGGCCAAGATCGCCGGCGCCGACTTCGCCGCCCTCGACGGCGTGGGCCACTTCGGCTGGGCCGAGGCGCCCGGACGCTTCAACGCCGAGCTGCTGGGCTTCCTCGGCCGGCGCGGTTTTCTCGGCTGAGGCCTGTCGATGCGCGTCCACGACGACGAGCGCACACGCGAGTACCGCGCCCGCGGCTGGTGGGGCGACACGCGCCTGCACGACCTGCTGGCGCGCAACGCGCGCGCGGTGCCGGCGCGCGAGGCCCTGGTGGACCCGCCCAACCTGGCGCAGGTGAGCGGCGACGCCCCGCAGCGCCTGAGCTGGGCCGAGGTGGCCGCGCGCGTGGAGTGCCTGGCCGCCACGCTGCTGGCGCTGGGCCTGCGCAAGGACGATGTGGTCGTCGCTCAGCTGGTGAACTCGCACGAATTCCCCTGCCTCTACCTGGCCTGCGCGCGCTTGGGCGTCGTGGTGAGTCCCGTGGTGGCGCAGGGGCGTGAACACGAACTCGGCCACGCGATCGAGCGCACCGGCGCGGTGGCGCTCGTCGTCAGCGCGCGCATCGGCGCGCACGACCACGCGGCGATGGCCGCGGCGCTCGCCAGCCGGCACCCCGGTCTGCGCCAGGTGCTGGCCTTCGGCAGCGGCGCGCTGCCGGCGGGGGTGACGGACCTGCGGGCCGAGATGGCGCCGCCGCCGCCCGTGGCCCGGGCGCGCGCGCTGGCCCTGGCGCGCCATGAGGCCGAAGCCGGGGTCGACGCCGACGACGCGGTCACCATCATCTGGACTTCCGGCAGCGAAGGCCGGGCCAAGGGCGTGGCGCGCACGCACAACGACTGGCTGCTCTACGGCCCGCAGATCGGCGCGGCCTATGGCGTGGGTGACGGCGTGCGCCTGCTCAACGGCCGGCCGCTGACGACGCACGGCGCCTTCGTCGGCAGCCTCACGCCCTGGCTCTTCCACGCCGGCACGCTGGTGAACCACCACCCCTTCGCGCTGCCGGTCTTCCTGGAGCAGTTCAAGCGCGAGCGCATCGATTTCACCGCGCTGGCGCCGGCCATCCTGGTGAGCTTGCTCGCGCAGCCCGAGTTGCTGGAGGGCGTGGACTTCACCCGCCTGCGCCACGTCGGCTCCGGCTCGGCGCCGCTGACCGAGGCCCTGGTGCGCGGCTTTCGCGAGCGCTTCGGTGTCGAGGTGATCAACTTCTTCGGCTCCACCGAGGGCGCCTCGCTCGTGAGCGCGCCGCAAGACATGCCCGACCCTGGATTGCGCGCGCTGTACTTTCCACGCTTCGGGTCACCGGGCTTCGATTGGAAGCACCCGGCCCACCGGTTGGTGGAGACGCGCCTGGTCGACACCGTCAGCGGCGAGGCGATCACGGCCCCGGGGCGCGTGGGCGAGATGCTCTACCGCGGACCGATGGTGATGAGTGGCTACCAGGGCGACCCCGAACTCACTGCGCGCGCGCTGGATGCGCAAGGCTGGTATCACAGCGGCGATCTGTTCGAGATCAGTGGCGAGAATGGACAGTACTACCGCTTCGCCGGTCGGGCCAAGGACATCATCGTGCGTGGCGGCTACAACATATCGGCCGAGGAGGTCGAGAACCTCGTCGCCAGCCACCCGGCCGTGGCCGACGTGGCCGTCGTCGGCTTCCCGGACGAGCGCCTGGGCGAGCGCGTCTGCGCCTGCGTCGTGCTGCGGCCCGACGCCGTGCTGGACCTGCCGGCCCTGGCCGCCTGGCTGCGCGACGAGCGCCACGTGGCCGCCATGAAGCGCCCCGAGCGCCTGATGCTGCTGCCGGCGCTGCCGCGCAACCCGAACAACAAGGTTGTGAAGGCGCAACTGCGCGCGCAGGCCGCCGCAGCGCGGGATTCGGCGGCCGGCCCTGATTCCATCCCGCCCAACATGAACGAGAGGAGCGCCACATGAAGAAGATCTTGCGGACGAAATCGATCTGTGCCCTTGGGGCCGCGCTGCTGGCCGCGACCGGTGCGGTGGCCCAAGGCAGCTACCCGGACAAGCCGATCACCCTGATCGTTCCTTTCCCGCCGGGCATCGTCGATGCCAATGCGCGCATGATCGCCACCAAGGCCGCGGCACTGCTCGGGCAGACGATCGTGGTCAAGAACCTGGCGGGCGCGGGTCAGCGCATCGGCACCGATGCCTTGGCCAAGGCACCCAAGGATGGGTACACCGTCGGCGTCGTCTCCAATGCCGGCGTGGTCTCGGCGCCAGCGCTCGGTGCCCGTATCGGGTATGACGCGGTGGCCGATTTTGCCTACCTGTCCATGGGCTTCGAATCCCATTTCCTGATCAACACCCATCCGGGCACAGGCATCGACTCCCTGCGGGAGTTGGTGGCGCGGGCCAAGGCCACGCCGGAAAAGGTGCGCTTCGGCTCGACCGGCGTGGGCACCGGCTTCCATGTGGCCACCGACCAGTTCCTGAAGGCGGCGGGCATGAAGATCGAGCACATTCCCTTCAATGGGGAATCTCCTTTGCTGCAGAACCTTGCCGGCGGACAGGTCGAGATGGCCTTCTCTTCGCTGGCCAGCCGCAATATCGCCGCGACAGGCAAGTTGAGGATGCTCGCCTACACCGGTGAGACACGTTCGAAGTTGTTGCCGCAGGTGCCGACCGTCAAGGAACTGGGCATCCCCCACGTCAGTTCGGGATGGCTCGGTTTCGCCGCGCCAGCGGGCATCCCGGCCGACGTGCGACAGAAGCTGGTCCAGGCCTTCCAGGCGGCGGCTCGGGACCCCGAGATCGTCGCGAAGTTCGAGGCCATGGGCATCGAGCCGCGATCGTTGGCCGGCGAAGACTTCGCCGCTCGCGTCAAGCAGGAAATCGACCTGCTGCGCGAACTCAACAAGGACCTGAAGATCTCGCTCGATTGAGGCGCATGTCATAGGCCGGTGGCCTGCGCCGGATGAACTGGGAGGTGTTCGATGGTGACTGTTCCGTTTGTCCTGCCCACGGGGATCACGGCGGCCGTGCTGGTCGCCGCATTGGGTGTTCTGTCGCTGGGATGGCTGGTTGCGCTGGAGCGCCGCCACCCTCCAGGCAAGCCGCGGTTTCCGGGGCATGCCTACCCGATCGTGCCGGGCCTTGTACTGTGGGTCTGGAGCCAGTCCGACGCGCTGCCCGCCCCGATCCAGCGCTTCCTCGCACTCGCCTTGCTGATGGGCTTGTCCATGTGGGCTGTGCTGACCGCGGTGTGGTTGCTCGGCACGGCGCTGCACAACCACAGCATCATGGACATCGCCTACCCGTTGACGCCTTGGGTGGCGCTGCTGGTGGCCTGGACGTCCACCGGTGCCGACACTTCAATCCACACGATTGCTTTGCTGGCCTGCGTGACGCTGTGGTCATGGCGCCTGGCAGGCTACATCGCGCGACGTTACCTGCCGCACGGCGAGGAAGCACGCTACGCACGCTGGCGCCAGCGTGGCGGCGCGAGTTGGTGGTGGTGGTCCTACCTGCAGATCCACCTGACCCAGGGCGTGTTCGTTTGGATGTGGTCCTGGCCGATGGCGCTGGCGCTCGGCGTCGAAGGAGCGCTGTCGGCTTGGGCTTGGTTGGGATGTGTCGCGTGGACGGTCGGATATGTGTTCCAGGTGGTGGGCGATTGGCAGATGCATCGTTTTCGTGCCGATCCGACGATGAAGGGTCGCGTGATGGACCGTGGCCTGTGGGGCTGGAGCCGGCATCCCAACTACTTCGGCGAGTCGATGATGTGGCTGGGGTACGGGCTGTTCGCCCTGGGTGCGCCCTGGGGCTGGCTCGGCCTGCCCTGCGTGGCCATGGTGTTCTGGTTCATGAACCAGGGCTCGGCGGCCAGCATGACCGAGCGCTACATGCTCAAGACCAAGCCGGGCTACGCCGAGTACATGACGCGCGTACCGGCATTTTTCCCCCGCATTCCGAGGGCTCGGCGATGAGCGCCGTGGGTTCGGTCCCGGCCCGTGGTCGCGCCCGATCTTCGGGGAGCACGTTCCGGTCTCCGTGTCCATCGGGCTTTCCACGATTCCGCCGTGGGCCGCCTCGCGCTACCGTCGACCTCACGGCGCCCGCCCTTCAAGGGCCAACCACCCGGAACTGACGCATGTCAGCGGATCTCGTCAACATCGCCCAACTCGCCCTCAACGGCATGGCCACCGGGGCCATCTACGCGCTGGTGGCCCTGGGGTTGGTGATCACCTACAAGGCGACCGAGGTGCTGAACTTCGCCCATGGTGACGTGCTGATGGCATCGGCCTTCGTCGCCTGGGGTCTGATCGTCGGGCTGGGTCTGCCGTTCTGGCTCGCCGCAGTGTTGACGGTGGCATTCGCCGCAGTGCTGAGCTGGCAGATCGACGCGCGCGTGATGCGGCGCATCGTCGGGCAACCTCAATTTGCCGGGGTGATGCTGACGATCGCCATTGCCTTCATGGTGCGCGGTCTGGTCAGCATGTTCTTCGGGCCGGAGTCGCGCACCTACCCGACGCCCTGGAGCCAGCAGACCACCCACCTCGGGCCCGTCGTCGTGGCCGACCTGAACCTGGTGATCCTCTCGGTGGCCATGATGCTGACGGCCGGGCTGTACATGTTCCTTCGTCGAACCGCGCTTGGGGTGGCCATCCAGGCGGCCTCGCAGAACCAACTCGCCGCCTACCTCAGCGGCATCCGCGTCAAGCGGGTCACTTCCCTGGTCTGGGCGCTGGCGGGTGCGGTCTCGGGTGCCTGCGGGCTGTTGCTGGCGCCGATCGCGCTCGTGGACATCTCGCTGTGGATCGTCGTCCTCAAGGCGCTGGCTGCATTGGTGCTCGGAGGATTCGGCAGCATCCCCGGGGCGATCCTTGGCGGCCTGCTGCTGGGCATGATCGAGCAGTTCGCGGGGGTCTACCTGCCCGACGGCTCGAAGGACATCGCAGCCTATGTGGTGCTGATCGCGGTGCTGGTGCTCTGGCCTCGTGGGCTGCTGGGCGAAGCGCACGGGCGGCGGGTCTGAAAGGCGCGGGTGGGCCATGCGTTTCGACTACGACACCTCCTACCACGACGGCAAGCGCCTGCTGCGCTACCCGTCGCAGTGGCTCGCCTACGGTTTGCTCGTGGCGGGGCTGCTGATCGCACCGTGGGTCTTGCCCAGTTACTACGTGGGTGAGTTGAACTACCTGTTCATCCTGTCCATCGCCAGTCTGGGGCTGATGGTGCTCAGCGGCTACACCGGTCAGGTCTCGCTCGGCCACTCGGCCTTCGTGGCCGTGGGTGCATACGCCCACGCCTGGCTCCTCGCGCAGGGGGTGCCCTTCGCCGCGAGCCTGCTGCTGGCCGCGGCCATCAGCGGCCTGGTGGGATTGGCGCTCGGTATGCCGGCCATCCGGGTGTCGGGTCTGTATCTGGCGATGGTCACGCTGGCCTTCGCCATCCTGATCGAGCATGTGATCGGCCGCTGGAAATCGGTCACCGGCGGCTACAACGGCATGCCGGTGGATCCGCCGGTGCTGTTCGGCGCCGATCTGTCGGACCTGACCTCGTTCTACTACCTGTGTCTGGCCGTGCTGGCGGTCGTGCTGGTGATGCTGGTCAACCTGATGCGCGGCCGCACCGGCCGAGCCTTCGTCGGCGTGCGCGACTCCGAGGCTGCCGCCGCCAGCCTGGGGATCTGGGTGGCCGGTCACAAGGTGTTGGCCTTCGTGATCTCGGCGGCGGTCACCGGCCTGGCGGGCGCCTTGCTGGCGCACCATGTCCAATACCTGACGCCGGAGGGGTTCAATCTGCTGCTGTCACTGGAACTGGTGCTGATGGTGACGATCGGCGGGCTCGGCTCGCTGCGTGGTGCGGTCCTCGGGGCTTTCCTGATTGGCATGGTCCCTGCGCTGATCTCGCAGGTCAAGCCGCTGCTCGGTGAGCGCATCGCCCGCCAGTTCGGCCTCGAGATCTTTTTCTTCGGCCTGATCCTCGCGGCCTTCGTCCTGTTCGAGCCCAAGGGCCTGAATGGACGCTGGCTGAAGATCCGGGCCTTCTTCCAGACCTTCCCGCTGTACCGCAAGGATGTGTTCCGTCGCGGCAAGAGTTACATGAAGTCGGAGCGCTACCGATGAGTCTCTTCCAGGCGAAGCGGCTGGACCTGCGCTTCGGCGGCGTACACGCCGTCCGCGACCTCAGCTTCGAAGTCCGCTGCGGCGAGGTCTTCGCCATCATCGGGCCGAACGGCGCCGGCAAGACCTCGGTGTTCAACGTTGTCACGCGGGTCTTCGATCCGAACGCCGGCGAGGTCGTGTTCGACGGCGTGGACGTCACGCGTGTGCCGCGCCACAAGATCGTCACCCACGGCATTGCCCGGACCTTCCAGAACATCGAGCTCTTCGAAGGCGCCACGGTGATGGAGAACCTGTTGCTCGGCTGCCATCGCGATGCGCGCCAGAGCTTTCTCGGGCAGTGTCTGTGGACGCGCCGGGTGCGTGATGACGAGGCGCGCCTGCGTGCGCATGTCGAGGACGTGATCGACCTGCTCGACCTGGCACCGCACCGCAACAGCCTCGTCACCGGCTTGCCCTACGGTGTGCGCAAGGTGATCGAACTCGGCAGAGCGCTTGCCACGCGACCGAAACTGCTGCTGCTGGACGAGCCCGCCTCGGGCCTGAATCCCGAGGAGACGCGCGATCTGGCCTTCTGGATCGACGACATCCGCACCGAACTCGGTGTCACCGTGGTGATGGTCGAGCACGACATGTCGCTCGTCTCCGAGGTGGCCGACCGTGTGCTGTGCATGCATCTCGGCGAAGCCCTGTCCACCGGGACACCGGCGCAGGTGCAGTCCGACCCGCGCGTCATCGCCGCCTACCTCGGGCACTGACGATGGACGTCTTCACACCGATGAACCCGCCGTCCGCGCCGTCCGACGCGGTGCCGGTGCCGCCTGTGCTCGTTGTACGCAATCTCGAGACCTGGTACGGCCCGGTGGCGGCGATCAAGGGCGTCAACCTCGAACTGCACCGGGGCAGCATCGTCACGGTGCTCGGGGCCAACGGCGCCGGCAAGACCACGCTGCTGAACACCGTGGCAGGCGTGATCGATCCCTTCAAGGGCTCGGTCCACTTCCTGGGCGAACCCATCCATGGGTTGGACCCGGACGCGGTGGCGCGGCGTGGCCTGGTCCTCGTTCCTGAGGGCCGGCAGGTCTTTCCCTTCCTGACCGTGGCCGAGAACCTCCGGATGGGCGCTTTTGCGCGGCGCGTGGCCGATGGGTTGGACGAAGACATCGAGCAGGTTTACGGCTGGTTCCCGCGCTTGCGGGAGCGCTCGGGGCAGCCCGGAGGGTTGCTGTCGGGCGGCGAGCAGCAGATGTTGGCCATCGGCCGCGCGCTGATGTCGCGTCCCGGTGTGCTGCTGCTCGACGAGCCTTCGCTCGGCCTGTCGCCGTTGCTCACGCGGGAGATCTTCCGCATCGTCGAGCGCATCAACGCCGAGACAGGGATGTCCATCCTGGTCGTCGAGCAGAACGCGGCCATTGCACTGCACAGTGCGCACTTCGGCTACATCATGGAACTCGGTCGCGTCGTCGCCGCAGGACCCTGTGACGAATTGCGCGAAAAGGACGACGTCAAGGAGTTCTACCTCGGTGGCACCGCGGCCCGTGGGGCCGACAGCGCCGGTGGCAAGCAGCGCTGGAAGCGGCGCAAGACCTGGCGTTGACGCCCATGAATGACGCCACCACCGCCTCCGGGCCTGCGCCTGCACCCACCCCCCTCGAAGGCTGCGATACGCCTCAGAAACTGTGGCGACGTCGATGCAGCCAGTGGGCGGCGCTGCCGGCGCTGCGGCACAAGAAGAAGGGCATCTGGCACACCGTCACCTGGCAGCAGTACTTCGAGTCCTCTCGTTCCGTGGGGCTGGCACTGGACGATGCCGGGGTGGGTCGTGGCGAGTGTGTGGCGATCCTGAGCGAGAACCGTCCCGAGTGGCTGTATGCCGACCTGGGTGCCCAGGGCATGGGCATGCTGGGTGTGGGCATCTACCCGACGTCATCGCCATCGCAACTGGCCTACATCCTGCAGGACAGCGGTGCCCGCGTGCTCGTGGTCGAGAACCAGGAGCAACTGGACAAGGCCCTTGCCGTGCGCCGGGACTGCCCGCGGCTGGAGCGCATCGTCGTGCTCGACCTGGAGGGTTTGCGCACCTTCTCGGACCCGATGGTCGGCTCCTTTGCCGAGTTCGCCGCGCATGGGCAGGCGCTCGTCAAGGCCGGCGGTGGTGCGAAGCGTTTTGATGCCGCCATCGATGCCGGCAGCCCCGATGACGTGGCCTTCCTGGTTTACACGTCCGGCACGACGGGCCCACCCAAGGGTGCGATGGTCGCCAACCGCAATCTCGTCTTCCAGGTGGCCAGCGCGCCGCAGTACCTGGACCTGGCGCTGCAGGACCGCACGCTGTCCTTTCTGCCCTTGTGCCACATTGCCGAACGCATGGGCACGGTCTACAACCCGCTAGCCCTCGGCCCCGTGGTGCACTTCCCCGAAAACGCCGGCACCGTGTTCAACGATGCCCGCGAAGTCATGCCGCACCTGCTCTTCGGCCCGCCGCGCTTCTGGGAGAAGATGCACTCCCAGATCACGCTGGCCATGCAGGATGCGATCCCGCTCGCACGATGGGCCTATCGGCGTGTCACGGCCGAAGGCGCGGCACTGGCCGCGATGCGACTGGACGGGCAGGCGGTACCGGCCTGGCGTCAGATGCTCTACGGCGTGCTGCAACGCCTCGTGTTCTCGAACCTGCGCAGTTTTCTCGGGCTCGGTCATGTGAAGACGGCCCTGACCGGCGCCGCGCCCGTGCCGCCCGATCTGCTGAAGTGGTACATGTCCATCGGCATCGACTTGATCGAGTCCTACGGTCTGACGGAGACCTGTGGCTTCTGCACCGCAAATCCCCCGGACCGCATCAAGATCGGCTTTGCCGGCGTGCGCGCGCTGGGCACCGAGGTGCGCATCGGGCCGGACGAGGAGATCCTGGTGCGCGGTCCCAACGTGTTCGCCGGCTACTGGAACCTGCCGCACAAGACGGCTGAGGCGGTGGATGCCGAAGGTTGGCTGCACACCGGTGATTGCGGCGAGATCGATGCCGAGGGGTACCTGCGGGTCAAGGACCGCATCAAGGACATCATCATCACCTCGGGCGGCAAGAACATCACGCCAAGCCTGATCGAAAACCAGATCAAGTTCAGTCCCTATGTGGCCGACGCGGTGGTCGTGGGTGAGGCACGGCGATTCGTCACCTGCCTGGTCATGATCGACCAGGACAACGTGTCGAAGTACGCGCAGGACCGCCAGATCCCCTACACCGACTTCGCCAGCCTGACGCGCGCGCCGGAGGTGCTTGCGCTGATCCGCACCGAGATCGAGGCTGTCAACGCGCGTCTGGCACGGGTCGAGCAGGTGAAGGACTTCCGCTTGATCGCGCAGTTGCTCACCGCCGAGGACGAAGAACTGACGCCGACGATGAAGCTCAAGCGCAAGGTCGTCACCGCCAAGTACGCCGACCTCATCGACAGCATGTACCCGCCCTGAACGCCCTGAACGCCCTGAACGCCCTGTCGACCGGAGCATGGCGACCTTTCCCCGATCCCCCCAACCCTGAACAGGAGACAACCATGAAATTCAGCAAGCGTCTATGGATCGTCAGCGCCGGCGCAGTGCTGGCCGCGTCAGCACTGCCTTTGGCGGCCCAGGCCGCCGCCCCCGGTGTCAGTGCCGGCGAGATCGTCGTGGGCACCCACATGGACCTCTCGGGGCCGGTGGCGGCTGGGATGCCGCAACTGCGCAACGGCACCCAGATGCGTTTCGACGAGGCCAACGAGGCTGGCGGCATTCACGGGCGCAAGATCCGCTTCATCGTCGAGGACAACGCCGGGCAGCCGCAGCAGGCCGTGCGCGCGGCGGACAAGCTCATCCGCCGGGACGAGGTCTTCGCGATGGTCAACCCCTTCGGCTCGGGGGCGAATGCGGCCGTCGTCAAACGCGCAGTCGACGCGGGCGTGATCTATTTCGCGCCCTGGGCCGCCTCGGCAGTGCTGCAGCAGATCTCCGGCAGGAGCCCGCGCCTGTTCACCACGGTGCCCGACTACCACACCACGACCCATCTGGGACTGGGTTGGATGCTCGGTCAGCACCCAGAGCTGAAGAAGGTCGGCTGGGTCTACATGGAAGGCCCGTTCGGTGACCTGATCGGCCGCGGTGTCAAGTCGGCGATGGCCGAGAAGAAGATGACGTTGGCGGCTGAGGCGTCCTACAAGCCGGGCGAGATCGACTTCTCCAGCCAGGTGGCGAAGATGCGGGCGGCCGGAGTGGACTTGATCGTGATGGCCACCATCACGCGCGAGACGGTGGGCATGATGGCCGAGATCCGCAAGATCGGCTGGAACAACGTCAAGGTGCTGACCGGCAACCCGGGACGGACGGGCATCGTGGCCAAGCTCGGCAAGGACGTGATCGACGGCTTGTACGGCGTCGGCCCGTGGAAGATCCTCGATCCGAACCTGGGTGGCGCGGCGGACAAGGCCTGGGCCGATTCCTTCAAGAAGCGCTTCAACCTGGAGCCCGATGAGAACGCCTACCTCGCCTATGCCTACGCCGACTGGTTCGTCAACGGCTTGCAGGCGGCCGGCCGCGACCTGAGCACAGACGGCGCGGTCAAGGCCCTGCAGGCGTCCTTGTCCCGGCATCCGGTGTTTCTGGCGCCGGCAGGGTTCAAGAACAACCATTTCGACCCGGAGTCCACGACGGTCGACCAGTTCCGCGACGGCCGTTGGCAGACCGTCTCTCCGGTGCTGAAGTGAGCGCTGGTCAGGGCGCGCGAACTGGAGGGGTGATGCGCGGGGATGGCTTCGACCCGGCCCGCCTGGGCCCGCCACCCGGCGCGCGCGTGGCGGTGGTCGGCGGCTGCGGCGGCATGGGGCGCAAGCTCGTCGCCGCGCTGCAGGCCACCGGTGTGGAGGTGGCGGTGCTGGATCTGCCGGCCTCGCTCGAGCAGCACCCGCCGCCGGCCGGTGCGCTGGCCTTCGCGCTCGACGGCAGTGACGCCGCCAGTGTGGAGCGTGCCTTCGCGACGCTCACCGCGCACTGGCCGGTGCTCGACGGATTCGTCAACCTGGCCGGTTACTTCAAGGGCTTCCAGCCTGTGAAGGATCTGCCGGTGGACATCTTCGACGAGGTCATTGCCGGCAATCTGCGCACGCACTTCCTGTGCGCGCGCGCGGCGCTGCCGTTGTTGCATGCCCGCGGCGGCGGGGGCTCGCTGGTGTGCGTGGCCTCCACGATGGCCGCCGACGTGGTGAAGAACTACACCCACTACGGCGCCGCCAAGGCCGGCATCGTCGCGCTGGTGAAGGGCATGGCCCGCGAGAACGCTCCGCGCGTGCGCGTCAACGCCATCGCGCCGGGTCTGACCAACACCGCCTTCCTGGTCGGCGGGACTGGACGCGAACAGATCTTCGATGGCATCCCTGAGGAGGTCTATGCCAAGCGCGTGCCGATGAAGCGCATGGCGCAGCCTCAGGACATGACCGGGCCCGTCCTGTTCCTGCTCGGTCAGGCGTCGAGCTTTGTCAACGGGGAGACCATGATCGTGGACGGTGGGGTGTATGTGCAGTGAGGGTGCCTCGCTGTCCGCCAGCCCGATCGATGAGCGCATCCGCGCGGCGGGATCACGCCAGGTCAGGCCATCCCGTGGATCGGGAAGACCGGTGGTCGCTTGACGTTTCCCGTTGACCATCTTGATGGGCAGTGTGTGCCGGACTCCAGCGGGCGTATCGCGCTGATGCATGCTTTGCCTCTGGAACTGCCGATGAGCACCCTGCGCACAGAACCCATCACCGGCCCTGCTGCCTGGCGCGGCTGCGAACTCGCGGGCGACGACAGTTGGATCCACCGCCTGACCGAAGCGGATGTGGCCGAGATCGATGCGGCGCTGGCGCGGCTGCGAGCGACGGGCAGGCGGTTTCCGGATTTCGGTCCCGAACATTTCCCCCTGCCGGGCCTGGCCGTTCGACTGGCGGCCTTCGCCCATGAACTCGAGCACGGCCGAGGGTTCCTCGTGCTGCGCGGTTTGCCGGTGCAGCGGCTGCGCGACGAGGAGATTGACGCGCTGACCTACGGCATCGGCCTGCACATGGGCACCCCGGTGCGGCAGAACCCGCGCGGCGACCTGCTGGGTGTGGTGATGAACGTCGGCGACGCGACGAAGAAGACCACGCGTGTCTACGAGACCAACCTCTACCTGCCCTATCACAGCGACCCTTCCGACGTGGTCGGCCTGCTGTGCGTGCGCAAGGCCCTGCGCGGCGGGGTCAGCAGCCTGGTCAGCGTGGCCGCGCTTTACAACGAGCTGCTGGCCCGGCATCCACACCACCTCGCGCTGTACTACCGGCTCTGGACCTTCGCGCACCTGTGCGAGCCGCAGCCCAGCCTGTCACCCATCTTCAGCTTCCACGAGGGCAAGCTGAGCTGCCGCTACCTGCGCCAGTACACCGAACTCGGTCATGAGATCTGCGGCCTGCCGCTGTCGCGCGTGGAGATCGAGGCGCTGGACCACTTCGACGCTGCGATGCAGGACCCGGCTCTGCGCCTGGACATGCTGCTCGAGCCTGGCGACTTGCAGTTCGCCAACAACTACGCCGTGCTGCACTCGCGCACCGAGTTCGAGGACGCCCCAGACCCCGCGCTGCACCGGCGCATGCTGCGGCTGTGGCTGAAGATGCCCAATGCCCGCACGCTGGCGCCGGAGTTTCCGGGGCGTAACGGGTTCCCGGCGCCTGGGGCCGTCGCTGCGACGGACTGAACTCGGGTGTGGAGGCTGGCCGTGGGCTGCTGGAGACGCGACGCCCGACCTTCCTTCGACAGCGTTGCAGGCGTGGAGGTGCTCGGGTTCTCGACGCCGTGCTCGACGCGACTCGTGGAGTGCGTGAGAGGTGTCCCGGGTGCTCTCAGCCCCGCACCCCCACCACGAAGCTGCATACCGTGGCGCAGCTGCCGCCGATGTTCAATGTGGCGAAGGTCTTCGCGCCCTCGACCTGGTACTCGCCAGCCTGACCGGTGACCTGGCGCGCGGCGTCCAGCAGCATGCGCGCGCCTGTGGCGCCCACGGGGTGGCCGCCGCCGATCAGGCCGCCGCTGGGGTTGACCGGCAGCTGGCCACCAAGCTCGATCAGGCCCGACTCCACGGCCTGCCAGCTCTGGCCGGGGGGCGTCAGGCCGAAGTGGTCGATGGCCATGTACTCGGTGGTCGTGAAGCAGTCGTGGGTCTCGATGCCGTCCAGGCCCTCGGGGCCGGCCACGTCGGCGCGGGCCCAGGCCTCGGTGATGGCCTGACGCACGTGCGGGAAGACGTAGGGCTGCCCGGCGCTGCGCTCGAGCTTGTCCTTCAGCCGCAGGCCGGCGTTGCGGTGGCCCCAGCCCAGGATGCGCGGCAGCGACTCGAGTGCCACGCCGGTGCGGCGCGCGTGCTCGGCGGCGAAGCGCGGGCCGGCCAGCAGCAGCGAGCAGGCGCCGTCGGTGATCTGGCCGCAGTCCTGGCGGCGCGTGCCGGGCTCGATCACCGGGTTCAGCGTGTCGTCGTCGGTGAAGGCGCCGGGTTCGAACTGCCACTTGCGCGTCTGCGCCAGCGGGTTGCGCCTGGCGTTGCCATAGTTGATCTCGGCGATGCGGTTGACGTGACGCCGGTCGAGCCCGTAGCGGCGCTCGTACTCCTGTGCCATCAGGCCGAACGCGGCCGGCCACATGAAGCGGCAGTCGATGCCCTCGTGCCCCTGCCAGGCCGCGGCGTTCTGGTTCGCCGAGGACTGGTCGCCGGGCAGGTTCTTCAACTCCTCGGCGCCGACGACGAGCACGCAGTCGTAGCGCCCGGCCTCGATCTCTGCCATGGCTGCCAGCACCGCGAGTGAGGACGAGGCGCAGGCACCCTCGTGCCGCATCGCCGGCACGCCCCAGAGCTCGGGCACGACCTGCGCCACCATGGCGCCCAGGTGGGCCTGCGCGCGCTGGATCTCGCCGAAGGCATTGCCGACGTGGATGCTCTGCACCTGGGCGGCGTCGACGCGGCTGCGCTCGAGCGCGCCGAGCACGGACTCCCGGATCATTTCCGACAGGTCCTGGCCCTGGCGCGACCAGACTTTCGCGAAGTCGGTCTGGTGGCCGCCGAGGATGTAGGTGGGCGTGCTCATCGAGGTGTTCCCAGGGTCGGTTGGCAGAAAGAGGGGGCGTCCACGCTCAGGCGTCGGCCCGCGGCTTCAGCCGCGAGGCGGCGAACCAGCAGCCGTGGAAGCCGGTGGGGATGTGGCGCGGGATCAGCACCTGCGCCACCGGCCCGGTGCCGAGGTCGCGCGCGTCGAAGATGTCGAGCGTCTGGCGCTGTTCGGCCGCGTTCCACTGGAAGGCGATGACGTAGCCGTGGTCCTCGGACTGCGGGTGGTCGGCAGCGGCGAACCAGGGCTCGGAGTACCAGCTCTGCGTGGGGTCGTCGCGCCAGGCCGACAGCGTCGCGCCGGTGTCGAGGTCGCACTTGCGCAGGCCGGCCCACTGCAGGATCACGTCGCCGCTGTGGTCGACGAAGTAGCCATAGCGGGTGCGGCGGCCGGTCAGCGCGCTGTTGTAGCTGGGGAACTCGAGGTTGTGCCCGGCGTCCAGGCACTGCTCCTCGGCAGCGCCGGTGTCCAGGTTCATGCGCCAGCGCCACAGCCGGGCGTGCATCACGAGCTCGGCGATGTCCTTGGCCGTGCGCTGCGCGTCGATCGAGCCGTCGGGCCGCGTCACCGGCATGTAGCGGCAGCCCACCATCGTGATCCAGCGCCCGTGGGCATCAGTCTCCTCCCAGGCGTTGACCACGTGATAGAGGAAGCAGGGGCTGAAGTCGAACCAGCGCAGCTCCTCGGTCTTGCCGTAGCGCGGGATCACGCCGAAGCGGGAGGTCATGTCGGCGCGGAACACCACCTTGTGGCGCCCGAGCGCCATGGCCTCGGGGTCGTGCATCACCGGCAGGTCGTGCAGGATGGAGTAGTGCTCGGTCACGGCCATGTCGTGCGGCAGGCGCGCGCCGGGCAGCGGGATCGGCACGTGGTGCTTGAGCCGGCCGTCGGGGCCGACGACGCCGTAGTGCATGTAGGGCGCGTCGTGGCCGTAGTCGAAAAACAGCAGGTCCTCGGTGATCTCGTCGACCTTGGCGTGGGCCGAGATCTTGCCGCCGGTCTGCGCGATCGCCTGGCTGCGGCCCAGCGTCTCCAGCGTGATCGGGTCGAGCTCCCAGGCCTCGCCCGACATGTACCAGAGCGCCAGCACCTTGCCGGCGTGGGCGACGAGGTCGGTGTTGCCGGTGTCCTTCAGCGGCTTGTCCTCGCGCCCGAGCAGGGTCTCGCGGATGCCCCAGTGGGTGGCGCGGCCGGCGGCGTCCTCGTGCTGGAAGCCCTCGGTGCGCACCCAGCGGTTGCGCACCGTGAGGCGCCCGTTCTCGAAGTGCGCCGCATGCACCATGCCGTCGCCGTCGAAGGGGTGGTAGCGGCCCTGGGGCGCGTAGCGGGCGTTCGGGCCGGCGCGCATGTAGATGCCGTTCAGGTCCTTCGGGATCGCGCCCTTCAGCAGCGGCAGGTCGGTGAGCGTGGACTCGTCGGACAGCGGCGCGAAGGGGCCGGTCAGCAGCGGGCCGTAGTCTTCGCCGAAGGGGGCGAGGTTCTCGGGGCGGGTCGGTGCGTTCATCGGGGGGCCTCCAGGGTGCTCGGCGTTGGGGAAGTTCAGGCGTCGCGCGCCGGGCGGCGCGACTGCGTGATGCGGAAGCGCCCGGCCACGAAGGCCAGGTCGGTCAGGCTGGCGTTGCCGGCGGGGTTCAGGCCGGTGACGTGGACGTCGCTGTAGGCGGCGGCGAAGTTCAGCGGCATCGGGCCGGTGAGGTTGATCGTGAGCTGCGCCCCGGCGCGGGCGTAGGCGGCGACGGCGCGTTCGACGTAAGCCTCGTCCTCGCTGTAGAGGAAGGCCGTGAGGCCGCCGAACTCGCGTGCGTCGGCAGTGGCCTGGGCCAGCGCGTCGGCGGCGTCGTCGCAGGCGATGACGAAGCCCGCGGGGCCGAAGCGCTCCTCGCCGTAGAGCGCGCGGTGGCGGGTATCGGTCTGCACCAGCAGCGGCGTGCTCGTGCGCGCGTCGGGGAACTCGGGGTGCGGGTAGGGCCGCGGTTCCAGCAGCACCCGGCCGGCGCGCGCGCCCTCGTCGCGCCACTGGGCCAGTTGCGCCAGCGTGGCCGGCGACTGGATGGCGGCCAGGATCATGCCGGCGCGGCGCGGGTCGCGCCCGACGGCGTCGATCGCGGCGGCCAGGCGCTGCGCCACTTCGTCCAGCGGCACCGTGCCTGCAGGCGTGCGCACCCCCGCGCGCGGCAGGTAGACGTTCTGCGGGCTGGTGCACATCTGGGCGCTGAACATGCACATCGTCGTGGCGAGGGTGCGCAGCGCCGCGTCCAGGTCGGCTGCGGACTCGATGACGACGGTGTTGACGCCCGAGGTCTCGGTGTAGACCAGCGCCGGGTGGGCGTGACGCTCGACCCACTGGCCGAAGCGCGCGCTGCCGGTGAAATCGACGATGGCCGTCTTGGGGTGCAGCACCAGCACCTTGCCGATGGGATCGGTGGCGGAGTCGGTGAGCATCGTCACCAGGTTGGGGTCGAAGCCGGCCGCGCGCAGCACGCGGCGGAAGGCGCGCACCGAGTGCGCCATCGGCAGCACCGAGGTGGGGTGGGGCTTGACGATGACGGCATTGCCGGTGGCCAGGCTGGCCATCATCGAGGGCCAGGCGTTCCAGGTGGCGAAGGTGGCGCAGGTGAAGCACACGGCCACGCCGCGCGGGGTGGCGCGCCAGGTCTTGTCCAGCGCGATGCGGGCGCTGCCGAAGCTGCGCTCCCAGCGGCTGCGCGGGGTCACCGCGCGCAGCGCCTCGCGTGCGTACACCAGGGCCTCGATCGCGCGGTCGAGTGCGTTCACGCCGCTGCCGGCATAGGCCATGTTCGCGCTCTGGCCGGCGGTGTGCATCATCGCCGTGGCGACGTCGAACAGGTGCTCGCGGTAGAGGACGTCCACCACCTCCATCAGCACGCCCAACCGGGTGTCGGCGTCAGCAGCGGCCCAGGCCGGCATCGCGGCCTCGGCGGCGGCGAAGAGCGTGTCGGGGTCGGACTGCGGATAGCGGATGCCGAGCGCGCGCTGGGTGTAGGGGGACACCTCTTCGGAGGGCGCGCCGGGGGTGCCCGGATGGCCCTCGATCCCGAAGCCCTGCCCCTGGAGCTGTTCGAAGGCCGCGCGCGCGCGCGCCTGGGCCGCGGCGCTGTCAGGGTAGCCGGCCGGCGTCTCGGGCCAGGGGCTCCAGCAGTCGCGCTCGCGGCAGGCCTGGGCGGCGCGGTCCAGCAGGGCCAGGTGCTTGTCGTGCAGCGGGTGGCTCATGGGGTCGACTCGTGCAGTGGAGGAGTGCCGGGTTCAAGCGGCGGCGCGGCGCCAGCGCAGCCGGTGATGGCGGGCCACCGCCGAGCCTGGCATGGAGTCGCTGGCCGACAGCGTGAGCGTGCCCTCGGCGTCGAACTCCACCCGGCGCACCTGCTCGGTGCCGACGAAATTGGGGTTCAGCGCGTGCGTGACACGGTGCACCACCTCCCATCCGCCGTCGCTGCGCTCGCGCAGCGCGTAGGGGCCGGCGTACTGGAACCAGCTCTCGAAGGCGGCGAGGCGCTGCGCCTCGGGCGCGCTGCGCACGCTGTCGCTGGCCAGGCGCGGCCGGCCGGCGCGGCCGATGCAGGCGCTCATCCAGCCGTCGGCGGTGTAGAGGATGAGGCCGGTCGCGTCGGCGCCGTAGGGCAGGGTGGGCGGGCGCCCGTCGCCGTAGGCGATCTCCCAGCGCAGCAGCTGCCAGGTGCCGAGCAGGGGGTGGGTGGCGGGCTTCATTGCGCGCCCTTGCCCGCCGCGCGGCGCGGAATGAAGGCTCGGTCGCGGCCCGCCGTGCTCACGCCATCGCCTCCGGTGCCGTGCCGGCCGTTGCCGGCCGCCAACCGGCCATGCG
>Ga0172372_10001659_pt1 | contig 34479 bp, 35 predicted proteins | sample LakKiv5m_2_FD_114544 | JGI IMG/M metagenome (GOLD analysis project Ga0172372, IMG submission 114544) | Freshwater microbial communities from Kabuno Bay, South-Kivu, Congo - kab_092012_9.5m | ecosystem: Environmental > Aquatic > Freshwater > Lake | place: Democratic Republic of the Congo... | reverse complement strand
GTCCACGAGCGAGTGGTAGAGGAACTCGGACTCGCGCAGCGCGGCCTCGACCTGCTTGCGCGCGGTGAGGTCGTGGAAAACGGTCAGCACCAGCGGGTCTTCCCCGGCGACCTCGACGAAGGAAATGGACAGCTCGACGTGGACCGAGCGCCCGTCGCGCAACGCCAGCCGCCGCTCCATGTGCTCGGCGATGCTGCGGTCGCGGTAGCCGGTGCGGAACCGCTCCAGCCGCGCGTTCGCGTCTTCGCCCTGGTCGTAATGCTCCGTGTAGGGCCGGCCCAGCAGCTCCGTTTCCGTGAGGCCGACGAGCCGGCAGAACGCGGGGTTGACCGCGCGCGTGATGCCGTCCTTGTCAATGAGCCGCATCCCGTCCACGGATTTTTCCCAAATCGAGCGGAAGCGCCCCTCGGAATTCCGCAGCAGCTCCTCCGCGCGCCGGTTCTCCGTCACGTCGTGCAGGATGCTCAGGATGAGCGGGTCCTGCCCCTCGATTTCGACGAAGGAGTTCGACAGCTCCAGGATGGCGCGGCGGCCGTTGCGGAAAACGATGTTCCGGTCGAGATGCTCCGGGATGTTCCGCTGCTGGTAGCTCTCCTTGTAAAGCTCGTGCAGCCGCCGCACCTCCTCGCAGTCCTGATAGCTGACCGTGTAACACTGGCCGACCAATTCCGCCTCGCTCATGCCCACGATGCGGCAATACGCCGGGTTGACCGCGCGCAGGATGCCGTCCTTGTCCGTGAGCCGCATCCCGTCGGCGGACTTTTCCCAGATGGAACGGAAGCGCCGCTCTGTCTCGCGCACGGCGATTTCCGCGCGCTTGCGCTCAGTGATGTTCTCGACCGTGCCCTCGTAGTAGCGCACGCGGCCCTCGGCGTCGCGCACCACGCGGGCGTTCTCGGCGATCCAGATGATTTCGCCGCGCGCGTTGAAGACCTGCGACTCGAAGCCCTGGATGATTTCGTTCTCGCGCATCAGGCGCACGAACTCCTCGCGCCGCGCGGGGTCCACGTAGAGCTGCCGTGACACATCGCTCAACGCCGTGACCAATTCTTCGGGCGTGGCGAAGCCGTAAATCTTCGCCAGCATCGGGTTCGCCGACAAGAACTTGCCCTCCGGTGTCGTCTGGAAAATGCCGTCCGTCGCGTTCTCGTAGATGCCGCGGAACATCGCCTCCGTGAACCGCAGCGCGTCCTCGGTCTCCTGGTGCTTCCTGATGGCGCTCTCCAGGTCCGCGACATGCCGGCGCACTTCGAGCTGCGTCAGCACCTGCCGCGAGAGCCGTTGCAACGCCAGTGCCTGCTGGCCCGTCAACCCGCGCGTTACGCGGTCCATCACGCACAGCGCGCCGACCGCGTGGCCTTCCGGCGTGATGAGGGGATAACCCGCGTAGAAGCGCACCGGCGGAGCATCCTTCACCAGCGGATGCTCGCGGAACCGCTCGTCCGCCAGCGTGTCCCGCACCACGAACGTGCCCGCCTGCTGGGCGGTGTGCGCGACGAAGGAGTTTTCCCGCGGCGTCTCCCCGGCGGTGACGCCCGTGCGGGCCTTGGCCCACACCCGGTTGGCGTCCAGCAGGCAGACCGCCGCGATGGGCGTGTTGCAGAGCTGCGCGGCGAGCTGCGCGAGGTCGTCGAAGGCCGGCTCGGGCGGCGTGTCGAGGATGTGGTAACGCTGGAGCGCCTCGAGTCGTTTGGCTTCCGCGTCATTCATGGGTGGCGACCGCCCGGCTAAAATCCCGGCCAGCGCGCCCCTTGGCAAGCGTTGACTTGTGGCGCGCGGCCCGCTGGGCCGCTTGGAACTCCCGTGCCACCGGTGCGATTCGCTTTGCAACGATGGCCCGGACGCGCAAAGCGGGCGAGGCCGCCCGCGCGCCGCGCTTTGGAATCCGCGTGACTCTGCCCGGCGATTTGCTATCTCACAGTCACGCAACCGCTCTCGTCTATGAACACCAACCGCCGCCAATTCCTCACCACCGCCGCCCTCGGTTCCGCCGCCCTCACCGCCGCCGCCGCGGAGAAGGCCGCCGCCCTCAAGTCCGGCATGACGTTCTCCAAGCCGTCCGGCATGAAGCTCGGCACCGTCACCTACAACCTCGCCAAGGACTGGGACATCCCCACGATCATCAAGAACTGCACCGAGGCGAAGTTCGAGGGCGTCGAGCTGCGCACCACGCACGCCCACAAGGTCGAGGTCGAGCTGACCAAGGCCCAGCGCGACGAGGTGCGCAAGCGCTTCGAGAACTCGAAGGTCGAGCTGATGAGCCTCGGCAGCGCGTTCGACTACCACACGACTGACCAAACGAAGCTGCGCAAGGACATCGAGGCCACGAAGGAATACATCATCCTGGCGCACGACGTGGGCGCGAGCGGCGTGAAGGTGCGTCCCAACGGCCTGCCCAAAGAGGTTCCGGTCGAGAAGACGCTGGAGCAGATCGGCAAATCGTTGCGCGAGCTGGGCCAGTTCGCCAGCGGCTACGGCCAGCAAATCCGCGTCGAGGTCCACGGCGCGGGCACCCAGCTCCTGCCGCACATGAAAACCATCATGGACATCGCCAATCACCGGATGGTCGGCGTCTGCTGGAACTCGAACCCCACCGACCTCGATGGCGAGGGCTTCGACCACAATTTCAACCTCGTGAAGGACAAGATTTTCACCGTCCACATGAGGGATTTGCACCTGGAGGACTACCCCTTCCGCCGCCTCTTCACGCGCCTCAACGAGATCAACTACCACGGCTACTGTCTCGCCGAGATTCCCGACAGCAAGGACCCCGTCCGGCTGATGAAGTATTACCGCTCGCTCTGGCTGGCCTATCAGGGGCTGCTCTGAGCCAACCAGGCCGTTGAAAGCAAGGGCAGCGCAGCCGCCCCGGCCGCAGTTGCGCGCACCCCCGCACCGAACCCCGACGCGGCCGAGCCAGCCCAATGGCGCGGCCCGCCGAGCGTTCCCCGACGGCCACGGACACGACGCCGCTTGCGCGAGACGGTGGAGCGGCTAGGGTTTCGCGCGTGAACTCCGCGCTGCGACCATCGCCTGTCTGGGCGCTGCGGGCCGTGCTTGTCAGTGGCGTGCTGATCCTGCGGACGGCCGCCGGCGCGGAGCCGCCGTTGCCGAAGCTCGTCGAATTCAACCGCGACATCCGGCCCCTGCTTTCCGACGCGTGCTTCCAGTGCCACGGGCCGGACGCGGCGAAGCGCAAGGCCGGCCTGCGGCTCGACACCGAGGCCGGCGCGTTCGCGAAGCGCGGGAAAGTCACGACGCTTGTCCCCGGCAAGCCCGAACGCAGCGAACTCTTCCGCCGCCTCACCACGAGCGACGCCGACGACCACATGCCGCCGCGCGAGGCCGCGCGCCAGCTCACACCACGCGAAGTCGAGTTGGTGCGCCACTGGATCGGGCAGGGCGCGAAGTGGGAGAAGCACTGGGCCTTCATCCCGCCGAAGCGGCCGGCCGTTCCGAAGGTCAGTAATCAGTTTTCAGTGAACAGTGTTCCGTCAGGAACGGCGCGGCCGGACGCAAAACTGAAAACTGAAAACCGGTCACTGAATACTCCCCACCCCATTGACGCGTTCATCCTCGCGCGGCTGGAGCGCGAGGGGTTGCAGCCAGCGCCCGAGGCCGACAAGGCGACGCTCATCCGCCGCGTCACGCTCGACTTGACCGGCCTGCCGCCGACGCTCGCCGAGGTGGATGCGTTTCTGGCGGACACTTCGTCGCGCGCCTTCGAGTCCCTCGTGGATCGCCTCCTCGCCTCGCCGCGCTACGGCGAGCGCATGGCCATCCGCTGGCTCGACGCCGCGCGCTACGCGGACACCAGCGGCTACCAGAGCGACGGCGAGCGCACCATGTGGCGCTGGCGTGACTGGGTGATCGAGGCATTCAACCGCAACCTGCCTTTCGACCAGTTCACCATCGAGCAGCTTGCCGGCGACCTGCTGCCGAACGCCACGCTCGCGCAGCGCATCGCCACCGGCTTCAACCGCAACCATCGCGGCAACGCCGAGGGCGGCATCGTCCCCGCCGAGTATGCCGCCGAGTATGTCGTGGACCGCGTGGACACGACGGCGACCGTCTGGCTCGGGCTGACGGTCGGCTGCGCGCGCTGCCACGACCACAAATACGACCCGGTCACGCAGCGCGAGTTCTACCAGCTATTCGCGTTCTTCAACAACGTGCCGGAGAAGGGCCGCGCCATCAAAATCGGCAACTCGCCGCCCTCCGTGAAGTCGCCGACCGACGCGCAGGCGGCGGAACTCGCCGCGCTCGACGCGAAGCTGCGGCGGGCCGAAGACACGTTCCGCGAACTCGGTTCGACCGTAAGCACGTTCCAGCGGATGTGGGAAGGCTCGCTCATCGGAAAGCCGCCGCTGGAATGGACTGTCACCGACGGCCTGCTGGCGCGGTTCGACTTGAACGGCTCGCTCGCCAGTGCGTTCGGCACGAATGCGGCGGCGAAGTTCGAGGGCGGCGAAGCGGCGTTCGCCCCCGGCCTGCGCGGGCAGGCGGCGGACTTGGACGGGCGGCGCTTCGTCAACTGCGGCGACGTGGGGAACTTCGGCTTCTTCGACAAGTTCACGCTCGCGGCGTGGCTTCACCCGCGCGGAACGAACGGCGGCGCGATTCTCTCGCGCATGGTCGAGCAGGACGCCGACTCCGGCTTCGCGTCGGACTCCGAGGGCTACAGCGTGCATCTCAAGGGCGGGCGCGTCGCCGTGTATCTCACCAAGCGCTGGCTCGACGACGCGCTGCGCGTGGAAACCGAAACCACGCTCGCGCCCGGCCAGTGGCACCAAGTCACCGTGACCTACGACGGCTCGCGCACGGCGGCGGGCGTGAAGGTGTTCGTGAACGGCCAGCCGCAGCCGACGCGTGTGCTGCTCGACGAGTTGAACCAGACTTTCCAGACGAAGCAGCCGCTGCGAATCGGCGCGGGCGGCGGCCCGGCGAACCGGTTCCATGGCCTCATCCGCGATGCGCGGGTGTATGGCCGCGTGCTGACGGCGGAGGAAGCCGGCGTCATCGCCGTGGCGGAGAACATCACGAACTTGGCCGCGCTGACCCCGGCCCGGCGCACGCCGCCGCAGCAGGCGAAGCTGCGGCTCGCGTTGCTCGACCAGCGCGAACCGGAGTCAATCCGCCTGGTTGGCGAGGCGCACCGCGAGCTTGTGTCGCTCCAGCGCCGGCGCGACGCGCTCGTGGAGAGCTTCCCGACAACGATGGTGATGGAGGAGATGCCGCAGCCGCGCGACACGTTCGTCCTCAAGCGCGGCGAATACGACAAGCCGGGCGAGCAGGTGCGGCCCGCGTTTCCGGCGGCGCTCGGCTCAACCGCCGTGGCAGCCGACGTGAGGAGGCTCACTTCAAATGCGAGGCCAAGTCAGAGCCTCCTCACGTCGGCTGCTACCAGGTCACTGAACCGCCTAGACTTCGCGCGCTGGCTCGTCGCGCCGCAGCATCCGCTCACGGCGCGCGTCGCGGTGAACCATCACTGGCAGACGTTCTTTGGCGCGGGCCTCGTGCGCACGGTCGAGGATTTCGGCGCGCAGGGCGAGCCGCCGACGCATCCCGAGCTGCTCGACTGGCTCGCGACGGAGTTCATCCGCACCGGCTGGAATGTGAAGGCGATGCACAAGCTCATCGTGACGAGCGCGACTTACCGGCGGTCGTCGCGCGTCACGCCGGAGCTGCTCGCGCGCGACCCGGACAACCGCCTGCTCGCCCGCGCGCCGCGTCTCCGCCTGCCCGCCGAGATGGTCCGCGACCAGGCGCTCGCCGTGAGCGGCCTGCTTGTCGAGCAGGTCGGCGGGCCGTCCGTGATGCCGTATCAGCCCGCCGGCCTGTGGAAGGAATTGTCCGGCACCGACCATGTGCAGGACCACGGCGAGAAGCTCTGGCGGCGCAGCCTCTACACGTTCTGGAAGCGCACCAGCCCGCCGCCCACGATGATGACCTTCGACGCCGCCGGCCGCGAGGCGTGCAGCGTGAAGCAGTCGCGCACGAGCACGCCGTTGCAGGCGCTCGCGCTGATGAACGAAGTCACGTTCGTCGAGGCCGCGCGCAAGCTCGCCGAGCGCATGATGACAAGCGGGGGAAGTTCGCCGGAGGAACGCATCGCGTTCGCCTTCCGCCTCGCCACCGCCCGCGCGCCAAGGCCGGCGGAACTCGCCGTGCTGCTGTCCGGCCTCGGCGAATTCCGCGCGCGCTACCAGGCCGACGCGAAGGCCGCGCTCGCGCTCGTGAGCACGGGCGAAGCGCCGCGCGACGGGCGGCTGGCGGTGGCCGAACTCGCCGCCTACACCGCCGTGGCAAACCTCATCCTGAACCTCGACGAAACCATCACGCGGCCGTGACGATGAAAGATAATCTCGTAGCCGCTAAAGGGTGCAAAGAGCACAAGGGCGTGAGCGAAGGCGCACCCCTCACCCGCCCTTCGGGCACCCTCTCCCCTCGTCCGACGAGGGGAGAGGGATGGGGTGAGGGGTGTTTGCATACTGAAGGCGGTGACGACGCAGGACGTGCCTCGGCCCCATTGCTCGCCCGCCGTCACTTTCTCAATCGCACCAGCCTAAGCCTCGGCGCGCTGGGGCTGGCGTCGCTCTTGAACGAGCGGCTGTTCGCAGCGGAAGCCAGCGGACTGCCCGGCCTGCCGCATTTCACCCCGAAGGCGAAGCGCGTCATCTACCTCTTCCAGTCCGGCGCGCCGTCGCAGCTCGATTTGTTCGATCACAAGCCGAAGCTCGCCGGCCTGCGCGCGACCGAGCTGCCCGACTCCATCCGCAAGGGCCAGCGGCTCACCGGCATGACGGCCACGCAGGACAAGTTCCCCGTCGCGCCGACGAAGTTCCGCTTCGCGCAGCACGGGCGCGGCGGCGCGTGGTTGAGCGAACTGCTGCCGCACACGGCGCGCGTGGCGGACGAGCTGTGCCTGGTGCGCTCGCTGTTCACCGAGGCCATCAACCACGACCCGGCGGTGACGTTCTTCCAGACCGGCGCGCAGCTCGCGGGCCGGCCGAGCATCGGCGCGTGGTTGAGCTACGGCCTCGGCAGCGCGAACCGCGACCTGCCGGCGTTCGTGTCGCTCATCTCGAACGGCTCCGGCAATCCGAACGACCAGCCGCTCTACGACCGCCTGTGGGGCAGCGGCTTCCTGCCGACGAAGCACCAGGGCGTGAAGCTCCGCTCGGCGGGCGAGCCGGTGTTGTTCCTCTCCAACCCGCCGGGCCTCGACGCGTCCGCGCGCCGCCGGATGCTCGACGATTTGGCGAAGCTCAACCAGATGCGGCTCGACGAAACCGGCGACCCGGAGATCGCCACGCGCATCGCGCAATACGAGCTGGCGTATCGGATGCAGACCTCGGTGCCCGAGCTGACCGACCTCGCGAAGGAACCGGCCCATGTGCTCGACCTCTACGGGCCGGACGCGCGCAAGCCCGGCACGTTCGCGGCGAACTGCCTGCTCGCGCGGCGGCTCGCGGAGCGCGGCGTGCGCTTCATCCAGCTTTTCCATCGCGGCTGGGACCAGCACTCGAAGCTGCCTTCCCAAATCGTCGGCCAGTGCCGCGACACGGACCAGCCGGCCGCCGCGCTGCTGACAGACTTAAAGCAGCGCGGGCTGCTCAAGGACACGCTCGTCGTCTGGGGCGGCGAGTTCGGGCGCACGGTGTATTGCCAAGGGCGGCTCACGGCGGACGACTACGGGCGCGACCATCATCCGCGGTGCTTCAGCGTGTGGCTGGCGGGCGGCGGCATCCGCGGCGGCCACACGCACGGCGAGACGGACGACTTCAGCTACAACATCGCGCGCGACCCGGTGCATGTGCATGACCTGCACGCCACGCTGCTGCACTGCCTGGGCATTGACCACACGCGGCTGACGTTCAAGTTCCAGGGCCGCAACCACCGCCTGACCGACGTGCACGGGAAGGTCGTGAAGGCACTGCTCGCCTGAGCGCGGCATGAGCGTCCCCTCCCCTTCCCTGGCCGGCCGCGCGGCGCTCGTCACCGGCGCGGGCGTGGGGATTGGCCGCGCGGTGGCCGAGGCGCTGGGCAGCGCGGGCGCGTTCGTGGGCGTGCATTGCCACCGCAGCGTGAAGGGAGCCGAGACGACGCTGGCGAACCTCCGCGCGGCCGGCGGCGATGGCGTGGTGCTTCCGGCGGACCTGACCGACCCGGAGCAGGCCGCTGAACTTGTGGCCCGGTTGGTCGCGCGGGCGGGCCGGCTGGACATCCTCGTGAACAACGCGGGGTCGCCGGTGCGGCGCGCGCGGTTGGAGGATTGTCCGCTGGAGCTGTGGCAGCAGGTGGTCGCGGTGAACCTGACCAGCGCCTTCCTCGTGACGCGCGCGGCCATCCCGCACCTGCGGGCCGGCGGACGCGGCGTCATCATCAACAACCTGTCCCTGTCCGTGCAGACCGGCGGCGGCGGCGGGGCCGGGCCGTATGCCATCGCGAAGGGCGGCCTGCAGGTGATGACGCGGACACTGGCGCGCGAACTGGCTCCCGCCGTCCGCGCCAACGCCATCATGCCGGGCGTCATCGAGACGCGGCACCACGAGGAGTTCAGCACGCCGGAGCGGATGGAGCAGTATCGGCGCGAGACGCCGCTGGGGCGCAACGGCACGGCCGCCGAGGTCGCCGCCGCCGTGCTGTTCCTCGCGAGCGACGCGAGCAGCTTCCTCAACGGCGCGCTGCTGGACATCAACGGCGGGCGGTTTCTGCGCTGAACCACAAGCGGGCCGGCCTTGGAACCGGCTGTCCTGAACTTTTCCCCCGCCGCGCGCGGGCCGCCCCGAGTCGGTTCACGCGCAAGGTAGTCCCCTGCCCCGCCAGCGCCAATCGGGACAAGACCGGAGTGCGCATCTCCAGCGCGGGCCTACCTTCCCCCCAGCCTGCGAAAGCAGCACGGAGGGACAGTTCGCAGGCCGCGGGCCGGCCACGCCCAACCCGCCGCTCTTTTGCACTCAACCGTCACGCACCATGAAAAAGACCCTCTGTATCGTCGCGGCCCTCGCCGCGTTGTCGCTCACCGCCGGCTGCGGCTCGCTGCACACCAGCGGCCGCACCACCACCCAGTCCCCCTGGCCGGACTTCACCGCCGCCAAGACGGCGTTTGACCGCATCGAGCCGGGGCAGACCACGATCACCGAGCTGCGGGCCTTGGGCTTCGACCCCTACACGAACCCGAACGTCCGCATCCTGAACTACCTCGACATCCAGAACCGCTTCCTGCCCAACCCGTCCATCCGCGTCGCCGACCTGCCCGCGCCGGTGCGGCACTCGCTGGAGGCGCAGGAGCAGTCCGTGGCCTACGAGCTGGATCTGACCGTCACCCAGAGCCAGCGCTACGGAAACCTGTTCCTCGACGTGCTGGCGTTCAACCGCAAGACCCACGAGACGGGCTGGAACTTCAAGGCCCTCGTGCTGCTGAACCACGAGACCGTGCTCTACAAGCTCTGGTCCGGCCAGCCGAACGTGGACCGGCACGAGCAGAAGAAGAAGCCGCTCGGGCCGTTTCAGGAGATCAACGCCGCCGGCGGGCTGTCCTTCGTCCCGTAGGGCAAACGCCCGGGGGCCGGAGCATCTTGACTGCCCCGAACACCAAGTGGCCGGGGCGCGGCGTTTCCGCCGCTTCCATGTCTGGCAGCCCACAGCCCAAGGGTTGCGCCTCGATCCACTCGCACGCTGAGGCGGCCTGAAGGCCGCGCTCCGGGGGCAGCAAGATGCGCCCCGGGAGCTGCGCGGCGAATTTCCGCTTGGAAGCGAGTTCGGTTTCGCTACCGTCGCGCATCGTTCGCCGGCCCGGTGCGCCGGCCAGATTATGGCCACCCCTCCTCCCGCCAACGCGCCGCCCGTGCAAAACGGCCGCGCGGCCTTCCTCGCGCTGCTCGCCGCGCTGGCCGGCGTGCTGGCCCTGCTCTTCGCGAAAAGTTTCCTGCCCGAATACGTCGTCTTCGCCAACGACGGCCCGCTGGGGGCCAACTCCGCCGCGTCCGGCCGGATGCCGGGGGCGATGTTTGGCGTGTGGCTGGACCTGAACTGGGTGGGCAACGAGGGCGTGGCCTCCGCGCCGAACTTGTCGAACCTACTCACCGGCCTGCTCGGCCCCGTTGGCTTGGCCAAGGTGATTGTCCCGCTTTCGCTGCTGCTGCTCGGCTGCGCCGCCTGGGTGTTCTTCCGGCAATGCGGTTTCGCACCGTGGGTCTGCACGGTCGGTGGCCTCGCCGCCGCGCTCAACGGCGACCGCTTCTCGGTCGCCTGCTGGGGGTTGTCCATGTGGGTGATGGGCACGGCGGCGGTGTTCCTCGCACTGGCGGCGCTGCTGGCGGCCACGCGCCGGCGTGGATTGGTGTTCACACTGCTCGCGGGCTTCGCCACGGGCCTGGCCGTGATGGAGGGCTTCGACACCGGGGCGATCTTCAGCCTCATCATCGCGGCGTTCGCGCTGTTTCACGCCTGGGCACAGGACGCGCAACCCGGCGGCCAGTGGGCGGTTCGGGGCCTTGGGCGCGTGGCGCTGATTGCCGGCTGCGCCTTGTTCATCGCCAGCTACACGCTGATCAACCTCATCAACACCCAGCTCAAGGGCGTCGTCGGCATGGCGCAGGACAAGGAGACGCGCGACCGTCGTTACATTGAGGCGACCCTCTGGAGCCTGCCGAAGATCGAGTTGCTCCGCGTGCTCATCCCCGGCCTCTACGGCTACCGCATGGACACGCCCGACGGCGGCGCCTACTGGGGCACTGTGGGCCAGAACCCGATGGTCCCGCAGTTGCTCGAAGCCGCCGCGCGCGGGGACGCGCAGGCCCGCGCCATGCTCGCCAATCCCGGCGTGCATCGCCACTCCGGCTCGGGCGAATACGCGGGCGTGCTCGTCGTGCTGCTGGCCGCGTGGGGCGTCGCCCAAGCCTGCCGCAAGCAGGGCGCGTTCACTGACGCCGAGCGGAAACTGGTCTGGTTCTGGGCCGCCATCGCGCTGGTGTCGCTGCTCTTCGCGTTCGGGAAACACGCGCCCTTCTACAAGCTGTTTTACTCGCTGCCCTACGCCTCGACCATCCGCAACCCGGTGAAGTTCATGCACTCGTTTCACCTGGCCGCGATCATCCTGTGCGGCTACGGGCTGCACGCGCTGGCCCGGCAGTTCGTGCGCCCCACCGCCCCGGCCGGCGATGCCCTGGCGGAACAGGTGAAAAGCTGGTGGGCCACCGTGACCGGCTTCGAGCGCCGCTGGACGCTCGCCACCGGCCTGCTCGTGGCGGCGGGCTTCGTCGGGCTGCTGCTCTACAGTTCGGCGCGCAAGGAACTGGAGAAGCATTTGCAGGCCGTGGCCTTCTCTGAAGACATGGCCCGGGCCATCGCGTCCTTCAGCATCGGCGAAGTCGGCTTGTTCGTGCTGTTCCTCACGCTGTCGGTGGCCGCGCTGGTCGTGGCCTTGAGCGGCTACTGGTCCGGGCCGCGCGCGCGCTGGGCGGGCGTGACGCTCGGGCTGCTGCTGGCCGTGGACCTCGCCCGCGCCAACACCCCGTGGATCATCTATTGGAGCTACCAGGAGAAATACGCCGGCAACCCGATCATCGAACTGCTCAAACAGGCCCCGCACGAAGGCCGCGTGCAGGCGGTGCCGTTCCAGCTTGGCCAGCAGTTCAGCGTCTTCCAGCAGCTCTATGGACTGGAGTGGACGCAGCATCTCTTTCTCTACAACAACATCCAGACCCTCGACATCACCCAGGAGCCGCGCCCGACCGCCGAGAACCAGGCCTACCGCGCCGCGTTGTCCGGCAACAGCGCCACGCTCACCCGCCTCTGGGAACTGACCAACACGCGGTTCATCTTCGGGCTGAACGACCCGAATTTCCTCAACGGCATCGCCGCGCAGCTCGACGCCGGCCGCCGCCGCTTCCGCATCCACACGCCGTTCGACATCGTGCCCAAGCCGGGCGTCACCACGCCGACGCGCATGGACCAGGTCACCGTCGTCACCAACGGCCCCGGACAATTTGCGCTGGTCGAGTTCACCGGCGCCCTGCCCCGCGCCAAGCTCTTCACCAACTGGCTGGCCACGACCAACGACACCGAGGTTCTCAGCCTGCTGACCAACGCGACCTTCAACCCGCACGAGACCGTCATCGTCTCCGCGCCGATCCCGCCGGTCGCCAATCCGGCGGGCACCAACGCGGGCGAGGCCAAGTTCACCGCCTATTCGCCCAAGCTCCTGCGCCTCGAAGCCACCGCCGCCGCGCCGTCCGTCCTGCTGCTCAACGACAAGCACTCGCCCAACTGGCGCGTCACCGTGGACGGCCAGCCGGCGACGCTGCTGCGCTGCAACTACCTCATGCGCGGCGTGCAGGTTCCTGCGGGCAAGCACACGATCGAGTTCCGCTACGAGCCGCCCATCACCGGCCTTTACGTCACCACGGCGGCCATCGTCATCGCGCTGTTCCTGCTCGGCGTCGTGCTGTTCACCCGCCACGCCGACGGCGCTCCGCCCGTGGCGAAGCCCGCCGCCCCGCCACCCGCGAAGTAACGGCGGACTCACGCCGATTGCCCGCGCATTTGGGATATGGGCGCGGCCGTTCCCCGCCCGGGTTCTTACATCCCGGAGTTAACCCGAAATCCGAAGGCCGAACTGAGCTTCAGCCGTTCGTGCGAAACCGTGCTGGTCGGCCACCTTCCCAAAGGCGGCGTTTCGGGCTTCGGGTTTCGGATTTCTTTCGGATCTCGGACTTCGGATTTCGGGGTTAGGGCAATCTCCCCCGCGTTGGATGGACCGGGAGGCCGGGGCCGCCGTGCTATCCGCTTGCCTGCCCGTCGCCACGCCGCAAGATGTCCCCGCAGGCCGCGCTTGTAGCTCAGTTGGATAGAGCATCCGCCTTCTAAGCGGACGGTCGTGGGTTCGACTCCCGCCAAGCGCGCCATTTTTGATTTTCGATTTGGGATTGCCGATTGCCGATTGCCGATTGGACACCCGCCCACCAAACTGCCGCGCACCATGCTCTCGCTGGAACACCTCGCCGAACTCGTGGAGAAAAACCGCCCGGCCGCCCAGGCCCGCGTGCGCGAGTTCACGCTCGGCGGCCGCGAATTCCGCTTCAACACCGCGCCCGCCATCATGGGCGTCGTCAATCTCTCCGCCGGCTCCTGGTATCGCGAGAGCGTCTGCCTCTCCGCCGAGGCCGCCGTCGCGCGCGGGAAAGTCCTCGCCGCCCAGGGCGCGGCCGTCGTGGACCTCGGGGCGGAATCCACCCTCGCGAACACCGAACTCGTCGGGGCCGCCGCGCAAAACTCCCGGCTCCTCCCCGTCGTCCGCGCCCTGCGCGCCGCCGGCGTGCTCGTCTCCGTCGAGACCTACCATCCCGAAGTCACGCGCGCGTGCCTCGCGGCCGGGGCGAACGTCCTCAATCTCACCGGCACTGAGCGCGGCGAGGCGATGTATCGCGCCGTCGCGGAGCACCAGGCCGCCGTAATCATCTGCCATGTGCAGGGCGCGAACGTCCGCGCCGTCGGCGACTTCGACCTCGCCGCCGACCCGGTGCCGGCGCTGTATGAGCATTTCGCGCGCGAAATCGAGACCGCAACGCGCTGCGGCGTGGAGCGCATCCTGATTGACCCCGGCCTGGGCTTTTACTACCGCAACCTGCAGGACAGCGCCGTGCGCGTGCGGCACCAGATGACCACCTTCCTGAACACCTTCCGCCTGCGCACGCTGGGCTTTCCCACCTGCCACGCGCTGCCGCACGCCTTCGAGTATTTCGGCGAGGAAGTGCGCAGCGCCGAACCGTTCTTCGCCGTGCTGGCCGCGCTGGGCCGCACCGACCTGTTCCGCACCCACGAAGTCCCCCGCATCAAGGCCGTGCTGGAGACGCTGCGGGCCTTCTAAACGCGAACTCCGAAGTCGGGCTGCCCAGTGCGCTACTTCAGCGCCGCGCGGATGACCGGCTCGAAGATGTCGGCCTGGCGCATGAAGCCGAGGTCGCTGGCGTGCGAGGCGTCGGTCGCGCCCTCCGTGTCGGTGCCGTAGAGCGCGTCGCCACGGATGTATAGAAGCTGGGCGACGCCTTCCTTCTTGAGCTGATCGTAGGCGGTGCGCAGCGCGGCGTGGTTGTCGTCGTGGAATTTCTTCTTGTTCGGCGTGATCCAGTCGTTGGTGAAGCGCCGGTCCTCGACGAGCACGATGGGCGTGTTCGGCCGCGCGGCGCGGAGCTGCTTGACCAGCGGGATGCACTTCGCCGTCACGTCGGCGGGCTGCATGTTCGGCAGGCAGTCAATCACATACACCGCCGCGTCAATCTCGGTGAGCAGATCGCCCACGGCGGCGTCCATGCGGCCGTTGCCGGAGAAGCCGACGTTCAACACGGGCCGGTCGAAGCGCCGGCCGAGGATCGCGGTGTGCACCATGCCCGGCCGCGACGCACACGCGCCGTGCGTGATGGACGTGCCGTAGAAGACGATGGGCTTCTCCGCGCGCGGGGCGAGGCCCGCGAACTTCGCGCCCGCCGGCACGCCGATCTCCAGCGACTCGATGCCGTTGTAGAGCGGGAGGTAGGCGGCGTATTCGCGTTCGCCCGGCGCGAGGTCGCTGATGAGGGTCGTCTCGACCTTCGGCGAACTCGGCCGCGTGACTTGCACCCACCGCCACTTGCCCTGTGCATCGCGCGCGTAGAGGTCCACGCCGCTGACGCCGGTGGCGGGCATGTGCGGCATGGCGAGGTTGGTCTTCGCGAGCGTGTAGCGGGTGTAGATGGCCTTCGCGTCGGTCTTGAAGCGCACCATCATGCCGGCGCTGTCGCGGCTCAGGCTCCAGACGGCGGGCGTGACCTTGCCCTCGGCCTTGGCCGGGAAGCGGTCGAACCACCGTTTGCGCTCCTGGTCGCCCCAGCCGCGGCCCTCGACGCCCCACTTCGTCACGTCGTGCCACGCGGTGTCGGCGGGGATGCCGCCGACGGCCTTCGGTGGTGCGGGCTTCGCGGCCGGCTTGGGCGCGGGCTGCTGGGCAACGACCGTGGTGACGAAGGCAAGCGCGAGGAACAAGGCGAATTTCATGGCGGTGGAGGAATGACTTTGAACCGGGTTCACGCGCGGAGTGTCTGCCCGGCGGTGGCGCGCGTCAATGCAGCGGCGCTCTTGGCGGCGGCAAAGCAGCTTGCCGCGCGCCGTGGCTGTCAGTAGCTTCCGCCACATGAAGCTGCATCTGGAGAACCTGCCGCCGTCGCTCGCGCCGCAGCGCGAAGTGCTGGCGCGGTGCCTCGAAGCGATGCACGCCGCGCAGCCGATCCGGCAGGCGATCCTCTTCGGCTCGCACGCGCGCGGCGACGCCCGCCCCGACAGCGACGTGGACCTCTGCCTCGTGGCGGACGGGGCGGAACGGCAATACGACACGGCGACCACCTGGCTCCGCTCCGTGTGGAATCTGCGGCCCAAGCCATCGTTCACCCTTATCCCCGTGACCCCCGCCCGGCTTATGGAGAAGAAGGCGGTGGGTGACTACTTTTTTCAGACCGTCCTCAACGAAGGAGTCCTGCTTGCCGCAGAAAACTGACAGCAACAATCCGGCGGACTGGCTGCTCATCGTGGAGTCAGACCTCGAGCTCCTGCGCCAGGGCACGACGCACGAGTGGAGCTTCTCCATGTGCCGCAGCAAGCTCGCGGAAGTGCTGGAAAAGGTCATCAAGGCTGAACTGATCCGGCTCGGCTGGCCGTTGGAAAAAACGCACGACCTTGTCCGCTTGCACGACCGGATGGTGGAATGGAAGTCCGATTTGGAACCGATCGCCGGCCCCGTGTGCCTGGGACTCGCCCAAGCCTATTTCACCGACCGCTATCCCGGCTTCGACCTCGAAGACCCGGACTGGCCCAAGCTGCGCGGCCAGCTTCAGCGCGTGGAGGAACTGCTCGCCGCCGTGAAGTCCCGCCTGCCCGCGCCGCCGACGGAGTGAAGCGGCCGACGGTCTGCCGTCACTCAAACAACCCCTGGATTTCCTCCCACGTCAGGTTGTCCGCGAGGGTTTCCTCGCCGCCGAGGGTGGCCTTGATGATGGCGCGCTTCTTCTGCTGGAGCGCGAGAATCTTCTCCTCCACCGTGCCGCGCGCGATGAGCTTGTAGCTCGTCACGACGCGCGTCTGGCCGATGCGGTGCGCGCGGTCCGTGGCCTGGTCTTCCACCGCCGGATTCCACCACGGGTCGAAGTGGACCACCGTGTCCGCGCCCGTGAGCGTGAGGCCCACGCCGCCAGCCTTGAGGCTGATGAGGAAGACCGGAATCTTCGCGTTGCCCTGGAACTTCTCCACCACCGCACCGCGATTGGTGGTAGCGCCGTCAAGGTAGCAAAACTCGATCTTCTCCGCCGTGAGCTTGTCCTTGAGGAGCGCGAGCATGGTGGTGAACTGGCTGAAGACCAGCACGCGGTGCCCGCCGTCCATGGCTTCCTCCAGCAATTCGCCGAACATCGCGAGCTTGCCGGAGCTGTCGTCGGTGAACTCGGCGTTCTCCATCTTGAGCAGGCGCAGGTCGCAGCAGATTTGCCGCAGCCGCAGCAGCGCGTTGAGGACAATCATCTTGCTCTTCGCCACGCCTTGAGCACCGACGGCGTCCATGACTTCCTTGCGGCTGACGGCGAGCACCTGCTTGTAAATCTCCGCCTGGTCGTCCGTGAGTTCGCAGTAGGAAACTTGTTCGAGCTTCGCGGGCAAATCCTTCGCCACCTCGGTCTTGAGCCGGCGCAGGATGAACGGCCGCAGCCGCCGTCCGAGCCGCGCCTGCACGGCCTCGTCCTTGTCGCGCGTGATGGGCTGCTCGTAGCGCTCCTTGAAGTCCGTGGCCGAGCCGAGGTAGCCGGGCATGAGGAAGTCGAAGATGCTCCACAGGTCGAGGACGGAGTTCTCCATCGGCGTGCCGGTGAGGACAACGCGGTAGTTGGCTTTCACGGCCTTCACGGCCTGGGAGTTCTGCGTCTGCCGGTTCTTGATGTGCTGCGCCTCGTCGAGCACGAGCGTGTCGAACTCAAACTCGCGATACTTCTCCGCGTCGCGCCGGATCAGCGCGTAGCTGGTGATGACGAGTTGGCTGGTGGCAACTTCGTCGAAGCGCGCGTGGCGGTTCGCGCCGTGCAGAGCAACGACCTTCAACTCCGGCGTGAACTTCTTCGCCTCAGCGAGCCAGTTGAAGACGAGCGAGGTCGGACAGACGATGAGCACGGGGCCGGAGAGCTTGCTGTTCGTGCGGCACGACTGGAGGAACGCGAGTGTCTGGAGCGTTTTGCCCAAGCCCATTTCGTCCGCGAGGATGCCACCGAACTGGTTCTCGCGTAGAAACTGCATCCACGCGACGCCCTGCCGCTGATACGGGCGCAGCACGTCCTCCAAGTGGCCAAGCGGCGGACAGGTGAGCTTGGCCTGGCCACTCTGCCGCGCGGCGCGCTCACGCCAGCCGGCGGCGGCCTGCACCTGCCAGCCGGGCTGCTGCCGCAGCGTGGCGTCGAGGAAGCCGGCCTGCACGTCGCTGAAGCGGTAGCCCTTCGCGTGCTGCTGCGGCGCGCAGTCGCGCAGCACTTCCTGAAATTCCTCCAGCGCGCCCGTGTCTATCAGCGCGATGCGGCCGTTCTTCAACCGCGTGGTGCCGTTGCCAGAGAGGATGAGCCGCTGGATGTCCGCGGCGGAGAACTTCTCCCCGTCCGCCGAGCCAAGCGACATCTCAACATCGAACCACCGTTCGCCCGAGGGCCGGATTTCAAAGCGCGGTTCGAGCCGCTCGAAGTTCTTCGTTGTGCTGTGCTGGAGACGTTCTTCCAGCGAGACGTCCCACTCCTTTTGCAGGCGCGGGTAATCCTTCGCGAAGAAGCGCACCACGTTGCTCTCGCCGTGGAGATTCCAGCGGCCCTGCGCGTCCGGGCCGCTGAAGCCCGCGCGCCGCATCCGCTCCGTGGCGGCGACCTCGGAGCCGAAATCGCGCGTCGAGTAGCGGGTGGTGCATTTCGGGTCGGGCAGCCAGAGCGACTCGTCCTTCGCGGTCACGCCCACGGTCATGATGCGCGGGCCGTAGGCGCACTGGAGCTGCGCCTGCACCTGCGCCAGCCCGCCGTTCAGCGCGAGGATGAAGCGCGGCGACTGCGGCTCCAGCGTGAACTCATCAATGCCGAAGTTCGCGTCCACCTCGCTCTCGGCTTCGAGGACGACCAGCTCCTGGCTGAGGAAAAGCGGCACGCGGGCGCGCGGCAGCTTCATCGGCGCTTGGAAAAGCGAGCGCCACTGCTTCGGCAAACCCACCGGTTCCAGCGAATCACCGCGAAACGCCCACAGTGTCTCGCCCGCGATGAGCGTGGGCGGGCGCAGGTCGGGCGGGAGGTTCAGCCGAATCTCGCCGGACGTTTCCAGCGTCACCTCCACCGGCACGCGCCACGAGGTCGCGCCAATGGTGAGCGGCTGGCCGCGCCCGAGCGCCACGCGCGGATGCCCGGCAAGCGCGTCGAGCAACTGCGTCAGCTCGACGAGCGTGAGCATGAGGCCGCCGGGCGTTTCGTTGCCGGCGAGTTCCTCGGCCTTGTCCAGCAGGCGCGCGTCCTCGGGCGCGAGGGCGAAAGGCTGGTTCATCGGCAGCGCGCTCAAGGGCGAACGGCCCCGCGCCCACTTGCCCTCGAACGTGGCCATGACCTTGCCGCGTTCGATGCCCGCCGCGAAGGTCGGTGGCAGGATGACGGAGATTTCCAGACGCTCGCCGTTCGCCCCGCGCTTCAACTTCGGTCCCGGCTGCGGCTCCGGCTCGCGCGCGACGGGGCGGACGGTGCCAAGCCGCGCGGGCAATGGCGTGGCGGTGTCGCTGCCGCGCGGCGCGGGCTTGCTGCTCAGGATGTGATGCAGTCCCACGGCGACCGAGTGCGCGCAGATGAGGCCGGCCTCGCGGGACGCGCGGCAGGGGCAGAGGTTGTCAATGTCCACCGGCCCCTTGATGACCAAGCCCGCGCGATACGACGACGCGCCCTCCTGCACGACGCCCTTGAGCAGCGGCGGCGACCAGTTCGAGGAAATGACCCGCCCGCCGGCCAGCAGCGACCGGGCGTTCTTGACCGCCTCCCAGCCCGCCGCCTTGGTGAAGAAGGCTTCCGTCAACTCGGTGAAACTCATCGGCGCAAGGATGCCGGATGGCGCGCGGGGCTGGCAAAAAGTTTGCGCGGGTCAGCGCAGGATTTCCGCGAGGCAGGCCCGGACGGAGGGGAGCTTTTCCGGGTTGAGCCAGGAGCGCTTCACCCAGAAGCCGCGGATGGCGCTGGACTTGATCTTCTCGCCCGTGCGCGCGAACTCGACGAGCAGCTCGCCGTCGCGGCGGTAGAACTGGTGTTGCAGGCGGTCGGGATCGAGCACCCAGTATTCGTTCACGCCGTGCTCCTCGTAGGCGGCGAACTTGGGGCCGCGATCGCGGTCGGCGGTGCGCGGCGAGAGCGCCTCCAGGACGAAGGCGGGCGCGAGCGGCGCGTGCGTGTCCAGCAGCCGGGGCACCTGCTCGTTGGCGAAGAAAGCCAAGTCGGGCAGGAAGACGCTGCGTGCGGTCAACCGAAGGGCCACCCACTTCCGCTCCAACTTTCCCGCCGGATTCGCCTCAAGGTAGCCGGCAAGCAGACTGGCCACAAAACCAACCACACGACGATGCCCCGCCGAACGCCGGGCCGGGCCGACCACCCGACCCCGAATCAACTCAGCGTGGAGGCCCGGCTCCAGCCAGTCGAGGAACTCGTCGGCCGTCCAGAGGCGCGGAGCGGGGGGCAACGCGGTGCGTGGGGGCGGCGGGAGAATGGCAGTCGGCACGGCAGCAAAGTAGCCAAGCGACCACCGGGCGACAAGGGGCGATTGCCCCGCCCGCCAGAGCAAAAAAGGGCAGCCCCGTGCGAGGCCGCCCTTGGAAGGAGACGGATTCGTTTACGCGGCGGGCTTTTTATCTTCCTCGCCGATGTGGACGGCCTTGTAGCCGCCGATGGACTTGAAGTAGAGCAGGATGCCGAGGTAGAGGACGGCCATGATCGCGGGGATGTAAGAGTCCACCTTCAGTGTTTTGCGATCCCCTAATTGGTCGGCGGCGACGACTGCCTTCTGCTTGTCAGTCTTCTCCTTGGCGTCCTTGGCCTCGCCCAGCTTTTTTCCATCGAGACCAACGGCCTCCATGGATTTGATGCCGAGGAAGGTGCTCGGCTTTTCGGCCTTATACTCGGCGAACAGGGCGGCGTCCTTTTCCTTGAGGGCCTCACCCGCAAAGCGGTCTTTCAGGTAGCCAAGCCCGGGGCCACCAATCGTTCCCACCGAGAGCATTCCGATGCCGCCCATGATGGAAATCGCGACGGCTCCGGTGCGCGGGAAACGGTCGGAGGCCACCGCGAGCATCGTGGGCCAGAAGAAGGTCTTGCCCACCGCGTAGATGCCCAGCGCAATGAGCGCGGTGGTGAAAGTTTCCATGGTGCTCGCCATTTGCAGGCCGATGACGGCCAGCACGGAGCAACTCAGCAGCAGGGCCACCGGGGAGAGTTTGAGGGTGTTTTCAATCCAGTGGGCGCAGAACCGCAGGCCAAACATGATGGCCGAAGTCCAAAGGAACAGGTATTTGCCCTGCTCGGAGGTGAACAGGTTGCCGGTGATGAACTGGATCCACTGGTCGGTGCCAAGCTCGACCGAGCCGATGAGCGCGTGAGTGATGAAGAGAACGAAGAGCAGGAGCGAGCCGATGGATCCTTTGGTCAGCACGCCGACTGCGACCACAGTCAATCCGCCGACGGCATAGCCGATCTGCTCCGACGCACTGGCCGAGATGCCGAAGAGGGGCAGAAAGCTGCCGCAAAAGAGCAGCAGCAGCGGCGCAACGACCAGCGCGCCAAGGATGCCGACGTCCTTGAACATTTCACCGAGGCTCGCCCCCTTCTCGGACGCCTCAGACTTCGGAAAGTGCTGCCCCATGAACATGATGCCGTAGATGGCGGTGGGAATCAGGTAGAGCGCGAGCTGCAGCTTCCAGGACACATTCATCTTGTCGTCGAGCACCCAGCCCAGCGCAGCCCCAATGATCATGCCGGCGGGCCAGCTTGCATGAAGAATGTTGAGGTAGTGCGTGCGGTTCTGCGGGAAGAGCGTGGCGACCAGCGGATTCGCAACGGCCTCCAGGGTTCCGTTCGCGAACGCAAAGATGAACATGCCGCCAAACAGGCAGTTGTAGGCCAACGTCTTGGCGGCCTCCCCGCCATCGCCCGGAACGGCGGCGAACGTGACGACCGCAGACAGGATGTGCAGCAGGAACGCCGTGATCACCAGTTTGCCGTAGCCGATCTTGTCGCAGATCACGCCGCCGATGATGATGCCGAAGCAGAAGCCAGAAAGCCCGGCCCCACCGATGGAACCGAGTTGCGCGCCGGTGAAGCCAAACTCCTTGCCCCAGTTGTCGAAGATGCCGCCCCGGATGGCGAAGCCGACGCCGGCGGCGAGGATCGCCATGAAGCCGGCCCAGAGGAGGCGGTTGGCGTTCGCCGCCACGGGCGCGCCGCCGTTTGCTGTGGTGTCTGTGCTCATGTGTGCTGGATGCTGACTGCGGTTGGGTTACGAACTGGCTTACAGGGTGAACGCCGGGAGCTTCACAATCGCGCCGCCCTTCTTGGCGGACTCGTGCGCGCAGAGGCCCACGCAGGTCCAGTTGGCGGACTGCTTCGCGTTCGGGAAGGGGTCGCGCTTCTCCACGAGGGCCATCGCGAACTCGTGCGCGAGGTGCGGGTGGCTGCCACCGTGGCCGCTGCCCTGCGTGAAGCTCAGGTGCGTCTTCTTGCTGGAGTCATAGACGCCCTGCGTCGTGTATTTGGCGATGCCCTTGGGCAGGCGCTTGGCGAAGTCGGGGCACTTGACCGGCTTGGGAATTTTCGGCTCGGGCAGTTTCGCCGTGTGCATCACGAGCGGCTGGTGCTCGACCAGCGGCCACTCGACGGAACGCTTGTCGCCATAGACATCAATGCTCTCGCGATACTGCCGCGCGGTGTCGAAGAGCGAGCGGATGATGCGGGCGCTGACGTCGGTGCCCTTGAACTTGATGTGCGCGGTCTCGACGGCGAAGGGCGAGCCATAGCATTTCTGAAGTTCCTTGCGGACGGTGCCGGAACCGAAGCAGCTCACGTATTCCGCCGGCTTGCCAATGAGTCCGGCGACCGGGCCGACGCAGTGCGTGGCATACCACATCGGGGGAAGGCCGGGCCAGTAGTTGGGCCAGCCGTCCATGTCCTGCTGGTGCGAGGCCTGGACAAACTGGAGCTTGCCCAGCTTGCCCTGATCGAGCAGCTCCTTCATGAAGAGATACTCGCGGGCATACACGACGGTCTCCATCATCATGTATTTGAGGCCGGTCTGCTTCACGAGGTCCACGATCTTCTTGCAGTCAGCGATGTTCGTGGCCATCGGCACGGTGCAGGCGACGTGCTTGCCGGCCTTGAGCGCGGCGATGGACATCCACGCGTGGTCGGGGATCGGGGAGTTGATGTGGACGACGTCCACGGCGGGGTCTTTCAGCAGCGCGGCGAAATCCTGATAGCGCTGCTCGACGCCGAAGTAGTCACCCACGTCGTCGAGCTTCTTCTGGTTGCGCTGGCAGATGGCGTAGCAGGTGGTGTGGGGATGCTTCTGCCACAGGGGGATGAATTCCGCACCGAAACCGAGACCGACAATGGCGACGTTGATCTTTTTGCTCATGGTTGATGGAAGGCTGTTCACCGAATGACGCGGCGCACGATGCCCGAGCCGCCCGCGTCCAGCCATGAGTTCCAGCGCATTCGATTTGAAAAAATTTCCCGCCGGGCGCGGACGCGAAAACACCCGTCCACACTCGTTCAGACCAGCGGCAACGCGGCGAATCAAACCGTTCCGTCCGCGAAGCGTCAACGAAATTTCCCCGGACGGAGCAGGCCGACGCGCAAAAAGCAAAGGCCCGCTCGGTTGAGCGGGCCTTGGCGTGGAGAATTGCAGCCGGCACCTACTTCGCGGCCTCAGCCTTGGGGGCCTCGACCGGCGCGGCCGCCTCGCCCTCGACGAACTCGATGATGGCGACCTGGGCGGCGTCGCCCTGGCGCTGCCCGAGCTTGAGGATGCGGGTGTAGCCGCCCGGGCGGTTCTTGAACTGCGGAGCGATCTTGTCGAAGAGGATGTGAACCACGTCCTCGTTCGCCCGCCATTTTTCGCGGCGGACCTTGCCCTTCAGCGTGGGCGTGCCTTTGAAGCGGCTGCGGGACTGCTGGCGCAGGCGCGCGGCGACCAGGCGGCGGCAGTGGACGTTCTCGGCGATGAGCGCGGCCTTCTGCCGGTCATCCGCCGTGGCGGAGGCCTCGACGGCGCGGTTGGCGCGCCGGCCGAGGGTGACGAGCTTCTCCACGACGGGGCGCAGGGCGCGGGCCTTGGCGAGCGTGGTGGTGACGCGCTTGGACTTGATGAGGCTGGCGGCCATGTTGGCAAGCATCGCGTTGCGATGCTCGCCAGTGCGGCCCAGCTTGGCGGTGCGTTTGAGATGGCGCATAGGTCAGCGGGTTAGGCGGCGGCGGGCTTGTCCTCCTTCGGCGCGTCGAGCAGCGCGGCGTCGAAGGTCATGCCCAAGCCGAGGCCGAGGGCGAGGAGCTTGTCCTTGATTTCCTGGAGGGACTTCTTGCCGAAGTTGCGATACTTGAGCATGTCGCCCTCGGACTTCATGGCGAGCTGGCCGACGGTGGTGATGTTGGCGTTGTTGAGGCAGTTGGCGGCGCGGACGGACAGCTCGATCTCGTTGACGCTCATGTTGAGGAGCTTCTTGAGCTTGTTCTGCTCCTCGTCCTGCTTGTTCTCGACCTCGGTGAACTGGACGGCGTTGCGGTCGTAGTTCACGAAGACGTCGAGGTGCTTCTGGAGGATGGCGCTGGCCTGGAGCAGGGCGTCGTCGGGCGTGATGCGGCCGTCGGTCCAGATCTCGACCACGAGGCGGTCATAGTCCGTGCGCTGGCCGACGCGGGCGGCCTCGACGGCATACTTCACGCGGGTGACGGGCGAGAAGATGGAGTCAATGGCGATGACGCCGATGGGCTGGTCGGTCTTCTTGTTCTCGTCGCCGGGGCAGAAGCCGCGGCCCTGCTTGACCTCGAACTCCATGACGAGCTTCTTCTTCTTGTCGAGGGTGCAGATGACCTGGTCGGGGTTGACGAGGGTGATGTGCTGGTTCAGCTCGATGTCGCCGGCGGTGACCTCGCCCTCCTTGTTGACGCTGAGGATGAGCTGCTGCGGATCGTGCGTGTCGGACTTGAACTTGACCTGCTTGAGGTTCAGGACGATCTCGGTGACATCCTCGACGACGCCGTCCACGATGGCGAACTCGTGCTGGGCGCCCTCGACCTTGACGGAGGTGATGGCCGCGCCCTCGAGCGAGCTGAGGAGCACGCGGCGGAGGGAGTTGCCGATGGTGTGGCCGTAGCCGGTTTCAAACGGCTCGGCGCTGAACTTGGCGTAGGTGGACGTGGCGGTGGCGTCTTCCTTCTGCAACCGCTTGGGCATTTCGAACCGGGCGAGACGGACTGGCATGGTGGTTTGTCTTTCTGCAATTTTAATCTGGCCGACGGCGCTATTCCCGGCGCGCGCCGGCCCATGTAATTGCGTTGGTCCCCGACTCCGGGGACGGTTGGTTTAGCGGGAATAAAATTCGACCACCGCCTGCTCGTTGGCGATGGGGTGGATCTCGTCGCGCGAGGGCACGCGCATCAGGGTGCCCTTGAAGGCGTCCTTGTTGAGCGTGAGCCACTCGGGCACCGCGCGGGCGGTGGACAGCTCCAGGTTCTTCGTCGCGAGCTGGCGCGAGACGCTGGAGTCCTTGACCTCGATCACGTCGTTCACCTTCACGGCGTAGGAGGAGATGCTGACCTTGCGGCCGTTGACCTTGATGTGGCCGTGGCCGACCATCTGGCGCGCGGCGGCGCGGGTGGTGGCAAAGCCGAGGCCGAACACGACGCTGTCGAGGCGGGTTTCCAGAATCTGCAGCATCTGCTCGCCGGTGACGCCGCGGCGGCGCAGGGCCTTCTCATACACGTTGCGGAACTGGCGCTCCTGCAGGCCGTAGAAATAGCGGAGTTTCTGCTTCTCGATCAGGCCCAGGCCATAGTCGGTGGTCTTGCGGCGCGCGCCCTTGGGGCCGTGGACGCCGGGCGGATAATTGCGGCGCTCGAGGTATTTCGACGGGCCGAAGATGGGGATGCCGAAACGGCGGCTGACGCGGACGCGGGGACCTGTGTATCGAGCCATAATGCGTGATTCGTAAAACGTGAAGGGGGCTAGACGCGGCGCTTCTTGCGGGGACGGCAGCCGTTGTGCGGCACCGGGGTCACGTCCTTGATGGTGGAAATTTCAAGCCCGATGGCCTGCAACGCGCGGATGGCGGACTCACGGCCGGAGCCGGGGCCGCTGACGCGGATCTCGACCTCGCGGAGGCCGTGGGACATCGCCTGGCGGGCGGCGTCCTGCGCGGCCTGCTGGGCGGCGAACGCGGTGCTCTTGCGGGAGCCTTTGAAACCCACGCGCCCGGCGCTGGACCAGCCGATCACGTTGCCCTGCATGTCCGTGATGGAGACGTTGGTGTTGTTGAAGGTGGAGCGGATGTGGGCGATACCGACGGCGACGTTCTTCGCGCCCTTGGCCTTGATGATCTTTTTGCCGGCGTTCTCGTCGGCGAGCAGTTCGGCGGCGGTGGGCGCGGCGGCGGCGGCGGCGACGCCGGGGGCGGCCGGGGCGGCGGCGGGCGCGGCACCCGCGGCGGCGGCTTCCTTCTTGGGCTTGGCCTCGGCAGGGGCGGCGGGGGCGGCGGGGGCGGCCTCGGCGGCGGGCTTGGCTTCCTTCTTCGGGGCGGGTTTCTTCTTTTCTTCGGCCATAGGGTAAGTCAGTTGAGAAATCAGGCGGCGGCGGCGGGCTTGGCGGCGCGCTGGACGCCGACGGTGCGGCGGGGGCCTTTGCGCGTGCGGGCGTTGGTCTGGGTGCGCTGGCCGCGCACGGGAAGGCTCTTCAAGTGGCGCACGCCCCGGTAGCACTTGATGGCCTGGAGGCGCTTGAGGTTCAACCCCAGCTCGCGCCGCAGGTCGCCCTCGATCACATACTTGCCGTCCTGGATTGCGTGGACGATCTGCGAGAGCTGCGCCTCGGTCAGGTTTTTCGCGCGGATGGCAGGATCGAGCTGCGCCTGCGCGATGATCGCGCGCGCGTTGACCGGGCCGATGCCGTAGATGTAGCGCAGCGCGATGTCAATGCGCTTGTCGCCGGGGATGTCCACACCAAGTATGCGTGCCATAAAATCTCTGGGTTAACCCTGCCGTTGCTTGTGCCGCGCGTTCGTGCAGATCACGCGAATCACGTTCTTGCGCTTCACGATCTTGCAGTGCTCGCACATTTTCTTTACCGACGCCCTGACTTTCATAAATTTTGTTCGTTCAACACCACATGCCCGTGCGACAAATCGCCGGGCGACAACTTCACCGTCACCACCGCGCCCACCCGCACCCGCGCCACCAGCCCCGCCTGCCGCCGCGCCACATGGCCCAGCAGCCGGTGCCCGTTCGCGAGTTCCACCCGCAACAGCCCGTTCGCCAGCGCCTCGACTACCGCGCCCGCAACGACGAAGGCAGATTCTCCGGACACGTCAAAATCTCCGGCTCGCCGTCCGTGATGAGCACCGTGTGCTCCATGTGCGCCGACGGCAGCCCGTCCTGCGTCACCACGGTCCACTTGTCACTCAGCACTTTCACCACCGGCGAACCCGCGTTCACCATCGGCTCGATCGCAATCGTCATCCCCGGCTTCAACTTCGCCGAGTTCTTGCCCGCTTCCACGAAGTTCGGCACCTGCGGATCCTCGTGCACCGTGCGCCCCACGCCGTGCCCGACGAACTCCCGCACCACGCTGAAACCATTCGTCTCAACGTAACTCTGCACCGCCCGCGAAATGTCCACGACCCGGTTCCCCGCCAGCGCGCGGGAAATTCCTTCATACAAGGCCTGCGTCGTCACATCAATCAGTTTTTGCGCCAGCAGGTTGCACCCGCCCACCGCCACCGTCTTGGCCGTGTCGCCGATGTAGCCCTGATACCGCACACCCACATCCAGGCTGATGATGTCGCCAAACTGGATGCGCCGCGGCCCCGCCAGCCCATGCACCACCTCGTCGTTCACCGAGATGCAGATGTTGCACGGATACTTGCGATAACCCAGAAACGCGCTCGTCGCCCCATACTGCCGGATGCGCCCCGCCGCGAAGTCATCAATCTCCTTCGTCGTCACGCCCGGCCGGATATAGGAGCCGACCTCATTCAGCACCACCGAGGCAATCGCCCCGGCGGCCCGCATGATGTCCAGCTCACGTTCAGTCTTTAAGACAATCATTCGCCACAAACTTCAGCCACCGACCGCAGACTTCAGACCGCCGACCACAGACCGATTTGAAATCTCAAATCTCAAATTCCCGATCTCCGATCTCCGATCCTCGATCACCGCGTTCAAAGAACATCCCACAAAAACCAGCCCCGACCACCGACCTCAGACCAATCTCAAATCTCAAATCCCCGATCTCCGATCTCCCAACTCCGATCTCCCACTAGAATCTCCCCCGCAACCTCGGCCCCTTCCCGCCCTTGCCCCCGCTCAGAAACCCATCGTAATGCCGCATCAGCAGATGACTCTCCATCATCCGCATCGTGTCCAGCACCACGCCCACCGTGATCAGCAGGCTCGTCCCCCCGAAAAACTGCGACACATAATAATTGATCCCGAACGACCGCGTCATGAACGTCGGGATGATCGCGATCACGCACAGGAAGATCGCCCCCGCCAGCGTGATCCGGCTCATCGTGTGGTGCAGATAATCACTCGTCGCCCCGCCCGGCCGCACGCCGGGGATGTAACCCCCATACTTCTTCAAATCATCCGCGATCTGCACCTCGTTGAACTGCGTCGCCACCCAGAAATACGAGAAAAACAGGATCATCGCCGCCAGCGCCCCCATGTGAACCCACTGATCCTCCCGGAAATGCACCGACAAATCCACCAGGAACTTCACATCCATCGCCTGCCCCGCCATCCCCAGCAGCTTCTCCGGGAACATCAGGATGGCCTGCGCGAAGATGATCGGCATCACCCCCGCGTAATTCACCTTCAACGGCATGAACGAGCTGCCCCCCTGCATCACCTTGCGCCCCACCGTCCGCTGCGCGTATTGCACCGGAATCTTCCGCTGCGCCTGCGTCACCGCGATCACCGCCGCGACCACCGCCAGCAGCAGCAGCACCAGCGCGATGCCATGGAACAAGTTGAACTTCGCCGTGATCCCCTCCGGCGTCACAAACATCTCCCACAGCGCCTGCACCGTCTGCGGCACCCGCGCCAAGATGCCCACCGTGATGATGAGCGAGACGCCGTTGCCAATGCCGCGCTCACTGATCTGCTCGCCCAGCCACATCATCAGCAACGTCCCCGTGGTCAACAGCAACGTCGTCTGGAGCCGGTAAGCCAGGCCGGGGTCCTGCACGAGCTGCCCGTTGAACCCCTGGAAAATCTTCTCCGGGTTTTCCCAGGCCATCGCCATCACGAACCCCTGCCCGAGGCACAGGATGACAGTGAGATAGCGACCGTATTGGATGATTTTCGCCCGCCCGCCTTCCTCCCGCGCCAGCTTGCTCAACTGCGGAATCACCGCGCTCAGGAGCTGGATGATGATGGTGGCGCTGATATAGGGCATGATGCCCAGCGACCCGATGCCGCAGCGCTCCAGAGCACCGCCGGTGAACATGGAATACATCCCCAGCAACCCGCCGCCGTCCTTCTTCGCGATCTCATCGAAGAACGCCTGCAACGCCTGGCCATCGAGGCCGGGCAGCGGGAGCATCGAGATGAGCCGGCAGATCGCCAGCAGGATGAGGGTGAAGAAAATCCGATCCTTCAGCTCCGGGATCTTGAAGCAGTTGACGAACGTGTTGACGATGTTCTTGAGCATGGAGCGAGGTCAGCCGCCGGAACTACGCCGCCTTCGGGGCCGGCGTCTCGCACGCTCCGCCCTGCGCCTCGATCTGCTTGCGGGCGCCCGCGCTGAACGCGTCCGCCACCACGGTCAGCTTCTTGGTGAGCTTGCCGTCGCCAAGAATCTTGATGCCGCCGCTGGACTTGCCGTTCGCCAGGCCGGTGCCGCGCAGGAGCTTTTCGTCCACGCGGTCGCCGTCGGCGAAGGCGTTGAGGCTCTCGACGTTGACCGGGATGTAGGTCGTCGCGAACCGGGCGTTGTTGAAGCCGCGCTTGGGCAGGCGGCGGAACAACGGCATCTGGCCGCCTTCGAAGGTCGCGCGGATGGACGAGCCGCTGCGGGCGGACTGGCCCTTGCCACCGCGGCCGGAGGTTTTGCCGTGGCCGCTGGACTCGCCCTGGCCGAGCCGCTTCTTGCGGTGCTTCGCACCGGGACGGGGCTTGAGATTGTGGAGACGCATCGTCATGGGAAACGGGGGTTAGGCGGCCTTGGGGCCGGCCAGTTCGACGCCGCGGCGTTTCGCGACATCCTCGCGGAGGCGGAGGCTTTGCAGGGCGGCGAGGGTCGCCTTGGCGACGTTGGCCGCGTTCTTGGAGCCGAGCGACTTGCTCAACACATCCTTGATGCCGACGGTTTCGAGCACGGCGCGGACGGTCTTGCCGGCGATGATCCCGGTGCCCGGCGAGGCGGGGCGCAGGAGCACCTTCGCGCCGTCGAAGGCGCAGTAGGCGTCGTGCGGGATGGTCGCGCCGGTGAGCGAGACGGACATCATGTTCTGCTTGGAGGCCTCGCCGCCCTTCTTGATGGCGTCGGACACCTCGGCGGCCTTGCCCAAGCCGATGCCGATGCGGCCCTTGCGGTCGCCGGTGACGACGAGCGCGCTGAAGCTGAAGCGCCGGCCGCCCTTGACGACCTTCGCGGAGCGGTTGATGTAAATGACCTTCTCGGTGAACTCGCTCGGCTCGGAGGACTGGTCGGAGTCCGTGCGGCGGCGGGGGCCGCCACGGCCGGGGCCACGGCCGCGGCCACCACCACGTTCACCACGTTCACCGCGCTGCTCGGCAGGGACGGGCGCGGGGGCGGCGGCGGCGGGAACCTGCTCGGGAGCGCCCGCAGGGGGATTGGAATTGGTTTCAGACACGGCTTGGATTCTCCTGTTCGCGGTTAAAATTTCAGACCGGCCTCACGGGCGGCGTCGGCGAGGGCCTTCACCTTGCCATGGAACTGGGCGCCCCGGCGGTCGAAGACCACGGCGGAAATGCCCTTGGCCTTGGCGGCCTCGGCGGCGGCCTTGCCGACGATGGTGGCGCTCTTCACGTTGGCGGCGAGCTTCGCGCCGTCCGGCTGCTTTGCCCGGGTGGAGGCGGCGGCGAGGGTCACGCCCTTGCCGTCGTCCACGAACTGCACGTAGATGTGCTGCGCGGTGAAGGTGACGCTCATGCGCGGGCGCTCGGCGGTGCCGGACACCTTCTTGCGGATGCGCCAGACGCGGAGCTGGCGAAGCTGTTGTTTCTTCTGGGTTTTCATTGCGGGCGGACCACGGTGTCGGCCGGGGCCTCAAGTCATCATTGAACCGTCTTGCCTTCCTTGCGGACGATGTGCTCGCCCACGTAGCGGACGCCCTTGCCCTTGTATGGCTCCGGCGGGTAATAGGCGCGGATCTCGGCGGCCACCTGCCCGACGACCTGCTTGTCAGGGCCTTCCACGGTGAGCTTGGTGTTCTCCTCCACCGTGATCTTGATCTGGTCGGGGATGTTGAAAAGGATCGGGTGCGAGTAGCCCAGCGCGAGGTCGAGCTGCTTGCCCTTCACGGCGGCCTTGAAGCCGACCCCGTGGATTTCCAGCTTCTTGACGTAGCCCTCGCTGACGCCCTTGACCATGTTGTTGATCAGGGAGCGCGTGAGGCCGTGCAGCGCCTTGGCCTCGGCGTCGTCGCCCTGGCGGGACACCACCACCTGGTCCTTGGCCACGGCGGCGGTGACGCGGGCGGGGATGGCCTGCTGCAGTTTGCCTTTCGGCCCCTCGACCAAAACGCTGGCGCCCCGAACCTCGACCTTGACCTTGGCCGGGATGGAGACGGGTTGTTTGCCGATGCGTGACATAAGCGGAAAAAGTTACCAGATGTAGCAGAGCAGCTCGCCGCCGACGTTCTGCCGGCGGGCTTCGTTGCCGGTCAGGAGGCCGGCGGGGGTGGAGAGGATGGCGGTGCCCATGCCGTTGCGCACGCGGGGGATTTCCTGCGCGCCCACGTAGCGGCGCAGGCCGGGCGTGCTCACGCGCTTGAGGCCGTCAATGACGCTCTTGCGGCCGGCATACTTGAGCTTGAGCTTGAGCTTCTTCCTGGCGACTTCGCCTTCGACGGCGACGTCGCTGATCCAGCCCTCGCGCTTGAGGACGTGGGCGAGGCTTTCCTTGAGCTTGGAGTGGGGCAGCTCGACGCCGGGCAGCAGCGCCTGGCCGGCGTTGCGGATGCGGGTGAGCATGTCGGAGATGGGGTCGCTCATATTACCAGCTAGCTTTGGTGACACCGGGAATCATGCCGCTGAGGGCGAGTTCGCGGAAGGTGAGGCGGGAGACGCCGTATTTGCGCAGGAAGGCGTGGCGGCGGCCGGTGACGGCGCAGCGGTTGACCAGGCGCACGGGGGAGGCGTTGCGCGGGAGCTGCGCGAGGCCGGCGTAGTCCTTCTTCGCCTTCAGCTCGGCACGTTTGGCGGCGAATTTCTTCACCGTTTTTTGCTTGCGCTTTTCGCGCTCCAACCAGGCGGTCTTGGCCATATCGTTCGGGGTTCGGGGTTACTTCTCGGCGAAGGGCATGCCCATGAGTTTGAGCAGGTCGCGCGCCTCGTCGTTGGTCGGGGCGCTGGTGACGATGGTCACGTCCATGCCCTGCTGGCGCTTGATCTTGTCGAGGTCAATCTCGGGGAAGATGGTCTGGTCGGAGAGGCCCAGCGAGTAGTTGCCCCGCCCGTCGAACTTGCGCGGGCTGATCCCCCGGAAATCACGGATGCGCGGCAGGGCCGTGGCGACGAGGCGGTCGAAGAACTCATACATCGCGTCCCGGCGGAGGGTGACGAAGCAGCCGCAGGGCTGGTGCTGCCGCAGTTTGAAGTTCGCCACGCTCTTGCGCGCCTTGGCGATGACGGGCTTGCGCCCGGTGATGGCGGTGAGGTCCTTGGCCGCGTCGTCCACGGCGCTTTTCTCCAGCGAGGCGCTGATGCCCATGTTGATGACGATCTTTTCCAGCTTCGGCACCTGGTGGACGTTGGTGTAGCCGCGCTTGGCCTGGAGGGCGGGGCGGACTTCGCTGATGTATTTCTGGTAGAGGCGGGATTCCATACGGGTCAGGCGGTGGCGGGGGCGGCGGGCGCGGCGGCGGCGCGCTTGGCCCGGCGGGCGTCCCAAGTGGCGGCGAGCATGACGTTGGAGACGTGGATGGAGCCTTCGCGCTCGAGGATCGCGCCGTTGGGGTGCTGCTGGTTCTTTTTGACGTGTTTCTTCTGGAGGTTGACGCCCTCGACGAAGACGCGGTGTTTCTTGGTCAGCACGGATTTGATCTTGCCGCGCTTGCCCCGGTCCTTGCCGGTGAGCACGACGATCTCGTCGCCGGTCCGAACGTGTAGGCGGGTCTTGAGCATGGTTAGATGACCTCCGGGGCGAGGGAGATGATTTTCATGAACTTGAGGTCGCGCAGCTCGCGGGCCACGGGGCCGAAGATGCGGGTGCCTTTGGGGTTGCGCTCGGCGTCAATGATGACGATGGCGTTGCGGTCGAAGCGCAGGTAGGAGCCGTCCGCGCGGCGGATGCTCTGACGGGTGCGGACGACGACGGCGTCGCAGACCTCGCCCTTCTTCACGGTGCCGTCGGGAGCGGCTTCCTTGATGTGGCACTTGATGACCTCGCCGACGCGGGCGTAGGTCTGGTTTTTGCCCTGGACGCCGATCATGGCGGCGCGCTTGGCACCGGTGTTGTCGGCCACGTCGAGGATGGAGCGGATCTGGAGCATGGTCGGTGCGGGTTACGCCGTGACTTGGGCGGTTTCCTGGGCGCGCTCGACGATTTCAACGAGCCGCCAGCGCTTGGTCTTGGAGAGGGGGCGGGTCTCGACGATGCGGACGATGTCGCCGACCTTGGCCTCGGACTTCTCGTCGTGGGCGTAGAATTTCTTGAAGGTGGTGACGACCTTCTTGAACTGGGGATGCGGGAAGCGGCGCTTGACGCTGACGACGATGGTCTTCTGCATCTTGCTGGAGACGACTTCGCCGGTGCGCTCCTTGCGCTGGCTGCGCTCGATGGGATTCGCGGGGTCGGACATGGTTAGGCGGCTTTGGGTTGCGCGGACTGCTGGAGCTGGGTGATGCGGGTCTCGATGCGGGCGATGTCCTTGCGGAGGAGGCGCATGCGGGAGGGCTTCTCCAACTGGGCGGTGGCCTGCTGGAGGCGGAGGTTGAACAGCTCCTGCCGCAGGTCGCGGCCTTTGACGGCCAGCTCGGCGACGGTCAGGTCTTTGAGTTCGGCAAATTTCATGATCAGGCGTGCGCGTGCCGCGCGATGAACTTGGTCTTGATGGGCATCTTGGTGGCGGCCAGGCGCATGGCTTCGCGGGCCATGACCTCGGGGATGCCGTCCACTTCGAAGAGGACGTTGGCGGGGCGGATGACGGCGACCCAGCCCTCGACGCCGCCCTTGCCGGTGCCCATTCGCACTTCGAGGGGCTTCTTCGTGAACGACTTGTCCGGAAAAACGCGGATCCACATCTTGCCGCGGCGCTTCATGTGGCGGGAGATGGCCACGCGGCAGGCTTCGATGACCTTGTTGTCCAGCCAGCAGCGCTCGAGCGCCATCAGGCCATACTCGCCAAACGCCACGGTGTTGCCGCGCGTGGCCAGGCCACGGCGCGCACCGCGGTGCATTTTGCGATACTTCACTCTTGCGGGCATCATCGCCATATCGGGTCCTCAGTCTGAAAGTTAACTGCCACTGGCCGGGGCGGGAGCCGGGGCCGCCGCCCGGGCGTCCTTGTCCTTCGGCTCGTCCTTGCAGATCCAGCACTTCACGCCCAGCTTGCCATAGACCGTCTTGGCCTCGGCGAAGCCGTAATCAATGTTCGCGCGCAGCGTGTGCAGCGGGACGCTGCCCTCGAGATACTTCTCCACGCGGGCGATCTCCGCGCCGCCGAGCCGGCCCGCGCAGCGCACGCGGATGCCCTGCACGCCCTGCATCTGCATGGCGGTCTGCACGGCCTTCTTCATCGCGCGGCGGAAGGAGACGCGGCGCTCGAGCTGGAGCGCGATGTTCTCCGCGACGAGCTGGGCGTCGGCCTCCGGGGACTTCACCTCGATGATGTCCACATAGACTTCCTTGCCCGTCATCTTGCTCAACTCCTCCTTGAGCTTGTCAATCTCCGCGCCCTTGCGGCCGATCACGACGCCGGGCCGGGCCGTGTAAATGGTGATGCGGCAGCGGTTGGCGGCGCGC
>Ga0172372_10001658_pt1 | contig 34530 bp, 24 predicted proteins | sample LakKiv5m_2_FD_114544 | JGI IMG/M metagenome (GOLD analysis project Ga0172372, IMG submission 114544) | Freshwater microbial communities from Kabuno Bay, South-Kivu, Congo - kab_092012_9.5m | ecosystem: Environmental > Aquatic > Freshwater > Lake | place: Democratic Republic of the Congo... | reverse complement strand
TCACTTTCTTGCAGGCTGCCGAAAGCCTGGTTGAGGCGCGGTCGGCAACTGGTGGCGCCCCTTCCCCCTCACCCCGGCCCTCTCCCCCGGGGAGAGGGAGGAACGCCTTCCGCTTTCACCCAACCGGAACGCCGCAGCCCTTCGAGCGCGGGCTGACTTTCCCCCTCTCCCGAGGGAGAGGGCCGGGGTGAGGGGGAACGGCGGCAACGCCTTCGCAGCCCCGGTCCGAATCGCGCTGAAACAACCGGCAAGATACTGAGCTGCGCCACCCGCAGCATTGCCAACCGCGCGCGGCGCGCTAGCCTCGCGCCATGCTGACCACCCGCAAGTTTCTGCAAGGCCTCTCCCTCGCCGCGCCCGCCGCGCTTTCCGGCTGCGCCTCCCTCGGCTCGAACGAGCCGCTCTGGACGCCGCGCGCGCTGACGCAGCCCGGCGAGTTCACCCCCGGCATCGAAGGCCCGTGCTGCGACCGCGCGGGCAACATCTACGCCGTCAACTTCGCGAAGCAGCAGACCATCGGCAAAACCACGCCGGACGGCCGCTCGGAAATCTTTGTCACGCTGCCCGGCAAGAGCACCGGCAACGGCATCGTCTTCGACCGCGCGGGTTTCATGTATGTGGCCGACTACGTCGAGCACAACGTCCTGCGCGTGGACATGAGGACCAAGGCGATTTCCGTCTTCGCGCACAACGCGCAGATGAACCAGCCCAACGACCTCGCCATCGCGCCCGACGACACACTCTTCGCCAGCGACCCGAACTGGAAGGACGGCACCGGCCAGCTCTGGCGCATTGACCGCGACGGTAAGACCACGCGCCTCGCGACCGGCATGGGCACGACCAATGGCATCGAGGTCAGCCCGGACGGCAAGCACCTCTACGTCAACGAGAGCGTGCAGCGGAACCTGTGGGCCTTCGACCTTGCGCCGGACAAGTCGCTCACGAACAAGCGGCTGCTGCGGAAGTTCCCCGACCACGGCTTCGACGGCCACCGCTGCGACGTGGACGGCAATCTCTACATCACCCGCTACGGCGAGGGCGTCGTGGCCGTCGTGTCACCGAAGGGCGACATCCTCCGCAAGGTTCCCGTGCTCGGCCCGCGCCCGAGCAACATCTGCTTCGGCGGCCCCGACGGGCGCACGGCCTACGTCACCGAAGTCGAGCACACGCGCCTCGTCGCCTTCCGCACGGAACGGCCGGGGCTGGCTTGGCTGCGGTCGCGGGAGGCTTGACCCACCGAAGTTGTCCGGCGTCCCGACGCGGGTAGCGCAGGCTGGCAGCCTGCTGTTTCGCGGGTTGGCAACCTGCGGATGCGCGCACCTTTCGCACGGTAGGGAAGGCCGAATGCCCTGCCGACTGCCAGTCGGCGGAAACAGCAGGCTGCCAGCCTGCGCTACTGCGGGCGGTCAGTCGTTCGCGAGGGCGTCCTTGTCGCGGGCGGAGATTTCCGTGAGGCGGCGTTTCATCTCCGCGAGCACATCCGGCTTTTCGGCGGCGAGGTTTTTGGCTTCGCCGGGGTCGGCGGCGAGGTTGAAGAGTTCTTCGGCGGGCGGCTGCTTCGCGCCCTTCTTTCCGTCAGCCGCGCGGTTCACGATCAGCTTCCAGTCGCCGTGCCGCAGCGCGGCGGAGCGGAAGCCGGTGCCCGCCGAGTAAATCGCGCGGGGCGCGGGCGACTTCTCCGCGCGCGTGAGCACGGGCCAGATGTTCGCGCCGTCCCACTTGAGATCGCCCGCCGGCTTCGCGCCGGCCAGCGCGCAAAGCGTGGGCATCCAGTCCACGGCGTGCAGCGGCGCGTGGATTTCACCGGGCGCAATTTTCCCCGGCCAATGCGCGACGCCCGGCGTGCGGATGCCGCCCTCATAGACGCCGCTCTTGTGGCCGCGCAGCGGGAGGTTGTCGTTGCCCACGCGGAGCGCGCCGAAGTCGCCGGGATACGGGCCGCCCTGGTTGGCCTGTGGCCCGTGCGCGCCGTTGTCGCTGAGGAAGAGGACGAGCGTGTTGGCGCGCAGGTTTTTCCGGTCGAGCGCGGCGAGCACTTGGCCGATGGTGTCGTCCATGTGCGAGGCGCAGGCGGCGCGGAGGCGTTGCGCGGGATCAGCGAGGTGGGCGTTGGCGTTCAGCCATTTCTCCGGCTCGGCGATGGGGACGTGGATGGCGGTGAACGGCACGTAAAGGAAGAAGGGCTTGGCGGCCTCGCGCTGCTCGATCCACCGCACGGCCTCGCGCGCGATGAGGTCGGTGACGTGGCCTTCTTCCTCAATGAGCTGGCCGTTACGGTGCCAGGTGACGGAGAAGGGGCCTTCCTTGTAACGGTGCGTGAAGGGCGTGACGCCGCCGGCGAGCGAGCCGTAGCCGTGGTCGAAGCCGAACTTCTGCGGGCCTTCCTCCGGCTTGGAGCCGAGGTGCCACTTGCCCGTCAGCGCGGTCGCGTAACCGGCCGCCTTCAGCGCGCCCGCGAGCGAGACCGTGGGCCACGGATACGCGCGCTGGTTCTGCGCCGCCGTCACGCCGAAGCGGCTGGCGTAGCGGCCGCTCAACAGCGCCGCGCGCGTGGGGCTGCACATCGGGTGGACGTAGTGCGCCTCCAGCCGCGCGCCCTCGCGCGCGAGGCGGTCGAGGTGCGGCAGCTTGTAGGTCGAGCCGTGCCACGGCACGTCGGCCCAGCCGAGGTCGTCGGCGAGGAACAGGACGATGTTCGGCGGCGGCACGGCCGGCAGGCTGACGGCGACGAGGAAGACGAACAGGAGCAGCAGGCGGGCGGCAGAATTGATCATGGCGCGATTCCCCGATGAGACGAGCGCGCGCGGGGAACGGCTACGGGAATCTCCGGCCGCTACTTCGAGCGGTGCATCTTGAAGCTTGTGGCGTGCGCCTTGGTGGAGGTGGGATTCCACTCCGGCAGGCTGGTCTTGGGCGAGACCGCTTCGGACGGGGCCGCGAGCGAAAGCTGCTCCACCTGATGCATCATGGCGGAGAGGTTCACGTTGGCCTTGGAGAGTTCGAACTGCGCCTTCTTCAACTCGGCTTCCAGCCCATGCAAGCGCGCCTTGAAGACGACGGCCACATACACGCCCAGCACCAGAATCAGCGCGGAAATGCCGGTGCTGATCGCGGCGATGAACATCAACCCGCCCGTGCCCTGTGGTTCGGCGGGTTGAGCCGTCGGCGTGGGCGCGGCCTCGCGCGGACGCGACGGCTCCGGCTCGCGTCCGCGCGGCGGCTCCGTGGCGAAGCTGGGCGGCGTCACCGTGTCCTTGCCGGCGGGCGGCAGCGTGAAGATGTCCGGCGTGGGTGCGGGCGGAACCGGTTCCTTCGTGCCCGGCGTGAACGGCGGCAGGCTCGCCGCGTCCTTCGGTGCGGGCGGTGCGTTGGTCAGCGCGGCGGCGGCCGGGACTGGCGGCGGCGGCATCACCGGGAGCGCGGGCGCGGCGATCGGTTCGCGGAAGCCCGTGGCCGGCCCCGCGTTGGTGGAAAAGACATTCGAGGGAACGGTGAGGCCGGCGTTGCCCGGTTCGGGGCGCGGGCTGGGCGCGGCGGAAAAAATGCCCGGGTCGGCCGCCGAGCCGCGGGCGGCGGCGATGGTCATGGGCGATGGGGGAGCGGTGGCGGCCGGTGCCACGGCCGCCGTCGGGCTGGCGGAGCCGCGCGGCCCCTGCGCGAGGAACTGCGTCGCGGCCTCGTGCCGCTGGGCCGCCGCCTTGGCAATCCAATCGCGCCCCTCGGCTTGATTGCGTTCGACGCCCTCGCCGGCGAGCAGCGCGCGGCCGAGGTGGAACTGCGCGTCCGCGTAGCCCTGCTGCGCGGCCTTGCGGAGCCACTTGACCGCCGTGTCGAATTCCTGCGGCACGCCCTCGCCCTCCTGATAGAGGCGGCCGAGGAAGAACTGCGCCTTGGGATCCTCCTGATACGCGGCCTTGCGGAGCCACGACGCGGCCTCGACGGGGTTGCGCTCGACGCCGTTGCCCGTGATGTGGGCCAGGCCCAGGCTGGACTGCGATTGCGAGTCGCCCTGCATGGCGGCCTTGCGGAACCAATCGGTCGCCTTCTTCGGATCCTTCGGCACGCCCTCGCCCTTCGAGTAGCAGATGCCCAGGTTGAACTGCGCGTCCGGCAGGCCCTGCTGCGCGGCCAGCTCATACCAGCGCACCGCCTCGCGGAGGTCGCGGGGCACGCCCCGGCCCTCGTCGTGCAGGATGCCGAGCACGTATTGCGCGTAGGGATCGCGCTGGGCCGCCGCCTGCCGCAGCCAGCGCACGGCCTCGGCGTGGTCCTGCTTCGCGCCCTCGCCGGTGAGATAGGCATTGGCCACGAGCCGCTGCGCGATGGGGTCGCCCTTCTCGGCCGAACCGAGCAGTTCGGTAAACGAGCGGCCCGAGAGGCCCGTCACCGGCGCGGGTGCGGCCGGCAAAGAGACATTCGCCACCACCAGCCAAGCCAGCACCGCCCACCACCACCGCAAGCTGCGAGGGCGGTGGCTGGGCGCGCAGAAGTTGTTCATAGATGCGTGCGGCCCGCGTTCATTGCTGCCGGGGAAATTTCCTGCGGGCCAAGCGCGCGCATCGTGAAAGCCGGCTTTCGCAGTGTCAAGGTCGGGCATCGGCGCGGCGGTCAACCTTGGGCGGTGAGCAGCGAAAGCCCGTGCTGGCGCGCGAGCTTTTCCATCACGTCCTGCTCGAGCAGGAGCGTGCGGCCGGACTCGAACGCGAGCACGCGCACGCCGCTCGCGGCGCAGACTTCGAGCGTGCGCGGGCCGACGCAAGGAATGTCGAAGCGCAGGTCGTGCTGCTCCTTTGCGACTTTCACCGCGACCGCGCCGCCGTCCTTGCCCGCGAGTTCGCCGCCGCGCGCGAGCGCCTTGTCCGTGCCCTCGAAGCCCTCGACCGCCAGCACGGTGCCGCGCTTGACGATGACGGTCTGGCCGATTTCGAGGCGGGAAATTTCCTTCGCGAGGCGGAAGCCGAACCGCACATCCGCCGTTTCCTCCTCGCTCAACGGCTTGCCGAGATGAAAGCCCGGCCCCGCCATCAGCGGCTGGAGCCACGGCACGGCGGAGATGAGTTCCACGCCCTCCTTCTTCAGCTCGTCCGCGATGCCGCCGAAGATGGTGTGCGCGTTCTTCTCCTTGAGCCGCATGAGCAGCGCGACGGCGCGCAGGTCGGGCCGGAGATCGAAGAGGTTCTTGGGCGCGATCTGCCCGGCCATGACGCAGTGCTTCACGCCGCGTTCGGCGAACGCGGCGATCAGTTTGCCAAGCTGGCCCACGCGCAGCCACAGGATGTCGTCCACGAGTGGCGCGAGCGCGGGATCGGTCTCGCCCTCGAAGGCGACGGCCACGAGGCGCGTGACGCCCATGGCGCGGGCCTGCCGCGCGAGCAGCAGCGGCAGCGTGCGGTTGCCGGCGATGAGGCCGAGCGTCTGGATGGCGGCGGACACGGGCGGGAGCGTAACGGGCACACGCGCGGATGTCAGGCGGGAATCCACCGCCGCGGGCCGCTCGGATTTCCACACAGATAGGGGCGGAGCACAGATGGGAGCGGGCACCTCATACTTATGGGAGTTCATGGCGATTGTCGGCGAAGCCAACGTGCAAGCTTGCTGGCGGGGCAGGGGAGTGTCCTACTTGCGCGGATGAATCTCGACGCGGGTTCACAATTTTCGGTCGGCCAGCTCATCGTGGGCGCGCTGGGCGCGACGCTGCTGGGCGGCTTGCTGGCCGTCCTGCTCGCGGCGGTCCTGCACGCGGCGCTGCACGCGGCGGGGGCGTTTCAGACGCGGCCGAAGGCGGAGCGCAAGTTTTCCTGGCTGCTCGCGCTGCTCGGCGTCGGGATGTGCGCGGTGATGGGCGGCTGGACGGGATTGAAGGTCGGCGTGGTCCGCGCGGCGGTGCCGGCCGCGCGGGACCTGGGGCCGAAGATGGTGGAGGAGGCGTTGCAGAACGGGCTGCGGCAGGCGGGCCTGACCAACTTCGCGCAGCTCGACGTGAAGCAACTGCGGGAATTCGTGGACAAGGCGGAGTCCGCGCCGGTGCCGCCGCTGGCGCAGTTGGAGCGGTTCCGGCCGCAGATCGAGGAGGCGCGCACGCGGCTGCTGCCGGCGGCGAAGGCGCTGCTGGACGCGCACGCGAAGGACGGGAAGCTTGCGCTCCACGAGGCGGTCGGCAAACTCTGGCCCCAGGTGTTCGATGAACTCACCGCGTGGGAGCAGCGCTTCCGGCGTTGGGAAATCATCACCGGCATCCTGTGGATTGTGGGCATCGAGGCATTGCTGGCCGGTGTTTGTCTGGCGATGCGACTGACGCGCGATCCGCTGCCTGCCGGCCCGCCGAAACTTCCGAAATCCTGAACATGGCAACCAAGAGCAAATCCCAGCGCAAAGTCACCAGTCGTTCACAGCCCACTTCCGTCATCACGGGCGCGGCGGGCTTTCTCGGCTCGCATCTCACCGACCTCCTGCTGTCGAAGGGCCACAAGGTCGTGGGCATTGACAATCTCGTGACCGGCTCGGTGGCGAACATCGAGCACCTCGCGGGCAACCAGGACTTCCGCTTCATCCAGCAGGACGTGACGGAGTTCCTGTTTCTCGACGGGCCGGTGGATTACGTGTGGCACTTCGCGTCGCCGGCCAGCCCGGTGGATTACGCGCAGTTGCCGATCCAGACGTTGAAGGTCGGCTCGCTCGGCACGCACAAGGCGCTGGGGCTGGCGAAGGAAAAGGGCGCGCGCTTCCTGCTCACCAGCACGAGCGAGGTGTATGGCGACCCGCTGGTGCATCCGCAGACGGAGGATTACTGGGGCAACGTGAACACCATCGGCCCGCGCGGCTGCTACGACGAGTCGAAGCGTTTCGCCGAGGCGATCACGATGGCCTACCACCGGCAGCACAAGCTGGAGACGCGGATTGTCCGCATCTTCAACACGTATGGTCCGCGGATGCGGCTCAAGGACGGGCGCGTGGTGCCGGCGTTCGTGAGCCAGGCGTTGCGCAATGAGCCGATCACGGTGTTTGGCGAGGGAAAGCAGACGCGGAGCTTTTGCTACTGCTCGGATCTGATCGAAGGGATTTACCGGCTGATGATGAGCGGCTATTCGTTGCCGGTGAACATCGGCAACCCGCGCGAGATGACGATGCTGGAGTTCGCGCGGGAGATCATCACGGCGACCGGGGCGAAGAGCAGAATCGTCCACAAGCCGCTGCCGGTGGACGACCCGAAGCAGCGCAAGCCGGACATCACCCTCGCGCGGAAGCTGTTGAAATGGGAACCGAAGGTGGAACTGGCGGACGGCCTGGCGCGGACCATCGAATACTTCCGGCAAAAGGTGTGAGCGTGCCTACGTGATTTGCCGCATGGCGGAGCGCGGGAATTGTTTTATGATTTGACCCATCCAGTGAATTCCGTTACGAACCCGGCCATTCAGAACGTCACCGAAAACGCGGGCCACAGTGAAGCCGGATTCAAGGCGGGACCGCCCGTGAACGGGCCAGTGCGATGCTAAAGTCAAAGTCATTCCTCTGCATTGATTTCGGCGCGATGACCGTGAAGGTCGCGGAGTTCGAGCCGAACGAGACCGGTTCGCTGCGGCTCAAGAACTACGGGCTGCGCGGCATGGGCCAGGCGGGTTTCGGCGAGGGCGAGCGCGAGGCGGTGGTGCTCCAGACGCTCAAGGAAGTGCTGGCGGAGGGCGTGCGGGGCGGGTTCGAGGCCGATGTCATCAACGTCTGCGCGCCGGGCTTCCAGGTCTTCTCCAAGTTCGTGAAGCTGCCGGCCACCGATCCCGGCAAGGTCAGCCAGATCATCCAATACGAGGCGCAGCAGAACGTGCCGTTTCCCCTGGAGGAAGTCGTCTGGGATTATCAGATTCTCGGCAGCACGCCCAGCGGGGAGTTGGAGGTGCTGCTCGTGGCGATCAAGAACGAGGTGGTCGAGAGCCTGTTCCGCATCGGCGAACAAGCGGGCCTGGACATGCACCTGGTGGACGTGTCGTCCGCCGCGCTGTGCAACGCCTATCGCTTCAACTATGGCGACGCGGAGGGCTGCGTCATGCTGCTGGACATCGGCGCGCGCAGCAGCAACCTGCTCTTCTTCGAGTCCGGGCGCGTCTATTCCCGCTCCATCAACATCGGCGCGAACTCGATCACGCAGGACTTCGCCAACGAGGTGAAGATGACCTGGGATGAGGCGGAGAAGATGAAGATCGAGGAGGGCTTCGTCAGTCTGGGCGGCGCCTACGAGGAGCCGAGCAACCCGCATCAGGCGCTCATCTCGAAGATCGCGCGGCAGGTGATGACCCGCCTGCACATCCAGATGAACCAGACGATCCAGTTCTATCGCGGCCAGCAGGGCGGCTCGGCCCCGACGAAGCTGTATCTGGCCGGCGGCGCGTCGCTGCTGCCCTACACCGCGCAGTTCTTCGCCGAGAAGCTCAACCTGTCGGTGGACTACTTCAATCCGTTCCGCAACATCCAGATTGACCCCGAGATCAACCTCGAGGACATGGCGAAGGTGGCGCACCAGTTCGGCGAGGTCGTCGGCCTGGGCATCCGCAACCTCGCGCAGTGCCCGGTGGAGCTGAACCTGATGCCGGCCAGCCACCTGAAGCAGCAGCAGTTCAACGCGAAGCGGCTTTACTTCGTCGGCGCGGTGGGCGGCCTGCTCATCACGCTTACGGCCTTCGGGTGGTTCTTCGGCTGGATGGCCGACCGCAAACAGGTGGCGCTGGAGGAACTGCGCAAGCAGGTGGATCCGCTGAAGGCCAACAAGCAACTACTGGACGGGGCGCTGGCTGAAATGAGCGCCGCCACCAACCAGACGCAGCTTTACAAGGATGTGCTGGCCTCGCGGGCCCAATGGGCCGAGCTGCTCGCCGGCATTCAGGCGGTGCTCACCACCGCGCAGACCAATCACGGCATCAAGGGCGAGGCGGCGGTGGCGGCCGCCGGCACGGATCCCGCCGGCACGGGGGCCGCAACCACCGGCGAGGTTTTGGCGGCGGTGTGGATTGAGAAACTTGAGGCAACGGCCAGCGCGGCCACCGCAACTACCGGATCCAGTTCCCCGGCCATGGCCCCCACTGAAGACGGGGGTGCGCCGATGGCCCCGGCTCCCGGCATGGTTGCACCTCCGGGTGCTTTTCCGGGGATGGCTCCCGGCATGGCACCGGGGATGGCACCGGGGATGGCACCGGGGATGGCACCGGGGATGGCACCGGGGATGGCACCGGGGATGGCGCCCGGATTTCCGGGTGGCATGCTCGGGCAGGGGGCAATGCCGGCCGGACCCCGGGAGATCACCTTCCTCAATTTGAATTGCCGCGCCCTGAACCTGTTGCGCTACGCGGCCGAGGGCAACAGCGTGTTCGTCAACAACTTGTCGTCGAATTTCGTGGCGGCCACGAACCTGTTCCTGCCCGAGGGCACCACGCTCACCAACCGCATCGAGCAGGTGGATCCGACCAATTACACCTTTGGCTTCAGCGTGACGCTGCAGCTCAAGAATCCGATCCGGTTCTAGCCCCGCCCACCATGCTCTGGATCAAACGCAACTTGTTCATCGTGGTGGGGCTGGCCGTGTCGCTCGTGCTGCTCGGCGGGTCGGGCTACTACCTCTACAAAAGCTTCTACGACAACGACGACCAGGATGTCGTCCTGGAGCAGCTCAAGGCGGAACTGCAATCCTTCACCGTCGGCTACCACCCCAACGAGGAGAACATCGCGATCATCCGCAGCAACACCGTGATGGCGCAGACCTTCATGGCGGACGCAAGCCGGCTGCTGGTCTCCGACCCGCCCCGCCCGATGAACGCGGCCACTTTCAGCGTCGAGCTGGTCAAGTCACTGGACCGGCTCCGGCGTGATGCCACCAACTCCTCGGTCGAACTGCCGGCGCGGTTTGACTTCACCTTCGGCGAGATCAAGGCGCAGCCCCGCATCTATCCCTACGCGGTGGAGCCGCTGACCAGCCAGTTGAACGACATCAGCACGCTGTGCGGCGTGATCTTCAAGGCCAAGGTGCGCGCGCTGGAGAGCCTCCAACGGGTGCCGGCCTATGTCGGCGACCCGCCCAGCCAGGACTTGATTGTGGATCTGGGGATGCGCACCAACGAGCTTTCCACCAACTTGAACCTCGTCATGACGCCCTACCGGATCACCTTCAAGGGCTTTGTGGGCGAGTTGACCGCCGTCCTGAACGGCTTGGCGCGGACGAAGGAGTTCGTCGTGGTGCGGCAGGTGGATTTGGAGGCGGGCGGGGCTGCCCCCGCCCTGACGCCCGCCATGGATCCGATGATGATGCCGGGCGGAGTTCCGATGGTGCCCGGGGCGATGGCTCCCGGCGGCCTCAACCCTGCCCCTGGTTTTGGTTTGCCTCCCGGTGGCGTGGGTGCCCCGGGCATGGCGCCGCCGCCCGGGGTTGGCGTTGCCATGCAGCCACGCCCGGTTCAGCCCTTTCGCCCCGGCCAGCCAGGCGGGGTTCCGCCGCCGCCCAAGTCCACGCTGGTTCCCATCCTGGATGAGAAGCCCCTGCGGGTGACGCTGGTCGTGGATTTTGTGAAGGCGACGCGCCGGCCGGTGGTTGCGGCGGGCGCGCCCAAGTGACGCCATGGAATTCCTCAAAAGCCATTACGAAAAGATCATCCTCAGCCTGGTCCTGCTGCTGATGGCCGGCGGGGCCGTCATGCTCGTCATGGAGGCCGGGTCGGTGCAGGCGGAACTCGACAGCTTCAAGCAGGTCATCGTGACCACCGGCGGCCAGCGGCCGGAGCCACCCAACCGCAGCGCATACGACGCGGCCATCAGCAACGCCCAGCCGCGGCTCATTGACCTGACGAAGGGGCACAAGGTGTTCAACCCCGAGTTGTGGTATGTGAACACCAACGGCGACCTGGTCATCGGCACCAACGTCGGAGTCTCCAAACTCTTTGTGACGGAGATCAAGCCGTTGCGGCTGCGGCTGGACCTGGTCATAAGCGGCTCGGCCGAGCGGCCAAGCTACCTGATTAGGATGACCCGGGAGTTCATGACGAAGCTGACCGACCAGAAGCCGGTCAACCGCAGTGTCAGCCTTAACTCGACCAATTTTCTGGACGAGACCAAGCGTCGCTATCTGGTGCCCCGCGCCATCAATCCCCCGCCGGACAATCCAACGGTCTTGTTGGATTACTTCGAGCCGGGCCGGGAAGTGGAGAAGGTCACGCTCACCAAGGACAAGCCATTTGAAACGGTGGTGGATTACGGGGCGAAGCTGCTTTATTCCGTGGAAAACATCCAGTTTCCTTCGCCGCTCCGCAAGGACGTGCTCTACGAGCGCAAGGACGCGCAGCTCATGTTCGCCGGGGACACGAACATAATCGTTGAAATCACCGCGAGCAACGTGGTAGTCAAGGCCATCTCGAATGACAAGCCGACCACGATCCCGCTTACCCCTGCGCTGGCCGTGCCGCCCGCAAAGAAAGGTCCTTGAGCCGGGGTTGGTCGCGCAGTCATTGCCGAGTTTGCATCTCCCATGAAAATTGCCTCGTTCATCCTGGGTCTGGCCGCGTGGCTGGCGGTGTCTCCGTCGCTTCTGGCCGCCGCGCCGGATCCCGTCGCCATCGCCGAGGAGGAGGCGCTGCGCCGGCAGGAGCGCCGGCTCGTGCTGGAGGCGAACATCGCGCGGGCCAAGCGCCTGCAGAAGGAGAAGGACTACGCCGCCGCCGCCAAACTCTACGAGGAGGCCATCGGCCACGCCAAGTTGCTGGGCGGAGTGGCGGCGGTCGAGCGGCAGGCGCAGGACGCGCTGGCCGGACTGGTTGAGTGCCGGTTGCTGCTCGCCGTCGCGTTGCAGGAGAAATACGACTTCAAGGGTGCCGCCGCCGAGGTGGACAAGCTCAAACCCTTCGCGCCGGCCAACAAGGACGCCGAGGAATTCAAGCGCTTCAACGAGCGCGTCGAGTCCGCGCACCGGGGGCGGTTGCCCAGCGCGCAGGTGCTCACCCGGCAGGCCGACCTGATGGGCGAGCGCGCCAACGTGCTGCGCCTGGTTCGTGACGGCCAGTTGTATTACAAGATGGGCGAGTTTCAGGAGGCCAAGGAGCGGCTTGAAGAGGCCATCAAGAAGGATCCGGTCAACGAGGCGGCCTACTTCTATCTGCGTCTGGTCATGGAGGCCAAGTTCGACATCGAAAGCAAGAAGCGCGAGAAGACTTATGGCGAGCGTGTGGTGGAGGTGACGGAGAAATGGAACCAGGGCACCCGCACCGATCTGCCCAAGCCCAATCCATACTATCGGACAAACGCGAGCATTCCGGGAATGACGCACGTCAGCCCCGGCACGCAGCGCATCAACCACAAGCTGGATTTGATCGTCTTCCCCGAGATCACCTACGACGGCCTGCCCTTGCCGGAAGTCGTCAAGTTCATTGACGCGGACACCAAGAAATACGACCCCGAGAAGAAGGGCCTAAACTTCCTGATCAACAACGTGGTCAGCGACTACATATCGCTTAACGCCGCCGGCCCAGGCGGGGGAGCGGCTGCGGCTGCGGTGCCGGCCGCCCCGTTGCTAGATCCCATGGGCAATCCCATCGCGCCGGCGGGGGGGGGCGGAACGCAAAAGCCCGATTTGGAAACGGCGCTGGTCAAGATTTCCACCGTGCTCAAAGACCTGACCTTGCGGCAGGTGCTGGATGTGGTGTGCAAGACCACCGAGGTCAAGATGCCGGACGGGACCACAGCGGGGTTGAAATACTCCATCGAAGACTACGCGGTGACGTTTTCGCCCAAGCTGCCGGAACAGGCGGCCCTGTTCTCCCGCATCTTCAAGGTCAATCCCGACACGTTCGTGCAGGGCCTTCAAAGCGTGGTGGCCCTGCCGATTCAGGCCGCGTTCTCCAGCGGCGGCACGGCGGGCGGTCAGGGTGGTGGTCAGCAGGGCGGCGGCGGTCAGCAGGGTGGTGGGTTGGGCGGCTTGGGCGGCGGTGGTGGTGGTCAAGGTGGCCAGCAGGGCGGCGGCGCAGGCTTCACGATTGCCGGCGTCTCGGTGGCGGGTCAGGCTCAAGGCGGTGGCGGTGGCGGTGGCGGCGGTGGCCAGGGCGGCGGCGGCATCGCCGGCGTGACTTCCACCAACCTCACCTCCGCGCTGAACTCGCAGGTGCGCGAGTATTTCACCGCCGCCGGCGTGATCAACCTCGGCGTCACCAATGGGCCGGATGCCACTCAGGTTTTCTTCAATGACCGCAACGGCCTCCTGTTGGTGCGCGCCTCGTTGCAGGATTTGGACGTCATCCAGATGGCCATTGAACTGCTGAACGTGACCCCGCCGCAGGTGCTGGTCGAATCCAAGTTTGCGGAGATCAATCAGAACGACGCCAAGTCCCTTGGCTTCGACTGGTTCCTCGGTAACACCATCATGGGGCCGGTCGCAGGAGCGGCCGGCACACAACCTTCGTTGCAGGGCATTCCTTCCCCCGCCAATCCGTTCGGCATTTTCCCGCTGCCGCAGACGCCGATTGGTGCCAGTGCCTCGGATGGCAACCTCACCCCCGCCACCGCGCTGCGCAACAACGGCCCGGCGCTGGCCACCTTCACCGGCATTCTCACCGACCCGCAGTTCCGCGTGGTCATCCGCGCGCTCGAGCAGCGCGACGGCACGGACGTGCTGGCCGCGCCCAAAGTCATCACGGTCAGCGGCCGTCAGGCGCAAATCCAGGTCACGGACATCACCTCGATCATCACCGGAATCACGGCCGGCCAAACCCCGGCGGGCGGCGGCGCGGGCGGCGCGGGCGGCGCGGCGGGTGGCGGCGTGGTGGCCGCGAGCCTGGCCCCGACGGTGCAGCCGCTGCCGACCGGCCCGGTGCTCGACGTGCTGCCCACGGTCGGTGCCGACGGTTACACGATCAACATGGCGCTCATTCCTTCGATCACCCAGTTCATCGGGTATGACCCGGTTCCGCCCGAGTTCGCCGGCGCGATTCAGGCCCAGTCGGTCGGTTCCGGCACGGTGGGCGTCTCGCTCACGGCGCAGGTGCCGCTGCCGCGCACACGCATCCGCCAGGTGGTGACCCAGTGCGTGGTGTGGGACGCGCAGACCGTCATGCTCGGCGGCCTCATCTCCGAGGACATCCGCAACATCAAGGATAAGCTCCCGGTGTTGGGCGACCTGCCGCTGGTGGGCAAACTCTTCCGCTCCGAGACCAAGGTGAACGCGAAGAAGAACCTCGTGATCTTCGTCACGCCCACCATCATTGATCCGGCGGGCAACCGCGTGCATACCGACGAGGAGATGCCGTTCGCCCAGCACAGCGGCCCGGTGCAGCCCAACTTGGTGCGGCAATAACCTCCCTCCGCCCGCCGTGCCCAGCGCCAGTCCCGACGGAGCGTCCGCCGTCCCGCCCGAGGGCGATTCTCCCCGGCTCCTTTTGGTGGACGGCCATGCCTACGCCTATCGCGCCTTCCACGCCATCCGGTCGCTCAATGGCCCGGACGGTGCTCCCACCAACGCCATTTACGGCTTTGTGAAGATGCTTGCGAAGCTGCGCGAGACCCTTCAACCCACGCACGTCGCGGTGATCTGGGACGGTGGCCTGGCGGCGGAGCGGACCACGGCGCTGCCCGGCTACAAGGCCCAACGTCCGCCCATGCCCGAGGGCCTGGCCCGGCAGTTGGATGACCTCGGCGAATACCTTCAAGCGGCCGGCCTCGCCTCGTGGTGCCGCGACGGCGTGGAGGCCGATGACTGGATCGCGGTCGCGGCGCGGCGCGCGGCGGCGGCGGGTGCGCGGGTGCTGATCGCCAGTTCCGACAAGGATTTCATGCAGTTGGTTTCCCTGTCCGTCGGACTCATCAACCCAAACGACAAGACCGAGCGCGTGTGGAGCGACGCCGACGTGGTGGCCAAGTCTGGCGTGCGTCCGGAGCAGATCGTGGACTGGTTGAGCCTGGTCGGCGACAGCGTGGACAACATCCCGGGCGTCCCCGGCGTCGGCCCCAAGACGGCGGCGGACCTGCTGCGGCAGTTCAGTTCGGTGGCGGAGCTTTACGGGCGGCTGGCGGAGGTGAAATCCGACCGGCTGCGGGCGGCCTTGACCGCCGCCGAGGCGGACGTGCGCCGCAACCAGGATTTGATCCGGCTGCGCGACGACGTGGGCGGGGAGTTCCATCTGGCGGACACCGCCCCGATGGCGGCGGACCAACCGCGCCTGCTGGCGCTGTTTCAGCGCTGGGGATTCCGCTCGCTGGCGCGCGAGGTTGAGGCGCGCGGGCCGGCCACCCAGGGCACCTTCCTATGAACCCCGCCAATCCCGCCAAAACCCCGTGCCCAAAGGGGTTCCGTGATTTGCACTCCGTATTAATCCGTAGGATTCGCGGAGAGGAAAGCGTGGACAATGAGATGCCGGTTTGTTAGTTCTAGCCGAAAGCGTATGCCGCCAGTTTTCCGCTCCCTTGCGAGACTGTTTGCCTTCCTCCCGGCCCTGTGCGGGAGCTTGGCGGTTTTCGCGCAGGGAGGGTTGACCCCGCTGGCTGGTGAATACTCCCTGTCCGGTTCGTTGACGGGGGACCAGACCCGCCCCGCCCTCGCGTTTGGCCCCGCCGGCGGCTACGTGGTCTGGCAGGATCCCGTCACCGACGGCGACGGCACCGGCATCAGCGCGCAGCGGCTCAACGACAACCTCTCGGGTTCACTCGCGCCGTTCCGCGTGAACGAACTCGCGGCCGGCCACCAGGAATTTCCGCAGGCGGCGGTGCTCGCCAACGGCGGCGCGGTGTTCGTCTGGCAGGGCGGGGCGCTGGGCTTCCAGAAAATTTACGCGCGCTTCCTCAATCCCGACGGCACGTTCGCCACCGGCGACATCCTCGTCGGCGTGGACACGAACCAGCCCAGCCTCCAGCCGGCGGTCGCCGTGCTGGCGGGCGGCGACGTGGTGGTGGCGTGGGCGCGCATGGAGGGCGACGGACATTTGCAGGGCGTGCGCGCACGCCGGCTCTCCGCCGCCGGCACGCTGCTCGGTGATGAGTGGCAGGTCAATCAGGCCACCCTCTACAACCAGAGCCGGCCCGCCCTCGCCGCGCTGGCCGATGGCGGGTTCGTCATCACCTGGGTTTCCGAGTCGGCGCGCGGCGTGGATCCCAACGTCCTCGAAACCATCGTCGAGTCCCACGCTGTGGACGTCATCGCGCGCCGGTTCGACGCGGCGGGCGTGCCGCGCGGCAACGAGTTCAAGGTGAACCCCGACCCGCTGCGCTGCGACAATCCGGCGGTGGCGGCGGCGGCCGACGGCGGCTTCGCCATCGTGTGGGAGCAGCGCGCCGCCCAGCGCACGAACAGCCTCGACATCCTCGCGCGCGGCTACGATGCCGCCGGCGCGCCGCTGGGCGCGGCCGTGGTCGTGAACCAGACGACGTTTGGCGACCAATACGCGCCGCGCGTCGCGCGGTTCGGCGAGACCTGGCTGGTCGTCTGGACCAGCCTTGGCCAGGACGGTTCCTACGAGGGCATTTACGGCCGCACGCTCACCGGCTCCGGCACGGTTTCGGGCGGCGAGTTTCTCATCAACACGACGACCGTGAACCGGCAGTTTCACCCGGCCGTCGCGGCGGACAACGCCGGCCGTCTGCTGGTGGTGTGGTCCAGTTTCACGGGCGTCGCCGCCGGCTGCGACCTCTACGCGCAACGCTACGCCTCGGGCCAGCCGGTGCCCACGCCGCCCGCGCCGGCCGTCAGCGCGCTGGGCCAGTCGCGCCTCGCGGTCTCGTGGGCCGAACTGGCGGGCTACGACCTCTCGCACTACGCGGTGTATGTGGATGGCGAGGCGACTCCGCTGACGACCACCAATCAGATGCTGGTCGTGAGCAACCTGGTGGCGGGCAGCGCGCACACTTTTCGCCTCGAGTATGTTTTGCGCGACAGCCGGCGCTCCGCGATCTCCGCCTCCGCCACGGGAACCACCTGGGGCGAGGACGCGAATTTCGACGGCCTGCCGGATGACTGGCAGGCGCTCTACTGGGGCTTGAACCCGCTCGGCTGGCCGGCCGGCGGGGCGGACAGCGACGGCGACGGCGCGTCCAACGTGCAGGAGTTTCTGGCGGGCACCAATCCGACGAACCACGCCAGCGCGCTGCGGCTGGACATGGTCCGCAACGGCCAGGGCTTGTGGCTCAACTGGAACACCGAGCCGGGTTTCGTTTATCAGGTGCAGGTCTCCACCAACGCGACGGTCTGGCAGAACGTCGGCCGGTCGCGTTTTGCGCCTGGAACGGTGGATGAAATGCAGGTCACGGGCAGCGACCTGCGGCTGTATCGGATCCTGCGAATGCGTTGAGGCCCGCCATGCGACATCTCACCCGCACCCTCCTCATTTTGACCGCCGCGTTCGGCCTGGCGACGAAGGCCCCCGCGTTCTCGCTGATGGGGCCGTTCGCAAGCTGGCAGAGGGCGGCCATCGGTTACAACCCGTTCGGGGGCGATGTCGGCGGCCCGATGAGTCTGGGTGAGGAATACCGCCTGACCGTGCCGGTGCTGACCTACGGCTTTGACAGCACGTTCCTGAATTTCTTCGGCTCCAACGGCGTGGTGGCGATCAATGCCGCGATGGATCTGTTGAACACCATTCCGGCGGCCAGCGCGATGAGCGCGAATCTCGCCGAGTTCCCCTTGCAGGCCATCGGTCCCGCCAACGCCACCGCGGCCAACTTGCAGGTGCGCGACCTCAAGTCCGCCGCCATGTCCACGGTGCTGGGGCAGTTGGGACTGGCCAGCCCCGAGCGCTGGACTTACGCGCTGCGTGACCGGGTGGTCATTGGTGGCACCACGAACTATTTCGTCATCCCGAGGAATTTTGACGCCGTGACTTGGGCACCGACCAATGTGGTCAATGGCGTGCTTTACACCTACTCCATCATTGATCCGGTCTTGCCCGGCACCCATGCCGACGCCGAGGAAACCCGCGTGAGCGGCAACATCAACAACGTGACCGTCGCGAGCGTGGATGACGGAGGCGGTCTGCTCGCGGGGCAGTTCTTCACGGGGCTGACGCGCGATGATTACGGGGCGCTCCGCTATCTGCTGCGGTTCAACAATGTCAACGTCGAGACCTTGGACGCCAGCGTCTCGCTGGCGAACGTGACCTCTCCCTACGGCCCGGTGACTGGCACGAACACGACCAACTTGGTCGGCACCAACGTGGCCGTGGCCACCGCGCGCCGTCCAGGCCTCGACCGGATGGCCTTCAGCGGCATGGCGGTGGACGCCCTGCTCAACCTGGCCATCACGCCGGTCACCAATCGCTACACGGACCTGTATTACCAGAGCAACTCCCTGACGCTGACCAATCAAGTGGTGGAGCGCGTCACCACCATCCCGGATATTCTGTTTACGGCCGGTGATCTGGCCGGCGGCATCATCACGGCGTCGGGGGCCACGCTCAGTCGTCCGGTTGCCGCGCGATGGGTCAACAACTCCGCCATCAACACGGTGGGCGGCGGCGCAGGCATCCTTTCCGGGCCGGGGACGATTCCGGCGGGTGGGTCAAACGCCACGGCCATCGTCATCACCTTCAACTCGCTGGGGCCGAGCCGGCTCAACTTTCGCGCCGCCGGAGCGCGGTTTCTCGACGAGCGCAGCGCCACCACCAACGGCGTGTGGGGCTACTTCGACACCACCACCATTTTCTCCGTATTCCCGGACGGGCTGACGATCCAGGACCTTGAACGGCAACTCTACGGACAATGATGACCACGCACGCGCCACAATTGGAGGCCGGAACCGGCGTCGCCCCGCGCGCCCGCCGGCCGGGCCTGCGCGCCTGGCTCTGGCTGGCGGCGTTGCTGACAGGATTGGCATCTCCGCTACGCAGTCAGGCGGCCACCGCCAGCATCATCACGAACTTCGCCGAGATCACCAATCCGCAGATTGACGCCACCAGCTATCTCAATTTGAACCGCATCAACGCGGTGGACACCAGTTTCGGGTTGTTCCTGTTTCAGACCATCAACAACCTGAACTTCACCAACGCCATCAGCGGCACGATGGTGGGTGACATCGGCTTTGACCTTCAGTTCGTCACGAACACTTCCCGGTTTCCCGCCAACGCCATCATCAACCAGGGCATCATGCGCGGGGAGACCATCTTGCTCTCGGCCACCAACCTCGTAAACTCCGGCCAGCTGCGCGCGGGCGCCACGGGTCTGTTGCAGTTGCAGGGGCAGAACGTGGACATCAGTCGCTCTGTGCTGTCCGCGTCCGACACTACGGGCGTTTCGCTGACCAACACGGGTTTCCGGTTTGTGGACACCAACGGGGTGGTGACCTATGAGAATCCCAGCGCGGTGACGGATCTGTATTGGGGCGCGGGCACCGGCAACGTGATGAGCGTCTTCTCTGGCTCGGGCTTTGGCCTGTTCCTGCCACAGTTGGATTTTCCGGGCTTCGGGTTCCGCCCGCCCACGATCTCCTCGCCGTCGCACGAGGTGGAGTCGGTCTTGGGCGGATTTGGCTCCGTTTCCACCCTGGTGAGCCTGTTCGGGACGAATTACACGGCCCATGTGCGCACCAACGTTCAGGGGACGAACCTCACCGTCCAGGTCGTGCTGGTGCAGACCAACACGGCCAACACTAACTTGGCGGTGGACGTGCGGTTCGCCTCATTCGGCGGCGCGAACTTTTTCCCTGGCAACACGCCCATCGTCCGGTTCAGCACGTCCGGCTCCGACATCACCACGGGGAACCTCTACACGAACAGCCTGTTCTTTTTCGACTACAGCAACACGCGGACGAACGCCGTGCTCTCCGCCAACCGCCTCACCAGTTCGTCCCGACCGGCGTCGTATGAGTTGAGCCGCGACCCGTTTGATGACTTCTACTTCACCCCGACCTTCAGCTTCACCACCAACGAGAACATCGCCAACATCGCCTACTACCAGTTTGGTTACGCGGTGGACACGGTGACGAACAATCCCTACGCGGCGTATCAGGTGGCGGTGGGCAACGCGGCCTTCACTCCCGGCACGGCGTCGTTCGTGCCGCATCTGGACGATCCCACGAACTTTCCCGGCCGGGTGGACATCAACGCGGACAATCTGAACATGAGCCTGGCGCGCATCCGCGCGGACAACCTGGTGAGCATCCGGGCCACGAATCTCATCGGCTTCAACGGCACGCTCATTGACGCCCCCTACGTCCAGCTTGCCATCGCCAACACCAACTCGACGCTCACGCTCACCAACTTCGCGTCCACGGAGGTCGCCCGGCCCAACGGCACGTTGTCCTTCTACAGCACGATCTGGACAAACTCCATCACCAACGCGACGCCGCAGTTGAACCTCCGCTACCACGTGCTGATCGTGGACGCCTCGCAGCTCACGGGCATCACCCCGGTCACGTTGCAGGAGTTCTCCGCGCGCGGCACCAACGTGATCATCAACAACGCGCTGAACATAGGCCGGGCCATCGAGGTGAACTCGCCGGCCGTGACGTTCAGCGGCTCCAGCTCCCTGAACCTGCCCCTGCTCACGGCCACCAACCTCACTTCCGGCAACTTCCCGAATGTCAATTTCTTCACCAACCTCGGGGCCATCAACGTGCCGTTCCAGTGCGTGCTCGGCAGCGACCGCGCCACGCCGATCGGGAGCTTCGTCAACCGGGGCATCTTCACGGCCAACAACATCTCCATCCGGGCCACCGAGTATGAAAGCTCGGGCACGAACCTGACCCGCTCGCTGTCCGGCTCCGGCTCCGGCGGGCCGATCTCGATCTTCGCCGATTCGGCCAAGTTCGACGGCGGCGCCGGGGGCGGGCTGCTGGCGGCCGGCGGCAGCATTCTGCTCGCGGGCAACGACCTCAAGATCCGCAACCACCAGTTCAACACGGCCGGCACGCTCATCCTCACGCCGACCAACTCGCTGACCGACACCGGCGCGTCCGGCACCAACCGCATCAACTGCGCGCTGGGCTTCAGCCTCACCGTGAAGCCCGCCTTTGGCGACCTGCTCGGCACCACGATCTACACGACCGCGCCCTTCAACCGCGAAGTGCCGCATCTCTGGGCGGGCACGGACCTCGGCCCGGTGCCGGCCGGCTTCACCAACAACGCCGCGCTGGGCCGGCTGCTGCTGGACACCAGCAACAACGCCGTCTCGCTGAACCGCCTCGCGTTCGCGGGCATCAGCACGAACAGCGCGCTGTATGTGGACTACCTCGACCTCGCTGGCACGATCACCAACGATCTGACCACGCACCTGTTTATCGAGACCAACCTGACGATCTATTTCGCGAACGCCAGCCTGCCGCCCGAGACGCTGGACGGGCAGTTGGGCGGGCGGCTGCGCTGGGTGAAGGACTTCGCCGGCCCGAACACCGGCGTGGACGTGCTGCTGCCCGACGGCCGCACCATCAAGGTCAACGTCGCCAAGCTCAACAGCCAGGTGCTTGATTCCGACGCGGACGGCATTGTCAACGGCAGCGACCTCAGCCCGTTCGACGGCATCATCATCAACAGCCGGGTGGCGTTCACCAACGTCCCGCCGCTCACTGCGTTCGTCACCTGGGAGGCCGCCGCGCAGACGGTGTATCGGGTCGAGAGCAACACCAACCTGCTGACCAGCGCGTGGCAGTTCCTGGCGAACTTCACCAACTCGGCCGCCACCAACCGCGTGGTGACCTACTCCGAGCCGGTGCCCGTGGGCGCGCTGGAGCGTTACTACCGCATTTCCTATCAACCGTGAGCAGGCGCATTGCAGCATCAACTTGGCGGGCGGGGGCGGGGGGCATTGTCATCCGGCTGCTCGCGGTGCTTGCGCTGCTCGGTGCGTCGGCATTCGCGCGGGCGCAGGATATTGCGATCCTGTTGGACGGCCATCGGGTCCATCCCACGCGCATCCTGGTGAAATACGCCGCGCAGGCCACGCCGCAGTCGGCCGCGCCCGCGTATGCGGCCACGGGGCTGCGGGTCGCGCGCTCCTTCGCGCGCGCGCCCGGGTTGGTCCTGCTGGACGTGCCCGCCAACGCCAAGGTGCCCGCCGGCGCGGCGGCCCAGGCTGACGAGCTGCGCGCGCGCCTCCAGCAGCTCCGCGATTCGGGCCAGTTCGAATACGTCGTGCCGGATCATCAGCGCAAGTGGTCGCTCACGCCCACGGACACGTTTTTCCAGGACGGGACGCTGTGGGGCCTGCGGAACTACGGGCAGCTCGGCGGGTTGGTCGGCGCGGACATCGGCGTGACCAACGCGTGGGACATCACCGTCGGCGCGACCAACGTCATCGTCTGCGTGCTCGACTCGGGCGTGCGCTACACGCACCAGGATCTTGCGGCGCAGATGTGGCGCAACCCCGGCGAAATCGCCGGCAATGGCATTGACGACGATGGCGACGGCTACGTGGACAACGTCTTTGGCATCAACACTGTCACCGGCTCCGGCGACCCGAATGACGACGTGGGCCACGGCACCCATGTGGCGGGCACCATTGGGGCCGCGCCGAACAACGGCTTCGGGCACGTGGGCGTCTCGTGGAATTCCCGCCTGATGGCGGTCAAGTGCGGCGATTTCTTCGGCCCCTTCACCAGCGCCATCATCGAGGGCATTGACTTCGCCATCTCGCGGGGCGTGAAGGTCATCAACGCCAGCTTCGGCGGCTACAGCTTCAACCAGGCGGAGTTTGACGCGTTCCTGCGGGCGCGCAACGCGGGCATCCTCGTGGTGGCGGCGGCGGGCAATGATGGCATCAACACGGACGTGTTCCCGAGCTATCCGTCCGCCTTTCCGCTGGACAACATCATTTCTGTCGCGGCACTGGATCGGCGGGACGGGATCGCCGCCTTCTCGAACTTTGGGCGCAACAGCGTGCATATTGGCGCGCCGGGCGTGGAAATCTTCTCCACCTACAACACGGCGGACAACAGCTACGTGGAGTTGCAGGGCACGAGCATGGCCGCGCCGCACGTCGCGGGCGTCGCCGCGCTGGTCTTCTCGCTCACCAACACCATCACCTACACCGAGGTCCGCAACCGCATCCTCTTCACCGCCGTCCCGGTCGCTTCGCTCGCCACCAACACCATCCAGGGCGGGCGCGTCAACGCCTTCCGCGCGCTGACCACCGTGGAGGACAACCTCTTCGAGGTCACGGTCACGCCCGCGCCTGGCTCCACGCTGCTCGCCGGGGCCACGGTGCCCCTCATCGTCGAGGTCACGGACCTGCGGCCGGTCACCAACGCCATCGTCAGCGGCACCGTGCCGGGCGTGTTCACCAACCAGACCTTCATCAACACCGGGGCCGCGCCGGACACCATCGCCGGCGACCACCGCCACGCCATCAACCTGAACGTGCCCGCCATCCCCACCAACCGGCTCGAGCTGTTCCTCATCGTGGACGGCTCCTTCGCGGGCAAGACCAACTTCACCAACACGTATGTCTTCCGCACCGCGACCGTTCCGCCGAATGACAACTTCCCGCCCTCCGCCAAGGTGCCCGACAACGGCGGCGTGGTGCTGGGCGACAACACCTTCGGCTCGCTCCAGTTCGGCGAGCCGGTCCATGCGGGCGTGGCCGGCGCGGTCAAGTCGGTCTGGTGGAACTTCGCCCCCACCAACACCGGCCCGGTGCTCGTGGACACCGCCGGCAGCGCGTTCGACACGGTGGTGGCCGTTTATGCCGGCAACACGCTCACCAACCTGACGCCCATCGCCGCCACCAACGACGTGGGCAACATCCCGCAGGGCTTCGTCAAGTTCACCGCCACCAACGGCATGACCTACCGCATCGCGGTGGCCAGCGCCTCGACCAACACCGCCGGCGCGGTCCGCCTCAAGGTGCGCTTCAACGGGGAGCCGGACACCCAGGCGCCGACGGTCACCATCACCAACCTCGTCAGCGGGCCGCTCTCCATCACGAACCCGACCAGCGGCCTGTTCGTCACCAACGCGCCGCTCACCCTTTCCGGCACGGCGGCGGACCTCGGCGTGGACGCCATCGGCGTCAGCCAGGTGCTCGTGCGGCTCAACAACGGCCTGACCGTCTCCGCTGCGGGCACCACCAACTGGACCGTGCCGCTCTTTCTCACGCCCGGCACCAACGTCATCCAGGTCACGGCGGTTGACTTCTCGCTCAACGCCTCCACGCCCGCCTCCTTCCAGGTCATCTACCGCGTGTTCGACCCGTTCAACGACGTGCTGGCCAACGCGCTGGAACTCGCCGGGGTGTCCGGCGGCACCACGACCAACAACGCCAACGCCACCCTCGAGCCGGGCGAGCCGGCGCACGTCGGCAAGCAGGGCGGCAAGTCGGTCTGGTATTTCTTCACCGCGCCGGCCGACGGCGTGCTCGCGTTGTCCACGTCCAACTCGACCTTCGACACGCTGCTGGCCGTCTATACCGGCACCCGCGTGGACCGCCTCACGGTGTTGGGCGCGAACGACGACGCCCCCGACGGCAGCGGCATCCACAGCGAGGTGCAGCAGGCGGTGCGCGCCGGCACGCGCTACTACGTCGCGGTGGACGGCCTCTCCGGCTCGTTTGGCACCATCATCCTGTCCTACGCGTTCACGGCCGTGCCCATCTACGAGCTGACCGTGACCGCGACGGCGGGCGGCGTGGCCTTCCCCGCCTCGGGTTCCTTCCCGAGCGGCGCCGTGGTGGACGTGACCGCCGTGGCCTCGAACGGCTTCAACTTCGTGACGTGGACGGGCAGCCAGCTGTCGCTCGACAACCCGCTGCGCGTCACGCTCACCGCGCCGGTCACGCTCACCGGCGTCTTCGCGCCGGCGCTGCTGGCGGACGGCTTCGAGAGCGGCGCGTTCCGCGCGGGCATCGGTTGGGCCACCAACAACGCGGTCGGCATCGCCCCGTGGTTCGTGCAGGCGGCGGGCGGCCTGGCCACCAACGCGTTCACCGGCGGCGCGTTCCACATGCGGTCCGGGGCGATTGGCAACGGCCAGACCACGGTGCTGCGGCTGGTGGCGAACTGCCGGCCGGGCAATGCCTCCTTCGGCTACCGCGTCAGCGCCGAGGAGTTCGGGCCGAACACGGGCGACTTCATCGAGTTTTACCTCAACGGCACGCGGCAGGTGCGCACCAACGGCGACAGCGGCTGGCGCGCGCACACCTTCACGGTGCCCGCCGGCACGAACACGCTGGAGTGGCGCTACCTCAAGGACGCCTCGTCCAGCAGCGGGCTGGATGCGGCCTTCATTGACAACGTGGACCTGCCGATTGTCGAGCCGGTGAACCTCGCCGTGCCCGTGCGGTTCGTCACCAACGCGCTCGCGCAGGTCAACGGCGGACTCCAGCTCCGCGTCGAGGGGCAGACCAACCAGATGTATGTGATCCAGGCCTCGAGCGACCTCGCCAACTGGGTGCCCGTCTCCACCAACTTCGCTCCCTACGGCCTCATCCAGTTCTCCGAGCCGCAGTCCTTCACCAACGCGAGCCGCTACTACCGGGTGATCGTGCCCTGAGCGGGCGGGCTGCCGCCGCCGGGCTGGCGTGAAGCAAGGCCCGCTTTCCGTTCACTTCTCCCGCACGGACAACTGATACGGCCCCGCGAGCACGCTGTTGGATTTCGCGGCCGGGATCGAGTTGTATTCAAAGTCCACCTTCACCCGGTAGGTCGTCAGGTTCGTGGTGGCCGGCACGGGCAGGAGGGTTTCCCAGCGGTGCTCCATGCGCGGCGTGCGGCGCATCGGGTAGTTGTCCTCGCCCACCTGGAGGTAGGGCTTGAGCGTCTCCTTCCGGAGCGCCTGCATGGAGCTGCGGAACTCGATCTCGACCGGGTAAAGCCCCTCCGCGTTGCGCGTCTGCGTGCGCGGGGACAGCAGCGTGACCGTGTTCGTGGTGCCGCAACCGGCCAGCAGCAGTGCCGCCGCCAGTCCGCCGAACTGAAGTGCCTTGCTCATGGGCGGCGAGTGTGTCCCGCCGCCGCGCGGGCTGGCAAGGCGGTTTTGCTCGCACTGGCCCCGGCGGGACGCGCCGGGCGGAGCGCGCCGCTCGTTTTGACTTTGCCCCTCCGCGTCGCTAGCGTCCGCGCATGGACAGCCTGCACGCCCCGTGGCGCATCCAATACATCCTCGGGCCTAAGCAAACCGACGCCGACGGGCGCTCGCTGTTTGCCGCCATCGGGCAGTCGTCCGAGGACGCGGCGCACCATGTCATCGCGCGCGGCAAGGTGTCTTTCGCGGTGCTGAACACCTATCCCTACAATGCCGGCCACGCGCTCATCTGCCCGTATCGCCAGGTGGCCGACCTGCCCGAACTCACCGACGAGGAGACGATGGAGATGCAAGTCCTGCTCCGCCGCGTGCAGGCCGCCATCCGCAAGGTCATGCGCCCGGACGGCTTCAACGTCGGCCTGAACCTCGGCAAGGTCGCCGGCGCCGGCATCGTCGAGCATCTGCACTGGCACATCGTCCCGCGCTGGAGCGGCGACACGAACTTCATGCCCATCACCGGCAGCACCGCCGTCCTGCCCGAGGCGCTCGACGAAACCGCCGCCAAGCTCCGCGCCGCGCTGGCGGAGCAGCAATGTTCGTGACGCGATGAAGGCCGCTGAACAATTGCACACGTTCTCCCTCACCCCGGCCCTCTCCCGCTGGGAGAGGGGGAACGGCAGCCAGCGCTGGATTGGAACCGGCGCGCTAGGTGTCACGACGCAGCCTCGTGGTTGTTCCCTCTCCCAGCGGGAGAGGGTTGGGGTGAGGGAGAGCGCCAGCAACATTGCAACAGGATCCACGACCTGACCTCATGCCCTCCGAAACCCTCCACTACGAAAACGCGCGGTTCGCCCAGCAGCTTTTCCACAACGACCCGCGCAATCTCAAGGCGCTCGAGACCCAGCTCGGCGTCAAGGTCACGGCGCGCGACGCGTGGATCAAACTCGAGGGCGAGCCGGAGCCGGTCGAGCGCACGCGCCACTTGTTCCGCCAGCTCGAAGCCTCGCTGAAGCTGGGCGCGGCCATCAGCCAGCGCGACTTCGCCGCCGCGCTGGAAGTCGTGAAGACCGAGGGCGTCGCCGCGCTGCAGGGCCTGCACGCCGAGCGCATCCAGACCTCGCAGCGCAAAAGCACCGTCCTGCCCAAAACCACCGGCCAGAAGAAATACGTCGAGGCCATCCGCACCCACGACGTGACGCTCGGCGTCGGCCCCGCCGGCACGGGCAAGACCTATCTCGCCATGGCGATGGCCGTCTCCGCGCTGCGCGAGGGCACGGTCTCGCGCATCATCCTCACGCGCCCGGCGGTCGAGGCCGGCGAGGCGCTCGGCTTTCTGCCCGGCGACTTGCACGAGAAACTCACGCCCTATCTTCGCCCGCTTTACGACGCCTTGCACGACATGCTGCCCGGCGAGGAGATCGAGAAGCACATGGAGCGCGGCGTCATCGAGGTTGCGCCGCTGGCCTACATGAGAGGGCGCACGTTGAACCACGCCTTCATCGTCCTCGACGAGGCCCAAAACACCACGCCCGAGCAGATGCTCATGTTCCTCACGCGCCTCGGCTTCAACTCCAAGGCCGTCGTCACCGGCGATCCCACGCAGACCGACCTGCCCGGCCACAAGACTTCCGGCCTGCGCGAGGCCGTGAAGGTGCTCGGCCAGGTCGAGGGCATCGCCGTCATCGAGTTCACCAAGCGCGACATCGTGCGGCATCCGCTGGTGCAGCGCATCATCGTGGCCTATGAGGAGCATCGGGGCAGGGCGATGAATGGGTAGGGTGGAGTAATGCGTAAAACGTAATGCGTAAAATGGCAGCCGTCCGCCCAGTCCCCCTTACGTTTTACGTTTCACGTTTCACGCTCCAGCTTCGCAACCGCCAGCGCGACCGCCGGCTGAACCTCCCGTTTCTCCGCCGCATTCTCCGCCACGTCCTGACCGAGCAACTCCGCCTCCCCGCCGCCGAGCTTTGCTTCCATTTCGTCAGCGCCGGGGAAATGGCCCGCGTGAACTGGCGGTTCCTCCAGCACGAAGGCAGCACCGACGTCATCACGTTCGACCATTCCAACGCGGAACGCGGAACGCGGAACGCGGAAACGGCGCTGCACGGCGAGGCGTTCATCTGTGTGGCCGACGCTGTGAGGCAGGCGCGCGAGTTCAAGACGAGTTGGCAGAGCGAAGTCATCCGCTACGCCGTCCATGCGCTGCTGCATCTGCGCGGCCACGACGACTTGCAGCCCGCCCAACGCCGCGTGATGAAGTGCGAGGAGAACCGGCTCATGCGCGAGTTGGAGCGCTGCTTCGACCTCCGCGAGTTGGAGAAACATTCTGCCCGCGAAACACGCGAATGAACGCGAATCAAATCGGATTGCACCGCAGAGGCGGGACGGACGCAGAGAAGACAACCTATGCGCGATGTGGAGCCTTGGTTCCCTCTGCGTCCGTCCCGCCTCTGCGGTGCTCCGCCCTTCCTGCCTTTCGCGTCCATTCGCGTGTTTCGCGGGCCAATCCTTGAACTCGGTCTCCTCCAGCGGCCTCATCCTGCGCACCCGTCCGCTGACGGAGACGAGCCTCATTGTCCACTGGCTCACGCCAGACTTGGGCCGGGTGGCGACGGTGGCGAAGGGCGCGCGGCGGCCGAACTCCGCCTTTCGCGGCAAGCTCGACCTGTTCTACGAGGCGGACTTCAGCTTCGCCCGCAGCCGGCGCAGCGAGCTGCACACGCTCCGCGAGGTCAGCCTGCGCCAGACGCACCCGCGCCTGCGCGAGGATTTGCACGCGCTCCAGCAAGCCGCCTATTGCACCACGCTGCTGGAGCTGACGACGGAGACGGAGACGCCGCTGCCGACCATCCACGCACTGTTTCAATCGCTGCTCGGCGAAGTCGCGCGCGGCATGGGCGAGCCGCGCACGGTGCTGGCCTTCGAGGCGAAGCTGCTCGTCGAACTCGGCCAGCAGCCCGACCTGGCCGAGGCGAGGCTGAGTCCCGGCAGCCGGCAGATTTACGCGCGGCTGGAAGCGGAGGACTGGCCCGCGCTCGCGCGGCTCAAGCTGAGTGCCGGGCAGGAGACGGAACTGCGCCAGTTCCTGCACGGCTTCCTCATCTATCATCTTGGCCGCATCCCGAAGGGCAGGGGAGAAGCGTTGCGGATGGGCTGACCGGAAGTGAGGGTGCGCGCCGGGTAGCTCGACATTCCAATGTCGAGGCCAGCGCGGCAACAACCGGCTCGGCATTGGAATGTCGAGCTACCCGGAACGCCGTGCGTGCGGGGAATCTGCTTGGCATTGCGCGGGGGGTCTGGCAGACGAGACGCAGCATTCATCCATCGCAACCCATGAGCTGGTATTACGCCATCGGACAAGAACAGAAAGGGCCGGTCACCGACGAGCAATTGCAGGGCCTCGTCAAGGACGGCGTCATCACCGGGGACACGCTGGTCTGGCGCGAGGGCCTGGCAAGCTGGCAGGCCTACCGCACGGTCGTGCCGCCGGGAGCCGCACCCCCGGCCGCCGCGCCCTTGCCGGAGGCGGGCGGCGTCCCGGCTGCGCCCGTGACCGCCGGCTCCGTCGGAGCGGCCTTCAACCGGGGCGTGTCCGAGGAAGAATTCTTCAAGAACGACTACACGGTCTCGATTGGCTACGCGTGGTCGCGGGGCTGGCGCGCGTTCACGGGCAACGCGGGCCTCATGCTGGGTGCCGGCCTGCTGATCCTCCTGGTGGCGATGGTCGGTGGCGTGATTCCGTTCGCCAGCCTCATCATCACCGGGCCGCTCACCGGCGGGCTTTACTGGCTCTACCTGCGCTGCGTGCGGGGCGAGGCGGCGACCCTCGGCGACGGCTTCTCCGGCTTCGGCCCGCAGTTCCTCCAGTTGATGCTGGGCAACATCGTGCCCGGCCTGCTGGCAATGCTGTCGCTGATTCCGGGCGGCATCGTCCTCGTGATTGGCGGGTTCACCAGCGCGGCGGCGAAGCGGGGTGATTTTCAGGCGTTGGGCGGCGGCATCATGCTCGTGGGCGCGCTGCTGCTCGCGGTGGGGCTTGCCATCATGATCTACTTCGCCGTGGCGTGGTCCATGACGCTGCTCCTGGTGATAGACAAGCGCCTCGATTTCTGGCGGGCGATGGGCTTCAGCCGGCGGCGGGTGGGCCAGCACTTCTTCCGGGTGCTTATCTTTTTCTTCGCGACCTCCCTGATCTCCATCATCGGAGTGCTGGCCATCGGCCTGGGGCTGCTCGTCACCGTGCCGGTCGCGCTGGCGATGGTGGTGTGCCTCTACGAGGACATGTTCCGCGAATTCGATCCGGTGCCGCACGGTTGAGCCTGCCATGTCACTGCTGGAGATTCGTGAGCTGAAGAAGGCCTACGCCGCGCCCGATGGAGGCACGCACGTCGTCGTGGACGTGCCGGCGTTCTCGCTCGACGCGCAGGCGCAGGTGGCGTTGAGCGGCGAGAGCGGCTCGGGCAAGACGACTTTCCTCAACCTCCTCGCCGGCATCCTCGCGCCGGACTCCGGCTCGATCCAACTCAACGGCCAGGAACTCGCCGGCCTGCCCGAGTCCGCGCGCGACCGCGTGCGCGCCACGTCCATCGGCTACATCTTCCAGACCTTCAACCTGCTCCAGGGCTACACCGCGCTCGAGAACGTGCTGCTGGGAATGAGCTTCGGGCCGGGCGCGGATCGTGAGTTCGCGAAATCATTGCTCAAGCGCGTCGGCCTGGATGCCAAGCTCGACCACCTGCCGCGCCAGCTCTCCACCGGGCAGCAGCAGCGCGTCGCGGTGGCGCGCGCGCTGGCGAACCGCCCCAAGCTCGTCCTCGCCGACGAACCCACGGGCAACCTCGACCACGCCAACGCCCGCGAGGCGCTCACGCTCATCCGCGAGGCTTGCCGCGAGAACGGCGCGGCGCTCCTGCTCGTGAGCCACGACCGCGAGGTGCTTGGGCAGTTCGAGAGCGTGAAGGAATTGGCGAAGCTGAACCGCGCGGCGAAATGAGAATTGCATTCACCAGCCGGAGAGCCACCGCTGTTCAATGCGCCGAAACCGCGCGATTGTGTCCGCTGCTTCCCGTCGCCGAGACCCTCGCCCGCATCGTGAGCCGGCGCGGGCGGCTGGCGTTCGCGCCTTCATTCCGCATTCCGCATTCCGCGTTCCGCATTTCAGCATGACTCTGCCCCTCATCGTCGCCAAGTCCCTCCGCCAGCACCTGCTGTCCACGGTGGTCACGGCCCTCTCTCTCGCGCTCGCGGGCGGGCTGCTCATGGCGGTGTGGGTGGTCAAGACCCAGGCCAACGACGCCTTCACCCGGCAGAACGCCGGCTTCGACGCCGTGCTCGGCGCGCGCAGCGCCAAGCTCCAGCTCGTCCTCAACGCCATCTTCCACCTCGAAGCCTCCCCCGGCAACCTGCCCTGGGCCGACTTCGAGGACATCGCCAAGAACCCCGCCGTCGCCCTCGCGCTGCCCATCGCCGTCGGCGACAACTACCACGGCTACCGGCTCGTCGGCACGTCCACCAACCTCTTTGCCGTCGAGCACGCGCCCGGCCGCAGGTATCGCGTGGCCGAGGGCGAGCCGTTCCTGCCGGGCTACATGGAGGCCGTCCTCGGCAGCTTCGCGGCGCGGCAGTTGAAGCTCAGGGTTGGCGACAAGTTTCAGCCCTACCACGGCCTCAACTTCGACCCCAACCAGCAGCACGAGGAACAATACGTCGTCACCGGCGTCATGGAGCCGTCCAACACCCCCGCCGACCGCGTCATCTGGATTCCCCTCGAAGGCGTGCAGCACATGAAGGGACACGACGCGAAGACTTCGACCGAAATCAGCGCCGTCCTCGTGAAACTCAAAAACCCCGTCGCCGGGCGCGGGCTGGAACAGATGTATAACAAGCAGGGCAACCGCCTCACCTTCGCGTGGCCCATCGCGCAGGTCGTCGCCGAGCTGTTCGGCAAGATCGCCTGGTTCGACCGCGTGCTGGAACTCGTCGCCTGGCTCGTGGCCGTCGTCGCCACCGGCTCGGTGCTGGCCAGCATCTACAACTCCATGAACGAACGCCGCCGGGACATCGCCATCCTGCGGGCGCTCGGGGCGCGGGCGCACACGATCTTCTGCGCCGTCGTGCTGGAATGCGCCGCCATCGCGGCGCTGGGGATGCTCGCCGCCTTCGCCGTGTATCTGGGCATTGCCACCGTGGCGGCCGGCGTCATCCGCGCGGAGACCGGCGTGGTGCTCGAACCGCTCGCGTGGCAGCCCGTCTTCGCCGTCGTGCCCGTCACGATGATCGGCCTCAGCGCGCTGGCCGGCATCATCCCGGCCGTGAAAGCCTACCGGACCAACGTGGCTGAAAACCTCCTGCCCGTGTCGTAGTCCGGCTTCCTCCTGCTCATAATCCTAATCCTGCTCGCCATCAAAGGGTGCCGGACTTCACAGAATCATGGGCACAGCATCATGCCGGGCCATGATTCTGTGGGGCATGATTCTGTGAAGCCTTCCTCCTCCTGCGCTTCGCCCTGCTCCTGATCCGGCTCACCTTGTCGAGCGGGGAGGAAGCGGAGCCGGAGCAGGTTCAAGTGCGGCTGTCGTCGGGAGGAGGATTGATTCCGGCAGTTGCCCTGCGCGATGCTCGCGCGCATGGCTGCGGACGCGCCGGCTTTGTCGCCGGGACAACTCATCACGGTGACGATCCACGATCTCGCGTTCGGCGGCGAGGGCGTGGGCCGCGTGGGCGAGCTGGTGGTGTTCGTGCCGTTCGTGGTCCCCGGCGAGGTGGTCGAGGCAGAGGTGACGGAGGTGAAGAAGAAGTTCGCGCGCGCGCGGCTGGTGCGGGTGGTGACGCCGTCGCCAGAGCGCGTGGCACCGCGTTGCAAGTATTTCGGCGAGTGCGGGGGCTGCCAGTATCAGCACCTGGCGTATCCCGCGCAGTTGCGGGCGAAGCACAAGCAGATCGCCGACCTGTTCCAGCGCGTGGGCGGCCTCAGCGGCGCGGTGATTGACCCGGTGGTGCCGTGCCCGCAGCCCTACGGCTACCGGAACCGCATCATGGTGCGGACGCAGTGGAACAAGCGGCAGCAGCGGATCGAGCTGGGCTTCCTGGGGACGGACAACGAGTTCGTGGTGAGCATCAACGAGTGCGCCATCGCGGAGCCGGGGTTGAACGAGGATTTGCAGAAGGTGATCGCGCAGCCGCCGCCGCGCGGGGGCTTGAAGGTGACGCTGCGGGTGACGCCGGAGGGCTGGGTGGTGCCGCGTGATTCGTTCTTCCAGAACAATTTCTTCCTGCTGCCCAAGTTGGTGGAGACGGTGCGGGAGCGGTTGCGCGAAGCGGGGTCGCGGCGGCTGATTGACGCGTATTGCGGCGTGGGCTTTTTCGCGCTGGAGCTGGCGGATTTGGTCACGTCGTTCGTGGGCGTGGAGTATGACGGGCTGGCGATCAAGGCGGCGAAGGAGAACATGGCGTTGCGCGGCGTGACGAACGGGCAGTTCGTGGGCGGCGCGGCGGAGGATTATCTCGGCGGCCTGCTGGCGCGGCATCCGGGCGAGCCGACGACGCTGGTGGTGGACCCGCCGCGCACGGGCATCCCGCGTCCGGCGCTGGAGCGCATCCGGCGCGCACGGCCGCAGCAGGTGATTTACGTGTCGTGCCATCCGGCCACGCTGGCGCGGGACTTGCAAATCCTTTGCGCGCCGGGCGGCTACGAGCTGGTGCGCGTGACGCCGCACGACATGTTCCCGCAGACGCAGCATGTGGAGTGCGTGGCGGACCTGCGGTGGCTTGGGCCGAAGTAGGAGACGAGGTGACGAATCTCTGAACAGGCTTCCCGTCCCAGGTTCAAAGTGAGACTCGTCACGTCGTCTCCTACCACAGGAAGGTGCGCTTCCGGGCTTGGACAACTTCCGCGCGTCCTGTAGAACGTCCGCGCTTATGAGTTCACGCCGCAGCGCGAAGAAGATTTCCAACGAGAAAGCCGCCCCCGTCCCGGCCGGGCCGAAGACGTTCAGCAAGTTGATGGCGGCCAATCGCTCCGAGATCGCCATCCGCATCTTCCGCGCGGCGACCGAGCTGGGGCTGCGCACGGTGGCGGTCTATGCGCAGGAGGACCGCTTCGGCGTGCATCGCTTCAAGGCGGACGAGGCGTATCTGGTGGGGCAGGGGAAGGGGCCGGTCGGCGCTTACCTCGACATCGAGAGCATCGTGGCGCTGGCGAAGGAGCGCGGCGTGGACCTGATTCATCCGGGCTACGGCTTCCTGTCGGAGAACGCGGCGTTCGCGCGGGCGTGCGCGAAGGCCGGCCTCACGTTCGTCGGGCCGCGGCCGGAGCTGCTGGAGATGATGGGCGACAAGACGGCGGCGCGCTCGCTCGCGCAACGGATTGGCGTGCCCACGCTGCCCGGCACGGAGGAACCGATTTCCGAACGCGCCGATGCGCTGAAGCTGGCGAAGGAGATTGGCTTCCCGCTCATCATCAAGGCGGCGTTCGGCGGCGGCGGTCGCGGGATGCGCGTCGTTCACAAGGCGGCGGATTTGGCGAACCTGCTCGACGAGGCGCAGGCGGAGGCGGGCCGGGCGTTTGGCAATCCGGCGGTCTTCCTGGAGAAATACATTCCCAACGCGAAGCACATCGAGGTGCAGATTCTCGGCGACCAGC